>WNFB01007120.1_pt1 | contig 10023 bp, 9 predicted proteins | sample 5400501 | NCBI WGS metagenome assembly WNFB01 (sample SAMN13153341, study PRJNA577476) | soil metagenome | isolation source: 200 cm saprolite under Douglas fir tree site 2 hole 1 | place: USA:California | collected 2015-04-18
TCTCCTCTCTTTACGCGACGCGCGCCAGCATCTCCTGGCGCCACTTCTCGGTCGGTTCGATCTCGTTGAACGTGAAGACGTGCAGTCCCGCGACCCTCAGGTCTGGCTGCCCGAGCTCCGGCAGCAGCGAGTTGACGAACCGCCCCGGCTCGTAACCGCCGGGACGAAGCATCCGGGCCAGCCAGCTCGGATGGCCGCGCAGAAAACGCGCGGCGTCGGCCACGCCGATCTTCGTCGACAGGCGCAGGAGGCGGGCCGGGTCGGCCACGCCCGCCATCCCGATGTGGATCGGAAGCGTGACGCCGCGGCGCCGCACGCGCCCGACCCATCGCTTGATCGTGTCGGAGTCGAAGCTCATGTTGCTCACGATGTAGGTGGCGATGCGCCGCTTGTCCCACATGGCCTGGATCGTCACGTCGTCGTGGATGAAAGGGTGGCTTTCGGGATAGCCGGTGACGCCGATCTCGGTCAGGCCGTGGTCGGCAGGCAGCGCGCCAAGCAGCGAAAGCGCGTCTGGAAATTCCCCCGCCGGCTCGCGGGCGTCGCCCGCCACGACGAAAACGTTTCGGATGCCGGCCGCGCGGATCGCGTCGAGGATCTGGCCCAGCTCGACACGGTTGTGGATCAGCCGAGCTGAGAGGTGCGGCACGGCGTGGTAGCCCAGCTGCGCGAGATGGACCGCCAGGTGAATCGTGGCCGGCATGCCCTTGGAAGGCGATGCGGTGACCGTGATCGTCACCTCTGGAGGGACGTGACGCCGCACCTTCTCCAAGACGCCGTCCGTCGGAAAGATCTCGTAGCGCGGGGCGCGGAGAAACTCAGCGAGCGCACCACCCGTCTGCGTGCCCACGGCCCTCACCACGTGCGGTGTCGCACTATACGCCACAGTCGCGCTGTGCGCAACAGAACAGAACCATCCCGCCCCGTCAGGGGCGGGCGCGTCGCAGACACAAATCCCTTCCCCACTTGTGGGGAAGGTGGCGCCGCAAGGCGCCGGAAGGGGACGTGCCGCCTCCATATGCGCCGGACGAGGCCAAGCGCCGATCAGAAAGGCGCCGGTAGAAGCAGCACCGCGTTCCGGTCGAGTTGCGTTCCCGGGCGCCGGGAGTCGAAGCCGTTGAACGGCACGTTGGCGGCCAGCTCGCGGTGAAGCCCCGCCAGCCCCTCGCCGTCGTGGTCGAGCATCGTGGTGGCGATCGCAAGCAGGCCGTCGCCGGTCGTGAACAGCTCGACCAGCCTCGCCTGGCAGGGCCAGTCGACCAGCGCGCTCGTCGTCACCTCCCAGAAGCCGCCTTCGCCTCGCGCGCGCCGGCGCGGGGCGATTCGGTTCATGTGGATGTGGCCATTCAGCCACAGCACCACGTTTTGAAAGCGCGTCAGCAGCTCCAGCAAGATGTCGGCGCGCCTCTCACCCCGCGGATTCGACAGCGTGTCGTAGCCGTGGTGGGAAGTGATCACCACGTAGCGATCCTCGTTGCGCGTCCGCACCGTCGATCCGTCGCGCGACCGAAACGATGAGTGGACCTCCTCGAGCCGGCGCTCGAGCCAGTGCATCTGCTGCGAGTCGATGGTGCCGTCGGCGCCGCCCGCGTCGCAGACCGTGTCGAGGTTGATGAAACGCACCCGGCCAGAGTCATGCACGTAGTAGGCGACGCCGTCGTCGCAGTTTTGCAGGGTGAAGCCGTGGCCCCCGCTCCTGAAGTGCGCATCGATGAACTCTGCCCGGGAGATCGGACGCCTTTCCCTGTCCGGCGGCACCTCGATCGAGAGTCCGAACATGAACTGCTCTGGGTGCGTGACGAAGCTCTCGACCACGCGGTAGCGGTCGATCCCCGGCGGCAGCTCGACCGGCTTGCTGGATCCCACCATCGCGTCGGCCAGCGCCGGAGTGACGATGCCGACGCCCTGACACACCTCCTCGTGATTGCCGTAGCAACCGAGCCACGGGATGCTCAACCCACCCGACTCGAAACGCTTCACGGCGTCGTCCAGAACTCCAGGCGCGGAAGGAAAGCCCAGCGCGTTTTGGAACTGGTCAGCGTCCGGTTGGGCGTCGGGCTTCCAGTAGATGTCGCCCGGCCACCGCGCCAGCTGCACTCCCTCATAGCCGGGCGCACCCGAGTCGGGCCGCACGACGCCGCCGTTGAGGAGGGCCAGGAAGTTGGTCAGCTCGTTGCGCTGCGTGTTGTCGATCGCGTCGCCCGTCAGCACCGCGACCTGCAGCCGGCCACGAGTGACCGGCCCCGCGTCGACGTTGTTGACGGCTCGCACCATCGCCGCGATCGCGTGCGGGTTGAGCGTCTCCTGCGGCCGGTGCATCGGCAGCAGCTCGCGAAAGCGAGCGTCCTTTGCCTCACGGTTGACGAACTCGAAGCGCGCCGGCGACTGTGCGTCGGTTACGTGAAGGTCGGTGAGGTGCGCGATGCACACGATGGCTTCGCCCTCAGGCGCCACCACCTCATCCCGCGACATGCCGATCAGATCCGTCCTTGTGGCGTGGGGCTCGCCCTCGAGCTCCGCCACGGATCGATAAGCAGTCTGCGTGCCCGTGCGCAGCGCGGGCCCGGCGCCGAGCCGGCGCTCAGACGTTACGATCGACCAGAACCGGGTCTGGGCGCAGTGCCAGCCGGACCTTCGTCCCGGCCGGGTGGTCGGACGCCGCCGACGTGGGCAGCTGGGCAAGGACCGTGATGTCGCCGAGATCCACCGTGACCCGGCTGACCGCGCCCAGGAACGCCACCGCGATCACGGTGCCAACCAGCGGTCCAGACGACCTGTCGCCGTCGCCTACGAGCGTGACAGCCTCAGGCCTCACGAGCGCGACGGCCGGACCGGACGGCACATCCGATTGCACGAGCGGCAGCTGGGTGCCGCGGACCTCGACGCCACCGAACTTGACCTCGCCGGGGATCCGATTCGTCAAGCCGACGAAGTCGGCCACGAACGCGGTCGCCGGTCTCGAGTAGACCGTGATCGGTGGACCGAGCTGCTCGAGATGCCCGGACTGCATGACGCCGACTCGGTCGGCGATCGCCAGAGCCTCCTCCTGGTCGTGGGTGACGAAAAGCGTCGTGATCCCGACCTCGAGCTGGATGCGGCGGATCTCGTCGCGCAGCCGGCCCCGGACCTTGGCGTCGAGAGCCGAGAGCGGCTCGTCGAGAAGCAAGACCTGGGGGCGGATGGCGAGGGCGCGGGCCAGGGCCACGCGCTGCTGCTGGCCGCCGGAGAGCTGGCTCGCGTAGCGGTTGGCGTACTTTTCCAGGCCGACGAGCTCGAGGGTTTCAAGCGCGCGTTTCTTCCGTTCCTCGGTGCCGACCTTGCGCATCTGAAGACCAAACGCGACGTTCTCCCAGGCCACCATGTGCGGAAACAAGGAGTAGGCCTGGAACACCATGCCGACGTTGCGCCGGTTGGTCGGCAGGCCGGTGACGTCCTTGCCGTCGACCACCACCCTGCCTCCGTCCGCCTCCTCGAGGCCGGCAAGGAGGCGCAGAGCCGTGGTCTTGCCGCATCCGGATGGCCCGAGCAAGGCGACGAGCTCGCCGGGTGCGATGGTGAGCGACAGGTCGTTCAGCGCGACGACCGGGCCATAGGTCCGTTTGAGGTTCTCGAGCCGGACCTCAACGCCTGTTCGCTCCGGCATCAGCCGCGCTCCGTCCGCATGACCTGCTGTAGGTCGGCGAGCTGCAGCCTGCCACGACCACGGTTGAAGAAAGAGAGCAGGACAAGGATCGCGAACGCGAAGACCAATGATGCTACGGCGACCGCGATCGAAACCCCGGCGTTTGCGCGACCCAAGAAGGCGATCTCCACTTGCAGGTTGTTGTACAGCAGGTTGTTGGCGATCGTGTACTCGCCGAGCACGAGGGCCACCGAGAGGAACGCGGAGTTGAGGATGGCGCTCGAGATGTTGGGCACGATGATGCGCCACATTACCGTCAACCATCCGGCGCCGAAGCTGCGCGCAGCCTCGGAAAGGGTCTTGACGTCGATCGCGGCGAGGCCGGCTTCCAGGGAGCGATAGGCGTAAGGAAGCACCAGGACCACGTAGGCAAAGGAGAGCGTCAGGATCGAGTCGCTGAAGTTGTTGCCCATCCAGTTGTAGATGGGGGCCAGGCCCACCACGAGAACGATCGCCGGGATCGTCAACGGCAGCAGGCAGACGAATTCCATGATCGGGCTCAACCGGGGCAGCTTCAGGCGCACCCACACCATGGTCGGAGCGAGAAGCACGAGCATGACGATCGTGGTGATGGCCGCCAGCTCCAATGACGCGGTGATCGCGGCGACGAGGTCGGGGTACGTGCCGATCGACTGCCAGGCCTCGAGTGTCCGAGGCTTGTCGCCGACCCCGCGCGTCGAGAACTCGAACATCGCGGCGATGGGGAGCAGGAAGAAGATTCCGGCCGCCACGAAAACAACCGTCCGAAAAACCTGCAGCTTGAGGCGCTTTGACCGCCGAAATCCACCGCTCACTGCAGCCATCGAGACGTCCTTCGCTGCAACAGTGAGTACACCACAGTGACCAGGGTCACGATGATGACCATCTCGACCGCGATGGCCTTGGCGAATCCGGGTTCGAACGACCCGACCTCGCCGCTCAGCGCTCCGTTGATCTGCTGTGAAATGACCGGCTGACCCTGGTTAATCAGCGCGTTGGCCGTCGCGTAAGCGGAGAACGAGTTCGCGAAGAGGAGCAAGGTCGCGCCGAGGAATGCCGGAGCGAGAAGCGGGCCTGCGACGTAGCGCCAGTAGTGCCAAGTACCTCCGCCCAGGCTTTCCGTCGCCTCGCGCCACTGCGGCTTGATGCCGTCGAGCGCGGGCATGAAGACCAGGACCATCAGAGGGATCTGGAAGTACAGGTAGACGAGCGCGAGCCCCGGCAGCTCGAAGAGCCAGATGCTGCCGGCGTAAATGTCGGCGTGATGCTGGGCCAGCCAGAGATAGACGAACCCGGCCGGCCCGATGGTTGCGATGAACGCGAAGGCGAGCGTGACGCCTCCGAACTGCGCCAGCACGCCGCTGACCGACAGCGTGAGTCTCCGCAGCAATCCTTCGGGGTTCCCCACCGCGATTGCGTAGGCGAGCAGCGCACCCAGGATCGCGCCGACCACGGCCGTGAAGGCAGAGAGACCGACCGTTTGGATCGTCGCCTTGACTATGTAGACGCGCGAGAGGTGCGAGAAGTTGACCAGGGTGAGCGACCCGTTGGCGTCGAACACCGACCCACCGAGGACGATCGCGGTGGGGAGAAACAGGAACACCGCGACGTAGGCGAGAAAAGGTACTGTGCCGACCCAGTCAAGTGGAAGTCGCCGGCCGCCCAGGGGGCGGCCGGCGGTTCTGGTTACGGCCGGGCTACCGGCGATCGTCAAGAAATCGCTGCATCCCAGTGGGCCGTGAGGTAGTTCTTGGCAGCGCTGGCCTGCGCATCGGTCAGGAAGGTGGGTGTGCCGTTGACCGCGGGGAGGGCGGCGGCCGCCGCCGCGTCGATCGTGCCTGCCTTGATCATCGCGGCCATCCGCACCGGCCTCGCCTTGCCTCGCAGCCAGTCGTTCTGGCCGGTGTCGGAGTACAGGTACTCCTCCCACAGGCGCGCCGCCGCTGGGTGCGGGGCGCTCTTGTTGATCGCCTGCTGGTAGTAGTCACCGAGGATCGCGTTGCTCTGCTCGAAGATCTTCCATGTCGGAACGTCGGTGCCGTGCGAGGCGGACAGGTAGTCCCAGTCGAACACGACCGGGGTCGTCCCGTTCTTCACGGTTGCGGTTGTCGCCTGCACCGGCGAGAAGTTGCCGGCCTGCTTCAGCCTGTGGAAGAAGGCCACGCCTTGGCTGATGTCGTCCGCGCTGCCCCCGTTCGCGAGGCTGGCCATCATCACGCCGTTCAACGCGGCGTTGGCCTGCTTCGGGTTTCCGTTCAACGCAACCTTGCCTTTGAACTCGGGCTTCAGGAGGTCCTGCACCGACGTGATCGCGGGCACCTTGGTGGAGTCGTAGCCGATCGACATGTAGCCGCCGTAGTCCTGCCACCACAGCCCGGTCGGGTCCTTCTGGCTGTCGAGGATGTCGTTCCATGTGGCGACCTTGTAGGGGGCGTACAGCTGCAGGTTCGCCAGGGTGACCGCCTTGCCCATGTCGAGGACGTCCGGGGCGCGGCTGCTCGTACCGAGCTGGGTGACCGCGTTGATCTCGTCCTGGCTGCTCCCGTTCGGATTGTCGGAGGTGATGTCGATGCCGTACTTCGCCTTGAACCCGTTGATGGCCTCGCCGTAGTTCGCCCAGTCGGGCGGGGTGGCGATGATGTTCAGCTTGCCCTCGGCCTTGGCGGCCGCGACGAGCGCATCCATCCCGCCGCAGGCGGACGCCGACGTCGCCGTCTTGGCGGTCGACTCACTGCACGTGGCGGAAGTGTTGTTCGACGTGCCGCCACAGGCGGCGACCACGAAAACCGCCACCACGGACAGCCCGAGATGGCGCGTCAGACCTCGCATCCTCATCCTTACTTCCCCTCAGAAAAAGGCCCGGCGCCCAAGCCGGTAGACCAGGTGGGCACGGCAATCATGCCCTCCCAGGGCCGACGTTGCAAGGACACAGTTCGTTGGTGCGGTTGATTTCAGTTAGGCCGCGGTTAACCCGGTCTGGAAGCTAGGTTTCAGACCGCCTCGCCCGGTAGCCCAGCCGCCGCGACAGATCGGCCGCACCCTCTTTGGTGAGGCGGTCCAGCTCGGGCCGGTTTCTCAGCCGGTGCGATTGCCCCGACAGGTCGAGAGCCGCCACCATCTCGCCGTCGGCGCCGAAGATCGGGGCGGCGATCGCGTCCAGGCCCATCTCGAGCTCCTCGTGCGTGCGGGCGACGCCTGACTGCCGCGCCGCCTCGAGCTGAGCCTCGAGCTCGATCCGGTCGGTGACGGTCCGGGGCGTCACGCGGTCCAGCGGACGCGCCAGCAGGCGATCCCGCACCGCCTCCGGGCCGAACGCGAGGAACGCCTTGCCGCTCGCGGTGCAGTGGACCGGGTAGCGCCTGCCCAGCCAGTTGATCGTCACGACGGACGTCGCGGCGGCGGCCTGCTCGATCGGGACTATGTCATCGCCGATGAGGAGCTCGAAAGTTGCGGTCTCACCTGAGGCGGCGGCGAGCTGCTCGCACACTGGGCGGGCGACGTACCGAAGGTCGAACTCTCCGGTCACGACGCTCGCCAGCTGCGGCAGCCGGCGCCCCAGCCTGTAGCGCGCCGTGCGCTGGTCGCGCTCCACGAGGGCGTGGCGCTCGAGCGTACCCAGCAGCCTCAGGGCGGTGGAGCGGTGGACGTTCAGCTCGCGCGCAAGGTCGGCGCCCGTCCGCCAGCCGCCCTGGGCGAGGAGGTCCAGGATGGCGATCGCCCTCTCGACCGAGCGGACGGCGAGGTCCCGCCCAACCGGCTCCTGGTTGCTCACCGCGCAACAATACGCTTGCCAGGAACCCTAACGCCACGTAAACTGTTGAGCCCTGAGCATCTGTTGAGCGATGCGCAACACATGAGCCCGCCCACGAGCCGCGAAGAAGAGATCCGCGCCGGCCTGTTCGAGCACACGCTCAACGGCCACGCGCCCGAGGTCAAAGCGCTCACCGAAGAGGGACTCCAGCTGGGCATGGACCCGATGGACATCCTGTTCAAGGCGCTGATCCCCTCCCTCGAGGAGGTCGGCCGCCGTTTCGAGAAGGGCGACTTCTTCGTCCCGGAGATGCTGATCGCGGCCCGCGCCATGCAGGGCGCCTTGATCATCCTTCGGCCCCTCATCGCCGAGACCGGGGCCCAGCCCGTGGGCCGCTACGTCATCGGCACGGTGAAGGGGGATATCCACGACATCGGTAAGAACCTGTGCGTGATCATGCTCGAGGGCGCGGGCTTCGAGGTCTACGACCTGGGGGTCAACACGCCGCCCGAAAAGTTCGTCGAGGCGGTCCAGAAGCACCAGCCGGACATCGTCGGATTCTCCGCGTTCCTGACCACGACCATGCCCATGTTCAAGGCGAACATCGACGCCCTGACCAAGGCTGGCTTGCGCGACAAGGTGCACATCGCGGTCGGCGGGGCGCCTGTGACACAGGAGTACGCGAAGCACGTCGGGGCCGACAGCTACGCTCCGGACGCCTCGATGGCGACGCGCATGGCGAAGGAGCTCGTCGGCGATCGAAGCAATCCCTCGCAGGGTGCCCAGGCGCTGGAGCAGGCCGTGATGAAAATCGACGAGACGCTCCGCAAGGGTTAGGTGGAAACCCGTCTCAGCTCGCGCGGTCGCGAGATCGTGATCTCAGGCGACAGTCCTTTCGTGATCATCGGCGAGCGCATCAACCCGACCGGCCGCAAGGTGCTCGCCGCGGAGATGAAAGCGGGTGTCATGGACCGGCTGCGCGCCGACGCGCAGGCGCAGGCGGCCGCGGGCGCCCATATGCTGGACGTCAACGCCGGCATCCCCGCGATCGACGAGCCCGCGCTCCTCGTGGCCGCGATCAAAGCGGTGAGCGAGGTGACCGACCTGCCGATCTGCATCGACTCGTCGATCATCGAAGCGCTCGAGGCCGGGCTCTCCGCCTACGAGGGCAAGGCACTGGTCAACTCGGTGACCGCGGAAGAGGAGCGCCTCGAGCGCATCCTTCCCCTGGTCAAGAAGCACGGCGCAGCCGTCATCGGCATGGCCAACGACGAGACCGGGATCTCGATGGTGCCCGAGGAACGGCTCGCCCTCGCCCGCCGGATCATCGAGCGGGCCGCGGACCACGGAATTCCGCAGCACGACGTGATCATCGACCCGATCGCGATGACGGTCGCGGCCGATCCGACGTGCGGCGTGATCACGCTCGAGACGATGCGGCTGATCCGCGACGAGCTGGGCAACAACATGACCTGCGGCGCATCCAACGTCTCGTTCGGCCTTCCCGACCGAGCCACCGTCAACGCGGCGTTCCTCCCGCTTGCGATGCACGCAGGGCTCACCTGCGCGATCACCAACCCGCTCGAGCCGATGGTCCGGCGCGCCGTCCTCGCCGGCGACCTCCTGCTCGGGCACGACGAATACGCGATGCGCTGGATCGCGCACTTCCGCGCGGAACAGGCGGCGTTGGCGAAGGCCCAGTCGTCTTGATCGCGCGCAAGCTCGAGGTCACGTATCTACCGTTCGAAAGGACGACGCGCGTACCCGCGGGCACGACACTCTTCAGCGCCGCGCACTGGATCGGCCTCCCGATCGACTCGACCTGCGGAGGGCGTGGCACGTGCGGCAAGTGCAAGGTGCGCGTGGTCAAGAACCTGCCGGACGCCGAAACCGCGGACCATCGATTGCTGCGCCCATCGGAGATAGCCGAAGGCTGGCGCCTCTCGTGTCAGGCGCGCATCTACGACGACATGGTCTGCGAGGTCCCGCAATTGCTGCGCGTGCCGAAGGCGGCGACGATGGGACTCGGCCGCCTGGTCATCCTCGACCCCAACGTGCGCAAGGTTTACCTCGAGCTGACCGAACCCACCCTCCACGACCAGCGGAGCGACATCACCCGCCTGAAGGACGCGTTGACCGTGGACGGCCACGACATGGTCGCCGACGTCGCCGTGCTTCGGACGGTACCTGCGGTTTTCCGGGAAGCAGGATTTCGCGTCACCGCGGTGCTCGCGGGTGAGCACCTGGTCGCGGTCGAGGCCGGCGACACCACAGACGAGTGCTTCGGCGTCGCCTTCGACGTGGGCACGACGACGCTGGTCGGCACGCTGATGAACCTGCGCACCGGGATGGCCGCCTCGGTGTTGTCTACCCTCAACGGCCAGGCGCCGTTCGGCGCGGACGTGATCTCGCGCATCAGCCACGGCATGAACGGACCCGAGGCGATCCGCGAGCTCCAGGACGCGGTTGTCTCGACGATGAACTCGATCCTCGCCGACCTCTATCGGGAGACCGGAGTGACACCGGAGAAGACGTATGAAGCGGTCGTCGTCGGCAACGTCACGATGCTCCACCTCCTGTTCGGGATCGACCCCACCCCGCTCTCGATGAT
>WNFB01007123.1_pt1 | contig 10022 bp, 6 predicted proteins | sample 5400501 | NCBI WGS metagenome assembly WNFB01 (sample SAMN13153341, study PRJNA577476) | soil metagenome | isolation source: 200 cm saprolite under Douglas fir tree site 2 hole 1 | place: USA:California | collected 2015-04-18
CACCCGTGGAAAGCAAAACGAGCGATTTCTTGCCGGGCACGCGCGCGAGCCAATCCAAGGCCTGGACGACGCTGGAAGCGAGATTCAGCTGTCCGACACCGAGATTGAATCGCAATTGATCGAGCGCGACCGCGGCCGCGTTTTTGTCTGCAGTGAAATCCAGAATTGGCTTCGTCGATTCGTCGTAGCCGGCAATGGCGACGCGATCACCGGCTGATAGCCCTTCCAGAAGAGTGAAGACCGCGCGAAGATGCCCGCCCTGGAGTAGATAGACAGCCGGCCCGGCTTCGACCAACAGCAGGACTTGCGCGGGCTCATCGGTGCTCAAGAAATCCGTAATCGGCTGCTCCATACCATTGTCGAGGACATGGAAATCTTCCCGGCGAAGGCCGGTGAAGAACTGGCCGCGCGCATCGGTGACGATTACGCCGACGTTGACGCGATCGACGGTAACGCGGATGCCGGAAGATTGCCAGGGCGACGGCGCCTGCGAGAGCGCCGCTTTTGGCACAAGAGCAAGAACGGAGAAGAGTAGCAGAGGCGCGGGGGATCGGCGGAAAAGACACATGGCCTGATTATTCCCAGAGAGCGAACAGGGCATTGGTGTTCCGCGCTTCCGGGGAGGGCGTACCGCGCCAAAGTAGATAAAACGAAGTGCGTTCGGGCATTTGCGACGGCTCGAGCGGAGCCTGTGCCGAAGCAGACGGGGCGTTGACGAGTAGAAGAACAGAGCCAAGAGCAAGTGCCGCAGGAAAATTTCTGGCCTTCATTGGGAATCTCCACCGGTGTGAGTGCGGAAATGAACCTCTATCGAATCCTAGCTCCGGGCCAGGAAAGAAAGAAGCCAAGTCCCGCACGGAGTTTCCAGAACGCCGAACAGGACCTCGCTGCGAAAGAATAGATGTGCGCGAGTTAGGACTGAGGCTTAGCCGGAGCTGTAGCGGGTGCAGGGGCGGCGCCTGAGCCACCGTCCTTCGGAGTGGAGAGATAGCCGTTCGCCTGGTTTTTGCCGACATCGAAAACGACGATCTCGTAGGGCGACATTGCCGCCCGGCCTTTGCCAACGTAGAACTGTACGGGTTCACCTGCGGTTTTGTCCTTCTTTTCGATGGCGCGGTCATCGACGAAGACCGTCAAGGTGTACTTGGCCTTCTTCGGATCGACCTTTGAAAGCGTGAGCTGGACTGGGCCGACCTTTTGCGCGTTCTTGGACCTGGTCAGGGTAAACTCGTAGTAGTTGCGATCTCCGCGGCGCCTGAGCTCGTCAAGGTCGTCATGATTGCGGGCGATCAGACCGCTCATGACCCCCATGTCCCCCGTGGCGCGCTCCAGCTTGCCTTTCGTGGCTTCCAGATCATTCCGAGTCGCTTCGATGTCCTTCTTGGCGCCGCCGACTTCGGTTGCGACGGCGCCGATCTGCTCTGCGCTCTCTTTCTTCACTTGGGTGAGCTGAGCCGTGAGCTTTTGGTCAGAAGCCATCTGGTCCTTGCGGATAGACTCGGCGCGGCTTTTGGCCTGGGCGAGCTCGGCCTGAGTCATGCCCACCTTTTGCTCGGTGACCTCGATGTGACCCTTGAGATCGGCGAGACGAGCGTTGGCCTGCTCGAGCTGCGCGGTCAGGACCTTGTTTTGCTCCTGCGCCTTCGCGAGACTCTGGTCGAGCCGGGTCTGCGCGGTATAACCCAGGACACCGAGCGCCGCCAAGGCAGCGATGAGAACGACAAAAAGCACAGTGATCCAGCGCGGCGTTCCCGTCGTTTCGTAATTGTAGGATTCCTGCGGACTCGGCACGTTTGGAGAAATGCTCATTCTCCCTCCTCAGACAGGGCTCCACTGTCAGTGGTGGATGCCTGCAGAATTATGTCCTGCAATGCCCGCTGTGTCCACATCAGGCTCTGCGGAAGCTGTTCCGCCGTGGACGCCCTTTGGCTGCGTTTCTAGGGACGGGGCCAAGCTGCGGCCAGCGGGCAAAGACGGAAGTGGTCAGGCCACCGCGCGGGGTAAACTCACCGCGAACGACACACCATTCCGGACGCACGGCTTCGACGACGTCGCGGAGAATTTTGTTGACGGCATTTTCGTAGAAGATGCCCAGGTCACGGTAAGCCAGAAGATACATTTTCAGGGCCTTGAGCTCGACGCATTCTTTGCGCGGCATGTATTGGATGGTGATGGTGCCATAGTCCGGGAGCCCGGTCTTCGGACAAACCGAGGAGTACTCGGGGAAACGCGTGGTGATCACGTATCCGGGAAACTGGTTTGGCCAGGTCTCGAGTTGCGGCAGTTTTGCGTTGATGCCTGCCCGCGCATGCTCCGCAGTATAGTCCGCCATGATCGCTCCCTTTTTGGCTATTGTACGATGACTGGGAAAAGAATACCTGATGCGAGACGACTCAAGAATCCTAGGGAAGCCCCGCAGAGCGCCGGTGAGGGGAAGCCATTAATCAACGAAGTGAGTCAGGGGCTGATGCTAGACAACGGGGAGGAAGCCGCTGGCGCGGATGACGTCGACGGCTTGGTGGCGGTCGTCGGCATCCACCTGCCGCATGATGCGGCGGAGGTGGTTCTTGACGGTGAACTCCGACAGATTCAGGCTGGCGGCTATCTCCTTGTTGGTCAGGCCTTTTTCCACCAGGTCCACGAGTTGCAGTTGCCGGTGGGTCAGAGAGCCCTTGGCACTTCCCGGGTGGGCGGCGCTCTTGGGGTTTTCCCGGTATTCGTGGGCCAGATGCTGGATCAGAGCCATGCAGAGTTTCGGAGGGCAGGCGGCCTCGCCTTGCGCCACGCCCCGGACGGCGGCGATGATCTCCGACGCCGAGGCTTCCTTCAAGATGTACCCGCTGACTCCCAGATAGACGGACCTCAGGAAGATGGCAGGTTCTTCGTCCATGCCAAAGAGGACGACTTTGATCTGTGGAGCGTCTTCGAAAAGCCCGCGTAGGAGGCTGGATTCTTCGGGATTGGTGAGACAGTCGGCCAGCAGGATGTCGCAGCCAGAGGCCGCGACCTCACCCATAGCCATTTCGTGGTAACGACTTACGCCAACGACGCAGATGCCGGCACGCTTTTGAAGCAAACGTGCCAACGTCTCCCTGAGGAGGCGATTCTCTGCCAGGAGGTATACTTTCACCTCCGAGGAAGAACCCTCGCCGTTGTTGGATTGCCCCATAACGTGCCCTGCCTCGAGGACTCGGCCGTGCGCCAGACTAGAGGATTATGAAGCCACCCACCGTCAGACGAGAAGTTTTAGGTGGGAGAGTGGATTTTAGGAGCTAGTTAAGTAGTCTGTCAACCAATAAGATTAAAAAAGAGTTTAAGAAAACGTTACGTAAAAACGACATGAAAAACATGCGCAGGCGAGGAACCGCAAAGCAAAATTGAAGTGTTTTGGCGACACCCCAATACAACTAGGGCGCTCAACTTTATCAGAGGAGATTGAATTGACCCGGCGGTGCGAGTTCCTCCGGATAGCCGAAAAAGATGTGGTACTTCGTTAGTACTTCGGACTATTCCCTGGATGCTGCGGACCAACTCGAACGGATACTTGTTTTGCTTTTACGAATAGGCTCCCGGTGCACGTGAGGCCGACCGCTTGGGTACTCGCGCTTCGCTTCTGCTTGGTCTTTAATTGACACCCCTTTGAGCCTTCTCTTTTCGATTGAAACATAAATACTTGCGTCTCCAATAAGGAGACGGCCATATGGACAAGGCGATCCGCATTCTCGTCGCTAATAGGCCCAAGCTCATGCGGGAACTGCTCCTCGGCACGCTCGCCGACCAGCCCTGGATAGAAATCGTGGGAGAGGTGTCGGACGATGCGGCAATTCCCGATTATGTGCAAAAAACTTTGCCGGACTTGCTGGTGATTGCCGTGGACGAACCCGGCAAACGGCCTCTCATTTGCGACGCACTTCTCCACCAGTATCCGGAACTGCGGATCATTGCGGTCGCTCCTTACCAAAACTATACCGTCCGCTACTGGGCCTCGCTAGATATCCATTCTGACGATATTGAGGCCTCGGAAGAAGGTTTTTTGAGCGCCGTAAAGAGCGTGGCCGAGGAAGTAAGCAAACGCGGCGCTGTGAACTGATTTGGGGGCGTGATTATGTTTCGCATCGGCAGAATTTTAGGAATTTTCAGCTTTTGTTTGGTCTCGACCTTTTGTGTTCCCGCGAAAGCTCAGGAAAACGATCGACAACGCGCAGCGCGCGACACCAGCTCTACTTTTCGCGCGCCAGAATTGTCCGATCTTGCAAAGGAAAACCTGGAACGGGTAGCGGCTTCCGCGACACAGCTCCAGGCCGTTCTTCTGAAAGACGCCGGCATGCTTGTTGAGCTGAAGCGTTGGGTGGCGAAGGAAGCGACTGACAACGGGCAGATCGTGGAAGATGCCTCGCTGACGGATCAAGCCATTTTCGAGCGCCTGGAGCACGATGTGGCATTCCGGTCCGTGGCCACGCGCCTGGTGCAACGTTATGGCTACCTGCTGCCGACCATCAATCCGGATTCGGATTTTGCAAAACAACAGGACCTGGTCCTTAAAGAGCGCGCCCGGCGGCTGGTGCAGATTGAAGCGCAGGAAGATACAGAATCTCTGCGGCCCGGTGGGACGGAAAGCAATCAGGGGCAGAAAGTTGAACGCACTGCTTGCGACCCGGACCGCGAAGGCAATTGCAGTCAGCCTTCTCCGCGGCGCGGACGCCAGGGAATGTCTCAACCCGATGAAACGCCAGGAATGGATCAGAACGTGCCGACGACGCCCGAACAGCAGAGGCCTTCTGCTTCCGGGCGGACGCTTCGCGCGAGTGTTGGCCGAGATGAGTCGGGCGGCCAAGATTATTCCAGCATGGCGCCGAATTTGACGCTGGCCTCTGACACTTCGAGGCGGCCTCAGGATGTTCCGGCTGGAGAATTCCCGGCAGGGAGCCTCGATGGCTCCGCACTCCCGCTCGGAACAGGCAATTTGGAAAATCTTTCTCCGCTTGCGACACGAAGTTCCCAGGATTTGGCGACAACTTCCGGAAGAGAAGCGACCCGCACGGTGCGGATGCCGGGTGACCGTGGCGCATCACCGGACATGGAGAGAGACATTACCTCCGTCGCGATAGTCCGCAAACGCAATCCCTACGCGGACATTCCTTCGCTATACGACCTATACGTGCAGGCCGCGTCTCGGGATCGCGAGCTGACCCGCTTCGGGTTGGAGATTTTCCGCAACGGGACACGACAAATGGATGCCATTCCGATGGATCTTCCAGTTGGACCCGACTATGTGGTCGGACCGGGTGATGGATTGGCGATTGATCTCTGGGGCGGCGTATCACAGCGGCTGGTTCGAGTGGTGGACCGCGAGGGACGGGTTGCATTGCCCGAAGTCGGCCCGTTGCTCGTCAGTGGCCATACGCTTGGAGAAGTTCAGCAGGCAGTACAGCAGGCGCTTCGCTCGCAATTTCGAGACGTATCAGCAGACGTCTCTCTGTCCAGATTGCGCACCGTGCGGGTGTACGTCGTCGGAGAAGTTGCCGAACCCGGCGCTTACGATATTAGCTCGCTTTCCACTCCTTTGAATGCGCTGTTTGCAGCTGGGGGAATCACCCCGCGCGGCTCCCTTCGCGCTCTGAAACATTATCGTGGTAAGCAGCTCATCGAAACCGTCGACGCCTACGATCTGCTGCTCCGCGGCGTTGGCTCCGACCCGAAGAGATTGGAGAACGGCGACTCGTTGATGGTTCCACCGATCGGTGCGCAAGTGACGGTGAGCGGAATGGTGCGGCGCCCGGCCGTGTACGAGCTGCACGGAGAAACAACTCTGGCCGATGCGCTGGATCTCGCGGGGGGAATCTTGCCAGCCGCGGCGCTGCAGCACATCGAAGTGCAACGGCTCGAAGCGCACGAAAAGCGCACGATGCTGACCCTCGATCTTTCTCCCAAGGGCGATCCCGATGCCGTCGAGAAGCAGTTGAATGCCTTCAAGATTCAAGACGGCGATCAGATTCACATTTTCCCGATCGCTCCGTACAACGAAAGCGCGATTTACTTGCAAGGTCATGTGCTTCGTCCAGGACGCTACTCCTATCACGACGGAATGAAACTGACCGACGTGATTTCGTCCTACGGCGATCTTCTGCCTGAGCCGGCCGGACGCTACGCGGAAATTGTGCGGCTCAATCCGCCGGACTATCGGCCAAGCGTCGAGAGTTTTGATCTTTCCTCGGCTCTGGCAAATCCAGCGGCGGCGCCGAAACTGCAGGCGCTCGATACCATCCGCGTCTTCAGCCGCTACGATTTCGAGCCGGCCCCAACCGTGTGGGTTGGCGGAGAAGTGCGCGCGCCGGGCAAGTATCGCACGTCGGGTCAGGCGCATTTGCGCGACGCGATCCATCTGGCGGGAGGAATCTCGCCGGACGCTGCGCTCGATTCCGCCCAGCTTTTCCGCACGCAACCCGATGGCACGATGAAAATCCTCAGTGTGAATCTGGGCGAAGCGCTGGCGGGGAATCCGGTCGACAATCTTCTGCTCGAGCCGCGCGATCGCCTGCTTATCCACCGCAACCCCGCCAAAGTGGACCCCCCCACGGTATATGTGAAGGGCGAAGTTGCCAAGCCCGGTCGCTACCCGCTCACGACCAACATGCATGTCGAAGACCTGATTCGCGTTGCTGGCGGCCTCAAGAGAAGTGCTGACCCCGAAAAGGCTGATCTCACGCGCTATGCGGAAGGCGACCTGCCGCGCAGTTCGACGGAGAGCTTGTCCGTCGATCTTTCGGCAGTGATGAGCGGCGATACCAAAGAAAACATGCCTCTTCGTGACGGGGACGTGCTGGCGATCCGCCAGAGCCCCGGATGGAACGACGTTGCGGCTCTCGTGACAGTGAAGGGCGAGGTTCAGCATTCCGGCTCTTACGGCATCCGTCCGGGCGAGCGGCTCAGTTCTGTGCTGGGGCGCGCCGGCGGCTTTAGCCCGGAAGCCTATCCCTACGGGGCGGTGCTTATGCGCCGCGAAGTCCGCGACCTGGAGTTGAAATCGCACCTGGCGCTGGTGCAGCGCGTGAAGGCGGAAGAAGTGAACCTGAAGGCGCTTCCTGATTCCGACGCGGATCAGAAGAGCGCGAAAATGACGGCGATCGCGCAAACGGAGACAACGCTCGCGCAATTGCAGGCGAACGCGCCGATCGGCCGCGTCGTCGTCCATGTGCAGCCGGATATCGCGAAATGGCGGAACACCGCGGCGGATGTGGCGGTACGCGACGGCGACGTGCTCATGATCCCGAAAAAAGCGAACTACGTGATGGTGACGGGACAGGTTTTCAACGCGACGGCGATCAGTTACCGGCCGGGAAGAAGCGCGAAATGGTATCTGAGTCAAGCTGGAGGTTTGACGCAGCTTGCGGATAGGAAGGCCGTGTTCGTCATTCGCGCAGACGGCTCAGTGATCGCGGCGAAGAACAACTCGGGATGGTGGTCCGGCGATCCGTTGAGTGCGGCTTTGAGGCCCGGAGATTCGATCGTCGTGCCGGAAAAGGCGCCAAAGGTTGGGAGCCGCACTTGGGCGAATGCGATACAGGCGGCGCAAATCGCTTCTTCGGTGGCTTTGACGGTTGCGTATATAAAGCCGTAAAGAGGGAATCTTGGGATGCGGATTAGGGCCACAACGCTGGCATGCGCGCTGAGTGCGCTCGGGTTGATGCTGCCCGTGCGAACTTCCTGCGCCCCGCCGCCGCAAGAACTGGATAGGCCGAGCGTTCCAACTCCAAAGCCAGACAAGGCGGAAGCGCGAGAGAAAGGAATGCCAAAGTTGGTGGATAGTCCAACGAATCTCGATCTGGAACCCACGGGAGCTTCGCCCAGGGGCTTCACGGGATTGGGGAGAGATTTCTTGTTGGACCAGAAGCAAATTTGGACCAGTCCCTCGAGGATCCGATTCTCGGATACCGAGTGGCTGGTGCCGATGGCCGGAGTCACTGCCGGACTCTTTGTGACGGACCGCGAGTTCAACCGGCATCTTTCTCATGATCCAACGAAAATCAGCCACTACAAGACGTATTCGACTGCCGGGGTTGGGGCACTCGTGGGCGGCGCAGCTGGGCTATGGCTGCTTAGCTATCCCTCACACAACGAGCACTGGCGCGAAACGGGCTTTCTTGCCGGCGAGGCCGCGCTCAACAGCTTGGTGGCCGTTGAGGCCATGAAGTATTCGTTTGGACGCGAACGGCCGTTTCAGCGCGATGGTGGCGGCCACTTTTTCCAGGGTGGCACCTCGTTTCCATCCGAGCATGTTGCGGCTGCATGGTCAGTAGCTGGCGTGATTGCCCATGAGTATCCCGGCCCGCTTCCGAAACTTTTTGCGTATGGTTTGGCGTCATTCGTCAGCTATTCCCGCGTACGCGGGCAGCAGCACTTTCCCTCGGACGTCTTCATCGGCAGCGTGCTGGGTAACCTCATCGCCCAGCAGGTCTATAGCCGTCATCATAATCCCGAACTGGGCGGCAGCGAATGGAGATCGATCGGTGAATTCTTCCGCGGCGACGGAACTTCCTCTCCCGGGAATCAGGGCTCGCCCTATGTCCCGCTCGACAGCTGGATCTATCCAGCCATCGACCGCCTCGCGGCCCTCGGGATGATCGATAGCGGCTTCGCGGGGATGCGACCTTGGACGCGTCGGGAATGTGCGCGGCTACTCAACGAAGCCGATGAAAAACTTGGTGACGGAGCTGACGAGAACACAGAAGTCGGCAAACTTGTTGCCTCTCTTGAGAGCGAATTCCATTCCGAACTCGAAACCGCGGCAGGCGGCGGTAGCCCGGCATTTCGAGTCGAGTCCGTCTATACGCGCGTCGGACACATCTCCGGGATGCCGCTGAATGACGGATACCACTTCGCACAGACCCAGATCAACGATTTCGGGCGGCCCTACGGCGAAGGATGGAACACCGTAACGGGGTTTTCGGCCTACAGCACGGCAGGGCGCTGGGCAGGTTATGTGCGCGGCGAAGAGCAGACTGCACCCAGCATCTCAGCGCTTTCCCTCTCGGCCCGACAGTTCGTTTCTGCGTCGGATGGAATACCCGCGGTGCCGCCCGACAACCCTGTTCCAGCAATTCGGCGGTTTCAGCTTATGGACGCCTACGTGGGCCTCACATTCTCGAATTGGGAAGTCAGCTTCGGTCGACAGAGTTTCCTGTGGGGGCCCGGCGAAGGCGGCTCAATAATATTCGGCGACAACGTGACACCGATCAATGTATTCCGTGTCAACCGCGTCTCACCGCTCCAGCTGCCAAGTATCTTGAAGTTCCTGGGCCCGGTGCGGACGGAATTCTTTGTCGGCCAACTGGAAGGCCACAACTTTGCTTTCACTGCCTCCGGCGTGGCTGGCTCCTGGTCGCAGTCTCTGAACCCTCAGCCATGGATTCAGGGGGAAAAGATTAGCTTTAAGCCTTCGCCGGATCTTGAGGTGGGGTTCTCTTACATGTCGATGTTTGCCGGTTTGGGTGTTCCGGCAACCCCGGCCGCCTTCGTGAACAGCCTCTTTGACACCGGAGCTGACCTGCCAGGGGGGCAGTCTAAGTCACAACGTATGACCGGTCTCGATTTTTCATACCGGATTCCAAGACTTCGCAAATGGCTGACGCTCTACGGTGATGGATTTGACCAAGATCAAATCATCTTCAGGCCGGATGGATACCCGGAGCGAGCCGTGTGGAGAGCGGGAATTTACGTTCCGATGTTCCCTGGACTTCGAAAACTGGATTTACGAGCAGAGGGCGGTTATACGGACAATCCTCTGGGTGCAGAGTTAAGCCAAGGGTTTTACTATACCGCGAATCGATACTTGAACGGACAGACGAACAGCGGCAACCTGCTCGGGAGCTGGATGGGTCGCGCTGGGCAGGGTGCTCAGGCCTGGACCAATTATTGGTTCAGCGCGCGCGACCGAATTCAACTTAACTTCCGGCATCTGAAGGTGGGCCAAGAGTTTATTCCAGGCGGGGGTACGCTGACCGACGCGGGCGTCCGAGGTGATT
>WNFB01007125.1_pt1 | contig 10021 bp, 12 predicted proteins | sample 5400501 | NCBI WGS metagenome assembly WNFB01 (sample SAMN13153341, study PRJNA577476) | soil metagenome | isolation source: 200 cm saprolite under Douglas fir tree site 2 hole 1 | place: USA:California | collected 2015-04-18
GACCCCACCGGGGCGACCCCGGGCGTGCTCTGGACGAAGGCCGTGCCGGACGCCAGGGTCGAAGTCCACCTCGGTGAGGGCGAGGCGGCAGTGGACTTCAGCATGGACCTCATCGACTGGGTGACGGTTCCCAACAGCCTCAACCCCGCGCATCCGCTGGGCAGCTCTCCGGCAACCATTTCGTTGCACATCATGTGGAGCGGCGTCACCCGGCGCGTCAACTTCAGCGATGAAGACATCGGTTTCAAGGGGTATTTCCTAGAGAACGACAAGGCCATCGTCGCGGCCACCGCGAGGACGCCGGCCCAGAACTACCTGCTCGTCACGGACCCCGGGAGCACCGACACGCACTTCGCCGAGATCGGGCACGACCACAACGGCTCCTTCTTCGGAGCCTGACCCGGGGCACGTTCGGCGGTCGAATGTGCCGAGCCTCAGGAAGGGCCCGGGAGAAATCCCGGGCCCGATTTCTCTCGGAGACTCGAGGCGCAAGCTGCGTCCCCACCAGGGCGGCTTCCTCCAGCCCCAGCGTTACCATGAGTATCCCGTGTCGGGAGTCCTACGAGTTCGGGCCCTACTGATGCTTCTGATCCTCACGACCCTCGCGATGGCGATGACGCAGTCACTCCCACCCCGGCCGGTCAGCCCCCCGGGCGTGGATCCGGCTACCCTGGGTCCCGCGGTCGGACAGCCGATCCCGCGGTTCGAAGCGCGGGATCAAGACGGCCGTCGCCGGGACTTCGAGTCACTGGCGGGTCCGAACGGCCTGGTGCTGGTCTTCTTCCGCTCGGCCGACTGGTGACCATACTGCAAGGTCCAGCTCGTGGAGCTGGAGAGCCAGCGCGAAGCGCTCCGCAGGCGTGGTCTTGGCCTCGCGGCCCTGAGCTACGACAGCATCGCGATCCTCAAGGACTTTGCGACGCGCAAGAAGGTCGGCTTTCCGCTGCTGTCGGACCCTGAATCGAAGGTGATTCGTGCGTTCGGGATCTTGAACGAAGCCGACTACCCGCCCGGGCAACTGGCTCACGGCGTTCCCTACCCCGGCACGTTCGTGATCGACGCGCAGACGATCGTCCGCTCCCGGTTTTTTGAGAAGACGTACGTCGAGCGGTGGACGGCGGCGAGCTTCCTGACCCTTGCTGGCGAGACGCCCCTTGCCTCCGCAAACGAGACGAGCACGCCGGCTTTCACGCTCCGCACCTCGTCCAGCAGTAGCGCAGTGGTGCCTGGCCAGCGGGTGTCGCTGGTCCTCGACTTCGCGATGAAGCCGACGATGCACGCCTACGCGCCCGGTATCCAGGGCTACCGTCCTTTGCGCCTGCGCCTGGATGCACAACCCCTCTTGACCGTCCACGAGACGGCGTTTCCGGCGTCGCGCCCCTATCGCTTCGCGCCCCTCGACGAGACCGTGCCGATCTTCGAGGGCCGCTTCCGGATCACGCAGGACGTGACGCTGGCGAGCGGCCGCGACTTCACTGAGCTTCTGAAAACGTCGGCTCCCACTCTCGCCGTCACGGGCATGCTCGAATACCAGGTCTGCAGCGACACCATCTGCTACGCGCCGGCCACGCTGCCGGTGCACTGGACGATCAAGGTCCTCCCGCTGGACCGCGAGAGGTCGCCCGAAGCCATCCAGCACAAGGCCGCCAAGCCCTGATTCGCATGCTCCTCCCGTCCTCGGGTGAGGCGTTTTTCCTGGTCACACGAACCCGCTGGTCGAAGTCCAACCCTTCGAGCGGCCGTGAAGCGGCACGCGACGCGGCCAAGCCAGGAGGCAGACAGATGCGCGACTTCGACGTTCAGACCATCGAGATCAGGGCGCCTTTCGAGCTGGTCTTCCGGTATATCGCCGATCCCGGTACACTGCCCGAGTGGACCCATGCCTTCCGCTCGGTCGCGGCTGGGCGGGCGAATTTCGTGACCTCCAAGGGCTCGGTCGAGGTCGGATTGGAAGTGAGGGCATCGACGGAGTCGGGGACGATCGACTGGATCATGACCTTCCCGGACGGCAGCCTCGGAAGGGCGTTCTCACGCGTCGTCGGGATCGGCGCCGATCGCACCCTATACAGCTTCATCCTGCCGGCGCCGCCGGTGCCTCTCGAGCAGCTCGAGGGTGCGCTCGCCGAGCAGGCGAAGATCCTGAGCGAAGAGCTCGCGACGCTGCGGAGGAAGCTGACCGGACGTTAGATCAAGGCGGTGAAAGCCGAGGTAGGTGATGGGGGAGTCTCTCGAGGATGTCGTCCGGCGGGCGCGTGAGGGAGACCGTGAGTCCTTGGCGCGCCTCGTCTCCGCCATCCAAGGCCGGATCTACGGCCTCGCCTTGCGGATGCTCTGGCACCCGGAGGACGCCCGCGACGCGACCCAAGAGATCCTGATCCGCATCGTCACCCGCCTCGGTACCTTTCGCGGGGCAAGCTCCTTCATGACCTGGACCCACCGGGTGGCGGCGAACTACCTGATGAGCGCCCGGAAGAGCCGCCTCGAGCAGCAGGGGTACACGTTCCAGCGCTTCGGCGAGGAGCTCGACGAGGGCCTATCCGACGCGCCGGCCCTGCCGGCCACGGGAGAGACGGCCCTTCTTCTCGAGGAGGTGAAGGTCGGCTGCACCCTCGGCATGCTGACGTGCCTCGACAGGGCTCACCGTCTGGCGTACATCCTCGGCGAGATACTCGAGATGGAAGGAGACGAGGCGGCCTCGGTCCTGGCCATCCGTCCGGCCGCCTTCCGGAAGCGCCTTTCGCGGGCTCGCGAGGCCATCGTCGCATTCACGCGGGCCAAATGTGGGCTGGTCAACCCCGAGCGTGCTTGCCGGTGCCATCGCCGTGTGGCCCACGCGCTGCGGCTCGGGCGCGTGGACCCGCAGCACCTCCTCTTTGCCACGGACGCGAACAAGGCGCAGCGCTTTCCCGCGGTCCTGGCCGAGATCCGCCGGCTCGAGGATGTCCGGCGAGCGGCCGCCCTCTTCCGGTCTCATCCCCGCTTCGCGGCGCCGGCCGACTTTGCCGCCGAAGTCCGCAATCTCATCGATGCCCCGCGCCGGTCTCAGCACGCACTCGCTGATCGCAGAGCCACCTCTGCGAGCCCGGGGGACGCGCGAAATCCCCCGGGCTCAGGGCGCTCAGCTTCAGCGGGCGGCGAGGCCGTTGGTGCCGGTGGGCAGCCCGCCCACGGCCGCGAGCGGCGCTAGAGTCCCGTCGGAGTTGACGCGAAAGGCGCCGATGGTGCCGGTCCCCGAGTTCAAAACGTAGAGATACCTGCCGTTGACGCTCAGGGCCATGTCGATCGGCTCGGTTCCAGGCCCAAGGTCGGCGGTCCGACCATCGGCCTGGAGCAGCGCAGGGCTGCCGTCGAAGCCGATGCGATAGCCGGAGATGGTGCCACTCCCGGTGTTGGAAGCGTATGCGAAGCGGCCATCCGGCGTCACGACGACCCAGCAGGCTGCGGTCTGCCTTGTGGGGACCGAAGGGCTGATCACCCGAAGCATGCCGTCGCGCGACACCAGGAAAGAGGACACCGCGCTGGCGTCCGGGGCCCCGCCGAACGCCTCGGAGACGAAGATCTGGTTGCGCTTTCCGGAATCGAAGCCGAAGGGCGTCTGGCCGGGGGACGGGAAGCTGACCGGACCGGTCGCCAAGCCCTCCTCGTCGATCGTGTAGGTGTCGATGAGGTTCGTCGCCTTCTCCGTGACGACGAGGACTCGGCCTCCCCACTCGAACTGAATCTGGGCGGGACCGGTGGAGGCGGCGCTGAGAGGCCGCAGCGATCCGGCGATCGGAGCCAGGTGGCCCTCGTCGTCCAGCCTGAAGCCGGTGATGTTGTCGCTGTCGCCTGCGGCGCCTCCGGCATTGAGGACGTAGAGCAGGTCGTCGTGGACGGTAAGGCTGATAGGTCGTCTGCCACCCGAGGGTACGCGGTCGACGAGGGACAGTCCGCTCGGCTCGACCTCGAAGGCCGAGATCTCGTCGCTCCCGGCGTTGACCGCGAACAACCAGCGCTCATTCGAGCTCGGGACCAGCGCTCCCTGGCTTCCGAGGCCGGTGCCCGTGCCGAGCCCTCCCGTCTCGAACGATCCGTCCGCCGTCAAAGTGCCGTCCGCGGCGCGCGCGAACACCAGGACGCGATTCCCGTGGGGCGAGTTGTCCATCGTGTAGACCGCTCCCGCAATGCCGTGGGCATGAGCCGGGTTGGCAAGCCCGGAGGCGACGGCGAGCGCAAGAACGGCGTTCAGCAGGCCTCGTGCCAGTCTCATGACAGCTCCTCGTGGTTGAAGGTTCGGTGCCCGCCGACTCCCTATGAATCGGAGGGTACAAAGGTCTCCAACAACGGCAAGGTCGAAAAAGTTCCCGGCCCGGGAACCGGCCTATGATGTGGGCCTTCGATGAGTGAGCGGCCGGGAATCAGGAGCGCCGAGCGATCGCACTTCGAAGCGCTCGCCATGCCCTGTGTGGACGCCTTGCGCGGTACGGCATTACGGCTGACGCGCAGCCCCGAGGATGCCGCCGATCTCGTTCAGGAGACCTTCCTGCGTGCCTACCGCACCTTCTCGAACTTCACTCCGGGAACCAACGGCAAGGCATGGCTGTTTACCATCATGTACTCCATCTTCGTGAACGCCTACCGCAAGGGGCGACGGGAGCCCGAAACGGTGTCTCTCGACGAGCTGGAGACGCGGTTCGAGCGCTCTCTGGAACTACCCGATTGGAGGGCCCACCTCGAGGTTCTCCAGAACCCCAATCTCAACCTGAAGGGCTCAGAGGTCGAACAGGCTCTCGAGCGGCTTCCCGAGAGCTTCCGTCTGGCGGTCTTGCTCGTGGATGTCGAAGACCTTTCGTACGAGGAGGCCGCGACCGTGACGCAGGTTCCCGTCGGAACGCTACGCTCGAGGCTCTTCCGGGGACGGAAGATGCTGGCCCTGGAGCTGAGCGACTATGCGCGCCGGATGGGCTACTTGAGGCGATAGGACATGGCGGGAGAAGGGCATCCGAAGGACGCGCTGCAAGAGCTGCTGGACGGCCGCCTTCAAGCGGAAGCGCGCGCCCGGGTTGAAGAGCACATCGCCTCCTGCACGTCTTGCCGGGGCGAGATCGAGGCTCTGCGCTTGACAAAGCTGGCGGCGCGGCGAGCGTTCGCCGCGGAACCTGCGCCACATGCTCTGCAGCAGAGGATCCTCCAGGCGCTCGATCAGGAGGACGAGCGCGCACAGAAGCTCCAGACGCCAGGAGCCTTACCCTCCCGCCGGCGGCGGCGGTTCATTTTTGCCACTGGCTTGGCGGCCTCGGTGCTCGTTGCGGCATCGTTGTATCTACTGAAGAAACCGCCCGCGCTGCCCGTGAGCGTGGCCGAGGACTATCGCGCTTATCAGGCCGGCCGCATCTCACTCGAGCTGTGGACATCCGACCCTGCGGCCCTCGGCCGCTTCTTCGCCGAGCGCGGTGTCGCATTTCGGACCAGGGTCCTGGATCTCGGCATGATGGGATACCGCCTCATGGGCGGGCGGGTTCATCGCCTCCGGGGACAAACCAGCGCCTTCTTCGTCTACGAGGGCCCGGGGAATCGGATCGTCATCTGCCAGATGTTCGAGGGAGCCCTCTCCGACTTGCCCGCGCGCGCGGTCATGCGCGAGCAGGGGGGAATTTCGATGCGCGCCTACAGGGTCGGCGTCACGAGCCTCGCTTTCTGGCAGGAAGGGAACGTCGTATGCGTCCTGGCGTCGGATCTTCCCATGGAGGATCTCATACGGCTGGCGTTCCTGAAGGCGATGAGGGTCTAATCGAAGCAGCCCGGCTCTTGGGGCAGTCTGCGCCTCTCCGCAAGGGATCGGCGTCCAGCCTTGGGCAACGCCGCGGGCTCATCGCCCGAGCGATATCGCTCCTTCTCGCGCTGATCGCCTCCGGCGTTCTTCCCGCCCGCGCAGGCTCCGCGGGCAAGGTCCCGGATGTGCGCGGGTCACGGAGGACGGCCTGACGTCCGATCCTGGCGGCGGCGAAGTGTTCCCGCGCGTCCCCGTCCGCCGTGCCTTCTGGTTCGGTTGGTACGCCCGGTTTCCCGACACGCAATTGGTCCGCCAAGGGGGAGACCAGCGGGCCACCCGCTGCTCGAGATCCGAGGACCTGGGTCCAGACGTCGGGGTCGAGTTCGACGAGGTCTGAGCCGCAGCTACGCTCAAGCCAGGAATTCCTGGGTCTCGCGGAGCGATCATCAAGAGGTGAGCCGGCGCCTTCGAGCATCTTTGCTTCCAGTGGCCGGTGCGGTTCTTTGGGCCGGGATCTCGGCGGCAGATGGACCGGCGCGCCCCGCGCTCGTTCCCCGCTTTCCAAACGCAGATCCGATCCACTGGATCGGCACGCCCGCGACCTGGGAATCACTCCGCGGCCATGTCGTCCTGCTGGACGTCTGGACCTTCAGTTGAATCAACTGCGTCCGAACGATCCCCTGGGTCAGGGGCGTGGTAGGGCGTTATGGAGATCGGGGTCTCTCGGTCGTGGGCATCCACACGCCGGAGCTCCCTTCGGAGTACGTGCGGTCTGCCGTCGAGGCCGAAGTCCGAAAGCGGCGGCTCGACTTCCCGCACCTGCTCGACAACGACTACGCCTACTGGAATTCGCTCGGCAACCAGTACTGGCCTGCCATCTATCTCGTCGATCGGTGCGGACGGGTCCGGGGTCGAGCCATCGGCGAGGTCCATGCCAACGAGCCGAGCGGTCGGGGGCTCGATTCCCAGATCGAGACCCTTCTCGCCGAATCGCCCACTGACTGCGTTCCGCGTGAAGCCGGCTCAGCCCGGCGTTGAGAATAAAAGGGGACGGACCGAAGTCCGTCCCCGATGGAGAGTTGGACCCGGCGGGAAGTCTGTCGGGTCGTCGCCTCAGCTCTCGGCTGACGTCTTGCCCGACGGCTCCTTCTCGATGTCGCTCTCGACCTGCACCTGGTTGTCCACCCGGAAGGCCAGGGCGCCGCGGGCGATCGACTCCAGCGCCGCCTTCTCGACCCGGCTGTTCACCACCCCGGTGAGCGTGATGCTCCCGTTCTCCACGACGATGTGAATGGGTGGGTTGACGAACGTGGCGTAGCGCTCGAAGAGCGCGCCCCCGTAGATCCGACGATAGAGCTGGAGGCGCAGGCGGTCGTCGAAGCTCGAAACCGGCTGCACCCGGATCTCGTTCCGGACCTCGCGCACTCCTTCCACGCGGCCCACGCGCTGCTCGATCTCGTCCTTGCGCCAGGGCTGGAGAACGGAGCCTTGGTCGAACAGGTCCAGGGGCGGTGCTGGGCCAGAAAAGGAGGTCCGCCGAAGGTCATGATGCTTACGTTCCGCATCCAGTGCCTTCAGCACGGCCCGCGCGCGGTCGCGGACGCCCAGCTTCGAGAGGATGACCGAGGCGTGGTTCTTGACCGTTCCCTCCCCTGTGCCCCGGTTCACGAGACAGCACCGGCGAGGACCATGGGACCGGTGGGCGAGGCGCTGCCGGTCGCCGGCTCGACCGTGACCGCGAACGTGTGGGGGAGGGCGGTGTCCTCGACCTGCGGCAGCGGCACGACCGCGCTGCCGTCGGGGCGCGGCTGAAACACGCCGGCCGGCACCGGCTGTCCCGACGGACCGATCACCCAGATCTCATAAGCCTTGCCTGCAGGCGCCCTGTCCAGGCCCGAGGCCAACAGCACCGCCTCGCGCGTGGCCGCGTTCCAGATCATGCGGCCGCGCGCTTCCGGCGCGGGCTTGAGGCCGGCCAGCGAAGTCAGCCGAGACTCGGGGCGGGCCACCAGGTCGCGCACCGAGCGCGCCTCGACCAGCTCATCCCGCAACTGCGAAACCTCGTTCCGCGCTTGCTCCACCTGCCGCTCCAGCGCTGCGGCCCGATCTCGCATCCGCCCGAGCTGCGCGCGGGTGGCGAGGAGGTCGAGAGCCAAGGCCACGGCGGCCGCCGTGGCCAGTGCCGCGAGCCACCACCGCGCCGGGCGGGGGGCGCGCGCGGTGCCGATTCTCGCGCCGATGCTGGCCAGCACGCGGTCCCGCACGGCCGGTGGGGGTGGCACCGCGCCGACCGACGCGCCCATGCGGCCGGCCACTTTCTCGTAGGCGGCCAGCTCGGCCTGGCATTCCGTGCAGCCAGGCATGTGCTCGCGGAAGTCGAGGAGGTCCTGGCCGTCGAGCGCGTCGAGGGCCGCCAGGGGCGCCAGCTCGAGGAAACGGTCCGCGGAGCTCATGTTAGCGTCTCGCGTAGCCGCATCATGCCCGTGCGGATCCGGGTCTTGACCGTGCCCAGCGGCTCGCCCAGCCGGCGCGCGATCTCCGATTGCGTGAGTCCCTCGAAGAAGGCCAGCTCCACCGCCTTGCGCTGTTCGTCGGAGAGCGAGCCCAGAGCGGCACGGACGGCCAGGGCGGTGTCCGGGGCCGGGCCGCCGGCAGGGGACGGGGCGGCCTCGCTGGGCTCCTCCCGGCGTGACACCCGCCGGCGCAGACGGTCCAGCGCCCGCGTGCGCGCCATCATGCACACCCAGGCCTCCGGGCTGCCACGGCCGGGATCGTAGCGGCCGGCCTGCCGCCAGACCTGCACGAAAACCTCCTGAACCACGTCCTCGGCCTCCGACGCATCTCTCAGCACGCGCACGGCCAGGCCGTGGACCAGCCCCGCGTAGAGGTCGTAGAACTCCCCGAGGGCTGCCTGTTCGCCGCGGGCGAGCCTGCGCAGCAGGCCATGTGCTCGTGATTCAGGCATTCCGAAGGTGGACTCGGACAGGGGTCGGCCGATGGTGACCGAAGACGGCGACCCGCGCAACTGGCCCTCCGACGGCCGCACGTGACAAGGGCCAGACCGTTGTATCCTGAACGGGCTTCCAAGGCCGGTCCTTTAATCCGCGCAGCGACCCGGACGCGTAGTAGCTGTAGCCAGGGTCGCCCGAGGTCCGACGCTTTCGCCCTCCTCCGGGCTCTGGCATGAGGAGCGCCCGATGCACGACTTCGCCCATCGACCGACCCTCGGCATGACCGTGCTCCTTGCGCTGGTGGCGACGGCGGGTTGGGGAGATACTCCCCCCCCGACGCCCCGCAAGGAGCCGGCGGGGCGGGCCAGCACGAAACCCGACACCCTCGCGCAGCGCCTCTGCGATGCCCTTCACACGCTCCCGGCCGCGCGCAAGAAGGAATGCTGCGGAAAGGCGCTCTCCAGTCTGGCGAGGGTTTGCACCCAGGAGCTGGGCACTTCGCTTCGGAGGGGGGCCGTCACCCTCGATCCCGCACAGATCGACCGGTGCGCGGCGCAGACCGCGAAGCAGCTCGAGGGCTGCGACTGGGTCACGCCTCTCATGCCCCGGCCGCCGGACGCCTGCCTCAATGTCGCCCATGGCCAGCTGAAGGCCGGGACCCGCTGTCGCTCCTCGGTCGAGTGTCTGGACGGCCTCTTCTGCAAGGGCGTGGCGCCGGGGAGGGAAGGAGTCTGCGCGGCGGCCAGACCGGCTCGCACGAGGTGCGAGGTCCCCGCCGACAACCTCGCGGCGTTCACGAGGGCCGAGGACGACGGTCGTCACCTCGCCTGCGAGGGGCTTTGCATCAAGGGGCAATGCCTGCCGTTCTCGCCGGCGGGCGGACGGTGCCAGTCGTCGGCGGCCTGCGTGCCCGGGCTGCACTGCATCTCGGGTCAGTGCCAGGATCGGCCGCTGCCCAAGATCGGGGAATCCTGCGCGGGCAATACGAGCTGCGGCGCCGGGGCGTATTGTGAGGCCGGCCGGTGCGCCGCCCTCAAGAAAGAAGGCGAATCCTGCACGTTGCCGACGGAGTGCCGGGCCATCGAGTGTGTGTTGGCGCCAGGGGCAACCGCCGGGAAGTGCGGCAATCCGTGCGGGCTCAGCTCCCGTCCGCCCGTGAAGCCCGCCGCTCCCGCGCATTGAGGGGGCCACGCGCCGCTTCTACGCGAGCCGATTCACAAACCAAACGATGCCGGCCAGGGCGATCGCCGCGCTCGTCGTCTTCACGCCGCGGACGGCGAACCAGCGGCTGCGCCCCAGCCACAGGACGGCCGGTAGG
>WNFB01007126.1_pt1 | contig 10021 bp, 12 predicted proteins | sample 5400501 | NCBI WGS metagenome assembly WNFB01 (sample SAMN13153341, study PRJNA577476) | soil metagenome | isolation source: 200 cm saprolite under Douglas fir tree site 2 hole 1 | place: USA:California | collected 2015-04-18
GTCCCTCACGAACAGGGCCCGGATGAGGGTTTCCCGGATGACCTCCGCGAGGGCCGGGATCTGGACGGCCCGCTCGACGTAATTCCAGTCGCGGAGAAGCCCCACGTCATCCCTCCTTCGCCCGCTCGTAAGCGCGCACGTACCGGTCTCGCGTCGGCTTGATCCGCCGCAGGATCGCGGCGATCTCGAGTCCGATGGCCATCCCGGGCGGCGGGATCGCGCGGAGGCCGGGCCACGGATACTTCGTCCAGACCTCGAACGTCTTGCCTCCGTTGATCTTCTTCCGCGGATCGAGGACGGCCTTGACGGCCGAATACGCGCTGGTGGCGTGGCCGTGCATCTTCCGCAGGTTGTACACGAGGAGGAGTCCAAGGCCCATCGGGTGCCCCTCCAGTTTGAAGGCGGCGTCCCCCATGCGCTTCACGAATCCCAGGGCGGTGCCTCCCGAAGGCCGGGTGTCGTCCATGAGGACGTACGGGTCCAGGGCGGCGGTCGTCGCGTCGACGAGGTGCGCCTGGACGGATCCATTCAGTTTCAGCTTGTCCCGGATTTGCGCGGCCGTTTCGACGGCCTCCGGCAGCCGGCGGAGCGGGATCAGGTTGTACGAAATCGTGAGACCGCGGCTGAGCCGGCGTGCGCTGTAGTTGTTGTATCGATCCCGCCACAAGCCCTCGCCGATCGGCGCGGGGAGTTTCGTGCCGTGCAAGGTGGCGGCGAGCGCGTCCAGCGCCTTCTCCTGATCCGCGACCTCGTCCTTGGAGCCCTGGACGGCGACCAGGGCCAAGTCCACGGGATCCGGAGCGTCGGGGCGGAGGGCCTGTTCGAACACGAAGTGGTCGCGGTCCATGAAGGCGGCGTGGTAGGGAGCGAGGCCCGCGTCGACGAGCGCCTGAAGGAAACGTGCGGCCGCGGCAGCGTCCTCGAATGAGTAGGTGAGCGGTTTCGACGCCTCCGGTTTCGGGACCAGCCGCAGGACCGCCTTCGTCACGATTCCCAGGGTTCCCTCGGCGCCTAAGAAGAGGGGCGTCAGGTTCGCCATCTGGTTCCCGGCGTCGGCCTGGGGCGCGGTCCGGAGGAGGCTCCCGTCCGGAAGGATCACGTCGAGATTCGTGACCGCGTCGCAGAGGCTGCCGCCTCGGAGGCCCCCGAACCCGGTGCTGCCCGAGTTGATGGCGCCGCCGACCGTGCTCCCGATCGCGTTCAAGGGGACCAAGGGAAGGGCGAACCCCTTCGACGTGACGAAGTCCTCGACCTCTTTCCACGTCGCGCCTGCTTCGACCGTGACCGTGCGGCCTTCGGGGTCGAGCGCGAGGATCTCGTTCATCTTTCGCATGTCGATCAGGACCCCGCCGCGATTCGGGACGGACCCGCCGCACCAGCCGGTGCCTCCGCCTCGCGGGGTGATCGGGAGCAGGCTCTCGTCGCTCAACTTCACGAGGGCCGAGACCTCCTCGGTCGTCTGGGGCAAGGCGACGAAGTCGGGATAGAGCCGCCACTGGAGGAGGGCCACTTTCGGGAGCGAGGCGAAATCGTGGCTGTAGACCATGCGCTCGAATTCGGACCGGGACACGCGCTCGGGCCCCAGCGTATTCACCAATCGGCGATACGCATAATCGAGGCTCGCCATGGGCCCGTCTCCGGGGGAACGGCCGCGGATACACGTTGGGTTCCAATAAAGGTACCGTCAGTGCGAGTTCGTCCGGGTCAGGCTAGACGTTGAGCGCTTTGATGATCTGTTCCTTCAAGCGGGTCACGTCGGAGCCCGAGCTGTACACGCCGATGGCCTGCGCGGCGGAGACCACCTGGTTGTCGGCGGCCCTGTCGACCGCGCGCGCGATGTCGAGCTTCACTTCGATTTCGCTGCGACCCGAGACAGGGACTCCGAGTGCGCCTGCCGTCTTTTCGAGACGACTCCTCAGGTCCCGGGTGTCGATCTGGGACATCTCCGAGCTGATCTCCCGCTCGATCTCCATCTTCCCCCGTCGGAATTCGCCGAGGGCACGGCCGACCCCGCGGGCGAGCTCGGGCAGTTTCTTGGGCCCGTAAAGGAGGAGGACCGCGATGATGATCAAGAGAAGGATCCACTCGATGCCCTCGATTTGGGCCGCGATGTCGATGAGGGAGAATGCGGACATCCGCTCGATCTCCAGGGTCCAAAGTCCGTTCGGGTTATCAGGCTTTCGTACGTTCCCGACGCCGTTCGAGACGAACCGAAGCGGCGTATCCGAGGACATAGAGGGCCAGCATCGGCAGGGCGACCAGGAACATCGTGATCCCGCTTCCGTCGGGTGTGATGATCGCTCCGAACACGAAGATCGCAATCGCCGCAAAGCGCCAATTCTTCTTCCAGAACTCCGACGAGATGATCCCGAGGGCGGTCAAGCCGTACATCAGGACCGGGAGTTCAAAAGCTAGACCGAAAGCGAGCATGAAGAGCAGGACGAAGCTAATGAAGTCGTCCGCGAACAGGAGGAGCAGATTCGCACCCAAGGCCGTCTGATACGTGTACAGCAGGCTGAAGGTGAACGGCAGGACGACGACGAGACACAGGAGGACCCCTGCGAGGAACAGGACGAGGATGGGCATCGTCACCCGGAAGAGCAGGCGTCTCTCGGATGGCTTGAGGGCCGGCCCAACGAAGCGCCCGACCTCGTACGCGGTGAGGGGCGATGTCACGATCAAGGCGAGGAAGAGCGCGGTCTTGAGTTGGACCACGACCCCATCCCACGGGGCCCGGAAGGTGAAGGACACCGTCTGTCCGTCGATCTGGGCCGGCACGAGGAATCCCTTCAGCCAAAGGAAGAATTGATTCGCGATTGGGGTCTCGCGGGGGCCAAGGGCCGGGACGAGCATCGGAATCCGCGCTGAGCCGATGTCGACGAACGCCCCCGCGGTCGTGACGAACAAGACGAAGAACACGAGGACGGCCGCCAAAACGACCTTCAGTCGCTGCCGAAGTTCCTCCAGGTGCTCGAAGAAGGTCATCCGCCGCTCGCTTGGGCGATCCGCCTCAGAAACAGACTGTGCCAAAGCCGTCGTCGCGTCCAAGGGGGCCGGCTTTATGGACCTTTTCCACGTGCGATCCGTGGCCAAGTTCAGAACGAATACCGGTCCTCGGTCCACGGGTCCGCCGTATTGCTGTACCCGCGGATCTCCCAGTAGCCGAGCTCCTCTTCTTCCGTGAAGGTCACCGAACGCACCCACTTCGCGCTCTTGTAGGCGTACCGTTTCGGCACGAGAAGCCGCACGGGCCCGCCGTGGTCGATGGGCAGAGGCTTGCCGTCCCACTGATGGACCAGGAGGACGTCAGGGTCGTACAGGACGTCCAGCGGGTGTGAGGTCGTGTATCCGTCCCCGCATCGGAAGGTCGCGAACTTGGCCGTCGAGCGGATGTGCGCCTGCTCCGCGAGGGCCCGGACCGTTACGCCGACCCACTCGTTATCGAATGTGGTCCAGCCGGTGACGCAGTGGAAGGGGGAGTTGATTTTCGTCGTCGGCAAGGCGAGGAACTCGGGATAAGTGAAGCGCAGCGACTTATCGACCGCGCCATCCACCCGAAGGTCCCACTCCTTGGGGTCGAAGCGCGGGACGATGCCCAAATCCAGCCGCGGCCACTTGCGCACCTCGCGCTGTCCGGGAGGCAGCGGTCTCTGCGCGGCCATCGGAGGCAACCCATGGTTCCCTCCGATATAAACGGTTGGCAGCCCGCCGACCGGCCATCTGGGCGCCGTGCCCTCTCCAGGCGACCCGCGGCGGAAAAGGCAGGGCATCCCATCGTGGTGCACTCTGAATCGAAGCGACTCGTTCCCCTATATATATCAAAAAATCCCTCGACATCTCAGGGGGCGGAAACATGGGCGAACGAACCGATTCGGTGAAGGACACCATAAGCGAGTTAGGGGCTGAGCTGGACTACCAACTGGCGAAGGACGATTGGACGAAGGAACCGATCTGGAAGAGGCCTGTCCGTCGGGACACTCGAATCGCGGTTGCGATCGGCGCCTTCGTGGCCGTGGCGATGGTTGTCGGCGCGGCGACGCTTTTCACCCACACTTTCCCATCCGGGGTGACCGGGGCCCGTCTCACGACGAGTTGCACGGCATTGACCATGGGAACCGCATCGGCCCCCGTGGGTCCAGGGACCGTGCGGTTCAACTGCGGGTCCTCTAGCCCCGCCCTTGTGGCCGACGGGAGCGGTCCGGTCACGCCGAGCTTCTCCTTTACGGGGACTCTGTATACCCAATTAGCCATCGTCTCTTCCGCGGCGATCGGGACTGCGTGCACGGGCGGGACGGTCCTGACATCGAACAGCGCGGTGACCCCCGCGGCCGGGAACTACGACTATTGCGCGACGTACATCGGATCGGGAGCGCTAACCGGCTTCACCCTCACGTGGTCCCAGTAGCGGATCGAATCGTGAGCCTTCACTGGAAGGCAGGCCGAGCCCAAGCCGTTGAACGTGCGCGCGGCTGATGAGCGAAACCTCCATTAGATCAGCCGCCGATGCTTCCGTGCCAGCTCCCTCTCCGCAATCCAGGCCGCCACCTCCTCGGAGACCATCGGTCATGGGCCACCCGCGACGGGCAATGCGCGATTGGGAAGCCGGGAGAAGGAGACCGTCGTCCGCGTGACGCTCGCAATGACGGAGAAGGACCAGACGCTCGGGGGACCGGGGTAGTTGGCCGGGGTCCGCTGGTGGCTGTTCGCCCTGGGCGTCTTCGTGGCCGTACAGAGCCTCATCCCGTGGACTCCGGACAGCTGGCGGCTGATCGCGATTCTCATCGGTATCTCGTTCATGATCGCGGCGTTCCCAGGCTACAAGTTCCTCTTCAAAGGGGGGCAGTTTGCCACCAAATTGGACAATCTCGACGATGATGACGATGATTAAAGCTGCGTTGCAAGGGTCAGTAAGGTTTGACGCCTCCCGTTCCTTCTTACGAGAGGTTTAATAACCGCTCCATTTTTACGCGGTTAAGATGGCGCTCGAGAGTTACGTGCCCATCGTGATTTTCACCCTCATCGCCTTGTTGTTCCCGCTGGGCACCTTCTTCGCCACGCGCCTGTTCCGGCCGGATCATCCGACGCCCCTCAAGGACCTGACCTATGAATGCGGCGAGGTTCCCGAAGGGGATGCGCAGATCCAGTTTCATTTCCAATATTACATGTTCGCGCTGATTTTCGTCGTGTTCGATGTCGCTGCCGTGTTCCTGCTCCTCTGGGCCTATGCCTGGGGAGGCCTCCTTGCCTCCTCGTCTCCGGTCGCCAAGTTCTCGATCTTCCTGTTCCTCGGCATCATGTTCGTGGCGACGCAATACGCACTCAAGAAGGAGGAGGTCATCCAGATATGAGCGCCGTCGCGCAGGATCCGCCGGTGATCACCGGCCGTCCCGTCCCCGGGATCGAGACGGAGGTCCTCCGCGAGCTCCAGGCGGCCTTCAGCTCCAAGCTCAAGGCCGCGAAGGTCCTTCGACCCCGACACGTCGCGGTCTCGATCGACCGGAAGGACTTGATCGCGGTCTGCAAGTACCTCAAGAACACCCTCGGCTTCGAGCATCTTTCCTGCGTCACCGCGGTCGACTGGAAGGATCACTTCGAGAGCACGTACCACATCGAGAACTACTACAACGGATGCATGGTCCAGGTCACCGCGCACATCCCTTACGACGATCCCAAGATCGAGAGCCTCATCGGGCTCTGGAAGGCCGCGGACTACCACGAGCGGGAGGCCTGGGACCTCATGGGGATCGAATACGAAGGCCATCCGAATCTCGTGCGAATCCTCCTGCCGGAGGATTTCCAGTTCCATCCCCTCCGCAAAGACTTCGCCCAAGAGGTCGACCGCCAGTATATCACACGCCGCAAGCTCCGCGGGGGGAAGTGACGTGCCCGAGTTCTGGATCAACATGGGGCCACAACACCCCATGACCCACGGCCTCTGGAACATGAAGGTCAAGGTCGATGGCGAGACGGTCACGGACGCGAAGCCGGAGATCGGCTACCTGCACCGCGGGTACGAGAAAATCATGGAGGTCCGGGAGTTCCAGAAGAACGTCGTCCTGACGGACCGCCTCTGCTACGTCTCATCGATCACCTGGTCCCACGCGTACTGCCTCGCGGTCGAGAAGATGATGGGGATCGAGACGCCCGAGAGGGGCCAGTGGATCCGGGTCGTCTCCCTCGAGCTCCAACGCGTTGCGTCTCACCTGATGTGGCTCGCCTCGTACGGTCCGGATCTCGGCCTGCTGACAGGCCTCCTCTGGTGCCTCCGGGAGCGGGAGCTCTTCCTCGACCTGATCCAATTGATGGCGGGCGCCCGGATGAATCAGAACTATCCCCGCATCGGGGGCGTGCGCAACGACCTCCCCGATAACTTCGAGGCGATGTGCCGCCGGAGCATCGAGCATTTCCTCGACAAACTGGAGCATGAATACACCCAGATCTTCCAAGAGTCCAAGGTCTTCCACATGCGGACGGAGGGAGTCGGCACGATCTCCGCAGCGGAGGCGATTAACTGGGGCGTGACCGGCCCCAACCTCCGCGCCTGCGGCGTGAATGTGGACCTCCGGCGCCTCGATCCGTACGAGACCTACGAGGAGATCGACTTCGAACCGCAGGTCTGGCACGACGGCGGATCTGGCGACTCCTACGCCCGGTTCATCTGTCGTTTCAACGAGCTGCGGGAGTCGTGCGGGATCATCCTGCAAGCCTTGGAGAAGATGCCGAAGACCGGTCCGTACCGGGTGAAACCTCCGCGGCGGGCGGAGGGCGAAGGGTACGCCAAGACGGAAGACTCCCGGGGGGAGGCCCTCTTCTACGTGATCGGTGACGGCGATGATCGACCGTACCGAGTCAAGATCCGCAGCCCCGTCTTCTGCACGATGGCGGCGACGCCGACGCTGCTCCGCGGGAACAAGCTCGCCGATGTGGTTTCCATCCTCGGTTCCGTGGACGTGTGCGTCGGGGAGATGGACAAGTGAGCGCACCCCTTGTTCCGAACCTGTTCGGAGCGTGCAAGGTCCTCGTCATCGCGATCATCGGGATCGTGCAACAGATCGTCTACGCCTTGGCGGGCCCGGTACCGCCGCTCCGAGGCCTCGGAGACTGGATTGGTTCCGACCCCGTCCTCACGGTCATCACGTACCTCATCGTCGTGACGGTCGTCGTGCTCTGGGTCACGGTCCTCAACCTCTTCACGATCATGTGGGTCGAGCGGAAGCTGTACAGCCGTCTCCAGGACCGCTACGGGATCATGATCTCCATCTGGTCCCTTCCGTTCTGGCCCTTCAACCGAACCCACCGGCCGACGCACAAGGGCATGGGGTACCTGCAGAACCTGGCGGACGGCGTGAAACTCATCCAGAAGGAGAACATCACCCCGAGGAACGCGGACTCCGCCATGTTCCACATCTCGCCCGTGCTCATCGCCGCCTCCACGCTCATGGTCTTCGCGGTCCTGCCCTGGAGCAGCGGGTTCTATGTGGCGAACCTGGACCTCGGGATCCTGTTCGCCCTAGCGGCATTCTCCCTCGCCCCGCTCGGGATCCTGATCGCGGGTTGGGCCGCGAACAACAAGTACACCCTCGTGGGAGGTCTCCGCGCCGCGGCGATGATGCTCTCCTACTCGATCCCGATGGTCCTCGCGGTCATCGCCCTCGTCGTCTTCACGGGCTCGCTCAACCCCATCACGATCGTCCAGCAACAAGACCGGCCCCTGATGGTGTTCGGCACGGCCCTTCCGATTCCCGCGTGGTACGTCTTCGGCCCGCAGGTGATCGGCTTCTTCGTATTCTCGATCGCGATGATCGCCGAGATGGAGCGTGTGCCCTTCGACATCCCGGAAGCCGAGGCCGAACTCGTCGAGGGCTGGACGACGGAATACAGCGGGATGCGCTTCGGCATCGTCTTCGCGTTCAAGTGGCTCCGGATGCTCGCCGCGTGCGCCTTGATTTCCATCTTGTACCTCGGGGGATGGAGCGGCCCGGTCTTCGCGACCCTCTCCGTCGGCGGCGTGCCCGTCCCGATTGTGCCCGAGGAAGTTTGGTTCCTCCTCCGGGTCTACCTCCTGGCGGCCTTCTTCGTGGTGCTCTCATGGTCCGTCCCCCGCGTGAGGATCGATCAGATCCTGAACATCGGGTGGAAGCGCCTGATCCCCTACTCGCTCCTCGCGATCCTCGTGGCCGCTGGCTTTCGAGCGGTCGGGTGAGCGCCGTGGAGGGCGACTCGCGGGCGGGAACAGGGACGGGATGCTTTGGACGTTGACTGGGAGTTCATCGCGTTCCTCGTGCTGAGCGTGTTCGAGGTCGCAGGCTCGATCCTCGTCGTGATCAACAAGCGCCTCGTCCGGGCCGCCTTCTGGCTCGCCTTGACCCTCGTGACGATCGGCGCGATCTACCTGCTCTTCCTAAGCGAATTCATCTTCATCATCCAGATCCTCGTGTACGCCGGAGCGGTCCCCGTACTCGTGGTCTTCGGGATCATGCTCACGCGGCGGCGGATCATGGACGAACCTGGTCGAGGCGGCGTCGTGATGCTGCGGGAATTCACCATCGTCCTGGCCGTCGCCGCTTTGTTCGGCGTGATGGCCGTGTCCTTCCTCGCACCGGTGAGCTGGCCCCAGTCCGCCACAGCGATCCCGGTTTACAATCCGCCTCCGACGTCCTCTCCGGGGATCGCCAACTCGCTGTTTGATTCCTTCGCGATCGCCGTGATCCTGATCGCGGTCCTGCTCGGCTCCGCGATGATCGGCGGCGTCTACCTCGCGAAGATGGACGAACCCGGGAAGGTGGGGCCGTGATCCCGCTCGCGTACGAGCTCCTGCTCTCCGCGGCGTTGTTCTGCATCGGCCTCTACGGGGTCCTGGCCCGCCGGAACGCGATCATCGTCCTCCTGTCGATCGAGATCATGCTCAACGCCTCGATCCTGAACTTCGTGGCCTTCTCCTGGGGGAGCGGAAACCCGAGCGGCCAGGTGTTCGCCCTCCTGGGGATCGCGGTCGCCGCGGCCGAAGCGGCTGTGGGCCTTGCGGTCTTCCTCTCGATCTATCAGACCCACGGCTCGATCGACCTCGACCAGATCCGCTTCCTGAAATGGTGAGCCATGATCGCGAACGCATGGGTCGTCTGGCTCATCCTGCTCCTCCCGCTGGGCGCGTTCCTCGTGGCGGCGGTCGCCGGACGTCGTCTCCGGGAGGGCGGCGGATACGTCGTCGTCGGCGCGATGGCGGGCTCCCTCGTCCTTTCGCTCTATGTCTTCGTCCAGGTCCTCATGCAGGGCGGCCTCGGGGGGAACTTCGCGCCCCAGACGATCACCGGATACGTGTGGCTCCCCAGCATCCCCGGGAACGAGATCCGGATTTCGATCCTCATCGACAACTTGAGCTCCCTCATGCTCGTGCTCGTCTCCTTCCTCTGCCTCCTGATTTTCGTGTACTCCCTCGCCTACATGCATCAAGAGGAGGGCAAGCCGCGGTACTACGCGGAGGTCAGCCTCTTCGCGGCCGGCATGCTGGGAACCGTGAGCGCGGACAACTTCCTGCAGCTCCTGATCTTCTGGGAAATCATGGGCTTGTGCTCCTACCTCCTGATCGGATTCTGGTACCACAAGCCGGAGGCGGCCGCCGCCGCGAAGAAGGCGTTCCTCGTGACCCGCGTCGGGGACGTCCTGTTCCTGATCGCCGTCCTGATCATCTGGAGCGAGTTCGGGACGTTGCGCTTCAACGAGATCGCGACTCGGGTCGGCCTGTTGAGTCCTCAGCTCCTGACCCTGATTCCACTCCTCCTGTTCGGGGGCGCCGTCGGGAAGTCCGCGCAGTTCCCTCTGCACGCCTGGCTTCCGGACGCGATGGAGGGCCCCACGACGGTCAGCGCGCTCATCCATGCCGCGACGATGGTCAAGGCCGGCGTCTTCCTGACTGCCCGGTCGTTCATTTTCCTCGTCCCCGCCGTCCCGGGCGTGGCCCCGCCCTTCACCGCGATCCTCGTGATCGCCGTGATCGGCGGCTTCACCACCTTGTTCGCCGCCT
>WNFB01007129.1_pt1 | contig 10020 bp, 3 predicted proteins | sample 5400501 | NCBI WGS metagenome assembly WNFB01 (sample SAMN13153341, study PRJNA577476) | soil metagenome | isolation source: 200 cm saprolite under Douglas fir tree site 2 hole 1 | place: USA:California | collected 2015-04-18
CGCGCTGTGCTTCGAGCAGCCGGTTGGCCCTTAGGTACGCGGTGCCAAGCTTCAAGTGGCAGCTCCCGTTATCCGGCCCGAGTTCCACGGCTTTCTCCAGCGGTGCGATCGCTTCGCGGGTCCGGTCGAGCTCCAACAAGATGCTTCCAAGATTCAAGTACGGCTGCTCACTCCGGTGCGCACTTCCCGCTTGCCATTCCATCGCTTTGCGATAAGCCTCCATCGCCTCATCCGGTTTGGCCTCCGACTCCAGGACCAACCCGAGATTATTCTCCGCTCTAACATCGCGCGGATCCAAATCCAACACAGTCAGGAACGCTTTTCGGGAATCCCGTAGCAGACTTCTCGAATAATACGCGCGGCCCAGGTAATACCACGCATCCTTGTTCTTGGGTTCGAGTTCGACCGCTTTCTCGAGCCACTTGATCGCGTTCGCGTAATCATTCAGAAGAACGTAGTCGAGACCCACGATTTTGAAATCCTCTCCCGTGGGGGTCTTCAGCGCCGCGGCCCGTGTATAGATTTCCAGCGACTCTTTAGGTCTGTTCTCCCGGTTCAACACAAACCCGAGCAGATACAGAGCTTCAACCGAGTCCGTGTGCAGTGCGATATAGCGGCGAAGCGCGCTTTCCGACGAGCTGAAGTTTTTCAAATGAATGTGCGATTTTGCCTGATAGACAAGAGCGTCAGTCGTTCCAGGAGCAGCCATCTCAGCCTTGGCGAATGAATCCGCGGCTAAAGCGTAGTCTCCCGCGCGGAACGCGGCTACTCCTCGTGCATATTCGTTATCGGTCTGCGGCGTGCAAATGGACGGAACAAATAACAGCAGCATCACAGCCCCGCAGAGCATTCCCGACCGATAGCTGCCGGACTTACCCATCATTTCACCGCGGGTTTCGGGTTCGCAGCAGCGACCGGTTCATCAATTTGCAGCACCTGGTCCGTCGGAATGTTCCTGAGCGTCTGCACAATCCCGCTTGGCCACCGAATCTCGATGGACTCCACGCTGCTTTCTTTCCCGATCCCGAAGTGAACGCGCTTATCGCCGGACGAAAGATAACTGCTCGCCGTGGAAACCGTGGCGAATTGCTGCCCGCTTGCGGTAACCAGTTTTACGCTGGCGCCGATCGCATCGCGATTGCTCTTGTGCCCCACGAGTCTGAGCAGCAGCCAGTGACTCGCTGAAGGCGTTTCGTTGTGCAAGACATACGCCGGTCCGTCGTTCGTCGTCACCACGGCGTCCAGCCGCCCGTCGTTGTCCAGATCTCCGATCGCCATTCCGCGCGCCACCCAGGACTGCTTAAAGACTTCGCCGGATCCCTGTGTCACATCCACGAAACCCTTGCCGGTATTGCGCGCCAGCAACATTGGCTCGCGATAGCGCAGATTAGGATTCGTGAGTTCGATGGTGTCGAGGTCGTGGCCCTGCGCGACCAGCAAATCTTTCCAGCCGTCATTGTCGAAATCAAAAAGCCGCACGCCCCATCCCGAGTGTGCCAGCGTCATCTTGCTAATGCCTGTAGTTGTGCTCGCATACGTGAATGAGCCATCGCCATTGTTTCGATACAGCGCGTATCGTTGATTCGCCAGGTCAGTAACCACAATATCTGGCCAACCATCATTGTCGTAGTCTGCGAAATCCACGCCCATGCCTGCGTAGGTTCGCCCGTCAATATCCACCGCCACTTCGGACGGCAGCCCCACCTCTTCAAACGTTCCATTTCCTTTGTTGTGGTACAAAAACTCCACCATCGAATCGTTGGCCACAAACAAATCGATGTGTCCATCGCGATCGTAGTCCGCGATTGCCAGTCCCAAACCCTTTCCCGGCCGCGCGAGTCCTAGCTTTGCGGCGACTTCTGTAAAAGTTCCATCCCCGTTGTTGTGATACACGAGCGGAGGAATCGGCTTGAAGAAATCTGGATGGCAGTATGCCCGGTATCCTTCTTTGTGTTCTCCGCACCAGATGTCGTCAAAATCCCATTCGAGATACCGCAGTACTACCAGATCAAGGAACCCATCTCCATCCAGATCCACCCAGGCGGCACTCGTCGACCATCCGCTGCCTCCCACGCCGGCTTTTTGCGTTACATCGCTGAAAGTGCCGTCTCCATTGTTGTGATAAAGCTTGTTCCCACCGTACGCCGTAACATACAGATCCTCGTAGCCGTCATTGTCGTAATCCCCTACCGCTACTCCCATCCCGTAACCCGTTCCTTGCAGACCCGCCTTTTCAGTAACGTCTTCGAACGTCCCATCCGCCTTTTGGTGGTAGAGCCGGTTCCAATATTGCGGTCCCGTTTTCTGGGGAATCGTTCCCTTCGATGTCGGATCGCCGATCGGTGCACCGTTGACCAGGAAAGCATCCAACCGCCCGTCGTTGTCGTAGTCAAACAGCGCCACTCCTGCTCCCATCGTTTCGGGCAGATACTTTTTAGAGGTGTGCGATGCCTGGTACCGGAAATTTATTTCGGAGCGCTCGGTAATATCCACGAACTTTCCGGGAGCACCGGATGGAGATGGCCGTGGAGTGGAAGCGTGCTCCTGTCCGGCGACAAGTATCAGTGGAACGGGAAGCAGCAAGCAGAGCAGCAGAATTGCAAATCTGGCCTCAACGTTCCCATAGCGGCAATGTCGAACAGCGGTTTTCGGCCGGCATTTCACGGCGTGACGATTCCTTTACCTTCCTTGACTGTATAGATCCGGTCGGCCGCGGGAATCGTGATCTCCTCTTTTGCACCGCTAGGCCAGTGAATCTCCACCCGGTCCACTTTCGTCGCTGCTCCAAGACCAAAGTGCAGACGTTGGTCGGAACTCGATGCGTAGCTCCCTCCGCTGAAGACGTCTCCGCGTTGCCGCGCGCCTCCTGCTGTGACAAATACCTTGGCTCCAATCGCATCACGTGGACTCTTGGAGCCTCCCACCAATTTCAATGTGATCCAATGATTCGAATTCTTGACTACGTTGCGTAACAATGTAGGGGTCGAATCGATGTTGTTCAAAACCACGTCGATATGACCGTCGTTGAACAAGTCACCGAACGCCGCGCCTCGTGCCGTTACAACCACGGCGAGGCCGCTTCCTGTTGCTGCAGGCACCTCCTGGAATTTCGACCCATCCAAATTGCGCAGCAGCAGCGGGCGCTGCGCCCAGGTTGTCCCCCAATCCTGTGAGTCAACTCCCGGATACACGTGCCCGTTGGCCACGAAAATGTCGAGCAACCCATCGTTGTCGTAGTCGAGAAAGCCGGTGCCCCAGCCCAGAAACGGGATCGTCAGTGTCGCAATTCCGGCGCGAAAGGTGACGTCGGCAAATGCTGCATCGCCTTCATTCCGGTAAAGCGTGTTGTAATCGTCTGAAAAATTCGTGATGTAAAAATCGACTTTACCATCGCGGTTGTAATCACCGACTGCAATTCCCATGGCGGCTTGCTCACGCCCGTCGTCGTTCAGGGCAAATCCAGAGAGATAGCTGATATCCTCAAACGTGCCATCATGCTTGTTCCGGTAGAGATACTTCGGCACGGAATCGTTCGCAACCGCCAAATCGACCCACCCATCGTCATCGACGTCCACAAACACAGATGAAAAACCGTAATATCCTTTTGCGTCGGCGACACCCGCTTTCTCGCTAACGTCCGTAAACGTGCCGTCGCCATTGTTGTGAAACAGGTGATCGCTTTCTCCCGGCAGGCCCCGCGGGCCGCACATGACCTCGACTCCGCGAAACTGGCAAAACCCGGCCGGAATCCCGCCCCTGCCCGCGATCGGAGGGTTATCGGGATTGAACTTCGCGTAGCCCGGAACAAATAGATCTAGATAGCCATCGTGATCGTAGTCGCCCCATGTTGCGCCGGTCGACCATCCCCCGAGTGTGACACCAGCAGCTTCCGCAACGTCGGTAAACGTGCCGTCGTGATTGTTATGATAGAGACGGTTCTTGCCGAAGTTCGATACGTATATGTCTGGCCAGCCATCGTTATCGAAGTCCCCGATCGCCACGCCGAAGCCCCATGTTTCATTTGCCACGCCAGCTTTTTCTGTGACGTCGCTGAACGTCCCGTCGTGGTTGTTATGCAAAAGCATCGCGCGTGGCGGAGCTTCCTTGCCTTTCAGCGCTGGAAACGTCGAGCCATTCAGCAGATAAATATCAAGCCAACCATCGTTGTCGTAATCGAGCAGCGCTACTCCTGAACCGGGCGTCTCTAGAATCGTCCTTTTTTCGTGTCCCCCTGACCGGTGATGAAATTTGTCGAGGCCGGCTGTATGGGTCACATCGACAAAAATGACTGGTGCGCCGTCAACAAAGCCGCCGGCTGTAATCGGCCGCGAAAGTGCGTCCTTCACCGGAGCGTGCGCTCCGCCTGTGCTCATTCCGCTTTGTGGGTTCTGGGCGGGTTTCTTTTCCCCAGGGTCTTGCTGAGCCAGACCGAGGCTCAGAAACAGCGTCGCACAAATGACTTGCGCTGCAGATGCGCGGAGAACGAACCCAGACTGGCTGGATCGAGAGAATGACATCAAGCCCCAAGTGAGTCGTTGAATTCAAAAGGCATCTTCGCACAAAGTCGGCTACCGGGGAACAATAAGGGAACATTAAGCGCCGAACACCATCGAAAACCAGGTACTGAGACGCGAGAACAAGCTAGACGAATCAATAACTTAGCATTCGGGGTGGTGACAGCGGGTTGGAGGTTCGAGTCCTCCCCGGTTCACCAAGTCTTTTCAATGAGTTAGCCGCATCTGGCTTTTCGCTCAAGAAAAACTGTGCTCAGTTTTGTGCCACACCGTGTTCAAAATCCGTCCCGCTAAGATCTTCCAAAGCACGGTGCTTTGTTTCCATTCGGATGGCTTTGCGCGTGCCGCCGCCAACGATGGAACGGATTTGGAATCAAGCGGCTAACGGAACTCCGACGAACGAGCTGCGAACAAATGGAACTGCCAAACGCATCCGCAGCTTGAGACCGCAAGCAGAAACAGCGGGCATTTGGGAATTGCTTTCTGTACGATCCCGCGTCCGCGTGGCTTCGGAATCTCGTTTTATTTTGTGATCCTGGCGATGAACGCAGAATAAGGTTCCATCGGCACGGTGCCGCTCGCCGGTGGCAGCGGTTTGTGAAAACTCGTCAGCAGCACGCTGACCCGCGGCATGGCAAACCCAAGCGGAGAAATGTCCAGTCTCACCGGCTGCTCCGTCCCCGACATGTTCAACATCACAAGGATCGCTTCGTCCTTATGCCGCCGCACATAACTCAGCACATTCGGATCGTTCTCGTTCAACAACTGGAAATTGCCTTCGAGCAGCGCCGGCTCTTTGTGCCGCAGCGCAAGAAGTTGCCGGTAAAAGCTAAGCACCGAGTTCTCATCTTTCATTTCGCTTGCCACGTTGTGCCATTTGGCGCTCGCCGGAACGGGCAGCCACGGTTTTGCCTTGCTGAAACCCGCATTCTGGCTGTCGTTCCACTGCATCGGGGTGCGTTCGCCGTCGCGGCCTTTTTCCAGCGGCCAGCCCAGCTTTCCAATCGGGTCTTGCACTTCGTCCTTGCTTTTCGGGTCGTTGTTCTCCATGCCGATCTCTTCGCCGTAGTACATGATGGCCGTACCGCGCAGGGTGAGGTAAAGCGCCGCCATCATCTTGGCGATATCGTCATTGTGCGCCCCGTCCGCGTAACGCGTGTAGGACCGCACGATGTCGTGATTCGTGATCACGTATGTGGGCCATCCGCCCGCGGCGTCCAGCGCGGCAATGTGTTTGCGGTAGCGATCCGCGGAGAGTCCCTTGAACTCCGTCATCATCAAATCCATCGGCAGTTGCAGCTCATCATTCTTCGTCCCGTAGTAATCCTTTAGTTCGGAAACATTCGCGGTCCACGTTTCGCCGATCAGCACCGAGCCATATTCATCCGCGCCGCTGCGCAGTTTCCGCATCACGTCGTGCACTTCGGGCAATTTCTTGTTGTACTTCTCGTCCATGTTGGGCCGCCCGAACTTATCCGTTCCCGGCAGCACGGGATTTTCCGTGAGTTTGGGATCTTCAAAAAGCGTATCCACGGCATCCAACCGGAACCCGGAAACGCCGCGCTTGTACCAGAATCGCGTCACGTCCAGCATCGCTTTTTCCACCTCGGGATTGCGCCAGTTCAAGTCCGGCTGCTCCGGATAAAAGTAGTGGTAGTAATACTGGTTCGTCTTCGGATCAAGCTTCCAAGCGGACAGCCCAAACGTCGAAAGCCAGTTGTTCGGCGGTTGCCCCGGCCCCTTGCCATCCCGCCAGATAAACCAATAGCGATGCTCGGAGGTTCGCGACGATTTCGAATCCAGGAACCACTTGTGCCGGTCCGAAGTGTGATTCACCACAAAATCGAGAATGATTCGAATATTGCGTTTCTTTCCTTCGCTCACCAGGTGATCGAAATCCTTCATCGTTCCGTACATCGGGTCGATCGCCTCGTAATCGGAAACGTCATAACCGAAATCCACTTGCGGCGAAGGAAAACACGGCGTGATCCAGATGGCGTCCACACCGAGTTCCTTCAGATAGTCCAGCTTCGAAGCGATGCCGTTCAGGTCACCGATGCCATCGTTGTTGCTGTCCGCAAAGCTCCGCGGATAAATTTCGTAGAACACCGCGTGCTGCCACCACGCGTGCCCCTCTGCATCAGCTTTCTGCTGCTGCGCCCCCGCCCAGGGCGAAGCAACGCAGATACTTAAGAGCAACAAACCTGCAACAACAAGCTTTCTTGCCACGGTCGTTCCCTCCCTCAGTGAACTCCGCATCCGCTCCCCGTGCGAGCGCTTCCGCATGCAACCCTTTCGTGCATCATCCCGGAGGAACCTTGGGCCATAAATGAATGACAACCCTCGCGTGTGGATATGGGTCTGAATCGTTTGGCGGCATCTGAATCCAGAGCGTAATCCATCCCGGCTTCCGTCCGAGCTCCGCTCCCTCCACCTTTTGAATCAGGCCAGCATTCCGAACTTCCAGTTCGTATTCGCCGCCCGCCGCACCCGAAACTTCCAGCGTAAGTTGATCTCTCAAAGCCGACCACGTCTGAGAAAGTACCCGTAGTCCCCGGCTCGCGCTTCCGAGTGCCGGCAAAACAGATTGCTCGCTCAATCCAAACTCATTCAGCAGACCGATCCGCAGAAAGTACTTTCCCGTCGTGATCGGAAACTGCACCACGATGTGTTGATCGGTTTCACCGGTTTCCACTTGGAAGGGAACAGGCTTGCCGTTCAATTCCACTCTTTGCACCCTGGCCTTCAGGCTGATTGCCGGACGAAATTCGACCGTGCATTCTTCAGTTCCCGAACTGAGGCCCGTCTCCAAAACGATTCCCTCGTCCGTCTTCTTGTAATTCAACAGCACCGCGTTTTTGCCGAGCCGCACATTTTGTATGGTGAACCGCGTCCAATCCGCCGGAAGATGCGGCGCCAATTTCACGCGGCGATGAAGCGCATCCGTCTCCAGCCCGAGCATCCCGCGCAAAATGGGGCTGACCACCATCGCCGCAGACCAGGTCTGGTGCGGCGAGCTCGTCGAGAGCGGCTGGTAATAATCGCCCGAAAGCACCTCCGTCACGTGTCCGAGCGAGCCGTCCAACGCCAGCAACGCGTTGGCTCGCAAATTCGCATACGCCGGAAAAGTCTGGTGATAGCGATACTCCGCGACCGACGCCCAGCCCGTGAACAGCGGCCACACCGAGCCGTAGTGATACCCGCCGCCGCTGAAGAGCGGCGAGCGATTCGAAATGATGCGCATCCCCCAATCCGTCTGATGATCGAAGTCCGCCAGTTGCTGAATCATTGGCACCGCATCCGCTTCGCCGGGCAGGCCAAACCACATCGGCACGGTCGCCAGCACGCTCGGCTCGTCCACTTTCTTGTCGTTCTTGTCCAGAGCAAATGCAAATCGTTTTTTGTCCGCGATCCAGAAGCTCGCGTTCACCAGCAAGCGCTGCTTCTCAAAATCTTTCGCCAGCGTCTTGCTCATCTCCTCCTGGCCCGTCACCCGTGCAAGATTCGAAAGCGCGCGCAAGGCCTCCGCTCCCAACCCGCTTTGGTAGAACTCCGTCTTGACCGGCAGCAGCGGCCCACCTTCCACCCACCCGTGCCCGAAACCAAAATTCTGCGGCAATCCCCGCTCATCATAGGTCGATTTCAAAAATGCATAAGCCTTTTGCAAACTTTGCCACTTCTCTTTGGCAAAGGCCGCGTCGCCGCTCTGCACGATGTAGTCATTCACGGCGATGATGTACAGAGGAGTGGCGTCGGCGGAAGCGTAGGGATACGGATAGCCTTTAAACCAATCAACGAAATTGGCGCCCTGGGAAATTTCGTGCGGGATCTTGCCGTCCTCGCGCTGGAACTTGCTGATGAACTCGAGCGCTGTGCGTGAATTCGCAAAATCTCCCTCGGCATTCAGCGCCAGCGAAGTCCAGAACGAATCACGCCCGAAAAACCATGCGAATCCCGGCCGCTGGCTCTCTCCGGAAGTACGGTACCCCGCCACAAGCCCGGTGCCCAGAAATGGATTCGCCACCATTCCCTGTAACATGCTTACCCGCGACCAATCGTAGGCCCGCTGAATCTGCTCGTCCGGCAAATCCAGCGTGACCGTCTGCGTCAGAAAGTTTCGGTAATACTCCGTGGATTCCTTCAACAAATCCGCGTAGTCCGCCGTCAGATGGCGATAGATTTTCTCCGCTCCCGCGCGCCCTTCCAGCGACCCGGCAATGACGATCAACTTCCTCTCTTTGCCTTTGGCCGTCGGCCCCAGGCGGAACGAACTCTCCTGCGATTCCGAATAGTTCGTCTGGAATTCGGCGCGAGGCTCCGCCGCCGTCTGCGAACCCAACAGCGCCGAGAATTTCTTCTGTTCCTCGCCAAAATAAAACGCATGCTGCGCGGCTGCCCAGTCCAAATAGGTCGCCCCGAGCGCCGCCGGCCATTCCAACTGAAAATCCCGATGAAACGCAGCCTCAATCTCCAAAGGCTGCTCCGTTTCCACGTCGAGGATGATTAGGGCGCCCTGTTCCCGCACCGGAACAAAAAAAGTTTCCCGCACCGTGAACGTGTCCGCGGCGTAGAGAATCGTGCTTGATTCCGGCCGCACCGTAATCGTTCGCGCCAGCGCTTCCGCGGGGAGCACGCGCCCTTCGGTATGAAATTTCAGGTGAAACTCTCGCAGGATTTTCAGCGGGTACACCCACGCTTCCATGCGGCCGGATTCATTCCCCAACAGTCCCGCGCGTGTTCCCGTGACCGGCAGAAATTCCCACGGGCGTACCGCGCGCGAAAGCTCCAGATCGCGCGACTTCTCCTGCGCCTGCTGGCCCCAACCGGGGGAAGCTCCGATACCCAAGATCACCGTGGCGGCAAGGCACGCACCAAAGAGTCTCAGCCGCATCCATTGGAATAGTTTTTGGAAGTAAACTGGCGTTCCCGATGTGAGGTGCATTTTGGCGGCCCCCGCTGCGTCGTGTGCTTGCATTGCCTCGTTGGCCTTACTATAAGAGAAAGCGCCGGATTCTAGCACGAGGCTCGCAAGGAAAGGTATCGCTTCTTTTGTCTTCCACACGCCGCGCATTTCTCCAATCGCTCAGCCGCTCCGCGAGCGTGCTCCCGCTGGAGAAAGTGCTTGCCCTCGCGCTCCCAAAAAAGTGGCTGCCAACATTCCTTTCTCAAGGCACAGCATCTGAACAAGCCGCCAACGCAACCTCCGCAAAGGATCTCGGCGTTGCCTTCCTGAATGTCGCGCGCGAATCCGGCCTTAACACCAAAACCATCTTCGGCGGCGAGCACAAAAACAAGTATCTTCTAGAGACCACCGGCTGTGGCGCCGCTTTCTACGATTACGACAACGACGGCTGGCTGGACATTTTTCTCGTCAACGGCTGGCGCCTCGAAGGTTTTCCGGCTGGACAGGAACCTACTTCGCATCTTTTCAAGAATAACCGCGACGGTACTTTTACCGATGTCACCGCCAAAGCCGGCCTGCTTCATTCCGGCTGGGGACAAGGAG
>WNFB01007130.1_pt1 | contig 10020 bp, 9 predicted proteins | sample 5400501 | NCBI WGS metagenome assembly WNFB01 (sample SAMN13153341, study PRJNA577476) | soil metagenome | isolation source: 200 cm saprolite under Douglas fir tree site 2 hole 1 | place: USA:California | collected 2015-04-18
GGGCTGGTGCGGGCGGGCATGCTCGAGGCCCGCACCCTGCCGCTCGGGCCTCCGGACGGTCCCGACGCGGTGGCGATTCTCAACCCGCTCGCGGCCGACGAGGCTCACCTGCGGCGCCGCCTCCTCCCGGGCCTGGTGCGGCGGGTCGAGCACAATTGGGCCAATCGGAACCGCGACGTGCGGCTGTTCGAGGTGGGGAGTGTGTTTCGCCGCGCGGGCGGGGCCGGGGCGGCGGCGAGCCCGGTTGAGGAGTGGACCGCGGTCGGCGGCGTCCTCACGGGGGCGCGGCGGCCACTGCATTGGTCGGACGCTGTGAAAGTACCTGATATAGACATATGGGACCTAAAGCACCACTTTGAGTTAGCGCTCGAGCTCGCCAGCCCGGGCGCGACACTCCAGCCCGCGACCGAGGGGGGCCCGGGCTGGGTGGCCGTCGCCGCCGGTGGCGGGATCGTGGGCCAGGCCGGACCGCTCGATGCGGATCGACCGGTGTGGGCCGGGCCGGTGTTCGGCTTCGAGGTGCGGCTGGGGATCATGGAGCGCCCGCCGGTGCGCTACCGCGCCCTGCCGCTGCACCCCCCGGTCGAGCGTGACCTGGCGCTGGTGCTACCGCCGGGTGTGACCGCGGCGCAGGTGGCGGCCGTGCTGCGGCGGGAAGTGGGGCCGTTGCTCGAGCGGCTTGAGGTGTTCGACGAGTACCGGGGCCCCGGCATTCCGGCCGGCCATCGGAGCGTGGCGTGGCATGCGAGCTTCCGCGATCCGGAGCGCACGTTGCGCGAGCGCGACGTCGAGGCATGGCTGGCGCGTGGTGTAGCGGCGCTGGAGGGTGCGTTTGGCGTACGACGGCGAGAGGGCTGATGCGCAGGTGGTCGACCAGCTCGAGACGATCCTCCGTCATGTGGCGGACGAACTGGCGACGTGGCGGGCGCGCGCCCTCAAGGCGGAATCCGAGCTCAAGGAGAGTGGGGCGCGCGGTGGCAACGCGAGCGCCAAGCCCGATCCCGAGACCCGCGGCCGCGTCCTCGACCTAGAGCAGGAGAACAAGGCCTTGCGCCAGCGCGTCGAGGCGGCGCGCCTGCGGGTGCACGATCTCCTGTCGCGTCTGACCTTCCTGGAGGAGCAAGCGCGCGAAACCGTCGGCAATGGCGGCGGTCGCGCTGGGGGAGCGTCCGGGCCAGCGGGCACGGCGGGGAGCGCGGCCGGCGGTGGGTCCGGGGCTGGGGGTGGGGGTGCGGGTGGGGGTGGGGGGGGCGCTCGATGAGCACCAAGAAGCATGCGGTCAAGGTGATGATCGGCGGCGAGGAATACACCGTGCGCTCCGATCTCGCGCCCGAGTACACGCGCGAGGTGGCGGCCTACGTCGACCAGGCGCTCAAGAAGGTGTTGTCCCAGGGGCCGATCGTGGAGACGCACAAGGCGGCGATCCTCGCAGCCCTCGACATTACCAACGAGCTGTTCCAGGCGAAGAAGGGTGAGCGCGAGGTCGCGGTGCGGCTCGCGGCCCTAGCGGATGACTTGACCAAGCTGTTGCCGCCCGGCAAGCGCAAGGCGGTCGTCGGGCAACTGTAGGAAGAGTGTCTCGCTCCGCCATCCACGCGGAGCGGTGCTGGAGATAGATCCTATGACGGACTGGCTAGCGAGTCTCTCAGCCCTCGCGGGCGGCAGCGTGACCGCGGGTGCGCTGTTCTACGTGGTGGGACGTCGGCTGGAGCGCCGCGCGGCGGAGTCCGCGGCGCACGCGGCGGCGGCGGAGAGCGAGCGACTGCTCACGGACGCGCGGCAGCGGGTCGTGCTCGCCGCGAAGGAAGAGCTGCTCGAGGCGCGCCAGGCGTTCGAAGAGGAAGCCCAGCGGCGGCGCCACGAGAGCGAGCGGCGTGAGCGGGTGCTGGAACAGCGGGTGAGTGGGCTCGAGGACCGCGCCAAGAGCCTCGAGCAGCGGAGTCGGGGTCTCGACGAGCGCGAGCGCGCCCTTGCTGCTCAGGAAGTCGAGGCGCGCGCCCGGCTCGAGCGCATCGCCGGGCTGACGGCCGAGGACGCGAAGCGGGAGCTATTGCGCGGGCTCGAGGACGAGGCTCGTGCCGAAGCCGCCGCCCTGGGCCGCGAGCTGAAGGAGCAGGCGCGCCGCACCGCCGACAAGGAGGCCAAGCAGATCCTCGCGCTCGCGATCCAGCGCCTCGCCGCCGAGTCCACCGTCGAGACCACGGTCGCGGCGGTTGCCCTCCCCTCCGATGAGATGAAGGGCCGCATCATTGGCCGCGAGGGCCGCAACATCCGCGCCTTCGAGGCCGCGACCGGCGTGGACGTGATCATCGACGACACCCCCGACACCGTGGTCGTCTCGTGCTTCGACCCGGTGCGCCGCGAGGTGGGGCGGCTCGCGCTCGAGCGGCTCATCGCCGACGGGCGGATCCACCCCGGGCGCATCGAGGAACTGGTCGAGAAGGCGCGCGCCGAGGTCGAGGCGTCGATCGTCGAGGCCGGTGAGCAGGCCGTGTACGACACCGGCATCAAAGGGATGCACGCCGAACTCGTGAAACTCGTCGGCCGGATGCGCTACCGTACCTCATACGGGCAGAACATCCTCGAGCACTCGAAGGAAGTCGCCTGGCTCGCCGGCATGATCGCCGCCGAGTTGAAGCTCGACGTGCAGCTCGCCAAGCGCGGGGCCTTGCTGCACGACATCGGGAAGGTGCTCACGCACGAGCACGACGGCACCCATGTCCAGATCGGCGTCGACGTCGCCACCAAGTACGGCGAGCATCCCACCGTCATCAACTGCATCGCCGCCCATCACGATGACGTGCCTCACGAGTCGTCGATCAGCGTGATCGTCCAGGCCGCCGACGCCGTCTCGGGCTCGCGCCCCGGGGCGCGGCGCGAGGCGTTCGAGACGTACGTCAAGCGGCTCACGCAGCTCGAGCAGTTGGCGGGGGAGTTCCCCGGCGTGGAGAAGGTGTTCGCCATCCAGGCGGGGCGGGAGGTGCGGGTCGTCGTCACGCCCACCACGATCGACGACGGCAAGGCGGGCGAGCTCTCCGAGCAGATCGCCCGCAAGATCGAACGCGACCTCCAGTACCCGGGGCAGATCAAGGTCGTCGTCATCCGCGAGACGCGCGCGGTGGACTTTGCCCGCTAGGCTCATCGACGGCACGGCCGTGGGGCAGACCATCCGCGCGGCGCTCCAGGGCGAGCTCCGCGCGCTGGCGGCCGCGGGTGTGACCCCCGGCCTCGCCGCCGTGCTGGTAGGCGACAACCCCGCCTCCGCCACCTACGTCCGGATGAAGGGCAAGGCGTGCGAAGAAACGGGGCTCTACCACGAGACGATCCGGCTACCCGCGAGCACCACGGAGGCCGCGCTCATGGCTGTGCTGGACCGACTCAATGCCGATCCCAAGATCCACGGCATCCTCGTCCAGCTGCCCTTGCCCCAGCAGATCGTCACCCAGCGCGTGCTGCACCGCGTGGCGCCCGCCAAGGACGTGGACGGCTTTCATCCCGAGAACATCGGCAAGGTGGCGATCGGCGATCCCACGGGCTTCCGCCCGGCGACGCCCTACGGGGTGCAGCAGCTGCTCGTGCGGAGCGGGATCGACACGACCGGGGCGCATGCGGTGATCGTGGGCCGCTCACAGGTCGTGGGCCGTCCGCTCGCGGCCCTGCTGCTCCAGGACGGCCCCGGCGGCAACGCCACGGTCACGGTGTGCCATTCGCGCACCCGCGAGATCAAGTCGATCACCCGGCAGGCCGACATCCTCATCGTCGCCATGGGCAAGCCCCAGTTCGTCACGGGCGATATGATCAAGCCCGGGGCGGTGGTGATCGACGTCGGCACGACCCGGGTGGACGACCCCACGGCGAAGCAGGGGTACCGGCTGGTGGGGGACGTCACCTTCGCCGAAGCGGTCCAGATAGCGAGCGCGATCACCCCGGTGCCGGGGGGCGTAGGTCCGATGACGATCACGATGCTGCTCGTGAACACGGTGCAGGCGGCGCGGCAATGGGCCAAGGCCTAGATCTCTTCGCGGCGGTCTCGGCCGAGGGCGCCTGGACCGTGACCGAGCTCGCGCGCCGCGCCCGGGCTGTCGTCGAGGCGGGGCTCGTGCCGTTGTGGGTGCGGGGCGAGATCTCGGGCTTCAAGGCGTGGCAGAGCGGCCACTGGTACTTCGCGTTGCGCGATCGCAGCGCGCAGGTGCGCTGCGTCATGTTCCAGAAGGAAAACCGCCGCTTGCCCACGCCCCCGGCGGACGGCATGCAGGTGTTCGCGTTTGCCCGACCGACGGTGTGGGAGGAGAAGGGGGAGTTCCGGCTCACCGTCCTCGACCTGCTGTCGACCGCGGCGGGGGGTCTGTGGCAGGTCGCGTTCGAGCGCGCCAAGGCGGCGCTCGTCAAGGACGGGCTGCTCGATCCGGCGCGCAAGCGGCCGCTGCCTCCCTACCCGCGCCGCATCGCGGTCGTCACGAGCCCCGATGGGGCGGCGCTGCGCGACATCATCGCCGTGGCCACGCGGCGCTGGCCGCTCGCCGAGTTGCTCGTGATCCCGACGCGCGTGCAGGGGGACGGCGCGGAGGCCGAGATCTGCGGCGCGCTCGCCCTGTTGACCCGGGTCGCGCGGCTCGACGTGGCGATCATCGGCCGGGGCGGGGGTTCGCGCGAGGATCTCTGGACCTTTAACCACGAGCGGGTGGCGCGCGCCGTGGCGGCGGTGCCGGTCCCGGTGATCTCCGCCGTCGGCCACGAGACCGACGTCACCTTGTGCGATCTCGTCGCCGATTTCCGCGCGGCCACGCCTTCGGCCGCAGCCGAGGCGGCGACCCCCGATGTGCTCGAGGTGCAAGGCGCGCTCGATCATTTGGGCGTGCGGCTCGCCCGCGGCCTCGCGGCGCGTTCGGGGCGCGTTGCCGAGCGCCTCGACCGCAGCTTCGACCGCCTCGCGGGGCTGATGGCGCGGCGGCTCGAGCGACACCGGCACGAGCTCGCCACCCTGGCCGGCCAGCTCGACGCCCTGTCGCCCCTGCGGATCCTCGAGCGCGGCTACGCGCTGGCGCGCGATGCCGACGGGCGCGTGCTCAAGCGCGTGGCCCAATTCCCACCCGGGCTCGTGTTCCGCCTGCGGGTGACGGACGGTACCGTCGCCGCCCGCGCCGCGGAGGTGTGATGGCGCGCGCGCCCGAGCCGTTGAGCTTCGCCGCCCAGCTCGAGCGGCTCGAGGCGATCGTGCGACAGCTCGAGGGGCAGGACCTCGATCTCGACCACGCGCTGAAGCTGTTCGAGGAGGGGGTCGAGCGCCTGCGCGAAGCGCGCGACCGGCTCACCGCGGCCGAGGTCAAGGTCAAGCAGGTCCTCACCGACCAGGCGGGCAATCTCAAGGTTGAAGACCTCGACCGCTGACCGCGCCCTCGAGGCCTACCTCCGGGACGCGCGCCTCCGGGTAGACGCGGTCCTCGAGGCGTGGGGCAAGCGCGCCGACCGCTGGTGGCGGGCGCCCTTGCCCGCCGCGATCCGCTACAGCCTGCTCTCGGCGGGCAAGCGGTTGCGCCCCACGCTCGTGTTCGCCGCAGCCGATGCGGCGGGAGGGGCAGGGGACGGGCCGCCGGGGGCGCCGGCCGACGGCCTCGCCGCGCTCGCCGCTGCCGTCGAGGTCGTGCATGCGTATTCGCTCGTGCACGATGATCTGCCCAGCATGGACAACGACGACCTGCGGCGTGGTCGTCCCACGACGCACCGTGCCTTTGACGTCGCGACCGCCACCGTGGCCGGCTACCAGATGGTCGCGCTCGGGGCGCGGGTGCTCGACGCGGGCTGCGTGGCGCTGGCGCTCGAGCCGGCGCGGCGGCGGGCGATCGCCCTCGAGTTGTTCCGCGCGGCGGGGGCGGGCGGCATGATTGGCGGGCAGGCGCTCGACCTGGAGGCCGAGGGGCGGCGCCTCCCCGTGGGCGAGCTCGCGGACGTGCACCGACGCAAGACGGGCGCTCTCATCGCCGCGGCGTCGGTGATCGGCGGCCTCGCGGCCGGGGCTCCGACCGCAGCGTGCGAGGCGCTGCGCGGCTACGGCGCGGACGTCGGCCTCGCGTTCCAGATCTACGACGACGTGCTGGACGCCACCGCGACCTCCGCCCAGCTGGGCAAGACGGCCGGCAAGGACGCGGCGTTCGCCAAGTCGACCTTCGTCACGCTCCTCGGCGTAGGCGCCGCCCGGGCCGAGGCGGAGCGCCTCGCGGCGCGGGCCGTAGACCATCTGCGTCAGGCGGGGTTAGTTTCTGCTACGCTCGTCGCGCTGGCCCACTACATCGTCACCCGGCCCAACTGACATGGCCCTGCTGGAACGGATTCGCGGACCCGAGGACATCAAGGCGCTGCCGAAGGACCAGTTGCAGCCGCTGGCCGACGAGGTGCGCCGGCGGTTGATCGACGTGGTCTCGCAGACCGGGGGGCATATCGGCGCCGGGCTCGGCGTGGTCGAGCTCACGGTCGCGCTCGGCTACGCGTTCGACTCGCCTCGCGACAAGATCGTGTGGGATGTCGGGCACCAGGGCTATCCCTGGAAGATTCTCACCGGCCGCAACGAGCGGCTGCCGACCCTGCGCCAGGCGGGGGGGCTCTCCGGCTTCCTGCGACGCAGCGAGAGTCCGCACGATCAGTTCGGCGCCGGCCATGCGGGCACCGGGCTCTCGGCGGCGTTCGGGATGGCCGCGGCGCGCGACCTGATGGGGGAGCAATTCAAGGTGGTGGCCGTGGTGGGTGACGGTGCCCTCACCTGCGGGCTGCCGTACGAGGCGATGAACAACGCGGGCCCGTCGGGCCGCGACATCGTCATGGTGCTGAACGACAACGGCATGTCCATCGCCCCGAACGTCGGCGCCATCAATCGCTATCTGGGCTCCATCATCGCGAGCCCGATGACGGTGCGGATCCGCGAGCGGGTGAAGGGGCTGATCGAGTCGGTGTCCCAGCTCATCGGCGGTCAGAAGCTCGTGGACTTCGCCAAGACCTTGGAGGAGAGCATCAAGAACCTGTGGTCTCCGGGGATGCTGTTCGAGGAGCTCGGGTTCCGCTACTTCGGGCCGATCGACGGGCACAACATCGCCCAGATGATCCAGACCTTCGAGATCGTGAAGACGCTCAAGGGGCCTCGCGTGGTCCACGTCATCACGGAGAAGGGCAAGGGATTCCCGCTCCCCGAGCCCGACACCGAGAAATACCACGCGCGCGCGCCCTACGACCCGATTACCGGCGAGTTGCGGCCTGTCCAGGCCGGCCCGCCGCAGTGGACCAAGGTGTTTGGCGAGGCGCTGACCCAGCTCGCGGGCGAGTATCCCAAGCTCGTGGCGATCACGGCCGCGATGCCGTCCGGGACGGGGACCAATCTGTTCCAGAAGAAGTGGCCCGATCGCTTTTTCGACGTCGGCATTGCGGAAGCGCACGCCACGACGTTCGCCGCCGGGCTCGCCACCCAGGGCATCCGGCCCGTCGTGGCCATCTACTCGACGTTTCTGCAGCGCGCCTACGACAGCATCATCCACGACGTGGCGATCCAGGAGCTCCCCGTGATCTTCTGTCTCGACCGCGCCGGCATGGTGGGCGAGGACGGCCAGACGCATATGGGGCTGTACGACATCGCCTACCTGCTCGCCGTCCCCAACATGACCGTGACCGCGCCCAAGGACGGTGCCGAGCTGATCGGGCTGTTGCGCTGCGCCCTGGAGCATACGCGCGGGCCATTCGCGATCCGCTACCCGCGCGACCGCGCCCCCGGCGCCGCCCCGCCCGCGGCCGAAGTCGCGCCGCTCCCCTACGGCACCTGGGAGGTGCTGCGCAAGGGGCGGGAGTGCGCTCTCCTCGCTGTCGGTGCGATGTGCCCGCCGGCCCTCGCCGCGGCCGAGCTCCTCGCCCGCGACGGGTTCGATGTCACGGTCGTGAACTGCCGCTTCCTGAAGCCAGTGGACCGCGAGCTCCTGGATGCGCTGTTGCGGGACCATCGCCTGCTCGTCACGATCGAGGACGGGACCGTGACCAACGGCTTCGGCGCCTCGCTCGCCGGGCTCGTCGAGACCGTGGCGCCGGAGGTCCGCGTCGTGCCGCTCGGGGCGCCCGATCGTACCTACGAGCACGCCCCGCGCGCGCAGCAGCTGGCGGAGGTCGGGCTCACCGCCGGCGGCATTGCCACCCGGGTGCGCGCGCTGGCCGCGGAGGCGTCGCTCACCCACCCATGAACGTCGGGGTGGTCGGCAACCCGAGCTACCGCGATCTGAAGAGCATCCTCGCCCACATTGCGGAGGTCGCGCCGCGGCTGGGCCTCAGCCTCTTTACCGAGGCGCCCATCGCCCCCTTGTGGCCCCAGCCCGGGCCCGCGCCGCTCGGGGCGGGGCCGCCGCTCGATTGCCTGATCACGCTGGGCGGTGATGGCACGTTGCTCCGGGGCGCCCGTATCCTGAACGGCGCCCGCACGCCGATCCTCGGTGTCAACCTCGGCCGGGTCGGGTTCCTCACCACCGCCAACGCGCAGACGCTCGATTGGGCGCTCGACGTCCTGGTGCGCGGGGCGTATGTGACGGAGTCCCGGCTCGCGCTCGCGCCCCGCATCGAGGACCGGCACGGCAAGACGCGCGCCGAGCACGGGGTCTTGAACGACGCCGTGGTGCACAAGGGTGGCGTGGCGCGGGTGATCCGATTGCGCGTCTCGGTCGACGGCGACGAGGTCGGCCAGTACTCGGCGGACGGCATCGTGGTGGCAACGCCCACCGGGTCGACCGCCTACGCGCTCTCGGCCGGGGGGCCGATCATGGTCCCCAGCGTCGACGCGATCGTCGTCGCCGCCATTTGCCCCCACACGCTGGCGGTGCGGCCGCTGGTCGTGCCGTCGCAGGCGACCGTGACCGTGGAGCCCATACCGCCGTGGACGGACGACGTGCTCGTCTCGTTCGACGGTCAGGTCGGCACGACGATGCACGCGGGCGAGCGGCTCATCGTCAAGCGCGCCGCGCAGCCCGTCCTGCTCGTGCGGCTCGGCCCCGAGGGCTTCTTCGCGCGCATGCGCACGAAGCTCCAGTGGGGCGACCTCTCCGACCGCGAGCGCACGTAGGGTGGGAGTGGGAGGAGGGATCCCAGCGATCGGCCGGCGCTGGCGTCGCGGCCGCAATCCTACGTTAGCAGGCGCCAACACATGGCCCTGATCCATCAGAACCTTTCCGTCGCCGTGGGCGCCGCGAAGGACCAGGCCCGGGCGTTGCTCCGCGAGTTCGAGCGCCGCGGCGATCCCCTCACGGGCCGGTCCAGCGCCGTGTATCTGGCGCTCGTCGTGATTCACGAGCGCCTGTTGGCCGCGGACCCACCTCCGGTGGCGCACTTCATCCCTGACCTCGAGCACCTCAGTCGCACGTGCAGCGCGAGGCTGGCGTCGGTGCGACCACTGATCGAGGCCGCGCTCGACGTGGCGCGAGCCGGGCCCGACCAGACCTGAGCGCGCCGCACGCGGCCGCGCGGCGTCGAGCCCGGCCTTCGCAGGCGGCGCCGTTGACCGGCCAACCGGCGCACGCCATCTTCGACTGCGATGAGCGTGTGGACCAGCACGACCGGCGCGTCGCGCATGCGGGCGTCTGAGACCGTGCGAGCGCGCGCGGACCGCGAGCGCCCAGCGTGCTGACGGAGTTGCGGGTCCGCGACCTAGCCGTCATCGCCGACGTCACGCTGCCGCTCGCGACCGGCCTGAACGTCCTCACCGGCGAGACCGGCGCCGGGAAATCGATGCTCGTAGACGCCCTGGCCCTGCTGCTCGGAGAGCGCGCCGCCGGGGCAGTCGTGCGTCCGGGAGCTGAGAAGACGGTCGTCGAGGGCGCGTTCGAACTCGCCCCGGTCACCCTCGAACGGCTACGGGCCTCCCTGACCGCGCTCGGCGTCGAGGCGGGTGATGGCGTCGTGGTCATCAAGCGCGAGGTGTATGCCGAGGGGCGCTCCCGCGCCTGGGTCAACGGCAGCCCGACCACCGTCGGCGTGCTGGCGCAGCTCGGCAGCCTCCTCGTGGAC
>WNFB01007132.1_pt1 | contig 10017 bp, 8 predicted proteins | sample 5400501 | NCBI WGS metagenome assembly WNFB01 (sample SAMN13153341, study PRJNA577476) | soil metagenome | isolation source: 200 cm saprolite under Douglas fir tree site 2 hole 1 | place: USA:California | collected 2015-04-18
ACAAACACGTGGATAGAGCTAGCGCTCGTTGCCGCCACCTTAGGGGTCGGTGGAACAATAGCGTTCTACTCGCTACGCCCGAAGACCAAGGCAGGCTCAGCGTCAACCTCACAAAGCTAGATCTTACGATCTCGAAAAACAGCACTCTTTCAACGAGGACTAGAAGGTTGCAAAGCGACCTTACGACTCATATCATCCCATTGTTTATTCTTCAATCCGTTTAGTTTTCTGAACCTTCGGAGGTGAGCCGTGATGGGGCTGGCTGCTTCTTGCTCGGTCCGGCGAGGCGCCTTTCTCTCAAAGACAATGTTATGGTGATGATCCCAACGATGGTCCCTGGTATGGCGTAGAACAGTGTGACGATGGATATTGCGATGGTACGTTCGTATCTTGCGCTGGATCCGAGCGAAACAATGACTCCATTCACGATCCAGAGCACTCCGAGGAAGAGGAAAGGGAAGGCCATGTCTGAGGGTCGTAAGCCAATTGCTGTTACAACTGTTGCCCAGGGTCCTAGCCCTATTGTCTGCTCTCCGGCGTAGTATCCGGTGACTAGTTTTCGAGTTCCGTCGAAGACGAGCCAGGCTCCGAGGATGAAGCTCAGAATCGAGATGGCGGAGGTTGTGACGCTCGGCTTCTGCATAACCCCGATCCTTCGTGGTGTCTCTTATTAGCGACGCATTCTTTCCTCGTATCTATGAGTGATTCTGGTCCTGTGCTTTCTGATATGGAGGAGGGTGGCGATGGTATGGCAAAGTTTGCGCGTATGGTTCTGGAGTTCATCAAGAAGGACGTGTTCGAGGACCGGAAACAAGTGTCTGTGGAGGAGGTTGTCACCCTGATTGCTGCGTTGACTGACATTTCTGTCAGTTTGCTGGCGAAATTCCGGAAGGACCAGGTTGACCCGGCCAAGGCGACGGAGGTTGGAAGGGACGTTTTCAAGTACATGGTCGGACGGCTGGGTTTTGATATGGACAAGCTGGGCAAGTCCAACATCTACGTCTAAGAGAGTTTCTTTTGGCTATGCGATTCGACTAGCCCCCTGGGGGCGCTCGGCAGTTGCTCGGGCCTAGTCTTCTTTCCTTCGAACGTTTATTGTGCTGGCTTTTGCTTAACGAATTCGACGAGTCCATCCTTGAACTTGATGCTCGCGTGACTGCCGTTGCAGAATGGCTTGTTAACTGACATCCCGCACCGGCAAAGAGTCACCTTGTTCCTCACCTCGTGAGGGATACCATCCGCCGATTCTATCGTTATCCCGCCACGGACCCACAGTGGCCCGCTACAGCCAAGCGCCGGATCTTCAACCACACCGATAGACGGTGGAAGCTTCTGCTCAATCTCTTGACCAGTTTTCTTGTCATGCACTACCAGCCGGCCAGACGGACATTGGTTTGCCTCGCGGATGACCAGCTTTCTCGCCTCCGGATCATCGGTTTCTTCAATCAGGCCCCAGATTTTCCCTCCGGGATCGCAGAAGCGCGCGAATGCACAGAGATCTTCCGCGTCGCTCAGGGTTAGCGTGGGACCCTCGAAGACATCTGCCCGTCGGACGAAGGGCCGGCGGGTTGCCGTCTCTGTCCCATCGAACCTGATTTTCGTGTGACTACTATCGCAGAACGGCTTGTTTTTCGAACGACCACACCTACAGAGACTGTACTCCTGTCCGGTCTCAATGGTTTTCCCCTCTTTCCAGTCCCACGAAAGCCCCTCTTTGTTAGGTGTGATTATCTGGATGGCGAGCGGTACATTCCCTGAAACGATGTAGGGGCCATCCTTGGATACGACAATCTTCCTCCCCGACGATTTCCCCATATTCATCGAGTTTGGTGGCGTCAATATAATCCTATTTTTTCCCGACCTAAATTACCTTAGCTTTGTTGTTTCGTCCGCAGGGAGGGGTACCTGAAGGACAACGCGCCCTGTTTGTCTAGAGTCCTCTGAATCCTTTCTGAAGATCCCCGACTAAATCTTCCACGTCTTCGATTCCCACGCTCATGCGTATGAGCGTGTCTTTGATTCCCTGCTCTACTCTTCTCTGACGCGGGATGCTGGCGTGCGTCATGCTAGCGGGGTGTTCGATGAGAGACTCGACTCCTCCGAGACTCTCTGCAAGGGTAAAGACGCGAAGCTTCGTCAGCAGTTTTTCGCATTCTGCGAATCCGCCTTTGAGTTCGAAGCTGAGCATTCCGCCGAATCCTCGCATCTGGCGTTTGACAACGTCGCGTTGTGGATGGTCCGGTAGGCCGGGGTAGTATACCTGGTCAACCTGGGGCTGTTTCAAGAGGTACTCGCTGATCTGTTTGGCGTTGGAGTTGTGACGATCCATTCTGATAGCTAGCGTCTTGATTCCTCGCAGCACTAGCCAGCAGTCTAATGGTCCCGGCACAGCCCCGACGGCGTTCTGGAGAAACTTGAGACGCTTGCCGACCTCAGCGTCGGCTGTGATTGCGGCACCGCCAATTAGGTCGCTATGACCTCCAAGGTATTTCGTTGTGCTGTGAACTGATATGTCGGCGCCGTGCTTTAACGGGTTCTGGAGATAGGGGCTTGCAAATGTATTGTCGACAACTAGCAGCGCATGATTTTTCTTTGCGATCTTTGAGATGGCTCGGATGTCGACAACTCTCATCAATGGATTGGTAGGGGTTTCGATCCAGATCATCTTGGTGTTCTTTCGAACCGCCTTCTCGACCTTGTCAGGTTGCCTCGGGTCCACGTAAGTGAATTGTAGGCCGTAGTTTCGGAGAACTTGATCGAATAATCGATATGTTCCACCATAGATGTCGTCCCCAGCGATTACATGGTCCCCTTTTCGCAGAAGCATCAGCACGGTGGTCGTTGCGGCGAGACCTGAGCTGAAGGCGAGGCCAACCTTGCCATCTTCAAGGGACGCTAGACTCTCTTCTAGAGCGTTACGAGTGGGATTTGCCGTTCGCGAATAAACGTACTTGCCTTCACGGCCTGGTTTGAGCTGCATATACGTTGAAGTGAGATAGACAGGGACCGTGACTGAGCCTGTGGCAGGATCAGGGGCCTGTCCTGCATGAATCGCTTTGGTGGAAAACCTCATGACAAAATGCCAAGCGATGGATGCTGATTTAACATATCTTTGTCGAACTGATTGTTGAGCGGAAACTGGGTTTATGTTCGAACTCCCCAGATCCTGGCCTCGGAGAGAGCTGCAGACTCGAGGCATCAGGCCGGAAAGAGAGTCCTTCCATCAAGAACTCTCGATGAACAATTTCGGTAACACGGAGCATAGTAACGAAAGAAGTGTGGCTGTCGCAGAATCTGAATGCGACCATCGGGTTACCGTGCAATAGTCCTCGTTGTTCTCTCGTTAGCAGTTCTTTGGAGCGTTCCCTCAAGCAAAGCGGCATCGAGTCTGGGAAATCTGTTTCCTCCGAGCTTCGAAGTAAATGGTATGTCGGTTAGCCCGCAGGGAGATGTGGCCGCGGGGAGCTTCTACGCCCTAGACCCGACGATAATTCCTTGGGATCTCACCAACCCGATCTACAAGTATGTTGGAGTGACGTTGATAGTTAGCAACCTCAACTCTTCAAGTCTCTCCAGTACCGCGGGAATTAACATTACAAGCTCTGCGAACAGCCTCGCACCTTTCAGGGTGATCCTGATAATCGAGGGAGTCCAACGCAACACTCTTTCGATAGTTTCGGATGTGCAGAATGTTTTCGGCATGGCGCCTGGATCATTCCAAGCTCTAGTCTCAAACCCGTTGACACTACCAGTCTCGGTTTTCGGCGCTAACATCACCTCAAATCCCTATTCCAACTTCGTCAATAAGTTCGTCACACTAACAAGCGCCAAATCTGCGATGATCGGCAAGTATACTGCTTCTCTGCTTCAAACGTCTAGTTCAGCGATTGTTTTCAACAGTCTAGAATCGCTCACATACCCCGTAACTCCTGCGTTTAGCGCGTCAGGTATCGCGTCACAAATATTCGGTCTAACAACGATCGCAGCCGCAATCGCGCCTGCCTTCGAGCTCAACTCTACGGGAGTCGTTGTAGTACACAAGAAAGATCTCACGTTTTCTCTACCGCAAGACTACACTCTCGGCTTCGGTTCACTCGTAGGGCAGACGGGAGGAATCTATTCGGCCACGAACGAGACTTTCGTAGCCGCGCTGCCAGGTGGAGCACAGATCAAAGGTTTCAGCCCGACCAACATGCTAGTCCAGTCAAGCGCTGGATCGACACTTGTCATAGGAGCGTTCCCGTGGGTCGGAACAGCACAGAGACTGCTGCCTGACGTTACTATCACTTTCCATTATCCAGCTTTCGACTCTCCTTATCTCAGCGCGACATGGACCACGACTCCGTCAACGTTCAATGTTGGCCAGCCGTTCAATCTCACCCTCGCCGTAACCAATGCTGGAGCGATGGACGCGAGCAATTTGCACTTCACTCTCATCTTTTCAGGAGTTGTACTCGTGGGCCGTCCTGCTAATTCATCTCTGCAGTTTAGCGTTGCCTCTCTTCTCAGGGGAGCGACCTTCAACCGCTTGTTCAATTTTCAATCTTTCAATCCAAATCCCACATTCACTCTCAACGCGTACTTCCTAGACACTTCGAACTATGTCTATCAATGGAGCACGCAATTCTCTCCCGCCCCGAATGTGAAACAGAACGGCTCGCTAACCGTTACCAAGAGTCTTAGTCCAACGAGTCCGTCTTACGGACAAGTCGGAAACGTCACTGTTAGCATCCACAACAACAACCTCACCGCGACCTACTTCAACATAGAAGACCTCAACCCGGACGCCCAGATCTTCCTTTACCCACAAGGAGTAGGAAATATTCCTCAACAGCCCCGGCCCTGCCTCGGCGTCAGCTCCTTCCCTTCCGTAACAGCTAACACTACTTACTTCACGTTCCAAGTCACCAACGGTCTTGGCTGCGCCCCGGCTATTCTGACTCATGTGCTCCTTCAGCCCTTCGGGCAAACAATGCAACTTGTAGCGTCACCAAACATGCTCCTCGGAGGGGGCGAGGCATGGAGCCCGTTGAAACCATACTTGATCCCTGGGGGCCCAGTCTCGCCGTTCACTCAGCTGACACTAGGGCTGTCTTTCCAGAACTCCATGAACATAACGGCCACGAGCCAGGTCAGTTACTCGGGCCCGCTGCCTCAACTCGAAAACCCGAAGACGTCCTATCTTGGGGTTGACTGTTTTCCTTGCTCGGTCCCGAATGGCGGGTCGACTATTATCTCAGGTGCTCTAGTAAACGCGACGGGCAAACCTATCACGAGCGCACTGGTTATACTATCTTACAGGTTCGCAAACAACACGCTGAGACCGATAACCACTGTCATCACAAACTCGACTGGTGGATATTCTACCAGCTGGTTGGGCGTTTCGACCCTCCCAGTGGGAAGCTATCGATTAATCGCGAACTACACCGGTTCTCTACAGAACAATGCCGAAGGAGTGTATATCCCGTTCTCCATAATCACTCCGACAAGCCTGTTGCCCGGCGGGACGATAACGCTCTCCTATCCGTACTTCTTCAACGTCACAGGTCTGATGTCGATCACTCCGGAGCGGATAGCTTACAGCAGTCGGGTCAACGCGACGGGAACAGGGCAGCAGTTAATTGGTGAGTATGTTGCCCAATCTCCTCCTCTCGCGGTCACTGTCGGGCCACCAACCTTCGTCCCCGTTGTCGATGTGACGATGAACGTTACCAAGATCAGTGTCCTTTACGTCGCCCAGAACCAGAGCATGATCCAAGTCAACCTGCGCGTGACCAACACCGGACCTCAATTGGCCAACAACATCATCGTGTCCTCACTGATTCCACAAAGCTCCAGAACGAACTCCAGTGGTGGTGGCTCGATACCTTTCTGGCTTCCAGTTGTAAGCCTGGGTCCCTCGGTATCCGAGGCCAGCACCCTCAAGACTGTAACCTTCACTGTCGCTTCTCTCCCATCGGGACAGAGCTACTCAACATGGTATGTCGTCAAAGCGAACAGTACAAACTTCTATGAGACCTCTATCAACGTCACCGCTCAGTCCGGCTCGAACCAATACAAATTCTACTACACGGGACCCCTTCTCGGAGTCTACCCCTCTCCCTCGATCACAACTCTACCGCAAATAGGCCTCCTGAAGACCTATGTCACGATCGACCCGGCCGTCGTGGCGAATAAGACCTCAACAACGGTGAGTGTGCACTTGTACAATGGAGGAAATGTAACCTACAACAACATCATTGCCACGGTACCGAGTTTCGCAGGAAGTGGACTGAACTTTCTCATCGTCTCAAAGATCGTTCCTAACATGGCTCCAGGAGCCTCCCAGACAGTGAACTTCACCGCAACAGCAATGGTTCCAACGATTGATTTCTTCTATGGAATGTCGAACTACTACCTGTCCGGAACGGTATCTTACAACCAGTCTAGCACGAAGAGTTTCCAGGCAAGTTTCAGCCAGACTGTGCCGATCTATGACCCGACAATCGTAGGCTTCAACCCAAGCTTGAGAGTTGTCATCTCCACGCCCACCTCACAAGTCTCAGCAGGCGCAACCGATCTCGTGACTCTAACGGTAACGAATACTGGGTCATCTAACGTGACGAACTTTTCGTACAACCTTCAGGCCTACAGCCCATTGTTCAACCCGAGTGGACCTTCCACGCCCGAGACAAGCTACGGAGGCTACTCCAACAGCTGGCCCTACAGCCTTGCCGCAGGCCAAAGCCTCAACTTCAGAGTTGGAATTCAGACGAGAGCGGGAGGGTCATATCCCATCTATGGATCATACATCAGCTACCAACACAGCCCGCCAGGATCAATGACCAGCAGCCAGAGCCAACAAATCTCTGCATCGGGCGCGGCGCTGATAACCGCCACTGACACTACACCGCCAACTGTCAGTACACCGTGGTCCAGCCCATTCGCACCGACTTCCAGCGACCAAGTCCACGCATGGACACAGGTCTATGATGGGAGCGGGGTGAGCTCGGTCAACCTAGAGTACTCCACTGACAGACTGACCTGGACATCTATTCCAATGACCCCGCTGTTTGGCTCTTACGCGAAAGGACAAAACGTGCCATTCCAACAACCATTCTTCGGAGACATCTACAACGTAACAATCCCTCCGATAGGTCCTGGCGCAGCCGTGTTCTACCGCATCAGAGCATCGGACAGTCTTGGAAACACTGGTCTTCAAGACAACGGTGGCAACGACTATGTCTACTTCCTCCAGGGAGGCAATAGCTGGCTCTTTCCCAACCAATCCCCCGGAACGAACATGCTATTGAATGGAACCCAGTACGTTTCAGGAATCAAGACGTCCCTGTTCCTCAACGTGTCAACGCCGATTGCTGTTCAGGTGATACAGCTCCCGTCAAATCCGGGTGGATCTCCACCAGCCGGATTGTCGGCTCTGGGAATCTACACCCAGGTCAACGCCAACATATCGATCACTTTGAATGCGAAGGTTCGGTTCTACTATACTCCCAGCCAGATTCAGGGTCTGAACACGAGCACGATAGCTCCGTATTACTGGAATGGAGCAAGCTGGATCCCGCTAAGCAATGTTGCAGTGAACACGAACCAGAACTATGTTGAGGGAACAGTCACCCACTTCAGCCTCTTCGCCGTCTTCGCCAAGCCCACGTCCACTCTACCTCCGCCGACAACGCAACCGGCAAGCCAACCAACCTTCCTCTACATTGGCTTGGCGGGGGCGATCGCTGCAATCGCAATCATAGGAGGAATTCTCCTGGCGAAAAAACGAAAACACCGAACAACTAACTTCCTCCCAACGCCAACTTCCTCTAGCACAGGCCTCGGGAGCCCATCGACCCGTTGACCCGATCTATCTGAATACAGGATAGCAGGGTCATCGACAAGTTTGCCTGCGTTGAGCCTCCTCCGCTTCACGGCGAGTGGGCTCGCCCGTCGCAGGGTACGAACTATTCTTACAATTGTCGGGCTTGCTGCACTTATCCTCACCTATGTAACTGTCCAGTCTCTTGTCTCAACCCTCGAAGTGAATCTATCTGGAACTGTCTCCTCTCTCGGAGGCGAGATTGATGTGTGGAGCAAAGGCGCCTCCTACCCGTTAATCAGCAAGATTCCTGAATCCTATCTTACCATGGTCAAAGCTATCCCAGGGATTTCCTTTGCCACACCTGTCACCCTGGCGCTAATGACAACAGACTCAGATGAAGCTCTCACTGCAGGAGTGGTTCCTGCCCAGCTCCACTCTCTACTCAACTTCAGTATGGTAGCCGGCGCTATGATCACTTCAAACCAAACCGGAATACTCGCGATAGGGAGAGCCCTGTCAGCAACTATCGAAAAGGGTGCAGGAGACCATGTTCAGCTCAACGGAGCAACCTACAGCGTTTCTGGAGTCTACCTTACCAACAGTTGGATGGACTACTCGGTCATAATCCCCCATGTGGTCGCGCAACAGATGATCGGTATGGTGAACGGTACCTCTATGATCGTTGCTACCGCTCAGGATTCTCGAAATATCGACAAGGTGATAGGTCAGATCAGGACCCTGATGCCGACGGTCGAGGCCTTCCGGAGCAGCGAGACTCCTTCCAAGGTCTCGCCAATCTTTGCCTCTCTGGAAAGCATAGCCTCGGACATAACAGCCATCGTAACCCTCGGAGCGGTCTTGGGAATAATGAACTCAAACCTCAACAACCTACGCGAAAGAATGCGCGCATTCGCAATCTTCAAGGCGACCGGAGCCTCATACAACCAGATCATCAAGCTGGTCATGTACGAGTCTCTCTTGCTAGGAACTCTCGGGACACTGATAGGGCTCGGAATATCCTACGCCGCTCTCCAGTTTATCTCAATCCCGATAGTCCAGAATGTCAGCGTCGGCATAATTCTAGTTCCTTCCACCTTCCTCTACGCTGCCTTGCTCGCATTCTCCGTTTCTTTCCTAGCTTCCATTTATCCGGCGCTCAAAATCGCCCGAGTCCGGCCTCAGGAGGTCTTCAGGTTTGGCTGAAGAACCCGTTGTAAGAACGGATGAGCTGAACAAGACTTACTGGAACGGGCCAGAAAAAACGGTCGCTCTAGACGACGTTAATCTAGAAATCCGCAAGGGAGAGCTTCTAGCAGTCTACGGTCCTTCGGGATCGGGAAAGACCACCCTTCTCTTCCTTCTAGGTGGGTTTGACAAGCCAACGTCCGGGCGGATATTACTGGACGGGATTGAAATCTCGAACATGGATGAGCATCGGCTCTCCAGGATCAGACGGAGCACTGTGGGTTTTGTATTTCAGAACTACAATCTGGTAGAGGATCTGACGGTTCGGGAGAACGTCTCGTTGACCATGATGTTCGAAGGGAAACCCGAGGAGGAAATGAAGGAAAGAACAACTGAACTTCTCGGCAAGGTAGGGTTGGTCGGTAAGGAACGGCACCGACCCTCTCAACTTAGTGCCGGCGAACAGCAACGAGTCGCAATAGCAAGAGCGCTGGCGAACAGGCCGCGGCTTGTGCTGATGGATGAACCGACAGGGAACTTGGACAAGGATAATTCGCGGGCAATCATGCAACTGGTGACGAGCATAATAAAAGCCGAATGCGTGACCTTCATTATTGCCACGCATAACCTTGAGATTGTCCAAGAAACGCCGTCGAGGTTGTTCCTCAAAGCGGGCCGGGTAGCAGCGGACTTCATGTCACACTCGTGAACTACAGTCAGGCACTGAGGGGAGCTGTAGCTCTTATCGTTGAGGGCTCTGTATTCCCAGGCCTCTCAGTTTGTACTGGAGATGCTTCTCCATAGCTTTCGTCATGAGCAATCCGCTCTTCATGCTGTTATAGATGAAGAGCCAGTAGTCCTTCTGAGCTGTTGTCTCTCTTCCGATGCCGAGAACGTAGAGTTCAATCTGATCTAGCAGGTTCATCACGTCTCGATCTCTCAAGGTTCATCCACCTCTCAAGTTACTGGGAAGCCTTGTTCCCTCATCCATTTGTCTGAGAATAGCTTGCTGAGATAGTTCCGAC
>WNFB01007133.1_pt1 | contig 10017 bp, 10 predicted proteins | sample 5400501 | NCBI WGS metagenome assembly WNFB01 (sample SAMN13153341, study PRJNA577476) | soil metagenome | isolation source: 200 cm saprolite under Douglas fir tree site 2 hole 1 | place: USA:California | collected 2015-04-18
GTTGTGGAGGATACTGAGGCCTTTGACTTGGTGATGAAAGCGTTCAAGCTCTCGAAGGATCAGCCTGAGGCTCGAAAGAAGGCGATAGAAGAAGCAACCATCAAAGCCTCTGAGATACCGCTCTCGACCCTCGATTGTTCAGTCAGGGTTTTGCGATTGGCTCACGAAGTCGCGGAGAAAGGGTCCACGAATGCGTTGTCGGATGTCGTCACTGCTGTCTCTGCCGCTCGTGCGGCTGTTGAAGGAGCCGCAAGCAATGTCCTGATCAACCTTACAAGTCTTGACGATCAAAAGTACGTAGAGAAGATCGCAAAACAGGTCTCCGACCTTCGAAAAGAAGCAGCTCAGCTCGAAGAACGAACTGGAAAACTTGTCGAGTCTAGAATCAAACACCCTAAGATTCCAGCTTGACAAGCCCTGTCATCTTGTCGGCCCAGACCATCAAGGGCGCCACCAACATGGTCAACTCATTCCCTTCTCTCGTGAGATGGTATTCTACTCGGGGCGGAATCTCAGCAAAGGCTTGACGCTTAACTAGCCCGGTTCGCTGAAGATTTTTCAGAACCTCCGCCAACGTCTTCGCGCTTATTCCTGGAAGCTTTTCGGCGAGCTTGTTGAACCGCAGGGTTCCATCGTTTCCCAGTAGGGCTAGTACGCAGAGCGCCCATTTCTTGCCGATTATCTCGATTATTCCTTCACACGGACATGTGCAGATGCAACAGGGTTCTCCTTCTTTCGTCCTAACCATCGTGTAACTCCGTTACTGTTTGGGTACTTGCCTGTTTAAATACTTTAGAAAGGTAACTGACTAACCGAGGTGAAGTATGAATTGAGTTGTTGCGGCTGCGGTTGCGGCGGCGGTTGTTGCGGGCCTGGCTGCGGATGCGGCGGGACCATGGAACGAACACCGGCCACCACTACGGACAAGAGCGCCTAGGCGAGCCTCGGACCTCGTCGCTGCCTAGATTCCACTTTTTTCTAGTCCCGATGCGATATCTTCAATTTACATGATACAGCAGCCTCTAGGGCTTGCGACCTGAGATTATCAGCCAATCTGGGATCTCCAAGCCGGCTCGCACCAAGCGAGTCTTGTACGTTTTCCAAAATGAACTCCTGACGTCCCAGCTCCTGAGGAGTTCCTTCGCCGCCCCAGCTCTAAAGATGAGATTGCTCTTGACAGCCTTGATCTGGACGCTACGAAAACCCATACGCTTCAGTAATGACCTTACGAATGCAGGTTTGGGAGAGAACCATTCCTTAGGCGGAGTCTTTGTCCAGATTGAATTGGTGTCAGCTTCTATCAGCAATCTCTGCCGGTTGTTTCTGGGTGTAGGCGAGAGAAATGAGTGGACTGTTAGACCGCCGGGTCTCACAACACGATAGCATTCTGATAAGAACATGGAGAGCTCGTAGGAATCGATCTCCGGGAGAAACTCGCTTGATATTACCCCCACATATTTGTCAGAGAATTCTTCCGACAGCCAGTCTAGATAGTCTGCTATGGTCACCTTGACCCGGCTTTTCATCCTCGCTCGGGATAGAGCCTTGTTCAACTGACCTAGAGTCCCTGAGTACGCACCCGCGAACGTGTCCACGACGTTGAATCGGTGACGGGGGAGAAGCTTTGCTAGAGGGATTGTCAGTTGGCCTTCTCCGCACCCAATCTCTGCGAGAATCCCCTTCCTAGTAGGAACGAGATCTGCGACCTTTCTTGCCAGATTCTCGTATTGATGGGCGTAGGCGCTTTCCACTTTCCTTAGATCATCAACGATCTGTACCATACCGATTCTCTCTTCCCTTCGCTTCAAAGAGCTGATCCTCCGGCCTACCTAAGTAGGCAATCAAACAATCAATTTTGGAGGAACGGTCAACAATGGGGTTGTACTCCGAAGAAGGTTCTCTCAGGCCTACCCCGCCTTTCGATTTTGCAAAATCGCTTGACTTTCTCGGAATGTTTCCCCCGATGCGAGAAGATCAGACCGTAAGCGAGCTATCCATGACCAAGGCGGTTCGTGTTGGTGGCCGAGCCATCGTGTTCCAGCTAAAACCGACTGGGACAATCAAGATGCCCGGGCTAAAGTATACTCTCTTTGCGGATCATCCTTTCTCTCGCGGACTGACAGAGGTGGTGATCGACCGTATCTCTTTCTTCCTCAGCCTCTCAGATGATCTAGATCAGTTCTACCGCATAGCGATCAACGATTCCAACTTCGCACCTGTCCTTCAGAAGCTCTACGGACTACACCAGGTCAAGTTCCTCACTCCGTTCGAATGCGCCTGCTGGGCCGTACTCTCCCAGCGAAACCAGTTGAGCGCTGCGCGGAAGGCTAAGCAGGCATTGCTAGAGCGTTTCGGGACGAGCCTTGAATTAGACGGTCACGTTTACCGAGCCTTCCCGGAGCCCGGCCAACTTGGAGAGGCCTCCAAAGAAGAATTGAAGGCGCTCCTCAAACATGAGCGCCGAGAAGAATACCTCGGTCATGTAATCAAGGCATTCAACGAGGTCGATGAGAGGTTCTTGAGAACTGCTGACTATGACAAGGTTGAGGAATGGCTCAAAAACATCAGAGGAATAGGAGACTTCTCGTCAAAACTAATTCTTCTGAGAGGTCTAGGCAGAATGGAGAAACTGGCCGTGGAAAAACGGCTCATCGCAGCTACTGGCCGAGTCTATGGGAAACCGATGAAGGTTCAGAGGCTTCATGTTATCGCTGAGAAATACGGACGATGGAAGGGATACTGGGCCTACTACCTAAGAACAGCAGCAGGACCCTGAAGATCGCGAAGTCACTGGACCGCTATTCAAGGACTGCTATTGATTGTTACACTAGTGAGGAATACCGGGTTGATTGGCTCATTTGGTTGATACTGAGAGCTGACTGGAGTATTCCCTAAGGCCAGGGCTACATCCATACCGCTAATCACTTTCCCGAATAATGTGTAGCCTCCATCAAGAGAGTGGTTGTCGGCTAGGTTGATGTAGAACTGGGAACTTCCACTATTCGGGTCGCTGGAACGGGCCATCCCCAAGTAGCCAGCGTTGTTGTGAAGAGAGCCAACGATCTCAAGAGGGACAGTCTGCGATGAGCCCCCATTTCCCCAAGTAGATCTGTCACCAAGGCCGTTTTTTGTGTTCGGATCTCCTGTCTGGATCACGAAGCCCTGAACGATTCTGTGCCATGTGAGATTAGTATAGAATTCCAATCGTGCGAGATTCACAAAGTTAGCCACTGTCTTTGGCGCCTGAGTTTGGTATAGCTCGACTACTATTGTTCCCGCTGACGTGACGAGTGTCGCGAACACTGGGGTAGCCACTTTTGGTGTCACCGTGTGGGTAAGGCCTCCACTTGTCGCATTAATTGTTACGGTATAACTACCATTGTTCGGTGAAGACGTGGTCAGGGTGGCAGTGCCCGAACCCGTCAACGAGGAGGGACTGATTGTCGCAGTCAGCCCAGGCGATCCCGTCGCCGTCAAAAGAATTGTTCCTGTAAACTGGTTCACGGCTGTGACGTTAATCGTAGAAGTTGTCGGAGTTCCCGCATGAATTGTCACGCCGATTGGAGCGACGATCACGAAGTCTGGTTTGGCTGCCGTCGCTGATGCATAGACATACCAGCCAATGCCCACAGCGAGAACGATGAGAACTATAGCTATGAGATAGGTTCTCCCTCGATTTTCCCTTTTACGAGTCTTCTCGATTACTCTGCGTTTTTGAGGGGAGGGCATCGAACGAACTGGTCAATCTAGGTCCCCTCTCATTGAAATATGATTCGGTAGGCGTGAACAATTCAGGACTCATGCTAAACTTACGAACGACATCACTCTAACGGATGAGATAGAAAGCGATCTTCCTATACTTTCGAGTCCAGAGCGATTACCTCTCAGAGTCGGAGCTGGCTAAATTCTGTTGAGCACGGCGACCCCATCGCGGCCCAGAGCTTTCGGCTAGGGAGATCCATGATTACTGAGACTACTGTCTCGTACCGCTCGTACTCGGGGAGTCTCAGGTTCGAGTGACGGCATACAGATTCCGGCTTCCCATGATGATCTCTCAACATGCTCTTGGCTGACGCGAGACTCAGCCTCTCTCCTGCTCTCACGGTTCCATCCAGGAGCCTCTGAATTCTCCGATAACGTTGCTGAGTGGATAATCGCTCCTCGTCCAAGACCTGCTCAACACCGAGTATTTTCGGGTTTGAAAAGTGATTGGTGTGAGCCACAGCTCCCCTGTCCGGGCCAAGCTCGCAGACAGCTTCAGGAGCTGATTCGATATCAATCACTTTTCCTTTTCCGGTTGTTTTTTGTTGTCCTAAGATGAAGTTAGCGGAACAGTTCCGCTGACCTTGCGAAACTATCCTGGCTGCTTTTCCAAGGGTTTTCGATCTCAGGATTTCCCAGCATCTTACGTGGAAGGGTTTCTTGAGCCGTGCCCAGTCGTCCTTGCTGGAGACAATTCCGTTAATCAGTAAGCCGAGTCCTTCGGAGTTTAGACCGATCTTTCCCCCGACCACTCCAGCTTCAGTGAATGACAAAACATCAGGGCCATTTTCGTTTCTGACCTTCAGGAAGAGCCCTTTGACCTCGGGTATCCAGTCCCAGTTCTGAGCCATTATCAAGTGTCCATTGTCAACTGCTGTTGGAAGCGCAGCGAAGGCTGTACAACCGAAAGTCTTGGGCATTGGCTTCAGTCCGATCTTCGAGAACTGACTATACATCAACTCATAACGAACGTTCAAGGCAGTTATGTCGAGAATTTCTTGGGCTGAACCTGCAGCGACGCCTTTCATCGTTTCCGCGTATTCCGGGGTGAGCTTGTTGATCACTTCTAGGAACTTTGCCGCTCGACTAACGGCGACATCATGTGAGAGCTCGGTTTCGCTTTTGAAACGGTGGAAATAGACTTCTAGATTATGCTCGATCTCTGGGCGAGCCTTGTTCCCGTGCTTGTATCCTATCTGGTAGGGTGTGCCTTTGAGGGTTAGAGTGGGAAGGGTCGGGTTCATTCTGATCTATGCCAGATTCTTCTCGAGAGTTATCCAGCCTACTTCTCGTTTGAAGCCGAGCTTCACGTTGATCCCCAACATGGGCGCGTTGGTCGAGTCATTCCAGGTCTTGACCTTCTCGTACTTGTTGTTCCTAGCGAACTCGATGACTTTGAGTTTCAAGGCGACCGCTATTCCTCGCCCCCGGTATCCTCGTACTACTCCTGTTAGTCCCTGATAGAGTCCTTTGGGATCCTTCTGAGCTTTCCATACCGTGCTCATCCCAACATACTTGTCGCCATCTTTCGCTATCATGTAACCTTGAGGGACCAGGTTGGGACTCTTCATCTCGAAAGCTGACCATTGATCAAAAGAGACTGGGGTGAACTGTTCAGGCCGAGGAATATCTTCCGAAACGGCTTGAACGAGAGCATGGAGTCTCTTGTGACATTCAGGATCGCTCCTCAATTCATCGGCTAATGTGACGAATTGGATTCGATGCTGTGACGCCTTGTCCACATATTTTTGGAAAGCTGAGAGGTTAACTGTGGCTGGGTTGAGACGTGATTCCCAGGCTCTCATCTTCTCATGGAACCCTCGGTTCATCGCGAACTTGATCGGGAAGGGCATGTCCTCTCTTACACCAGTCCAAGACGTGACGGTGCCAAGATCCTTGAAGTCCTGGTTCAGCCGCTGGTATAGCGCGGTCCCAATGCCCTTTCTCTGATGTTGCGGATCGACCCAGATATCGAACCAGAGTTTCTTCGGATGATACATCCAGGGTACGTGTTGACACTGAGCGAACCCGACTGGTTCTTGGATCTCTTTGTTTATGCATGAGTATCGTTTGAAATGGAACTTCGACCTGTCGAGACTCTCATCTTCAAACCGCCATTCCTCCGGCGTCCGGTCGTAATCAGGAAAGATAGAGCCAAAGACATGGGCCAACTTCCCGTAGTCATCAGCCTTGAATTCGCTGATTTCCAATGGGAGTGTCCACTGTCTCGACATATTACACGAAACGGAAGAGCGAGCGATTAAACCTTTGTAGTGACCTGCGCACACCCTATTCTGTTAGTAATCCGGATTTGAGAACTTGGACGAGGTTCAAGCATTCTATGATAAGAACGCTCAGAATGAGTGGGACAGACTTGACCATCATAAGACCGAATTCGCTGTTACTCTGAGAGCACTCAAGGACTATCTTCCACATTTGCCAGCTGAAGTGTTGGATGTGGGTGGGGGTCCGGGCCGATATTCTATCGCTGTTGCGAAACTTGGACACCGAGTCACTCTCTTGGACCTTTCCGAGGGCTGCCTTCAGCTTGCTCAGAAGAAGGCCCAGGAAACAGGTGTGAGCTTGGTTGGATGTCTGCGTGGAAACGCAATTGATCTCCATCGGTTCAAAGATGGTAGTTTTGATGTTGTGTTGCTGATGGGGCCACTGTATCATCTCCTAGACATGGACGGTCGAGACCGGGCTGTAAAGGAGACCCACAGGGTCCTCAGGAAGAATGGATTGGTATTCGCGACATTCATTACCCGATATGCTCCTCTGCGATGGTCGGCGAAGAACGAACCCGAGTGGCTTTCGCAGGGAAAACAGCTCTTGGAAACAGGTGTGTGGCGTCCACCTGCTACCGGCATCCCCTCAAAGGCACGTGTAGGATTCACGAGTTCGTACTTCGCTCATCCTACAGAAATCAGGCCGCTGATGAAGAGAAATGGATTCGAACACCTAGACCTCATCGGTTGTGAAGGCGCCATAAGCCTGATCGAAGAAAAAATCAACGAGTTGAATGGCGATGAATTCGATTCATGGGTCGACCTAAACTATAGACTGGGAAAAGACCCGAGCCTGCACGGAGCCGCTGAACATCTGTTGTACATCGGCAGGAAACACCTCAAGGAGAGCTCTCGGAACAAGTAGGGACTCGCAAGAATGGATACCGAGCACGCAGCACTCTCTAAACAAATTCTTGATGGTTGTCTTGGGACCGAGCCTGGTCGGCGGGTGTGGATCAACAGCTGGGACCACACGCTTGAACTAGCGTCAGATCTCGCCTGGGAGTCCAAGAAACGAAGCTGCGAGGTACTTCTGACGGTTCAGCCGGAAGACCTCTGGTTGCGCTCTATGATCGAAGCTCCACTTGAGCTCGTTGACAGTTTGCCGGCTCATTTTGTTGCCGCCTTGGAAGAGACTGACATCTACATCTACACATTGGGGCCGAGAAAACCCATCCCGTGGGACAAGATTCCTGTTGAGAGACGAAAGTCGGTTAGCGTGTGGCTCGACGCTAGGTACGATAAGAGCAGGTTTGCTGAACAGTGGGCAAAAGTAGCTAGGAGAAACAAAGTGAGGATGTTGGCAATCGAAGCTACACTTGCGACTCAAGAGCGTGCAGAGGGAGTGGGTCTGGATTTAGACGAGTGGAAACGAGTGATGTTTGAAGGCTGCACCGCCGACCCAAGTGAGATGGCTTCCCATGGACGTGCATTGGAACCCTTGATGAGTGGAGAAGGACAGGTGCATGTAACAACACCATTTGGAACCGACCTCAGATTCAAACTCGACAAACGTCCCCCCGATTATTCATATGGCCTGGCAACAGAGGAGAAAGCCGAGAAAGGAGAGGTAGTCTTCTTGCCCAGCGGTGGGATCGAGGTTTCGGCCGCAGAGGATAGCGCCGAAGGAAGAATAGTCTACGATGCACTAATCCGTGCCGGAAAAGGCCAAGTCGAGGACTTGACCTTTCAAGTGGCCCAAGGCCGAATCAAACAGTTTTCTGCGAGATCTGGAAAGGAGATCTTCGAACATTATCTCAGAGAAGGAACGGGTGACGAAAATCGCTTCGCCTATTTCGGATTCGGATTGAACCCCAAGCTTCGCCATGGGTTCACGCAGGATGATAAGGTCCTCGGAAGCACCATCGTGGGATTCGGCCATAGTAGCGCAAGGGGGGGTAAGAATATCGCAACCGGCCAATGGTGGGCCTCGATGACCAAAGCGACGGTAACAATTAGCGGTCAAAAAGTCATGAAGGATGGAAAACTACTAGTCAAATCCTAGGATATGTATCCTTTGACTGAGTCTCTTCAGGATTGGATTCTGCAACTCCCTAACGTCACAAAGGCTTCACACAGGCTGGGCGGCACAGAATTCCAAGTCCACGGTCTCGAATTCATGCATACCCATGGGACTTTGCAGCTTGACATCAGACTCTCCAAACAAGATCAAGAGCGAATGCTCAGGGAGGGTAAGGCTGAACGGCATCGCTTTGTGCATCATCAAGCTGGTTGGGTCATTTTCAGAATCCGTTCGGAGAAGGATATTGAGACTGCGAAAGAACTGATTCACCTAGCGTATGATGATGTAGAAAAGATGATGATGGCTCATGTGTCGAGGCGAGGTTCAAAGGAGTAGCTAAGCTTTCTAGGACTTTCTTAGTCTCACCAAAAAATGGGCACGGTTTCCGCCATCTTCAACAGGGATCAACCTCTCTTCGAAGGATATGGTCTCGAATTTTCTGAAACAGGATTGGAGTTCTTTGCGTGGGAAGAAGTGATGGATTATTCCCCGTTCTTCTCCCTCGGTGAAAACGTAGGTATTCGGCTCTAGTTTTCTGCCGTTACCCTTTCTGAAATCTGCCGTGGATAGGGCGACGAAGAAAGCTGAGGCGCGATGCTTCATCACCCGATGAACCTCTCTGGTCGTTTGCTTGATCTGTACGAGTTTCCCGTGGTGGAGGACGTTTGTACAGATCACCCCGTCAAAATAATCATCTATGAAGGGAAGCTCCCACATCTCATGCTTGACAAGAGTGACGTTGTCAATGGAAGCCGTCTTCAACCGAGTCTCAAGTGTTTTGAGGGCTGTTTCCGAAATGTCGAGAGCCACAACCTGGAAGCCAGTCTTTCCGAAAAGTATGGAATGGCGGCCTGCCCCGCAGCCTAGGTCCAGAACCCTCTTTGCGCCTTCACGTTTCAGGTCTTCTGCGAAATCCACAATGACAGGGAGTGGTGGTGAAGTTTCCGCCCACCTCTCTTCTCTCCAAGCTAGCTCCCAAGGATGTGTTTTTGGCATGACCGCTCACGACGTCTTCAATCTTAGAACTATTTTCTTGACAAGAGATGCGAAATCATCGTACTCTGAAGGATTCTTCGAGTAGTCCTCGAAGATTGGATACAATTCTTCGACTTTCGGATAGTAGTTCTTGTTGGGCACCACTCCCTTCCTCTCGATGTTGGGACGCACGGGTTTAGCTATGAAGTCCTTTACACTGAAGTAGGCAAGCATGTCTACCACCGTATGGGTTACGCCCGGGTCCAACCCCTCTCTTTCCAGCTCCTCCCCTACGAGCTGACTAGGCGTTATGAGCTCCGAGAGTTCGTGCGCCAGGAATTTCTTCTGGACCTCAATATCAGGCAAAGTAGCGAAAGCGATATTGTCTTGCCAAGCGAATCCCCCGTTTAGACAGTCCGCAAAATGAACGCGAATCTCATCAGCTGTCCATCCGGTCTTAGAGAGCTGTAATAGACGTGACAACACTGATTCGGCTATCGGAGACCATGCCGATTCAAATTTCTCCTTGTACCCCTCCAGCCTTGGCCGTGTCAGGCCCCATATTTCCTCCCACCCGTTTGATCCTTGAGACAAGATGCCCAGAAACAAATCAGTCATCGGCTCGCGACCCTTCCAGTCCGATACAACGTCTTCCAAGTCTCCGGTCCTCATCAAGTCTCTGGCGAAAGCATACCAAGAGCGTGCAGAAATGGGTGCATTCTGAAGCTCACGAAGGATACTATTCTGTCTCAACTGAGAGTTCCGAGACACGTAGACTTTATTCCCGAGCATGCCCGATGATAGTTCGAGTGGGAGGCAGTCCGAGTAGAGAACCGAGACGTGACAGAACTCGTTTACAAGACTGCTGACCTCAAGCCTAATTCTTGGAACCCACGTCTCGACAACCTTGTACGAGCCAGGTCGAGAGCTTAATAGAGCACGAAGGTATCGAAAACTAATCCTGCACTT
>WNFB01007134.1_pt1 | contig 10017 bp, 8 predicted proteins | sample 5400501 | NCBI WGS metagenome assembly WNFB01 (sample SAMN13153341, study PRJNA577476) | soil metagenome | isolation source: 200 cm saprolite under Douglas fir tree site 2 hole 1 | place: USA:California | collected 2015-04-18
GTGTGAAGTGCCTCACACGCCTCCGGGGGCCGTTGCGGCAATGTCGCCGCCATCAGGACGAAGGAGGAACCAATGTCCGACCACACGATGACCGTGCAGAGCTGGCCGCGCGATACCCACGCCGCGACTGCGCCGTCCCTGGAATGCACGGCCCTGTTCTCGCTCGCGGGCATTGTCGTGTCGGCGGCCGTGCTGCTGGCCTCCTCGGCCGACACCATCGCCTCGATCACCGCTTCCCTGACGTGAAGTGCACCAGGCGGTCGGACAGCCGTCCGGCCAGCGTGCGGGCTTTGCTGAAGACGCGCCACAGCGGCGGGGTCTGCTTGATGAAACGCTTGGTCCGGCGGAACGCGAGCATCAGGGTCACGACCGGCCAACCGCGCATCGTGGCCGCCGCCGTGTAGTCGTAGAGCTTCAACTCTATGTCGGACCATTCGCGCTTGTAGGCTTCGTCGCCGATGGTGAAGTCGAAGCGATCGAGCCCGCGGCCGATCGCGTGCCGGAGCAGCTCGTGGAGATGCGTCCGCCCGGGTCCGAATTTCGCCAGCTCGCCGTCGTGATAGCTCGATAGCATCAGGTAATAGCAGCCGCGGAAGGTCAGGCCGAAACTCGCCGCCGCGAGCGTTGCGCCCACGTCCATGCGGCCGACATGGACGAAGTCGCGCAGACGCGGGTCGGTGGCAAGGTCGAGAAAGAATTCCCGGTATCCCGGCCGCGCCAAAAAGTTCTCGACCCCCAGGCGGGCGAGCGAGCGCGCCTTCTGGGCGATAAGCACGTCCATGGTGCGCACGATGCCGACGCCGTCCTGCGCGTCGATGAAACGGATGTCGCCGTGCTCGGCCAGCTGCTTGAGCTTGCCGCGCTCGCGCTTCCTGGTCGCCGATGACCGTTTCGCCGCGTAGAACTTTTCCCACTCGCCGCCGAGCGTGGCGATGTGGGCTCCGCTCGGATTGGTCACCACCGGGAGAGCGAGCAGCGGGTTCATCTGCCGGCCGATCGTTTCCGGCATCTTCTGCAGATCGATCAGATCGAACCGGAACCGCCGGCTCGTCCGCAGCAGCCCGACGATGTCGCGCCACAGCGGCGCGAACCCGTCCGTGCCGACATGGTCGTGAAAGCGCGCGGCGAGGAGCGGGGCGTTGTAGTCGCACAGATCGGAGCCGAGCCAGCACAGCTCGCGCACCGGGCCGCGGCGCTCGATCGCCAGCGGCAGGATGAAAAGGAGGCGCCCGCCGGCGCTTCGCCCGCCGACGATGACCGGCACGGTGCCCCGCCGAGCGCCGATGTGCTGCTGCCACCTGGCAACCCAGTCGAACGACTGGAACGCCGTGCCGCCGGCCTCCCGCTCGAAGGCCCGCCACTCCCGATCGATCGGATCGAGATCGCTGTGCACCGAGAGGATGAGGCCCGTCCGGGAAGCCCGTCCGACCAGGGCCGCGGCCGGGGCCGACGCCGCCGGCTCGATGACCGACGAAACCGCCAATTCGTCCGCGCCGACGTGCACCGCGCCGATGATCTGTTCCTCAGCCAGCGGAACGATGGACGCGCTGTCGATGACGCGCGGATAACCGCTGACGTGGCTGTCGGACATTCGACGGGTCCCGATGGCGATGATGCGCTGCGGCCTCGCCCGCATCGTTGCAATCAATCCTGAACAAGTCGTGCACGGGAACTCGCGCGGATCGTGCCGAGTCGTCGGTCGGCTTGAAGTTTCGTTAAGCCTTTGTGCGGCAATGATGTACGCCCGAGATGGAGGCCGCGCATGCGGCAAGTGGACATAGCCATTGCCGGCGGCGGTCTTGCCGGCGCCACCGCCGCCGCCATGCTGGGGCGCGCCGGCTTCAGCGTGGCGGTGGTCGATCCCCACCCGGTCTATCCGCCTGATTTCCGCAGCGAGAAGCTCAGCGGACCGCAGTTTCATCTGCTGCGCCGGACCGGGTTGTCCGACGCGGTGCTGCGCGCCGCGACGCCCATGGACGAATTGTGGATCGCCCGCTTCGGCCGCCTGGTCGAGCGACGGCCCAACGACCAGTACGGTATTCTCTACGATGTCTTGGTGAATGCGCTGCGCGCCGAGATCCCGGCGGGCGCGGCGTTCATTCCTGCAAAGGTGTCGGCCGTCTCGACCGGCAGCGACCGGCAGACCCTGGTCCTGTCGACCGGAGAGAAGATCTGCGCCCGCCTGGTCGTGCTGGCGACCGGCCTCAACAACGGCCTGCGCCGCATGCTCGGCATCGCGCGCGCGGAGCTGAGCGGATGTCACTCGATCAGCATCGGGTTCGACGTCGCGGCGGCCGGCCGCTCCGGCTTCGACTTTCCGGCACTGACCTATTATCCCGAGCGGGCGGTCGACCGGATTTCTTATTTGACCTTGTTTCCGGTCGGCGCGGCGATGCGCGCGAACCTGTTCGTCTATCGCGAGCTGCGCGATCCCTGGCTGCAGGGTGTGCGTGAGGCGCCGCGCGACACCCTGTTCGCCGCCATGCCGGGACTGCGAAAGCTGCTGGGCGATTTCGACGTGGTCGGCGACATCAAGGTTCGGCCGGTCGATCTGTACGCCACCAAGGGCCACCGGCAGGCGGGGGCGGTGCTGGTCGGCGACGCGTTCGCCACGTCCTGTCCGGCGGCAGGCACCGGCGCCAACAAGGTCTTCACCGACGTCGAGCGCCTGTGCAACGTCCACATCCCGCGCTGGTTCGCGACGCCCGGCATGGGCGCGGAAAAAATCGCGGCCTTCTACGACGATCCGGTCAAACAGGCCTGCGATTCCCATTCCGCCGCGCTGGCGTTCTACGTCCGCTCCCTTTCGGTCGATGCCGGCATCCTGTGGCAGGCGCGGCGGTGGGGTAAATTCGTCGCCCAATCCGGCATCGGCACCGCCCGGCGCGTGCGCGAGCGGCTGTCCACCGGAATGCCCGGCCGCCAAGGCGCGGCCGCCCGGTCGGCGTGACCTGACCCGTCAATCCACCCGCGCCATCAGCCGCGCGAGCCCGTCCGGCGTCGCGACCGGGGGAACCCAGCCGAGCGCGAGCAGCGCCGACGGATCGGCGACCAGCGGGCGGGCGAGGCGCTGGTAGGCATCGGCTCGGCCGGCGGCGCGGAGCACCATTTCGAGCAGCCGCGGCGGGACCGGGACGAGACCAGGACTTCGCCCGAGGCCGCGCCGCATCGCCGCAATTATCTCGGCAACGGTCAGCGGCTCGGGATCGGCGACGATCAACGGCCGCCGCAGCGGCGCCGGTGCGTTGACCACGCAGTCGATGGCTGCGGCGAGGTTGTCGAGGGAGAGCAGCGAGCGGCGCGCCGTCAGGGCGGCGAGCGGCAGCGGCACGCGCGAGCGCGCAAGGGCGATCAGCCGCGCCATGTTGCCGGTCACGCCGGGGCCGTAGGCGAGGGCGAGGCGCAGCGCCACCCAGTCGATCTCGACCTCGGCGAGGCCCTGCTCTGCCGCGAGCTTCGAGCGCCCGAATGCGTCGGTCGGCTGCGGCTCCAGCTGCTCGGTCAGGACACGCGCGTCGCTCGCCCCCGCCTGCGCGCGGACGGAGGAGAGAAACACGAACCGCCGGACACCGGCCCGCCGCGCCGCGCGCGCCAGGCCGATGGTCGCCTCGACATTGAGCACGCGATAATCGTCCTCCGGCACGCCGGAGGCGGCGTGCGACAGGCCGGCCGAGTGGACCACCGCATCGACGTCGGCGAGCGCCGAGGCCATGTTTTGCGGCCGCGCCAGATCGCCGATCACCGCGCTCGCGCAGTCGGGCGGCAGCACGGTCGGGCGGCGCAGCAGCACGCGCACCTGATAGCCGCGCCGCGTCAGCTCGCGCAGCACATGCTGGCCGATGAATCCGGTGCCGCCGGTCAGCGCAAGGCAGGGCCTGGTCATGCGCGCTTCGCGTCTGCGCCTCTCCGGGCTTGCGTGGGGAACGCGTTGCGCGGCTGCCCGGCGACCCAGGTTTCCAGCACCTGGATCTTCGTTGGATCGAGCGCGATCATGTCGGCGCGGCACCCGGGCGCGAGATGGCCGAGGCGGTGCGCAAGCCCGAGAAACGCCGCGGGCTCGGCCGAGGCGACGCGCAACGCAGCGGTCAACGGCAGCCCCAGCAGCGCGATGCCGTTGCGCACCGCCGTGGCCATGTCGAGGGCGGTGCCGGCGAGCGTGCCGTCGTCGCGCGTGCAGCAGCCGGGCCCCGCCTTGATCTCGCGTCCGCCGAGCATGAAGGTCGCGCGTCGTCCGCCCACCGGCGGCATCGCGTCGGTCACCAGCATCGCCCGTGCCTTGCCGCGCAACGCGAGCCGCAGCATCGCCGGATCCACATGCGCGCCGTCGACGATCATGCCGAACCACACGTTCTCGGATTCGAGCGCCGCCGCGATCGGCCCCGGCTCGCGGCCCGCCAGCGGCCGCATCGCATTGAACAGATGGGTGAAGCCGCTGAGGCCTTCGGTCATCGCGGCTCGCGCCTGCGCGTAGGTCGCCATCGAATGGCCGAGCGAGATCTTGGTCCCGGCGCGCGCGAGGGACGCGATGAATCCGGCAGGAACGACCTCGGGCGCCAGGGTGACGAGCGTGACGCCGTTGCGCCGTTCCAACAATTCCACGTCGCTCGCGTCCGGCCGCCGGAGCATGCGCGGATCGTGCACCCCCGGCTTCTCCGGCGACAGGAACGGCCCCTCGAAATGAATGCCGAGCACGCTCGGATTCGTCTTCATCGCGGCGTCGACCGCCGCTCCGGCGGCGCGCATCTTCTCCCGCGTGTCGCTGATCAGCGTCGGCAGCAGCGCCGTCGTGCCGAAGCGACGGTGGGCCGCCGCGATGGCGGCGATGCCGGCCGGGGTCGGATCGTCGTTGAACAGCACGTCGCCGCCGCCGTTCACCTGCACGTCGATGAAACCCGGCGCCAGCCAGGCGCCATCGGCAATGTTCTGTACCGGGATTGTCTCGGGCACCTCGCCCCGCGGCAGGACGCCCGCGATGTCGGAGCCGTCGATCAGCACGGCGCCGTCGTCATGCAGCGTCGTGCCGTCGAACACATGATCGGCCGCCACGGCATATCGGCCAGGCTCGCTCATCGGGTGCGGGTGACCTTCTGCAGATGGCGCGGCCGGTCGACGTCGGTGCCGACCCGCGCGGCCAACCGATAGGCCATCCCATAGAAGGTCTGGATCAGGCAAACGGCGTCGGTCTCCGGATGATCGGGCGCCAGCGCCGCGAGCCGCCAGGGTGTCGCCTCGCCCGGCTCGGCCGCGAACAACGCCGCGCCCTTGTGCCGCAAGGTCGCCGCGAGCTGGCGCATTCCGGCGGCAGCCGCGTCGGTCGGCATGAACAGCAGGATGGGATAATCGCTCTCGACCAGCGCGACCGGCCCGTGCACGAACTCGGCGCCGCTGAACGCCTCGGCGTGCAGATTGCAGTTTTCCTTGAGCTTGAGCGCTGCCTCGCGCGCGACGGCAAGCGTCGGGCCGCGGCCGATGGTGACGAGACTCGTCGCACCCGCAAGCGCGCCGAGCGCGCCGGCCCAGTCGAGCCGCGCCGCAGCCGCCAGCCGGTCGGGCAGGCGCGCGAGCGCGTTCTGCATGACGGCGTCCTGCGTCCACCGCGCGGCGAGGCGCAGCAACGCCGCCAGCGAAGCGATGAACGTCTTGGTCGCCGCCACGCTCAGCTCCGCCCCGGCCCCCATGGGCAGGACGATGTCGCACGCCGCCGCCAGCGGGCTTGCGACCGCATTGACGATGCATACCGTGAGCGCGCCGGAAGCCTTTGCCGCCCGCGCGGCCTCGACGAGGTCGTCGCTCATGCCCGACTGGGAGATCGCGAGAAAAACCTGGTCCTTGAGCCGCAGTTGCTGGCCGTAAACCGTGGCGATGTTCGGGGCGGCGGCGGCGACGGGAATGCGCATGTACCGCTAGATCAAATGCTTGCCGAACGTCGCCGCATGCGCCGAGCTGCCGCGCGCGCAGGTCACGATCACCCGCGGCGCCAGGCGCGCGAGCCGCCCGGCAAGATCCGCCAGCGGGCCCGCCAGCTCCTGCTCCTGCCGGCCGACCGCGAGCGGCGCGTCGGCGATCTCCTGCTCCATGCGGCTCTGCACTGCGGCCATTCGCTGAGCTCTCCGTTCTTCACCTCTCCCCGCGTGCGGGGAGAGGTCGGCCGCGAAGCGGCCGGGTGAGGGGGGCTCTCCGCACACTGAGCTCCCTGAGAGTCCCCCTCACCCCGACCCTCTCCCCGCACGCGGGGAGAGGGAGTCCTCCTATGCCACGAGCGCCATCGCGTCGGCTTCGGCGCGGGCGAGCGCCAGCGCGCCGCTCAGCGCGTCGCCGATCGGCGGAGTCAGCCGGCCGGCCCCCCGGCGCCCTCGCTCAATACCTCTCCGGAGGGCGCGCACAGCCGCGCGCGACATCGTGTGGCGCCGCCGTCGACCCCGAGAAGAAGTATAGTCTCGTTCACGCGAATCGGGCCCCAAGGGGTTCAAAAGGCGTTCAAATCTTCAACACCGAAGTACCGAAATGGATGCGCGCGCGTTGTCGTCCAGTCGCCGAGGCAGAGGTCCGGACATGGATACCGAACGCGTCAGCCCGCGTTATTCCGATATCGACCTGTGGGATCCGGCCGACATCCTGGAAGCGCTGATCGAAGGACAATTCGTCGCCGTGGCGGCGGTGCGCGCGGCCCGTCCGGCGCTGGAGCGCGCCGCGGCCGCCATGGAGGCGCGGCTCAAGCGCGGCGGACGCCTCGTCTATGCGGGCGCCGGCACCTCCGGCCGCCTCGCCGTCCAGGATGGCGCCGAGCTGATGCCGACCTTCAGCTGGCCGGACGATCGCCTCCTGCTGCTGATCGCCGGCGGCAGCGAGGCGCTGCTGCGCGCGGTCGAGGGCGCGGAGGATCAGGTCGAGCATGCCGCGCATCTGGTGCGATCCCACGGGATCGGGCCCGACGACGTGGTGATCGCGGTGGCGGCGAGCGGCTCGACGCCGTTCACGGTCTCCTGCCTGCGCGAGGCGCGCCGGCGCGGCGCCCTCACCGTGGGCATCGCCAACAACGAGGACACGCCGCTGCTCGCCGAGGCCGACTGCCCGATCCTGCTGGCGACCGGCTCGGAGCCGATCGCCGGATCGACCCGCATGAAGGCGGGCACCGCGCAGCGCATCGCGCTCAATCTCCTCTCCTCGCTCATCATGATCCGGCTCGGCCGTGTCTATGGCGGCCTCATGGTCGACGTGCAGGCCGCCAACGCCAAGCTCGCGCGCCGCTCCGCCAGCATGCTGCAGCATTTGACCGGGCGCACCACCGAGGAAATCTGCACCGCGCTCGCGACCGCCGGCGGCAGCGTCAAATTGGCGGCGCTGCTGCTCCAGGGCTGCGATCTCGCCGAAGCCAAGGCCATGCTCGATAGTGCCGGCGGCCAGCTGCGCGTCGCCCTTGCGGCCGTCGATGACCGCGCCGCCGCGCGTGCCGAACCGGAGCGCCGTACGCCGCCGAAAGCTGCGCGCTCCCACCAGCGACCGCATCGGAAGAATCCCCGCGCCCGCCGGGCAGGGTGAAAAAAGCCTTGATCGGTTTCCTGCAAATCTCGCCCGCAACGGCGCGGCGTGCGCCGTGAGAGGTATTCACGTCCGAAGAACAATGATTATGGTACCGTTTGTTTGATTCGTGCATGCATTTCCGACTCAGGCATGGCGCGATTGCGTCTTTCTTCCGATTTTCCCTGCGGCATCCGGCGGCTTGAAGGACGTGCGCCGCCGCGCCATTAGGTCGTCCCGCACCGGGGACGCCGCGGGGGAATTTCCATTTCACACGACGGGTTCTGATGGCGCGCGACAGCTTCTTGTCGATACGCAACATGTCTTGCGTGAAGTCCCTGGTCGTCGCGCTGGCGCTGACCGGGTTCGTTTGGAGTGCCGGGCCGCATGCGCGGGTCCAGCCCGACTATGACGAGCTGTCCTATACGGCGGACGCCGGACCGGCGCCGAGTCCCGACGCGAGCGACGAGGCGCGCGCGCGGTCGATACCGTTTTCGCCCGCCGAGCCGGACGACGCGGGGGCGGCCGCGCCGTCGGCGGATGCCGCGACCGAGATTTCGACGGACGGCATCTGTGCGGCGCTCGACCGCTCGGCCGCCGACAACGAGGTCCCGCTCGACTATTTCACCCGGCTGATCTGGCAGGAGAGCCGTTTCAATCCGCGCGCGGTCAGCCACGCCGGCGCGCAGGGCATCGCGCAGTTCATGCCGGGCACCGCGCGCATCCGCGGGCTTGCCGACCCGTTCGATCCGCGCCAGGCGATCCCGAAATCCGCCGAGCTGCTGCGCGACCTCGCCCGGCAGTTCGGCAATTTCGGGCTGGCCGCCGCGGCCTACAACGCCGGCCCGGGGCGCGTCGTCGATTGGCTGACCGGCCGCAAAGCCTTGCCGAAGGAAACCCAGGCCTACGTGCGCATCATCACCGGCCGCCCGGCGGAGGACTGGACCGCGGCGGAGCCGGCCGGATCGGAGGTCGCGCTGCGCGCGCTGCCGCCCTGCGCGCAATTGGCCTCGCTCGCCCGCCTGGAAGACCAGGCGCGCCGCGCCGCGCCCGTGGCGAAAGCTCCGGTCGGCGGCAGCCGATCGCCCGGCCACGCGATGATTGCGCTGCGCTCGGTGCAGCAGCGGCGCGCGACCCAGGCGAAGGCGCAGCAGCGGCTCGCCCACGCACCGCGTATCGCCGACGCTCACAAACCGCGCATCGCCGACGCTCGCGGACCGCGCATCGCCGATGCCCGCGCGTCGCGCGTCGCCGATGCGCACGACACGCGACTCGGCGGGCGCAACCGGCTGGTTCACATGGCCGCCATCCACACGCGCGGCCCCCGTCCGAAGCGCGTCGCCCACGCGTTGTAGCGTCGCCTTTGCGGCGTTCCCCGGGCGCAGCGCAGCACGAAGTGATGCGCTGCAGACCCGGGGTCCAGCGATTCTCAATCTGGGTCCCGGATCAGCGGTGCACCGCTTCGCGCTGCACCGCATCCGGGACACACCCGCCTTCACGGAATATCCACCAGTTCCTTGAGCTGGCTCTCCGACAGCGGCTGGGCAATGTATTTGAATTTGACCGCGTCACCCACGAGGTCTCGCAGGCCGAGCACGCGGTCCGGGATCATCATCTCCTTGGGATCGAACTCCTCGCGGATGCGCCGCGCGTCCTCGACGCCGATACCGGCGAATTCGGCATAGATGGCGAGCGCCTCCTCGCTCGCGTACATCCAGTCGACGGTCTCGCGATAGGCCTGCATGAACCGCTGCAGCACCGCGCGGCGTTTCTCCAGCACGTCCTTGTTGGCCACGATGGTGCGGATGGTGTGCCCCTTGACCAGCGGCAGCTCGGAGGTGCGCACGATGATGCGGATGTCGCCCTTGCGCAGCGCCTCCATCGCGTAGGGCGGCGCCGACCAGCCGGCGTCGATCTGGCCGGACATCACTTGCGTGAAGGTGGCCGGAAAGCCGCCGGTCGCGACCGGCCGCGCGTCCACCTTGTAATGGTCGATCAGCGCGAGCACATGCGCGTGGGTGGACGAGCCGTTGGTCGAGTAGGCGATGGTGTGCCCGCCCATGTCGGCCATCGACATGACGGCTGAATCCTTGCGTACGAACCAGTAGGCGTCCTCGCCGGTCGACTCGGCGCCGATGATGCGGATCGGCGCCCCCTTGGCATAGGCGCCCATCACGCCCAGGGTGCCGATCGCGACGCCGATGTCGACGCTGCCGGAGATCACCGCCTGCATGGTCTCGCCGCCGCCGCTGGTGAACAGCACGTCGAGATCGAGATCATGCTTGCGGAAAATGCCGGCGCGCTGGCCGAGCGCCGCCGGCGCGCCGTGCCAGATCTCGCGCTGGCCGATGGCGAGCTTGAGCTTGTCGGCGGCAGCCGCGTCCGGCAGTGCGAGCAGAAGAAACGTGATTCCCAGCAGCATTCCCCGGGCGCAGCGCAGCACACCGGAAGTCGGGTATACCCGACTTCCGGCACTCATTTGATTGTCGCAAGTCGGAT
>WNFB01019867.1_pt1 | contig 10017 bp, 7 predicted proteins | sample 5400501 | NCBI WGS metagenome assembly WNFB01 (sample SAMN13153341, study PRJNA577476) | soil metagenome | isolation source: 200 cm saprolite under Douglas fir tree site 2 hole 1 | place: USA:California | collected 2015-04-18
ACTGGGGATCGCCGCACAACGCCACGACATCGGGGTAGGTGTACAAGCCGGTCGGACTCACCTTAACACGCATATCGCTCATGTAGGCTTTGCATGGCCGTCCTCGGAATTGGGCATGGAGTGCAGCAGCAACATTGAGGGCGATCAAATTGTGCCGCTCGCTGGCACCAGACATGGCGAAGATTTCGCCCGCGAAGTATTGGCTTTTGCACTCAGCCTTGCGCTCAAGCGCGAGGTATTCTTCCGCGGTGTAACGATGTTGAGGCTGCAATGACATCAGTTCCTCTCAGCCACTAACGCTTCAAGACAATATTTCCATATCCGTCAACTTCCGTCTGCCAGCCCGGCGGAACCACCACGGTCGTGTCAAATTCCTCGACAATCAAGGGTCCAGCTAGAGTCCTCCCCACGAGATCAGAGCGGCGCAGGATGCGGGACTCACGCTCACCGGACTGCGGCCCAAAGTACGCGCGTCGCGTAATCTCCGGACCCTCGGCTCCGTCTACCGTCCGCGCAAAACTCTCCCCCAACTCGCGAAACCCCACGCTTCGTGCCGGCGCGGTCGCTTTGAGACGTAGGCTGACGATAGCGATAGGATCGTTCTCGCGGCGATACCCATATGTGCGTTCGTGCTCGCTATGGAACGATTCAGCCAGCACCCGCGGCAGCTCAGCAGCAGTCACCGATTCGGGCACCTTCAGGGTCAGCTCTGATGACTGCCGGGCGTAGCGCAAGTCGATGAAGCGATCCAATTGCACGCCGGCCGGGCTGATCTCCTCCCTGAACACCTCCTCCCGCACTCGGGCCGCGAGCGCGTCGAACTCGCGCAGTAGCGATGCCGGATCAACTGAATCAAGCCGCCCGGGCACGCTCTGTACGTAGTCATAACGCAGGTCGGCAAGCAACAAACCCAGGGCGCTGAAGAGGCCGGGGAAGAGCGGCACGTACACCCGGCTGATGCCGAGACTGGCAGCCAGTTCTGCGGCATGAATCGGCCCGGCTCCACCAAAGGCAATCAGCGAAAATTCACGCGGGTCGCGGCCGCGCTCGGTGGTCACCGCGCGAATCGCCCGCATCATCGTGGCGTTGGCCACTTGATGGACACCGTGGGCCGCGTTCTGCACGGTCAGGCCGAGGCGGGCACAAAGATCCCTCTCAATCGCCGCACGCGCAGCAGCCGCGTCGATCGGCACGGTCCCGCCGGCGATCTTCTCCGGGTTCATATAGCCCAGGACGACATCGGCATCGGTGATCGTCGGTGCCGTCCCACCGCGCCCGTAGCAGGCCGGTCCGGGCACAGCACCGGCGCTGCGCGGCCCCACCCGCAACGCGCCACCCTCATCGACCCAGGCGAGGCTGCCACCGCCAGCCCCCACTTCGACGATGTCATAGGCAGGCACGCGCAGGGCATAGCCTGCGCCTTTACTGAGCCGGCTGGCGATATTGAGCCCCGCGCCGACCTCGCCTTCAGCGGTCTCCACCGGCTGGCCGTTTTCGATCAGACATGCCTTCACGGTGGTGCCGCCCATGTCAAAGGCAACAGCTTGTGCGAGGCCGATTTCTCGCGCCAGACTGGCTGCGGCTAAAACTCCGGCAGCCGGGCCGGACTCGATCATGTGCACCGGCCGGCGCCGCGCGTGCTCGGTAGTCATCACCCCACCGTTGGACTGCATGATGAGCAGTGAGGGGTGATATTGCCGCAACTGCGCTTCGAGTTGATCCAGATAGCGGTTCACCACCGGCATGAGGTAGGCGTTGAGCGCGGTGGTGGAGGTGCGCTCGTATTCACGGATCTCGGGGAGAACCTCGGACGAGGCGCAGACCATGACACCGGGCAGGAGTTCGCGGACCAGTGCCGTGGCTTGTCGCTCATGCGTAGGGTTCACGTAAGAGTGGAGAAAGGATACCGCGATGGCCTCGACCCCCTGGGCGCGCAGCGTGTGCAGCGCTTCGCGCACGTCGTTGATATCGAGGGGCGTGTCCACTTCGCCGTTCACCATCATACGCTCATGCACCTCCAGACGGCGGCGGCGCGGGATCAGCGGCGGGGTGCGTTCCCAGAACACGTCATACACGCCGGGGCGTCCGAGACGGCGAATTTCCAACTCATCGCGAAACCCCTTGGTAGAGATGAGACCAGTGACCGCGCCCTTCCCTTCGAGCACAGCGTTCGAGGCGATGGTCGTCCCATGCACCAAGCTGGCGACATGAGCACCCGGCTGCTGTCCCAAGGCGTCAGCCACACAGCGGCCGACATCGGCGCCGACGGAATCGGGCAAGGTCAGGATCTTGTAGGTGAAGAGACGCCCGTCAGCGCCGGCGATGACCACGTCGGTGAAAGTGCCACCGATGTCGAAGGCGACTCGCAGAACTGCTTGTTCGTTATTAGGCATGGCAAACCTTACAGACTGCTGAATGCCGCCGGTCACCCTTCGACACGCTCAGGATGACCGGGGAGCTAGGTGGGACGAACGTATGAGCCGTTCGTGCTGAGTCCTTCGGCTTTGCTCAGGACAGGCTTGTCGAAGCACGCCCTACTCCTTGACCATCGCGACCGCCTCGATCTCGATGAGGAGCCCGTCAACGGCCAGCGCCTGCACACCGACCAACGTGCTAGCAGGCAAGTTTTCTTGCGAAAAGAACTGGCTACGCACCTCACGAATCACAGGAAGGTCTGAGGACTTGAAGTTCACTACATAAGTGTTCATCTTCACCACATCCGCGGTTGTCGCTCCGGCCGCAGCTAAGGCGGCTTTCAGGTTGGTGTACGCCTGAGTAGCTTGCGCGCGCAGGTCGCCCTTGCCGACAATCTCGCTCTTGGTATCAAAAGCGACCTGCCCGGCGACAAAGATCATCTTCTCGCCGCTGGCGGTCACTACATGGGTGTAGCCGCGCGGCGTGGCCAAGGTTGGCGGATTGATAAATTTCTTTTCCATAGCTTTCTCCTCGGCAAAAAGGGGTGATTGGCAAATGCCGCTGATAAGACAAGCGAGCGTCACAAGGGGCAATCGTCTCTGCATAGGCCCTCCGTTCCAGTCAGGTGGGCAGTGCCCACCCTACACCTGAGGCAGGAACAAAATGCACTAAGGTCGGACCTCATAATACGCATTGAACGGGTTCTCAAAGTCGTGACGGGTGAAGCGGGTGAAGCCAGCTTCGGCGGTCATTGCGCGGGCGACAGACTCATTAAAACCCAGTGTACCGAGACCGGCGCCGCCGGGCTCAGACAGGGCGGAGGACATACAGCCCATCACTGAGAAGGCATACAGCATGGCGGTCAGTGGATTCTTTTCCAGGTTTTCCTCGAATGTCGGTGCGCTTTTGATGTCAGCAATCAGCCAGGAGCCATCTGGCTTGAGCGCGCTGCGAATGGCGCGGATCGTCGCGGCTGGATTGGTCATGTCATGGATACAGTCGAAGGTCGTGACGAAGTCGAAGCTGGCATCGGCGGGCAAGCCATCAACCTTGGCATCGTGGAAGATGGCGTTTTTCACTCCCGCATCAACCTTGTTGGCTTCGGCTCGGGTCAACGCATGTTGGGAAATGTCGTAGCCGTGGAATTCCGATTTGGGGAAGGCTTTGGCCATTTCAATCAGGGCAACCCCGGCGCCACAACCTATATCCGCCGCTGTCGCGCCAGCTTGGAGCTTCGCCACTACACCATCGAGTTGCGGCAACACCTGGGGCACGAGGGTAGAGCGATACCAATTGCCAAACACGCGCTCAATCCCGCGGGCGCCTTCAGGTCCACGCGCATCATAGTTCAAGCCGAGGCCCGTCCTAAATGCGTCAGGAAGTCTTTCAAGCACGGCCATCCGTTGCGGCAAGTCAGTGAAAATCCCGATGGCCAGTTTCGGACTGTTCTCATCGGCCAGGAACATCGCGGTCTCAGGCGACAACTCGAAGCGGTCCTGGCCGGTGTAGTCGATCAGCCCAGCCGCGGCTTGGCCACGAACCCATTCGCGCACCCAACGCTCATGCAAACCAGTTTTCCGTGCTAGTTCCTCGCTGGTGAGCGGTCCCGCATCTTTCAGCGCCCGATAGAGTCCCAGGTTGTCCACCAGGTAAACCATGGCCGAGATAGCGGCTCCCTTGAGATAGCCAAAGATGCGCTCTCCGCTTGCTTTAACCTTCGCCGGATCGAGAGGACGTGGCTCTGTCGCCATGTGTGGCTCCCTTCGTGAGAGGAAAAGGTGGGCAGTGCCCACCTTACTCCTACTGAGAGCTGATCGCTGAAAGCTGACAGCTCTTTTATTTGAAATGCGGAATCACCTTCTCGCCCCACAGGCGGATCGACTGCATCGTCTTCTCATGGGGAATGCCGTAGTTCTGCATGAGGCAGAGCAGTTGTTCGACGCCGATCTCTTTGTACTGCTGCACTTTCTCGACGCAGTGGGTCGGATCGCCGACGATCACCATGCTGTGGTTGTCGAGATATTCGAAAGTAAATTTCTCCGGTCGGGCTTGGTTGAATTTATCGTAATATTCGTAGCCTGACCCCTGCTGTACGAAGGTCGGAACCGACTGCCCGAGCATTTCGAAAGACTTGTGGTTGTACCACAATACTCCTTCCTCAGCCTCTTCACGCGCCTCTTTGTTGGTGCGCGAGCAGTGCACGAGGGAGAAGACCGCGGCTTGATTGTTGATAAAGTCGCCGACCGGTGTGGCGTGGGCGATGGCATCTTTATAGAGTTGCACTCGCCGCCCGACTTCTTGGAGGTTCAAGGCAAGAGTGAACGAGAGGAGCCCAAGTCCTTTCTGCCCCGCCAGTTGGTGGCTCTCCGGACTGGAACAGGCCATCCACAACGGCGGGTGCGGCTTCTGGATCGGTTTGGGGATCCCGTTGCGAGGAGGAATCTTGAAGTACTGGCCCTCGTGTCCAGCAAACGGGTCTTCTTTCCACATGCGCGGAATGAGAGAGAGCGACTCTTCCCACATGCCGCGAGTGTCGGCCGGATTGATGCCAAATCCGCCCATTTCGATCATGGTGGCAGAACGGCCAGTACCAAACTCCATGCGACCGTTGCAGAGAATATCCAGCGTTCCCGCCATTTCCGCCGCGCGGACCGGGTGGTTATAGGGAAAGGGCAGCAGTCGCACGCCGTGGCCGATACGAATCCTCTTGGTCTTGGCGGCGATCACGCCGTACAGGACTTCCGGTGCCGAGCAATGAGAGAACTCGTCGAGGAAGTGGTGCTCGACGGTCCAGAAGGCATCGAAGCCCATTTCCTCGGCGAACTGCACCTGCTCGACGACCTCGTGATAAATGCGCGCCTCGGCGTCAGGCCCCCATTTCCGCGGCACGGTGATCTCATAGAAGATAGCGAATTTCATTTTTTTCTCCTGCATGTCCAGCAAAAGAATGTGGGGTGGGCAGTGCCCACCCTCCTCTGCTGACCGCTGAGAGCTGACTGCTCTTTACATCCCACTAATCAGTTCAAGCACAGTTCCGTCCGGGTCTTTGAAGCACACCACGCCGATCTTGGCGCCACCCGGGCCATCGATCTTCTTGAGTGGCGCTACGAACTCGACCCGTTTCGCTTTCAGCTCTTCGTAGGTCTTGTCGATGTCGTCCACCGTGAACGCGATGCGGCAAATGCCGACGTTGTTCAGCGTCGGATACGGTTGCCCTTGCGTAGGCGGGTCGATGAACTGTACGAGGTCGAGCACCGGCGCATTGGGGTCGTTCCCCAGGCGCATGAATACGCCGCGTAGCTTCTTCGCCTTCACACCGAGTGCATCGCCCACGCTTGGGTCATCCATGGTGAAATCGTTGACTTTGCTGAAGCCGAGATCTTGATAGAAGCGGATCGACCGCTCCATATCTCGGACACAGATGTTGACGTGAAAGAGTCGTTGGAACATGACCGTCCCTCCTTATGTTAAGAGCGGTTAGCTAAAAGGTAGGGGCGGGTCTCAGACCCGCCCCTACTCACGACCAGTGGGCAGTGCACATCCTACTTCCGCCAGGATGGGGGGGTATCACGGTTTCAGCTCTGCCCTACGCCCCCTCACCCTGTCCCTCTCCCACAAGGGGAGAGGGAACCGATAGCCCATCCTGCTGACCACTGGCTACTTTCTACGCTTGGCCCGAGCGTAGCACGTGTCCCGGCAGCGCGCCGGTGTGTTTGCCCTCTTCGTACAAGACGGCGCCGTTCACGACGGTGTACTGCACCCCCTGCGCAGGCATCACCAGCCGTTTCCCACCACCGGGCAGACCATAGAACGCGGCCGGCTCAGAGGTGAGCCGCTTGACCCCTTGTTCTAAGGTCATAACACCCCGGTCGCGCACCCAGGTCCCCAGCAGATAGGTGCAGTAGCCCGCATCGCACAGCATATCAACGTGCGCCCCACCATCTGACAATCCAATCATTATCCGTGGATCGTTGATCAGCTCGGGAATGCGCTCTTCGTCCGCGTTGAACAGCTCATAGGTGTACTGGAGCTGCAGATCATCTTCGATCGCCAGATCCAGGAAAGTGTCGATCCCATCCTTGCCCCGCGCTTTGGCAATCTCGGCCACGGTTTTCCCCACGAATGGTCTCATTGCCGGGTTGCCCACTTCGTGGACCACCACTCGCTCCCATTTGCCGGTGAACACCTTGGGAGCTTCCATCTCTTTACGGAACGCCGCCCGGAAGGCAGGATCACGGTAGAACTGCTTCTGCTCTTCCACCGGCCGGTCAAAGGCCGGTTTCCAACACGGCAGGTTGGCAAAGATAAATGGAGCGCGCAAGTGGATCTGAATGATCAGCGGCCGGCAGCTCGTCTGCGGCACGGCTCCCCGCTTCATCAGTTCCGCAGTCGAACGCAGCGTATTCTGGCAAGCTTCAGGCTTATCGTCACGGTTGAGCAGCGCCAGCCACGTCACTTGCCGTCCGCTCTCAGCCAGTAGCATATCCAGTAACGCATAGTCATTTTCATCGACCACGGCCGCATCATTCGTCAGTGCCAGCTCGATGCTGCCTTTACCTAACTCCTTGAGCGCGTTGCAGTATGCCTTCAGCTCATCCCGACTGGCATTGCGACACGCGATCGGCCGACCTTTGTAGCCGATGTGCTGCGCCACGTTTGTCGTGGTAAAGCCAAACGCCCCGGCTGCCACGGCCTCTTTGATCAGCGCTTTGATCTTGGCCGTCTCCTCTGGTGATGCCGCCCGCTCCATCGACTCCTCGCCCATCACGAAGTGCCGGAACGGTGTGAGGGGAGCCATAAAGCCGATGTTGATGCCACAGCCGCGTTTCTCGGCGGCATTCATGTACTCGGGAAACGTCACCCACTCCCACGTGATTCCTTTGGCCAGCACCTCAAAAGGAATCGCTTCGACGTTCACCAGATCCCACGCCGCAATTTCATGCGCGTCGGGTTTACACGGCGCGATCCCCACCCCACAGTTTCCCATCACCAAGCTCGTCACCCCGTGCCAGGACGAAGAGGTAATCAGCGGATCCCAACAAATCTGGGCATCATAGTGGGTGTGGGGATCAATGAACCCGGGCGCCACGATCAGGTCCGAGGCATCGATGACCTTCTTTGCACCTTCGGTGAGCTTGCCGATCTCGGCAATCTGGCCGCCAGCCACGGCCACGTCCGCGCGATAGCGCGGCGCACCGGTGCCATCGACTACGGTTCCGTTTTTAATAAGTAAGTCGTACGACATCGTTGACCCTCCTTACAGTCGTGCATCCCCGTTCGTGGTTCGACAAGTTCACCACGAACGGCTTTGAGGTAATTTCCCGTTCGCCCTGAGCCTGTCGAAGGGTGAACGCGGTGCTATTCAGCGCCTTGCTAAATCACTCCGTCCTTCTCCAACTCCGTTCTCTCCTGTTTGGTTAACTTCAGCAACTCGTCATACACATAGTCGTTGTCCTCACCGTAGCACGGCGCGGCGCGCTCGGTGGGACCGCCTTGGTTCACGGTCGCACCAGCGAAATGAAATGGCACGTCCTTCACCGGCCAGGGACCGATCTCACTGTGAGGCAGTGGGATCAACCATTTGAGATGTTGTAACTGCGGGTCGCGTTCGACCCGGTCTTGCGCCGTTTGGCATACACCTGCCGGCACACCGGCTTTCTGCAGGCGTTCCTGCAAGGCAAATGGTTCTTTGTCGTTGGCCCACTCACTGACCAGCCGATCCAGTTCATCCTGGTTCTGCACCCGCGCAGCCAGGGTGACAAACTTCTCATGCTGCGCCCAGGGGGGATGACCCATCTCGCGCACCAGTGCGGCCCACTCTTCGTCGTTCGTCACGGCGATGGCGATCCAGCGATCGCTGCCTGCACACCGATATGCACCGTGCGGGGCCGCAGGCCGCGCGGGAGAGCGATTGCCGGTCCGCTGATAGTGACGGCCGTTGAGCAAGTAATCGAGAACCGCCGAGCCGGTCATGTAAATGCCAGGCTCGACTTGCGAGCAGTCGATATACTGCCCTTTGCCCGTACGCTTCTTGTAGTAAATGGCGCAGAGCATGGTGAGCGCGCAGTAGTACGCGCCGCTCCAGTCCATGTACGAGAATCCCCAACCGGCAGGCGGATACGGCGCCGGCAGACCGGACTGCTCGGTAAGACCACTCACTGCCTGTGCGATAGGACCATATGAGGCGAACTTCACATACGGCCCTTTGTAGCCCCAGCCCGGCTGCTGGATGTAGATGATGTCAGACTTGATAGCCTTCAGCGCCTCGTAGCCGAGCCCCCATTTGCGCATGGTCTCGGCGGTGAAGGCTTCGACGACCACGTCGCTCACTGCCACCAACCGCTTGAACAGTTCGCGGCCTTTAGGGTGAGCCATGTTGAGGCTGACGCCCTTTTTGCCGGCATTGATATCGTTGAAGTAGCCGGAGCGATTTACGCTCTTGACGCTGTCTTTGCTCAGGCCACTCAGTTCCATAGCGCCGGCTTTCTCAGCGTTCTCGTTCTTCAGCGGAGCAAACGGTGGCATGTAGCGCAGGAAGTCGAGCCGGTCACGCCACTCGATGCGGATCACCTCAGCGCCTAGGCTCGCTAACAGACGTGGTCCGCCAGCGCCGGCGAGCAGCCAAGTGAGATCGGCAATACGGACTCCTTCCAAGGGCCTCACAAAATCTCTCCATGAATTCATTGACTCATTAATCCATTGAGTCAATGAGAAAATGATTCAATGATTCAATCAGACGATTTCCCGCTCCCTCAGCTTTGCCATTTCCTCCCGGCTCATCCCCAACTGCCCGCAGTACACGTCCTCGTTATGTTCCCCCACTAGCGGCGCGCGTGGCCCCTCACGCCAGGCAACTTCATTGGGCAACATCGGCGCACCGATGTACGAAAATCGCTCGCCAAGCTCAGGATGCTTGACTTCGGTAAACGTCGCCCGCATCCGCCATTGCTCGTCTTGCAAATTCTCTTCGGGCAAACGAATCGGCGACCAGGGAATACCGCGGCTCTGCGCGTCGCGCCAAATTTCCTCCATGTCGAACGCCGTCACACAGCCGGCCTGAATCTCGGAGAAGTGGCGGGCGAACGTGAGCCCCTTACGGTTGTTGGCCTCCTGATACTTCTCGCCGGTCAGGTCGCCGGCCTGCCCTTTCTCATCCAGGAAACCGACCAGGGTCTCGTACCCGCCGGGGAAGGGATTGGGCAGTACGATCGAATAGCGGCCATCTTGAGTGGAGAATTGCACTTCCGGCCCGACTGCGGGCTGGGCGTGACGGCCAGTCTGACGATAGCAAGGAGTCTGATTGTAGATCCAGTAGGGCACGTCGATCTCGGTGCACACGCTCACCGCTTGATGAATAGGCACATCGATCATCTCACCCGCGCCAGTCGTTTCTCGACCAATCAAGGCACCGACTGTGGCGATGAACGCCTGGTTGCCAGCGATATGGTAAGCGTGCCACATCTGCGGCGCGATCGGCGGCGTGTCGTAAGTCCCATCCTTTGTGGGGTTGTAGCCACAACACATCATCTGCCCGCCGAGAGCAAGGTGCACGAGGTCATTCGCCTTGTAGTCCCGCCATGGGCCACTGCGGCCAAAAGGCGT
>WNFB01026711.1_pt1 | contig 10017 bp, 5 predicted proteins | sample 5400501 | NCBI WGS metagenome assembly WNFB01 (sample SAMN13153341, study PRJNA577476) | soil metagenome | isolation source: 200 cm saprolite under Douglas fir tree site 2 hole 1 | place: USA:California | collected 2015-04-18
GATCACCAGCTCGTGGACACCGACGAGATCCAGGTGATCCGGGCCGCTGACCTTTACCTCGCGCAGGTCGGCGACCAGGTCCACCTGGTCGGCGTGGACGTGGGCCTGCAGACGCTGCTGCGCAGGCTCGGCCCCAGGCGATACCGCTGGCATCCCACTCCGGACCGGGTCATCGACTGGGCCGCCATCGAGTCGTTCGGCGAAGACTCCGCGGAGGCACCGGCCGCTATGAAGCTGCGTGAACCGCATGCCGCGCTGCGCAGGCTTCGCCCCGCGGAACTCGCCGACGTCCTGGAGGGCCTGGGCCGGTCCGGCCGGAAGGAGCTGCTCGCTAGCCTCGATCGCGATCTGGCCGCCGACGCGCTTGAGGAGATGGAGCCGGACGAGCTGACCGCCTTGCTGCGCGAGGTGGAGCCCGCCCAGGCCGCGGAACTACTGGTGAGGATGGAACCCGATGAGGCGGTGGACGCGCTGCGGGAACTGTCCAGGGACGAGCAGACCCTACTGATGTCCCGGATGCCACCGCAGGTCCGCCGTGAGCTGATCAGGCTTCTCGGCTACCCCGGTGACGAGGCGGGAGGCATCATGACCAGCGTGCTGGCCCGCGCGCACCCCGATGAGACGGTCGCACAGGTCAGCCAGCGGCTCGCCGAACAGGCCGGGCACCGAACGGAAATCGACTCGGTAGCCGTACTGGACGCCGACGGCCGGCTGGTCGGCGACGTCTCCGCGTTCGACCTGCTGGTCAGCGATGGTGCCACCCCGCTTGGCGACCTGATTGATCCGGAGAACCCTCCGGTGACCCTTCGCCCCGACGCCGACCTGGACACGGTCGCCACCGAACTGGTGGAGTCCCGGCGCTCCTCGCTCCTCGTGGTCGACGATGAAGGCCGGCCACTGGGGCGGATCCTGTCCGACGACGTGCTCGACGCTCTCGTGCCTGGCCACGGGCGGCTGCACTTCCCGAGGCTCCTGCAGTGAGCCCAATCTCAACGTCGGGCTGCGCCGAAGCGCCGCAGTCGCCGGGCCGAACGCCACATAAGGCCCGCCAGGGCCGTTGCGGCGTCCCGGCGGCGAGGACCCGCCTCCCGAAGCCAGCGAAGCGCCCGCGAGGGAGGCAATGAGGTGAGCACCCAGGAAGAGGACGAGGCCGCGAACCTCGCGCCGCGCCCACCCAGAGCCCGGGAGGGCCTGGCCTCGCTGACCCGGGTCCGAGTCGGCGGAGTGCGGCTCATCCGGTCGCGCCGGAGCCGGATCTGGCTGATCCTGGCCATCGCAGGCCCCGGGGTGGTCGCCGCCAACGCCGGTAACGATGCGGCCGGGATCGCCACCTACGCGTCGGCAGGCTCCCAGTTCGCTTACCGGACCCTGTTCTTCATGGTGCTAGTCACCTTCGCTCTCGTGCTAGTGCAAGAGATGGCGGTCCGGCTTGGCACGCATACCGGCAAGGGACTCGCCGCGCTAATCAGGGAGCAGTTCAGCCTGCGGCTGACCGCAGTGGCACTCGGATGCGTGCTGCTCGCCAATACCGGCCTGGTCGTCTCCGAGTTCGCCGGGATCGGCGCTGCCTTCGGACTGCTCGGGGTGAGCCGGTATGTGATCATCCCGATCGCTGCCGTCGCCATCTGGGCTCTTGTCTTGTTTGGCTCATATCGTTATGCGGAAAGGATCTTTCTGATCTTTTCTTTGGCGTTCCTCGCCTACCCGATCGCCGCCGTGCTCGGGCACCCGGACTGGGCGAAGGTGGGCACCAACCTGGTGATCCCGCATTTCCTATACACCAAGAGCTTCCTGCTGCTTGGCGTGGCGCTGATCGGGACGACGGTCAGCCCGTACATGCAGCTGTACGCGGCGGCTGGGGTGGTGGACAAGGGCTCCGACCGTGCCGACTACCCGCGGGCCAGGATCGACGCGATCTCCGGGGCCCTGTTCGCCTGCATCGTGTCCATCACGATCATCATCGCCACCGCAGCGGCCATTGGCGGGACCGGCCCGCTGACCTCGGCCAAGGAGGCGGCGCAGGCCCTGCGCCCGGTCGCCGGCCCAGCGGCCGAGGTGCTCTTCGCGCTCGGCCTCATCGGCGCCTCGGCGCTGGCCGGGGCGGTGGTCCCGCTGTCCAGCGCGTACGCGATCAGCGAGGCGGTCGGGGTAGAGCGCTCGGTCTCCCGCCGGTTCACTGAGGCCAGGCTCTTCCTCGGGTTGTTCACCGTGCAGGTGATCGTGGGCGCGGCCCTGGCGCTCACCCGCATCAACCTGATCACCCTGCTGATCGGCACCCAGGTGCTGCAGGGCATCGTCACGCCGGTCATCCTGGCGTACATCCTGATCCTCACCAACCGGCGCAGCGTGCTCGGCGATGCGGCGAATGGCCGCGTCTTCCGGGCCGCCGCCACCTTGTGCGTGGTCGCGATCTCGGCCATGAGCCTGATGCTGCTCGGTTTCACCGTGCTCGGCTTCTTCGGCGTCGGCTGAGGAATATCGCTACGGCCCGCGTTAAGGCTGCGTTAAGGCCCGGCTGGGCGGCGACCGGGCGGGTATCAGCCGTATGCCCCGCTGGCCTGAGCACACCGCCACGGTGGTATGAAGGCCACGTCAGGAGAGGGAGGAACGCAGCAGGTGGCGATACGGAAAGCAGTGGGTTTCCTCGGCAAGCGTGATGACCTGCCGGAGGGTTTTGCGTACTCACTCAAGCGCCGCCTGCTCGGGCCGCCGATGGTCAACGAGCAACTCGGCGAGCAGCGGCTGTCCAACATGCTCGCGCTGGGCGTGCTCGCTCCTGACGGGATCTCCTCATCGGCCTACGGCACGGAAGAGATCCTGATCGAGTTGCTCAAGGGCGGCCTCGGGATCGCCGCGTTCACCCTCATCCTGCCGCTGACGGGGGTCGTCCTGTTCGTGATGGCGCTGGTGGTCCTGTCCTACCGCGAGGTCGTCACGGTCTACACCAGGGCCGGCGGGTCCTACGTGGTCGCGCGGGACAACTTCGGGCCCAGGGTGGCCCAGATCGCGGCGGTCGCGCTGCTCATCGACTATGTGGTCACGGTTGCGGTCCAGGTCGCCGCAGGCACGGCGGCGGTCGCGTCGGCGGTCCCGGCCATCAACAACAAGAACCTCATCACCGTGATCTCTATCGGCATCGTGATCTTGATGTGTTACGGGAACCTGCGCGGGATCCGTGAGGCCGGCCGGTCGTTCGCGGTTCCCACGTACTTGTTCTCCGGCGTCATCATCCTCATGATCGTCGTGGGCCTGCTGCGCGAGGCGTTCGGCACGCTGCCGCTCTACCATCCTGGGACCGGTGTGGTCAGCGGGACCCCCAGCCACAGCGGGCTGATCGCGTTCGGCATGGTCTTCGTGCTGCTGCGGGCGTTCGCCAACGGCGGATCCTCACTGACCGGCATCGAGGCGGTGTCCAACGCGGTAAGCGCGTTCCGCCCGCCGGAGGGCCTCAACGCCCGCCGCGTCCTGGTAACCGAGGGTGTCATCCTAGGCTCCCTCGTCGCGGGGATCTCCTGGCTGGCTCACGTGACCCACGCCAGGCCCTATACCGACGGGGTGCCGACGGTCATCTCCCAGGAGGCCAGGCTCGTCTTCGGGCACTCGTTCGCCGGCACGGGCCTGTACATCCTGGTTCAGGCCGCGACCGCGCTGATCCTCTACACCGGGGGCAACACCAGCTTCAACGGCTTCCCGTTCCTGGCCAACTTCGTGGCCGAGGACGCCTTCCTGCCGCGCTGGCTGACCAAGCGCGGCCACCGGCTGGTGTTCTCCAACGGGATCATCGTGCTCGCGGTGCTGTCGTGCACCCTGCTGGCCGCCATCGGAGCGAACGTCAACCGCCTGGTGCCGTTCTATGCGATCGGCGTCTTCACCGCCTTCACCCTGGCCGGATTCGGCATGGCCAAATATCACCACACCCACCAGGAGAGACACTGGCGGCGCAAACTGGTGATCAACTTCTCGGCGGGCGTGACATCCCTGATCGTCGTGCTGATCTTCGTGACGGTCAAGTTCACCGAGGGCGCCTGGCTGGTGGTGATCCTCTTCGCGGCCGGCGTGCCCGCGCTCATCAGGCTCAACCGGGAATACGGGCTTGAGGCGCAGGTCCTGGAGCGGATCAGCGACCGGCCCAAGCCGCCCAGGGTGCCGAACTACCCGCGGCGGACCGTGTTCGTGTTCGTGGACAGCTTCGACCTGGCCACGATCGCTGCGCTGCGCTACGCCCGGAGCCTTCGCCCCACAACGCTGCGGGCCGTTCATTTTGTCATCGACACGGCGCAGGCGGATCTGCTGCGCCAGGAGTGGACCCGGGCAGGCGTCGATGTCGTGCTCGACTTCATCGACTGCCCGGATCGGCGGCTGACCAGGGCTGCGGCCGAACTTGTCAGCGGGGAGGCGGCGCAGCCTGGAACGCAGGTGACGGTGGTGCTGCCCCGGAGGAGTTACTCGCCGCTGCTGGGCCGGCTGCTGCACGACCGCACGGCTGACAAGATCGCCGCGGTAGTGAGCCAGATCCAACACTCCGTCGCGACCATTGTCCCCTTCGACGTAGGGCGTCGGCTCGAGGTCCTGCACGCACGCCAGGTCGCAAACGCCCAGGACGCGGCCGGGGCCGACCGGGCCGGGACTCCGGGGCCAGCCAGGCCGGCCCAGCCAGCTGAGCCCGCCGCGGCGGCGGACTCCGGGCCGACTGCCCGCACCGATCCCGCTGCCGCGACCGGGCCCGCTGCCCGCACCGAACCCGCTGCCGCGACCGGAGCCACCGCCGGGCCTGCGCCGGCCGCCGGGGCGCCATCTGGCGAACCAGCGGCCCCCAGCGAACCAGCGGCACCGGGCATCGCCGCCGGCCTGGACGGCCTGCCGCCAGTCACAGCGGCACCGACTGCCTCCCCTCTTCGGGGGCTGCTCCGGCGCCGGGGCTCACGCCAGCCCAGCGGCCCGTCCGCGGCCTTGCCGACTGGAGATCACCCGGACTACGAGAGGCCTGTCCCGTCGGCCGGCGTCAACCCCATCGGGTCGATCGTCAAACCAGGCCGGGCCACCGTGGAGGGACGGGTACGCGCGGTCGAGATCCGCCCGGTGGAACGAAACTCCGTACTTGCCGTCGAGATCTCCGATTCAACGGGCGACCTGACTGCCCTGTTCTACGGCCGGTCGCACATCCCTGGGCTCATTTGCGGGGCCCGGGTCCGCTTCCGCGGCCCAGTTGGCCTGCGCGAGGAGGGGCCAGCCATGATCAACCCGGCATACGAGCTACTGGCGACGGGTACCGGGACGGCCCCAGCGGGGAAAGACTCTCCTGATAAGGGGTCATAGCGGCGTCGGCACGGGTGGCGCTGCGACGCCTAGGGCACCTGGCAAGGGAGGCCATCAGCGGCCATGCCGGCCGGAAACGGGCACGGAAACGGACACGGACACGGACACGGACACGGGATGACGGCTACCGGCCGTCATCGCGGCAGGCTGAGCGCGGTCATGGCCATCAGTACCGCGATCGCAGTCCTGGAAGTTGCCGGAGCACTGGTCAGCGGGTCTCTGGTGCTGTTCGCCGACGCGGCCCACATGGCCGCGGATGCCGCAGGCGTAGGCCTGTCGCTGCTAGCGGCATACATCGCCGCGAGGCCCGCCACGGACCGCCGAACCTTCGGCTACGCGCGAGCGGAAATCCTCGCCGCCACGGCCAACGCCCTGCTGCTGCTCGGCATGGCCACCTTCATCGTCATCGAGGCCGCGCGCCGGCTGGCCGCGCCACCGGCCGTCGGGTCCGGCCTGATGGTGATTTTCGGGTTCATGGCGCTGGCCGGGAACGGCGTGTCGATGATCCTGCTCCGCCGGGCCCAGGCGGACAGCCTGAACGTGCGTGGTGCCTTCCTAGAGGTCGCCTCGGACACATTCGGCGCGGTAGCGGTCATCCTGACCGGCGTGATAATCGCGATCACGGGCTTCACCCTGGCCGACCCGATCGCCTCGCTGGTGGTGGGCGCGTTCATCCTGCCGCGGACCTGGCGGCTGCTGCGGGATGCGGTGGATGTCCTGCTGGAGGCGAGTCCGCGGGGCATCGACCTGAGCGAGGTGCGCCGTCACATGACCGAACTGGACGGCGAGACCGATGTGCATGATCTGCACGCCTGGACCATCACCTCCGGGGTCCCCGTCCTCTCCGCGCACGTGGTCGTGGACCCGGGCGTGCTGGCCGACGGCCGGAGCGCGGCCATGCTCGACATCCTCCAGGAATGCCTGCGCGGCCACTTCGACGTGGCCCATTCCACCTTCCAGCTGGAACCCACCGGACACGCCGACCACGAGCCTTACGTCTGCCTCTAGCGCGTGTCTCGCGCCGTGCCACCGCCCCCGCCCACGCTGGCCCCTGGAGCATTTCCGTACTAGCCAGTAATATGGCGATATCGCCTGTAGGGAGCCCGCCGTGAGCACGTACGATCGCTACGCCACCCCCGTCGAGCCCGGTACCTGGGATGTTCCCGCGGCTGGCGCCACTCGCTTCAGCTGGGAGTATGACGACGGCCGGAGCCGCCTGCTCGACCTCTACCAGCGGGGCAAGGACAAGCAGTGGGACGCGGCCAAGCGGATCGACTGGGACCTCCCGGTGGATCCCACCAACGTGATGGGGCTCTCCGATGAGTTCGTCCCGATCTACGGGTCACGTCAGTGGGACATCCTGTCCGAAACCGAGCGCGCCGACCTCGGCCATCACCTGTCGGCCTGGCTGTTCAGCCAGTTCCTGCACGGTGAGCAGGGAGCGTTGACGGTGGCCGCGCGGATCGTCGAGTCCGTGCCCGACATGGACTCGAAGTTCTACGCGGCGACCCAGGCCATGGACGAGGCGCGGCACGTGGAGCTGTTCTCGCGGTTCATGCGGGAGAAGATCGGCTTGTACTACCCGGTCAACCCGGACCTGGCCAAGCTGCTCTCCGACGCACTCAGCGATTCTCGCTGGGACCTGCCTTATCTCGGGATGCAGGTGCTGATCGAAGGGCTCGCTCTAGCCGCGTTCGGGGTGCACCGGGACATGGCAACCAATCCCCTGGTCAAGCAGGTGCTCGCGTACGTCATGCAGGACGAGGCGCGGCACGTCGCATTCGGCCGACTCGCGCTCCGCGACTACTACGCAGGCCTGTCGGCGACGGAGCGGGCCGATCGTGAGGAGTTCGTCGTCGAGGGCTGCTACCTGATGCGCAGCAGGTTCGTGGCGCGGGAGGTCTGGGAACGGATGGGCTTCGACGTCGCCGAGTGCCTGGAGTTCACCGAGAACTCGCCCGTCCAGCAGGCGTTCCGGTCGCTGCTGTTCAGCAGGATCGTGCCCTGCGTGAAAGACATCGGACTGTGGGGGCCGAAGGTGCAGCGCGCATACGCCGATCTCGGGGTCCTGGATGCCGCCAACGTGGACCTGGACTCGGTGATGCGCGACGACGAGGAGATCGCCGAGCGCGTGGACCGGGAGAAGTACGCAGCCGAACTGGCCGCGCGCCGCGGGGAGGTCGAAGCCGCGGTCGCCGACGGCCAGCCCTGACGCCGCTTCCCTGCTGCTCGCGACCGAGCCGGGCGAGCTCCCGAGCCGGGCGAACTCCTGGCCGGGCGGGCTCCCGGCCGGGCGGACTCCCGGCCGGGCGGGCTGAACGGCGGGCCGGCTGGCCGGTCAGATCAGGTCAGACATTGACGGCATCTTCCGTCGCCGCATCCTCGGCACCGGCAGCGCCGGCGGGCCCGCCGCTCTCCTCAAGGCGCCGGCCTGACCTGGCCGGCAGCGCCAGCATGAGCAAGAAGCTCAGCAGGAACACACCGACCTGGAATGCCAAGGTGCGCTCCAGCGAGGAGGCGAAGTCGCGGCGCACCGCGGCGCCGCCCGCCTCGGCCAGCACCCGGTTGGCGGAAGCCGGAAGCGCCGCCTCCGCGCCACCGCGCCTGCAGGACGCCGGGGTGGTGGTAGGGTCAGCGGCGACCAGGCGGCCGTACAGGCAGCTGCGGAACTGGGTGACGATCCGCCCGGAGAACTGGGCCGGAACTCCCGCCACCGCCAGCCCCGTCCGCAGCTGGGGCGTGACCGCAGTGGCCGCGGGTCCCGACTGACTCCCCAGCAGGCCGAAGAAGATCACGCCGATAACCGCGATCCCGATCGACGCACCCACCTGGAAGCCGGTGTTGAGCAGGCCGGACGCCGAGCCAGCGTGCTGGTGCGGCACCCCGGCCAGCAGGATGTCGGCCAGCGGCGCGAGGACACTGCCCATGCCGAGGCCGGCGACCACCAGAGCGGGCACCATCTCCCAGGTAGTCACCGCTGCTCCGTAGTGGTGCACGGTCGCGATCAGGCCGGCCATGCCCGCGGCCATGACCAGCGCACCGGTCATCGTAACGCCGCGGCCAAAGCGGGGGGCGAGCCGCGCAGCGGCACCCGAGGCGAGCAGCACGCCCCCGGAGAACGGCAGGAACGTGAGCCCGGCGTGCAGCGGCGTGAAGCCGAGCCCGGTCTGCAGGAACAGCGTCAGAATCAGCGCGAACGAGGTGATCCCGAGGAAGAAGGTGACCGCGATGGCCATTCCGACGCTGAACGACCGCTGGCTGAACAGGCTCAACTGGACCAGCGGCGAGCCGTCCCTGCGGGTCTTGACCCGCTCGTAGGCGACGAACAGCGCGAACACCGGCGCGGACGCGGCCATTGACACAAACGTCCACGTCGGCCAGCCGAACTGGCGGCCCTGCACGAGCGGGTAGAGCAACAGCAGGAGGGCGGCGCTGATCAGCGCGACGCCGACGGGGTCCAGTCTGGGCGGGCGCGGGGCGCGGGACTCACGGACGAGGACCGCCGCGGCGGCCACTGCGAAAATGCCAATGGGGACGTTGATGAGGAAGATCGACCGCCAGCCGAGCCCCAACAGGCTGTGCTCGGTCAGCAGGCCGCCGAGCAGCGGGCCGCTCACGGTGCCGAGGCCGGCCGTGACCCCGAACCCGGCCAGCGCCTTGATCCGCTCTCCCGGCGGGAAGATGACCTGTATGACCGACAGCACCTGCGGGATCATGATCGCGCCCATGGCGCCCTGCAGGACCCGGCTGGCTATCAGCATGCCTGGGCTTTGCGCCGCCCCGCACAGCGCCGACATGATCGTGAATCCGGTGACGCCGATAAGGAACAGCCGTTTGCGCCCGAAGGTGTCGCCGAGCCTGCCGCCGGTGATCAGCACCAGCGCGTAAGCGAGCGTGTATCCGGCCAGCGCCCACTGGATATCGGCGTAGCTGGCGTGCAGGTCCCGTTGGATGGACGGGATCGCGATGTTGACGATGCTGATGTCGAGCAGGTTCATGAACGCGGCCAGTAGCAGGACCGCGAGGGTCAGCCAGCGCCGCCGGTCAGGAGCCTCGCCCGGGGCCGCCGGAGGTGCCAGGATCTCAGCGTCGGGAGGCATGGGATCTCCGCTTCTGAAGGCATCGGTCAATATACTTAGGGAACATAGCATCTCGTTTTGTTATTGCCTAGCCAGCTTAACTAATAAGGAGCCTAAGCATGCCAGAGGACCCGCAGGGAACGCCGCCTGGCGCCGATGAGGGCGCGTGGGAGCTGCCCTGGGCCGAGCCGTTTGCTAGCGGCTCCGGGCGTCCCGAGCGCGCGCAGCTGGCCGCCGCGTTCGGGGCGGCGATCCGCAGGACGGGCTCCCTGATGCAGCTCATGGGCCAGGCCGCCGCCGACCGGATCGGCATTAACGCCACCGACCTGAACTGCCTGAACATCCTCAGTTTCAGCGGCCAGATGACGGCAGGCCAGCTGGCCAAGGCCACCGGGCTCACCACGGCGTCGATCACCGGCGTCATCGACCGGCTGGAGGAGGCCGGCTATGTCCGCAGGGAACGTGATACCACCGACCGCCGCCGCGTGGTCATCCGCCTGGTTCTGGAGCGCGCGGTCAGCGACGTCGCCACGGTGTTCCTGCCGATGGTCCGGGCCTGGCAGAACATGGCGGAGCGCTACAGCGACGACGAGCTGCGGCTGATCGTGGAGTTCTACGGCCA
>WNFB01007135.1_pt1 | contig 10016 bp, 11 predicted proteins | sample 5400501 | NCBI WGS metagenome assembly WNFB01 (sample SAMN13153341, study PRJNA577476) | soil metagenome | isolation source: 200 cm saprolite under Douglas fir tree site 2 hole 1 | place: USA:California | collected 2015-04-18
TTCGACGGAATCGGATGGAACAGAAAGGGAGAGGGCGGGACAGCGAACTCAGGAAATCCAAAGCGATGATGGGGAACGACTTGTCCTGCTTAAGGTTTTTTTCGCTTTGAATCGGGTTCGAGTCCCGCCCTGGGCACTCAAATTAGCCCCGAAGATTAGGGATTTACCTCCACTGCGAACTCCATGTCACCCGTATGTTGCCCTCGGGTGTCGAGCAGCTTGATGGTTTCCTTACTGACCTGCGGACTCAGATGGGAATACCGCATCGTCATTTCGATCGTGGCGTGACCCATCAGTTCCTGCACGACCTTTAGCGGCGCTCCCTTCATGACCAGATGACTGGCGAAGCTGTCGTACTGGCTACTTTCTGCGTCCGCAGAGAAACCTCACGCCGCCCTTCGATAGTCGTGATGCAGCCCGTTGAGAACCGGATGTGCGACGACACGACCATTTGCCTCGGGTGTTCGAGGCACGGGTTGTTCCTGCCGAAGACCCTGATGTGGCCGAGCCTCATTGTAAAAGCGGGTGTACTCCGCGATAAGGCGCAGAAGATGGCCCTCACCAAGCACAAGGACATGGTCGAGCAATTCGCGACGGAGAGAACCGACAAAGCGCTCGGCGAAGGCGTTCATGTTCGGGGTCCGGACGGCGGTGCGGACGACCTTGGTGCCGACGGCTTCAAACAGGCGCGCGAACCGAGCACCTAACTTGGCGTCGCGATCGACAACAAGTACTTCGGGCTGTATGTCCAACGTTGTGTTTCGCGCCTGCTGCGCACACCAGTCATCGGACGGCGCCCGGGTGACTGCAGCATGGATGATTCTTCGTCTCTTCAGATCGAGAAAGAACAGGACGAAAATCGGGCGGAAACGCAGGTCGAACGTCTGCACGAAGTCACAAGCCCAGGTAACGTGGTTGCGGAGGAAAGTACTCCAGCGCTGGCCGTCGCCAGGGACTCGCTTCTTCATGTATCGCTGTACGGTGCGCTTCGCGACCCGGATTCCAAGCTTGAGCAGCTCGCCTCGAAGCCGCTCGGCGCCCCAGCTTGGGTTTCGCGCCGTCATCTCGCGGATCAGCGTCGCGTAGCGGGTCGGCGTTCGGCCGTGAGTTCGTGACCGTCATCGCCACAGAAGGCGGAAGCCCTCCCGGTGCCAGCGAAGCACAGTGGCCGGCTGCACCAGCGTCACCGTCGCCCGCCACGAAGCCGTCCTGTCGTTGGCCAAAACTCGATCCGACGTAGTCGACCGTCGGGTGAGTCGAGGTGCGCGCAATCGATGGCCCTCCCTGGATGTGACGGGCGATGTAACCGGGGCGATGCGGAAGCGATGGCCCGCGCGCCGAGATCAAGCGCCGATCGCCCTCCCGATATCTTCGCCGGTGACTGAAGGGCTGGGGCCGGGCCCTGTTTACTTGACGCTGAAAGACTGACGACCGCAACTACGCTGCGCGGCGAACGTAACGGTGGTGGAGTCCACCGACCTGGGGTAACGCAACGACGCCACCGTACTCAGGTGGCTCGACCGCGCGTGGCTCTGGCGCATCCTTCTCGAGAGCCAGGTGGGTTCGAGACCCGTGGTAGTAGCGGAAATAGCTGCGCAGACGACAACGAAGGTGGCCCTCGTTCAGGACGATCACGTGGTCGAGGAGCTCTCTGCGGATGGTGCCGATCACCCGCTCGACAAACGGGTTGGAAGAAGCTGTCGACTGCACCCAATGCGGTCGATCCGCGTAAACGTTTCATAGTCACGCATCCGTTCCATCCGCTCGTAGGCCAGGAATGGGCCTTGGTGGACTTCCGGCACAATTGGGGCGAGGACCGAGTCTACTTCCATGACCGGGACGGGCGACTTCGCGCGCTGCCTGCCGCATGGACAAGCGCGACGGAGGCTGACCCGGTGGTTGTGATGGGAGCGGGCCGCTCGCCGTTTCGGGCAGGCGATTTGCTGGAGCTCGCGTGGCTTCTCCGGGAGCTGACACGCGATCGGCGGTGACCTCTATGGGCGACCGGGCTGTAAATGTAATTTCGCCGCGAAGTGTAACGTATATTTTGTCGTTCAGGGCGAGCCAGCGGCGCTCTTTGACCGAGGCATTGAGGATATTCTTACTGCTGATGTTGATGGATGAAGGGGGTACGAGGCGCTTGACGCGAATCAGTTGTGGGCATTATTATATTTACACTCTGTCAGGAGCCACGAATGACCCGTCCCAAGCGCCTCGACCCGAAGGCCGCGTCCCTGCGTCGCCATGGATGCCTCAATCCGCGGCCGGAACGTGTCACCGCTCCGGACTTCGTCGCCGCCGGTGGTTTCTTCGATCCGCGCGACCTGATTCAGGTGAAGTACGAGATGCTTCGGCGCGTGCGCGTCGACGGCGAGTCTGTGTCCGCGAGCGCGGCGGCGTTCGGCTTTTCGCGCCCCACCTACTACCAAGCCGACGGCGCGTTTGTGGAGCGCGGGTTACCCGGCCTTGTCCCCTCCAAGAGAGGACCGCGTCGAGCACACAAGCTCTCGGACGAGATCCTGGACTTTCTGGAGAACGAGCTCGCGGCCGGGGAGGCCTCGGGAAGCTCACAGCTCGCCGAGTTGGTCAAGGAGCGCTTGGGCGTGGAGATACATCCTCGAAGCATCGAGCGCGCCCTGGCGCGGCGGCAGGAAAAAAAACGGCGCAAGTCACAGGGCTCGAAGAGATGAAGGTGGGCCACGCGAACGATTTCGTGGAGCGTTACGAGACGCTCCGGTCCTGCATCGTCAAGCACCGACCAGACTGGCGGCAGGAAGCGGCACTGCTTCGACAGGAGGGGATGGCGGCGTGGATGACGGCCGCGTCCGCCCTGCCGCCAGTCAGCGCGGTTATTCTTGCGGCGGCGCCTTGCTCGGCGCTGCCCAATTCAGCCGATGGACCGGACGCGCTGGTTTCCGTGCTCGCGTCGATGACGCTGTCGGTTCTTCAGGAGGCCCAAGCATGATGACAGCCCATATCAAGGTCACTGCGAGCCACCTCAAGCGAGACGCCTTTCTTTACGTTCGACAGTCCACGGTGCGACAGGTCTTCGAGAATCAAGAGAGCACCAAGCGGCAATACGCGCTTCGTGAGCGCGCCGTTGCTTTGGGCTGGCCCATCGAACGCGTCAACGTCATCGACAGCGATCTCGGACAATCCGGAGCGTCGGCCGTCAACCGAGAAGGATTCCAACGGTTAGTCGCCGAGGTCGGGTTGGGGAAGGCGGGCATCGTGCTCGGGCTTGAAGTGTCGCGGCTTGCCCGCAACTCCTCTGACTGGCACCGTCTGCTGGAGATCTGCGCATTGTCTCAGACGCTCATCCTCGACGAGGACGGGATCTACGACCCCAGCGACTTCAACGACCGGCTGCTGCTGGGGCTGAAGGGCACCATGAGCGAGGCGGAGCTGCACGTCCTTCGCGCACGCCTGCGTGGCGGCATTGTCAACAAAGCTCGGCGAGGCGAGTTGCAAGGACCTCTCCCGGTCGGCTTTCTCTATGACGAGAAGGGACGCGTCATCTTGGATCCAGACGTCCAAGTGCAGCAGAGCCTGCGCCACTTCTTCGGTACCTTCCGGCGTCTCGGAGCGGCGCGTGCGACGGTCAAAGCTCTTCGCGCGGAGAAGGTGCTGATGCCCAGGCGTCTTCGCGGTGGGCTGCGAAAAGGCGATCTCGTTTGGTGTCCGCTCGATCACTGGCGAGCGCTCCAGCTCCTGCACAATCCGAGGTATGCCGGGGCGTTCTTTTTCGGGCGTCATCGATGGCGCAAGCTCGCCGATGGCACGGTCAAGGGGGAGACGCTCCCTCGCGACCAGTGGATTTCCCTCCTCCCTGGCGCTCACGAGGGCTACATCATCTGGGAGGAATTCGAGCAAAACCAACGCCAGCTCCTCGAACAGGCGCAAGGGCACGGAGAAGACCGCCGACGCAGCCCACCGCGCGAAGGACCTTCGTTGCTCCAAGGAATGGTCGTTTGCGGAAAATGCGGTGCGCGAATGACCGTGCGCTATCACCAGCGCCGTGCTGCGCTCTACCCAAGCTACGTCTGTCAGCGCGAAGGCATCGACCGCGGTACGCCCATCTGTCAGGATGTTCCCGGAGCGGGAATTGACGACGCGGTAGGCGCGACGCTCGTGGCGATGGTGTCACCTGCGGCACTCGAGGTGGCGCTTGCCGTCCAGCAGGAGCTTTCCGGTCGAATCGAAGAGGCAGATCGCCTTCGACACAATCAGGTCGAGCGTGCGCGCTACGAGGCAGATGCTGCCCGGCGCCGATTCATGAAGGTGGATCCGGACAATCGTCTAGTGGCCGATGCGCTGGAGGCCGAGTGGAATGGACGCCTGCGAGAACTCGCCGCGGCTCAGGAGGAATACGAACGTAAACGGATCGCGGATCGCAAAATCATCGACGACGAGCAATGTCAGCGGGTCCTCGCATTGGCAACCGACTTTCCGCGGCTCTGGAGAGATCCAAAGACGTCGATGCGTGAGCGCAAGAGAATGGCCCGCCTCCTGATTGAGGACGTCACCTTGGCCCGAAGCGATGCGATTGCCGTCAATCTGCGATTCAAAGGCGGCGCAACCAAGACTCTGTCGCTCCCTCTCCCCAAGTGCTCGTGGGAGCTGCGACAGACCTCTGCCGAGGTCATCGCGCAAATCGATCGCTTGCTCGATTCCCACACCGACGGAGTGGTCGCGCAGATTCTTAATCAGAATGGCCACCGCTCCGGCGAGGGCCTCCCCTTTCACAATCGCATCATCCTGAGGCTCCGGCGCGATCATGGTCTCAAGAGTCGCTCCGAGCGACTTCGCGACAAGGGTATGCTCTCGCTCTCGGAAGCAGCGGCGAAGCTGCGCGTGGCCCCATCAACGGTGAAGCTCTGGCGCTGCGCGGGCCTGATCACCAGCGAGCTCGCCAATGACAAGGGTGAGCACCTCTATCTCATTCCGCTCGAAGGCGCGCCGACGAAGAAGCAAGGGAGTAAGCTGTCTCGCCGATTGCTCGCAAAGCCAGTTCCCGTCGAATCATCTGAAGGAGGTGCAGTGTGAAGCGTCGCCCTTCTGCCAGGGAGAGCGCGGGGCCGCGAGAACCTCGGCGATGCCGATGGCTTGCACCCTTCGGCGAAACTCGGCGCCATAGACAGAATCGCGATCGCGCAGCAGATAGCGGGGCGCCGAATCATCGGGGAACGCCTCGATGATCTGTCGCGCGGTCCAGGCGGCGGTTGGAGAATCTGTCACATTGAAAAGCGCGATTCGGCGGCGTGGATGCAGCAGGAGGACGAACACGTAGAGCACACGGAAGGTCGCCGTCGGCACCACGAAGAAGTCGACCGAGGCGAGATCGGCGACGTGGTTCTGAAGGAAAGTTCGCCAAGTCTGCGAAGGCGGCTTCGGGCGACGCGGCATGAGACGGGCAACAGTCCGCTGCGAGACGTCGAGCCCGAGCTTGAGTAACTCGCCGTGGATGCGCGGCGCGCCCCAGAGAGGATTGGCGAGCGCCATGGTGCGAACGAGTTTAGCAAGCTCCGATCCGATTCGCGGTCGACCCGTTCGCCCGCGCTGGGACTTCCAGGTCCAGAACGAACGGAAGCCCTTTCGATGCCAGCGAATCACCGTCTCGGGGCGAACGATGTGGAGCGCCTCGCGCCACCCTGCCCAACGCCGAGAGAGCCAGACCCAGAAGGCGCGATCCAGCGACCCGAACCGTGGTCGTTTCGACCGGCGGCGGAGCAGGGCGAGTTGCTGTCTAAGCGCCAGGTTCTCAAGCGCCAGATTCCTGTGAGTCCTGACTGCGGCGCGCAGAGCGCCCAGTAGAGGGAGAAAGAGGGACATTGCTCCAACGTCGCTCCGGGCCAACTCCTCGTCCAGTCTCGCGATCGAGTTTTGGCCAACGATAGGTGGCTGCCCTCAGCATTGCTGTATCCACCAGGCCGGGGGCCACCGCGTTTATCGCAAACCGCCCGAAGCCAGAATGACGTCGCCGGTCAGCCACTCCGACTCCGGCGAGGCGAGGAATACTGCAACCTGCGCGATGTCCCGGGGCTGCCCAATACGACCGAGCGGCGTCTGCCCGAGCAGCTGCTTGCCGAAGTCGCTTTCAAGAACTCCTATCGCGTGAACCCCCTCGGTCTCCGTGAAGCCCGGATTAATCGAGTTCACCCGAATCTTCTTCGGCCCAAGCTCCTTGGAAAGAACGCGCGTGATGCTATCCACGGCGCCCTTGGTTGCTGTGTACACCACCGTCTCGGGAGGCGTTATCTCGGTAACGCCCGAGCCGATGTTGATGACGCTTCCGCCCGCTGGACCGAAGTACTTCAGCGCTTCCCGCGTCGCGAGGACGAGACCGAGAACGTTGATGCCGAACTGGCGATGAAACTCCTCCTCGGTGACCCCCTCTAAAGGTGAGAAGGCGTACACGCCTGCGTTGTTCACCAGCACATCCAAGGATCCGAACGCCTTCTTCGTTTCCTGGAACAGACGCTTGATATCGGCTGCCTTGGCCACATCGCCCTGGACCGCGATCGCCTTTCCATCCTTTCTGGTGATCTCCGCAACCACGCGGTCCGCGTCCTCTTTACTGGTGGCATAGTTCACCACGACCGAGGCCCCGGCGGACGCCAGCTCTTTAGCGATCCCCGCACCAATACCCTTCGATGCACCCGTCACCACAGCTACTTTCCCCTTCAACTTGCTCATTGTCGCGCTCCGGGAATGGTTAGACGATGGTCTAATTGTTAGACGGTCATCTAACTATCGGATCGAGCGCTGTCAAGCCAACTCGCAAATGCTCGCGGGTGGGGCGTCAAATGTTCGCGAGTCGGGCGAGATAAGCCCGTAGAACCTCTCGCTTGAGCACGAGGTTCATGAACTTGCCATTGCGAACGGACTGGATCAGCCCGGCCGACTCAAGCTCCTTGAGGTGGTGCGACAGGGTCGCAGCGCTCACTTCGTGCGATTCCTGCAGGACGCAGCAAGGCGTCGGCTGCTCTTGGGCGCCGATCTGCTTGAGGAGTTGGTAGCGCCGCGGCTCAGCCAGGGCGCGCGCGATCTGCGAAAATTGCTGATCCGTCAGTCGAACTTTTTGGCGCGCCATCGGTCATAAGATACACGCACGGGCGCATTTTGGCATGACGCTGTCGTTGGCCAAAACTCGATCCCGGCGGCTGAACCCATGAATGCTGATCGGCGGCATGTCCGAAGACGACAGAGGTCACATTGTGAAGCAGCTTAAAGCGCAATGCGCAGGCAAGGTCATCGTTCGATTCATTTGGGCAGACGCTGAGCATTGCTTAGGGTGGGCTGCTCCTCAGCTCCTTGAGCAAAAACGTCTTCTAACCTTCGTGGACTGAGCCATAGCGCTGTGACGCCGCTGTTGTGCATCAAGCGCCACAGCGGTGCGAACGGAGGCAGCGGGATACGCGGAGGCGGACTCACTAACGATTGTCGCCAGGCCGTGGGCTTCGAAGACCCATAGTTCTGCCCAGAGGCGGTTTGCCTTTTCATCGAGGACGATTTCTCCCCAGTGAAAGTTCTCTGGAAATCCCTCTCGTGGGGGCATCTTGCCGAGGCCTGGTCCGTAGACTCTTGCCTTGCCATGGTCGAGAACGCCGGACCGATCCAGGGTGTCCTTGCTGGGCGGGACCGTCTGAAGGAATGACCGAAATTTGGCCGCCATCGGATCGTCGAGATAGGGGGAGCCGAGCGCGAAGAAGGCTAGCTCATAGGCGATCTTGAACAGGCCAAACATCCAATCGTGGATTGGAAGGTTGAATTGGTACTGGATCTTCGGATTCTCGGTTCGAATTTCCTCCCCTACCTCAACAATTGCCCGCTGGCCCCGACGCGCTGCTCGTTCCTCCACCTTGCTCTGGACACGCCGGACCTCCTCCTGATCTCGGCTGTCCAAAAAGATTGTTCTGCGTTCGTTGCCGTTCGAGTCCGTGCTCCGTATTTCTGACGGCAGAGTTCGAACGCCAGACCCACGATCAAGCTCGACGCGGATTTGCGGTTGATCCGCTAGCGTGGCGACAGTCTCACCCAGGGGGTCCGGCACCTTCCCGTCGCGGTTCGCGATTCCCAGTCGATGGCGCTTCATCCGGATGAACAGGTTGTCCACCAGGGGCGCATCGAAATGCTGGCCGAGTTGGTCGTTGCAGGGCTTGCAGACCTCGTGGAGAACCAAGGAGCCGCCGATGGCATGCGGATAAACATGCTCGGGGTTCCTTTGTGATTCGGGCAGCGTGCGATCGCAGCGCAGGCATCGAAAATCGGTCATAGGTTCATTCTGACGGAACAGCGCCCGTAGGTGAAGACGCAGGTGTCCGTGACTCCATGCCCACCAAGGGGATGCGCATGTTTGAGGCGCGAGACGAGGCCTGCTACTAGGACGGTGGGCCATGCCAATTCAGCGCCTCAAGCAGGTCGCACACCAGGCTCGTGGACTTGCTGATAGGGTTGTCTCCCTAAAGCTCGAGCACACGCAGCTGTTCATGTCGTCCCTGGCCGGGCTCTTGGAGATGTATTTCCCCGATGGAAGGTTAGACCCCGAGATCAGGCGGCTTGTGACCGATGCTGACCAGCTTGGTGAGCTGCTCGCAGTATCGAGGCAGCTCGTTCAGAAGACGCGCTCTATGCAGGCTGACGACGGCCCGGCCGTACAACGGATGCTCGTGCAAGTAGCGACAGCAATCGAATCGGCGGCTGGGGTCGGAGAGTCTGATGAGCCAGCGCCAGAGAATGAGCGGTTAATTTTCGTCTCGTTTTCTCGGGAGGACGAGGATCTAGCAGCCGCCTTCGACAAGATTCTTTCAGTGGCTGGGGTAAAGACCTTTAAGACCTCAGCGCCGGAGAGCGGATTGCCTGGCGGCGAAGCATGGTTCGAGAACATCATGAAGATGCTGCGTACTGCCAACGGACTTGTCTACGTGGCCACGCCAACGAGCATCAAGGAGCACTGGCGCACGTTTGAAGTTGCGGCAGTGTTTTCGCGTCGAAATCCCGCTCTGACAATTCTTGCCCAGGGGCTGGGACACGACGACGCCCCGAGCCCGCTGAAGAACATTCAGAACGTCACCGTCGATGAACCGGAAGAACTCATCAAAGCCCGGATCGCTTTTGCAGTTGGAAGAACTCAATCGGACCTATGGAAAGAGCCCGTGCTGGAACAACTCGCAGCGTTCCTCCAGCTAGCCCGAAAGCGATCCGCAAAGAAGGAGGCCTCGAACCAGGCACAGCAGGAACGCAAGCCAGTCCTTCCCATTCTCGACGAGGCTGCGTCCACAGTCGAGGCATGCGAACTTGATTGGAACGCGGAACGGTCAGCAAACCCGAAGACCTTCGACTTGGCGAAGACGGTGATGGGCCGCGCTCGAGGCGTAATCGCTCCGCTGTACAGCGCCCTCAAGAAGCATGGCGTACAACAAGGAGTCCTGAACATTCTGGACTTCGCGCGCAAGGATGCCGCAAAACTTGAGCATTACGACCCATCAATAATTGGCGGTCTGTCACGCGCGGCTTTCTGGGATACCGGGGCTGATGTCCTCCGTCGAATCCAACAGGTTCTTTCGATGGAAGAGGTTCGGAGACTTCGCGAGTAGAGTCGGTCACCCACACCTGCGTGCAGAGCTGGAGGCTGTGAGGTCGAAGCGCAATGCCCGTCTAAGTCGCTGATGATAGGTAGACACGGCATCGACGACTGATCGGGTGCCTGTCGTTGGACAATATTCGATCCGACGGCTGGTCAAGCACGAATATCCGTTCGGTTCACCTATCACAAGCTTGCCGAACGCGCCTTGGAATGTTTCAGGGCATTGGCATCCGAGCGATTATTACTGACGCAACATGTCGGAAATAGGAAAACGGCTGGGCCAGCGCATTCGCGAATTGCGAACCCAACGAGCGGAGCGATGGACGCAGGAAAGACTGGCACACCAGGCGCGGATCAGCGTCTCGTTTCTTTCGATGATCGAGCGCGGCGAGCGCGTAGCTCACGTGAAGACCTTGGCGGCCCTGGCCGA
>WNFB01007140.1_pt1 | contig 10015 bp, 9 predicted proteins | sample 5400501 | NCBI WGS metagenome assembly WNFB01 (sample SAMN13153341, study PRJNA577476) | soil metagenome | isolation source: 200 cm saprolite under Douglas fir tree site 2 hole 1 | place: USA:California | collected 2015-04-18
TGAAAACCGCCGCCAATCCAAGCGGCCTGCCAATGGACGCATTCGACCAGATCCGCGCCGCAGTCCTCACCGACCGTTCGCAATTCTTCAAGGATCTCAGCGCGCCGTTCTACGGCGCCAACCGGCCAGGCGCCAAGGTCTCGCAGGGTTTGCGCGACTCGTTCTGGTTGCAGGGGGTAATGGCTGGACACAAAGCCGTCTTCGACTGCATCAAGGCGTTCTCCGAAACGGATTTCACGGAAGATCTCAAGAGGTTCGATGTGCCTACGCTCATCCTCCATGGCGACGACGATCAGATCGTGCCCATCGGTGCCTCGGCCCTGCTCTCGTCCAAGATTGTTAAGGGAGCTACACTGAAAATCTATCAGGGGGCGCCACACGGCATGTGCTCGACCCTGAAAGATCAGGTCAACGAGGAACTGCTTACCTTTTTCAAGCGCAGCGCGAAAGCAGCGGCGTAACCGAGTGCCCTGGCCTTTCCCGTTTGTTGCAAAGGCTGGGGAGTTCGATTATCACAGTCAGCGAGCAGCAGTGTCTTCAAGCGGGGACGCCATGATCATGGAAGAAGCCGTGCTCTCGCCGCTTGCGCGATGGGAAAGTTTCTATGTCATCGTCGGCTCGTCGGCCGGAGCATTGACCGGGCTGCAATTCGTAGTGATCGCTCTGGTCGCTGAAGCGCAATCGGCGGGTGGCATGCTGGAGATTCGCGCCTTCGGTACGCCGACGGTGGTACACTTCTGCGCCGTCCTGCTGGTCTCGGCAGTCTTGAGCGCGCCGTGGCAAGCGCTCTCCAGTGCTGGGTTCGTCTTGGAGGCCTGCGGAGCGGCGGGACTCGCATACGCGATCATAGTCATCAGGCACGCGCGGCGGCAGACCAGTTATGCCCCGGACGCCGAGGACTGGTTCTGGTATGCCGGGCTTCCACTGGTCGCTTATGGAGCATTGCTAGCAGCAGCGATCTTGCTCGCGTGGCACCCCACGATGTCTCTCTTCGTGATTGCTACGACCTCGCTCCTGCTGTTGTTCGTCGGCATTCACAACGCCTGGGACACGGTCACTTACATTGCAGTGGAGCACCGTCAAAAGCGAAGAGAAAAAGGGACCTAACGAACATTCCCGCGACTCGGATCGACTTCCCGCCGGCCCGAAATTTGGCGTCAGTAAAGCCGCGACTATCTCTCTTACAAAGGATTTTTTCATGAAGCGAGCTTTGAAACATTGCGTCAGCCTGGCCGTCTTCAGCTTGCTGTTTCTGGCCACCCGACTGTTTGCCACGACATATGAAAACCCCGCAGGCACGACCGTCGCCTCGCGTGACGCAGAGGTTGATGGCGTTAAGTTGCACTACCTGACTGCTGGCCACGGCACGCCGCTCATTTTGCTGCACGGCTATGCCGAGACCTCACTCATGTGGAAACCGATCATCCCAGGACTGGCAGAGCGATTTACCGTGATCGCGCCGGACTTGCCCGGGATAGGAGACTCGGCTATCCCGGCGGATGGCCTGGATATGAAGACGTCCGCCATACGCATTCATGCGCTTGCCCGCTCGCTCGGCGTCCAGAAAGCAGAAGTCGTGGGCCATGACATCGGCCTCATGGTCGCCTATGCCTACGCCGCACAATTCCCGGCGGAAGTGGAGAAACTGGTCGTGATGGATGCCTTCCTTCCGGGAGTGGGTGAGTGGGAAACCATTTACAACGATCCTGGCTTCTGGCACTTCCGCTTTAACGGTCCTACGCCCGAAGCCCTGGTTCAAGGTCGCGAGCGCATATACTTCGAGCACTTCTGGAACGACTTTGCCGCCGATAAGACACGCTCTCTTCCTGAAGCGGATCGGAAAGCCTACACCGCGGCCTATTCCCGGCCCGGACGCATGCGCGCTGGCTGGGCCTACTTCGTTTCGTTCCAACAGGCCGCAAAGGATTTCGCTCAACTCTCTCAGACCAAGCTGCCAATGCCGGTGCTTGTGATTGGCGGTGAGAAGGCCCTAGGGGAAGCGCTAGCAAAACAGATGAAGTTAGTCGCTTCGAACGTAACCGTCGTAGTGTTGAAGGATACCGGACACTGGGTGCTCGAGGAGCGTCCTAAGGAGACGACTGAGGCGCTGCAGAAATTTCTGTGAGATCCAGCCAAGACGTACGTTGCGTTGATTCGCAAAGTTAGTGAACTACAAGGTCAACCGGACATGCAAGGGGTCCCTCAATGTCTATGAGATTGGTTATCGCCGCTATGTTTCTTTCAGCAGCTTCTGTCGTAATCGCTCAATCTCTTCCCGAGATGCGCATGACGCCTCAAGAAATTCGAGCGAGCGCGCTCGACAGCAATCAGATCGGGAGTTCCGGCCTCCCCGGGGTTCATACAAAGGTAGTCTTCGGTGATCCTTCAAAAGCGAGCTTTTACACGATTCTGTTGTTCGTGCCCGCTCACACTACGATTCAGGCACATTCACACCGGGACGATCGCGTAGCAACCGTTGTTTCCGGGGAATGGCATTTTGGCTACGGCGATCATTTCGACGCCAAGTCTCTGAAGACACTCCCCCCGGGAAGCGTGTACTCGGAACCGGGTGGCATAGGTCACAATCACTTTGCGCGCACCGACGCCGAAGCTGTGATTGTCGAAATCTCCGGCTATGGTCCAACCGACACGCACTATTTCAACGCTAGGAACGATCCACAATCCAGAGAGAGCAAGTAAAGGACCCCAAAAGCCTTCCGCGTTTTTCATTATTCTCAAAACCGAAACAGGTAAGAAACTTTCACGAAGAACTGCCGGCTGTCGTTGATGAAGGAGTCTCGCGTGCGGACCAGGTTTCCGTCGAGGTCAAGAGCCAGATTGTGATCCAGGTTTTGCAGGTTGCTGTTATAGCCGACATACACTGCAGTGCCGGGGTGGACGAGATAAGAGATAAGAAAATCCGCATTCAGGTTCTTTGTAGTGGCCAGGCTGGTGAAGGCCGGATTAGCGAGTACGGCGGAATACTGCATAATGATGCGGGCCGAGAGCTTGGGCGTGAACTGATAGTTCCATTTCGAGCGAATGATGTGGTTGTTGAAGGCAGCACCGCGGTCGTTAAAATCACCCAGCCGGAACCAAAGATAGGTGTTGTCGATGCGCAGGTGACTGGTGGGAATGATGCTGAGATCGGTGGTCACGCTGTTTCGTCGCGCCAGGAACGGATCGACGCCGGCCGGCGGCGCGTAGTTGATGCGGCGACCCCAGCGCCAGTCGATATCGAAGATAATTTGCTTGGTGGGCGCCGTGCGGAAGAAGAAGAGCTTGGTATTGCGGAGAAAATCCTTGTTCTGCGTCAGCACAGAGAAATCGCGCGGACGGAGAAGTTCGGCCTCCTCAGCGTAGCCCAGGGTTAGACGAGTCTGTCGCGGCATCTCGAAAAAGAATTCCGGAATGTAGCCCCAATTCAGGCGATTGCCTTCATGATCGTCGATACGATAGGTCTCAAACTGCGGTCCCCAGCGCAGAAGATACTTTTTGGGCCAGAAGTTGTAAGAGACGAAGAGGTCCTCGTTGTGAATATCGGGCTGAGGATCGAAGCCGGTCTCGGTGCGGAAACCGTCGCTGCGCCCCCTGTAGTGAAGATCGGCGTTGAAGCTGTGCCCATTTCGGCTGATGTCACCTTCAAATGCAGGGCCGGCTAGATATGTGCCGTCGGTCTGCAGGGTGGAACTCTCGACCGCCTGGAACCTGCTGACCACAGTCTTGGAGAGCCGGATGGTGGCGTCCACACCACCGACGCGGTTGAAGCTGCCATCAAACTCGCGATCGGTGTACATCAATCCGATGTTGGAGTCCTTCAGGATGTCGCGGCTGATCCGCCCAATGGCGAAATAAGCGCGTTTATTGGCTAGCGGATCGTTATCTGGAACCAGCAACCCGGGCGAGCGGTCGTCGGCCAGCAGCATGCCCAGCGAGTATTTTCCTATCTTGCCGGTGAGGCGCGATCCAAACTGCGGGTGAACAATGCGGCGCGTAAAAAATAGATTTATGGGCGTATCGAAATAATTCGAATTCTCCTGGAAAAACGGCCGCTTCTCTGGGAAGAAGACTTCAAAGCGCTGGCTGACGGTCACTTGCGGTTCGTCGGATTCAACCTGGCTGAAATCTGGTTCGATGGTAGTGTCCAGGACCAGGCTGTCCTTGATGATGAACTTAGAGTCCAGGCCGCCATCGAACTTTGCCGCACGCGAATTGAATCTTGGAACGTTAGGATCCCGTAGATCGAGGCCACGGAAAGAGCGAAACAGGCCATAGGGTATGAATTGCATATTGCGCCCAGGCGAAATATTTTCCAGTCCTCGTATCTCGCCATTCTGGGAGATGATTCCTTCTTCGCGATGCGTAGTATATGGCCAGAATGATTTCTCGTTGGCGCGATGGATTTCGCGCTGCAGAGTGATGCCCCATGTCTGGACTGGAGCTTTGGTGAAGCGCAGCGATTTAAACGGGATGGCGAACCAAGCGACCCATCCCTGCTGGTTGATCTGCCCGCGTGAGTCCCAAACCGTGTCGAAGCTGAAGTCTTCGCTGTTGTCGGTGGCGAGGCCGTCCCCTTGCAGGCCCAGTGGATTGACCACAAACTCGTAAGCGCGGCGGTGATCGTGGAAACTATCAATCCAGATATCCACAAAGTCGTCGTCCCAGATGTCGTCACGATGACCGAGGTGAGCGCGTATCTTGCCCGGCTCGTTATCAAAACAGACGAACACCGCATAGAAGTTCTTGTCGTCGTACGCTAAATAGGCGATGGTGCGCTGGCTTACCGGCTGCCCATCGTGGGGGGTCCATTGCCGAAATCCCTCGATCCTTGCCATTTTGCCAGCTATACGTGGGCTGGGCTCCATGGTGAGGAAGTCCTCGAGTGTCGGTGGCTGTTGTATCCGCGGGATCGTCGCTGACCGATCAGTGCTGCTGGGGACATTCTCAGCGAACAAAACGGGAACCAGCGCCAGTAGCAGCGAGTAGCGGAGCACAAGGTAGATGATCAATCTCATTCTTCGAGCGCAGCTCACCAAGCCACTTGCAGATTGGACGATTGCGCGCGACAAACGAAAGCGTAAAATCGCCAAACCATCGCGGCGTTGCAGTCGCGTAGGCTTTCCGTCTAAAATCCACGTGTAGCTCACAAGAAACGCATGCGAAGCTCGGTAAATGTATTGTTGTCTCCCGATTTGCTCTCCCAACGGAGCCTTAGGAAGTATGCGATGATAGGCACAGGGAGCTAAGTCAGTTGTAATGCGATATGGAGAGGTGGCCGAGTGGCTGAAGGCGGCGGTTTGCTAAAACTTTCAGGGTATCTCGGTTAAGTAATTGAACCCGAGGCGGACATCCTGCAACCCTTTTTCGACACTGCCTTTAGATTCCTATTTGCAGATGTGCTGAGCTGTGCTGAGTTCTTTCTTTATGTTCGTGGTGTCCCCACAAAAGTCCCCACACTCTCCAAGTTCAAAAGCCAATCTTTTCGACTCAGTTTCCAAGTAGGCGATTCGCTCACTTGTCAGCAGTACAATAAATGTCCATGCGTGCAAAGCAGCCCGGCAATAGCAAGGAAATCGCTTTCTACTATCCGGGGCCAATGTGGCGCGGCTCAGATTGGATCAAGACGCTGATCCTGTTCTTTGATGGCGTGGGCTTGCTGCTGCCCAACTACATGAAGGGCAAGCCGGAGTACGAGGACCCGGCAATTGCTCTACCGCTCAAGGAAAAGGGTTTGCTCCACATCCTGGAGCCCGAAAAGATCGTTGACAAGGAAGCGACGGAGAAGCTCTCCAAATCGATGGTCGAGATCATCAAGTCCGGTGGGCTGGACCGCCTGGACACAAATACCCGCTTCCACGAAATCTCTTTCTCGCGGCTCGGCGGTTACGGCGACGAGAATCTTGCCAGGCAGTTGTTCCTCGACCTGAAGGCGAAGGGACTGGCGAAAGACTCGGAGGATGGCGTGTCGATTCCCATGCATCCAATGGTGCGCTCACTTATTCTGGTATTGTTATCGCAGATTCTCAGACCTTATGGCGAGAAATTGGGTGCGGAACTCTCTCCGGCCACGGACAGGCCGGACGTTATCGAAGCTTTGCAAGAATTGCTCTCCCTACCGAACGCACCATCCGCCCCGCATGTGGTAGCGCTTGATCTGGAAACTGTCTCTGTCGATCTGAGGCTTGTACTCATGGATGAGGTATTGGGGTTCCGTGAGGCGCACAGGAAAGAGCACCGTGCGTATATCCGGTCTATTCGCAAGCTCACCCGAGACCTCTCGAAGCTGCCGGAGGAAGACCGGGAAGAGGTGCTGAAAGATCGCCGCGAAGAGCTGCAAGAACTCTGCAACAAGCTCAAGACTATAAGTCGCAAGGAATGGAAGCGCCCAGCATCGTTCGCGCTCGGGATGGCCGGCGCGGTGTGGAAGCTCGGCAGCCACGATTACGTTGGCGCATTATTGGCTGCCGCCGCTGGCTTGGTCGGTAGCAAGTCAAAAGAGGAAGTCGAAACAGGCGCGTACTCATATCTCTTTCGAGCTAGCTCCCGTTACTACTGATTTGTCCAATCAAGCCGTACCGATTCATAGAGGAGAAGGCACCATCATGGGCTAGCTCGCGAGTGCTGCCGCGTTTCTCCCGAATCACGGCATACTCGGAAGCAATCCACTTGGCTTTGTAACGAGCTATCCGGAGGCTGGGCTCTGGCTTGTGAGAAAGATGTGGTTTTGGCTCGCCAGTTGCGATCACGTCAGCCCTATTCTCATCAATCAATTGGCGGCCTAGAGTTGGAGACACTTTTGGCATGGGTCAGTCCTGCTCCAACGCCCCGATGATGTCTTGAACCAGCTTGTCCAGACCCGTATCTGAGGTGCTGGCAAGCTTGTCAGCCAGCATTGGTGAGAAATCGCGCACTTCCTCAAAGCTAACCCTATGCCAAATTGGCAGGATTACTTTCTTGCCGTTCACCTCCCTGGTGGCGAGTCCGTTCAGTTCCTGAACAGGCCAGTGTTTTGCAAAAAAATTCTTACTCAGGACCACGACACCATATCGTGAATTCGCGAGCCCGTAGTCGATTGAACCGCGCAAACTGTCCCCCATCTTTAGCGAGAACTCGTCATACCACACGGAAACCCCCTTCTTCCGCAATGCCAGAGCAAGTGGCCGAACAAGTTGGTCCTTGTCCTCGCTGCGTGCGAAATGAATACATCCCACTTCTTTGGACTGCTGATGCTCTTGCTCAATGATTTAGTCGCGAGCTGGGGTTTGGCATCTGCTTGGGACTCTTTTTGCTTTAAGGGAAGTCCAATGGCAGCGACCATACCGGCAGCAGCGGCCAGCTTCTGCTTACGTTGACTGATGAGGCCTTACTTGTTGGCCGATCTTACTGTTGAAATCCGCTACTGAGCTTTCTAACCAGCCAAGATGTTGTTTGATGTCCCGAAGTGCTCTTTCATACTCAGACCTGACCGCCGCGGCGTTATCGTCCGTCCTCGTATACGTCAGGTGAATTTCATTGCCGTGTACCTCGCCTCCGGGGGGATTGAGGGTGGAGGTGGTCGGTCGAATTTGGAACAGATCCGGGTCACCCTTGAACGGCACGCCGATCGTAATTTCTGTTCCCTTGATGTAAAACGGCTGGCTCCTGTCCCAAATCATTCTCATGGGGTCCTGGCTAACATCAACTTCAACCTCGCGGTATGAGGTGTACGCCTTGTCTTCTTCCAAGGCCGGCATCTCCGATTTGTACTTTGCAGCCAAATCGCGCACCAATTCCTGCTCGGTTACATGCTCAATGGTGGATGAATCGAGTTGATTCACTTCGGTTTTAAGGGCCTGCTGCTGGTGCTCCAGAACATCGAAGATGGCGACGCGCGAAAAAAGAAGTGGCATTGCCAGTAACCTCCGGAGGACCGGGCGTACCGCTTTAGTGTGCCAGAAATTCTGTGTCGTTGCGGTAGGAACCACAAAAACACGCCAGCCTTTGCTGGGCCGAAAACCTCCTGTGAGTGACGGGGGGTAACCGGCTCAGTCCTCAGCAGCGCAGAGCGGTCAATCTCATGTATCAAAAACTCATCGTTTCGACGCGAGGGACCCTACGGTGGTAGGCCGATGCGGCGCAGCAGCTCTTGGTAGCGCGGGTCGGAGCGCAGAGGGTCAAACATGGGCGTCTCCAATCCCATATTGATGACAAGTCCAGCGTCCAGATCAAAGGCCTTTTCCAGGGAGGCGAAGGCCTGATCCTTCTCCCCTAGGCCCGCATAGATGGCTGCGAAGCTGCACCAGTTTGCGCTTCGGCGCTCTTGCCTGAGCGCGCGCAGGCCTGTCCGAGCCGCCCTCGTACCAGGTCATGTCGGGGAAAGGGGTTGCAATTGTTTCCCGTGGATTTTCGGGCTTCGGCAATTGAGCTGGCAGACCCTAATGCTGATAACTCATCCCGGGGTCCAAGGGAGTAAGGACCCCGGGATGCATTCCCAGTCTGAGCCAAAATTCAGACTACTGACAGGGTATGTGGAGCTGGATATTGCCACCGCCCAGCTTGCCGGAGGCGCGATATCCATTGGACAGCGTAATCGCGAACGTGTCCACACCGACACCGGGCTCGCCGTTGTCCGCTACATCGACGTCATAAGCAAAACCACCCTGGCCATTCATCTCAGCGGTGCCGCTGATGTGGCGGCTGGTGGGGCCAGTGGGGAAATACGTGGTGACACCGGTTCCATGCACTTTCATACCAGTTCCATGATCGATGTACTCAAGGTGCCCCCACAGCGACCCGTTCTTGATTCCGCCCGCCACACCAAAGTTGGCCCGAGCTGAGTTGGGGGTTATCCATCCACCGCCCGTAATGAAGTCATCCGAGGTGTTGCAGTTCGGTTGACTCGGACACTGGGAAATGTCGGCGTGTGCTGACGAGACAATCACGTCTGCAACGCCGTTCACCATTACGTGGAGGGCATTTACTGTGATGCTGCCTGGTGCCGCCTGCTGTTCGTTCAGAACGACCTCGCCATTGGGCAGGGTTACCGTCTGATTGGGCGCCGCCGAAACCGCGATGGTTTGCCCGTTGATGACTAGACCGACGATTTGGGAACTGCCTGTTACCGAAGCTCCGCCTTTCGAACACACGGCTGTTGCGTTGGCCATCAGGAGACCGGCGGATATGCTGTTGCCTCCTACCGACAGATTCAAATTCGCAAGCGAGGCTTGAGATCGGCTCCGGTCTCCTTGACCGATCGTTGAAGCGTGAAGCACCTCAGCCGAGAGCACACCGGGAACGCTCGCGGATAGAAGAGAGGCCTGGTTGGCGCCACCTGAACTGGGCAGTGGTCCCGTGTCAGACAGGTCTATTGCTGGGAGGCTGAGAACCGTTGCTTTTACGCCGACTGCCTGGCCGCTAAACGATGGATTGGCCGATTGGGCACTGGCCATCTGTGCTGCCGTCAAGATCACGGAGACGACCAGCAAAGAGACCATTAGAGCACTGCATTGCTTTTTCATTGTGTACCTCCTTCTTGAGGAAGTGACGAGGGAGTCTAGGTGTGCTTGGGAGCTGAGGTCTGCTTGCAGCTGAGGTCTAGCTAACCCCGCGGTTGTTCCCTAAAGGCTCTCCTACCAAAGGAAGCTAGGGCGCGGGACCATCGAGCGCAAGTGGGACTATGCTGGCATTGCGGCGGGAAAAATTCTGCTGTTGCGCATGCAGGTAAACGCCCTAATTGGCTCGTCAAAAGATTGGAGACCGGGGAGGAGAGAACAAGTCCCAAGGCCAGGCTAAGGGTGGACCAGACCGAGGCGAATAGCACAACGAACCAGACCGGCTGTTTCATGGATGTCAAGTTTCCTCATGAGGCGAGTGCGATGCGAGGACGCCGTTTTCACAGCGATTCCGAGAAGGGAGGCTATCTCCTTTGTTGTCTTCCCTTCCGCCACGAGCTGAAGCACTTGACTTTCTCGTAAGCTTAGGTGAGGAGAAACAGGTTCAGTCCCCGCTCGGTATGCCTTGATGATCGTCTGCGAGA
>WNFB01007142.1_pt1 | contig 10014 bp, 8 predicted proteins | sample 5400501 | NCBI WGS metagenome assembly WNFB01 (sample SAMN13153341, study PRJNA577476) | soil metagenome | isolation source: 200 cm saprolite under Douglas fir tree site 2 hole 1 | place: USA:California | collected 2015-04-18
GGTTCGCTGGCACGCCGGTATCCGGGGCAGGTGCTCCTGCTGGACCTGGACTTCCCCTACGCGCACGCCGCTCTTCTGGCCGGGCTGGTTCCAACCAGCTGTCTGGCGCGCCTTGGCGGCGTGCCCGCCGAGGCATTCGAGGAAGTGCTTCTCAGCGCGATCCTGCTTCACTCGAGCGGCCCGATGATCCTGGCCGGTGCGCTGCGTCCGGAAGAGGCCGACGACGTGACCCCTGAGCTTCTGACACGAGCAATCGGAGTCTTGCGCAAGACCTTCCGCTACATAGTGGTCGACCTCGGCGTCACCATCAACGACCCGGCGCTCGCGCTGCTCGATCTCACGCAGCACATGGTGCTCGTCACCTCCCCGGAGCTGTCCGCGGTGAAGGGCGCCGCGGACGCCGTCGACATCCTGCTGCGCCTGGGCACGCCCCATGACCGCCTCTCTGTGATCCTGAACAACCGCACGCTGAGGCCGGCAGTCCACCGGACCGCGGTCGAGCGAATGCTCAAGCGCCCTGTCGACATCGAGGTCGGGTTCGACGGCCCGCGTGCCGACCAGGCCGCACTCAAGGCGGAGATCCTGAGTATCAGCAATCCCCACAGTGAGATCACCCGAGCCGCCGAGGCATTGGCGGATCTGATCGAGAGGTACCACGGCAAGCTCGCGGCGACCGGAGCGAATGGCGGGCCGGCCATCGGACACGAACCGCGATGATCACAGCGCCTGCACGTGCGGCTGCGGTCATAGAGCACGCCCGCGTATCGGTCGGCAGATCCATGGTCCGCCGCCGGCTGCGTGCGGTGGCCGATGGCCGTGCCACCGCCATCGAAATAGACCTCCATCGCGGCCCCGTCGACGTTGTCGGCGAGCTGGCACACCTTACCGCTCGCCTGGCCGACGGGAGCCCACCGCTCGCTCGGCTTCAGGCGGCGTTCGACCAGACGGGTGCCTCCGATGCCGCCATCGACGGCCTCGCCTCGCGGCTGGCGGCGCATCGAATCCGCAGCGCGAGATCAGTCGGCGCACTCAAGGCCGAGAGAGCCGTCGCGTGGGTCGCGCCCCTGTTGTCGGCCGACCAGGCCGAGGTGCGCGAGGCGGCGGCCAGGGCACTCGGCAGGATCAGAGGTGTACGGAGCGCCGACGCGCTGGTGCGCGCTATCGAGCGCAGGGGCGCGACCCGCACGCTCATCGTCGAACTGGCGCGAGCGGCGCCGGACCTGTACCTAGAGGCGGCGCTGTTTGGCCGCAGGCGCGCCGGCGTGATCCCCGCCGTGGCGGCCGCGGCCGGGCTGCGTCGCCGGCAGACCGCTGTTGGGCCCCTGCTCGCGCTGCTAGCGTCCGGCAGCCGGAAGGAGAGAGTCGTCGCGTGCCGCGCACTGGGTTGGATCGGCGCGCGCAGAGCGGTCCCCGTGTTGATCAGGGCAATCGCCGACCGTGAGTGGAAGGTGAGGCTGTCCGCGGCCAAGTCGCTGGCGGCCCTTCACGCGCCCGCCCGCGGGGCGGCTCTGGAAGCGCTGCTCGCCGATCGAAACCCGCGGGTGCAGAAAGCGGGCCGCCAGGCGCTGCGCCGGCTGGCCATGGAATGAATCCAACATGGCTCTGAGGGACAAGCTCGACGCGCGCAAGCACCAGGACGTCGTCCCGGTGCGCCCCGGAGAGGCCGGGCTGAGCGTCATCCCCGGCACCGTGCTGGAGAGACCCGCACCTTCCAAGCCACCGACTGAGGACGAGAACGCTCGCAAGGCGGCCGTGCAGTCGTCCTCGACATCGCTCGCCGCAGCCAAGGCCGCGATTCACGCCCTGCTGGTCGAGAGGCATGCGGACGAGATCGACATCAGCGACCGCGAGGGTGTGCGCACAAAGATTGCGACCCTGACCGAGGAGTACATGCGCACGTCCGGCGCCGCGGTCAATCGCCTCGACTACGGCCATCTCGTCGATGCGCTGCTTGACGAGGTGCTCGGCCTTGGTCCACTGCAGCCGCTACTCGAGGACGCGAGCGTGACCGAGATCATGATCAACCACCCGCGCCAGATCTACATCGAACGCAGCGGAAGAGTGACCCTCAGTCCGGTGGTGTTCGAGAGCACCGCTCAGCTGCGACAGGTCATCGATCGCGTCGTCAGCACTGTCGGGCGTCGCGTGGACGAGAGCTCACCGATGTGCGACGCCAGGCTGCGCGATGGATCGCGCGTCAACGTCGTCCTACCACCGCTGGCGCTCGAGGGCCCCTGCATGACCATAAGAAAGTTCTCGCGCGACAAGCTCACCCCGGAGGACCTCATCGAGGTCGGGAGCGCGACCGCCGACATGGTGCGTTTCCTCCGCTCGGCCGTTCGAGCAAGGTTGAGCATCCTGGTCTCCGGCGGCACGTCTTCAGGCAAGACGACGCTGCTGAACATCCTCTCCAGCTTCATACCGCCGGACGAGAGAATCGTGACCGTCGAAGACGCGGCAGAGCTGCAGCTGCGACAGGACCATGTCATCCGCCTCGAATCTCGACCGCCAAACGTCGAGGGCAAGGGCGCGATCGAAATTCGTGACCTCGTTCGCAACTCACTGCGCATGCGGCCGGACCGGATCATCGTGGGCGAGTGCCGCGGCGGCGAGGCCCTGGACATGCTGCAGGCGATGAACACTGGCCATGAGGGCTCGATGAGCACGGTCCATGCCAACAGCGCGCACGACGCCTTGAGCCGTCTCGAGACCATGGTCCTCATGGCCGGCGCGGAGCTTCCCTCCCGTGCCATTCAGAAGCAGATCGCGTCAGCGGTCGACATCATCGTGCAGGCCGAGCGCGTGCGCGGCGGGGCTCGAAAGATCGTCAGCATCACCGAGATCACGGGGCTGGTGAACGGGGAGATCGAACACCAGGAGCTGTTCCGCTTCCGCCAGACCGGCCTCGACGACCAGGGTGTCGCGGCGGGTTTCCACGAGGCAACCGGACTCCGGCCCAGGCACGACGAGCAGCTCGCCGAGCGGGGCGAGTCGCTGCCGCCGTCGATGTTCGAGCCAGTCGCCGCCCGGGCGGCCTCCGCCGGCTGACATGGGCGAGGTTCTCCTCGTCTCGATGGTTGCCGCCCTCGGCGTTCTGCTGGCCGGCGCCGCCATAGCCATCCCGGCCCGCGCAGACGATGGCGCCCGCTCGGCTCGCGAGCCATGGCACAATCCAGCGCTGCAGCCCGCCACCCTGCGCGACAGGGTCAGCCAGCCGTTTCAGGCCCTGGCGGACCGTTCCAGCCACAGGCGGCGTCTCAACGGCGGGCTGACGCTGGCCGAGCACCTCGCCCGCGCCGACCTGAAGCTGCGAGCGTCCGAGTTCGTGATGATCCAGGTCGGGCTCATGGTCCTCGGGGCGGCGCTGTCCCTCTGGCGGTTTGGATTCGGAGTCCAGTTCGTGATCGCCGGCGTGGCCGCGTACTTGATCCCGATGCGCTATGTCAGGTACAGGCAAGGCAGGCGGCTCAGGGCCTTCAATCGGCGGCTGCCAGACACGCTGAGCCTACTGTCGAACGCCCTGAAGGCCGGCCTCTCGCTGCCACAGGCCCTGGAAGCCGTCGCCCGCAACACGGTGCCGCCGATCTCTGACGAGCTCTCACGAGTCATCCGAGAGATGACCGTGGGCAGCGCCACTTCGCAAGCGCTGGCGAACATGGTCCGCCGCGTCGGCAGCGAGGACCTCGACCTGATCGTGACGGCCATCAATATCCAGTCCTCTGTTGGCGGAAACCTCGCGCGCATCCTCGACAGCATCTCCCACACGATCCGCCAGCGGGTGCAGGTGAAGGGCCAGATCTCCGCGCTCACCGCTCAGGCACGCGCGTCTGGATGGGTGATCACGTTGATGCCCTTCATCGTCGCGGGCATCCTCGACATCATCACGCCGAGCTACTTCCGGGTCATGTTCACAGAGACGCGCGGAAGGATCTTGCTGGTGCTGGCGCTCATGTCGATCGCAGCCGGCAACTTTTTCGTCAGGCGAATCACAAACTTCCGGGTCTAGCTGGCGATGACGCTGGTCTACGTGGCGATGACGCTGGGCATGGTCGCCGCAGTCGGCGTCTTCCTCTCCATATGGAGCTTCGTTCCCGCCGCACCCAGCAACGCCGACGTGGTCGAGGGCCGTTTGCGAGTTTATGAATCCGGGCTTCCGGTCTCGTTGACCGAGATGGAGCTGCAGCAACCGTTCACCGAGCGCGTCGTGCGACCAACCATCAAGCGGCTGGGCCATCTGTTCGAGCAGACGATGCCGGAGAAGGCGCGTCATTCGATTCATCAACGGCTGCAGCTCGCCGGCCGTCCCAGCGGCATGAGCACCAGCGATTTCATCGCCGTCCGCTACGTGTTGACAGGCGTACTGACCTGCGCCGGCATCTTCGTCGGCGCCATAGTTGGCAAGCCTGTCCTGATCGCACTGGGAGCCGCGGTCGGTGGCGTCCTCGGCCTCTACCTACCGATGTTCTGGCTGCGCAGCAGGGTCAACCGGAGGCGATCGGACATCCAGCTCGACCTACCCGATGTCATCGACGTCCTGATCGTGTGCGTCGAGGCGGGCCTGACATTGGAGGCGGCGATGCAGAAGGTGGCCGAGAAGTACGACCACGCCCTCGCTGAGGAGTTCGGCCGCGTCCTGCAGGAGATCCGCATCGGCCGTGGGCGACTCGACGCGTTGAGTGATCTCGGCCAGCGCACTGGCGTCGAGGAGCTGAACAACTTCGTCCAGGCGATCATCCAGTCCGAGCAGCTGGGCGCCGGGATCGCGCGCATCCTGCGCATCCAATCGGACGAGATCAGGCAGCGGCGGCTGATGAGCGCGCAGGAGCGAGGCGCAAGGGCCTCGCTGAAGATGCTTTTGCCCATGATCGGCTGCATCTTCCCGACGCTGTGGATCATCCTGCTCGGGCCCGCGGCCCTGCTTGCTTTCAGCTTTTTCAGGAGCGGCCTGTGAGCCCGGTGCGAAGCGGCCAGCGGGGTCAGTCGACTGTCGAGTTCGGCATCTCGGCCGTGGTTCTCATCTTCATCCTGTTCGGCCTCATCGACCTCGGGCGCGCCTTCTACTTCGGCGTCGGACTCCAGGGGGCGGCCCGTGAGGGCGCCCGAGCGGGTACGTGGTTCGACTCGAACACCGGCACCAACCCGAACCTGTCCGACTCGGCCATCCAGCACGCTGTTGACGCGATCCTCGTCAAGTCAGGGCTGCCGGCTTCGCAGCTGCAGAACCCTGGCACCACCTGCCCAAGCGCGACGGACGGCAACGCGGAGTTCAACCCGCCATACGACTCGTCGGCTTACCCGTCTTCGTCGATCCTGAACCAGCCACTGCTCTACATCTGTTACGGCAACACGCCGGGCGCTGACCTGGGATCAGCCCCGTTGGACAACTCTTACCGCGGGACCGACCTGAACGTGATCCTGGTCATGAACTTCGGCTTCGCCTCGGGCTTCTTGCAGGGCGCGCTGGGCGGCGCGGTGCCCATGGTCGCCAACGTCCATATGGCCGTCGGCGGTTTTCCGACGTGAGCCCGCCCGCGGAGCGGGGTGCCCGGGGACAGCGATCCCAGGCCATGGCCGAGTTCGCGCTGGTCGCCCCGCTCCTGCTGCTGCTTCTTTTCGGGATCGTCGACTTCGGGCGCGTGATCTACATCTACGTGACTCTGAACCAGGCGGTCAACGAGGGTGCCCGCACCGCCATTCGTGCCTCGCCGCAGCTGCCCACGAACGCCGACGTGGAGAGCGCCGTGCGGCAGCACGCCGTCGATGTCTCACTGGCCAACCCATGCCCAAACGGGCCCATCACCGCCACCAACCCCCCGGCCAACCAGGGCTGGATCTACATCACGGAGCCAGACCCTCCGTCCACCATTGAGACACTGTCGCCAACCCTGGAGGACGCACCTGGAGGCCAGGGATGGGCGTTCAACACCGGGAGCTGCAGCGCCACTAATCCAGCCCACGACCACGCGCCACTGCAGGTAACGATCCGCTACAACTTCGTCCCCTTCACGCCTCTCATCCAGCAGTTCATCGGCGGCGGCCTCGTCATCACCGCAGCCGCCACCTATTCAACGGAGTACTGAGATGGCCTCCGGCCCAGCCGAGCGGCAGCGCGGCCAGGCGATCGTGATCGTCGCCCTGATCATGGTGGTCCTGTTCGGCTTTCTTGGGCTCGCCATTGATGGCAGCCGTGGGTATCTCGACCGGCGGCAGCTGCAGGCCGCGGCCGATGCGGGCGCGCTGGCCGCTGCCTACCAGTACATGAACAGCACCGACTACACGGCGTCGGAGCAGGCGGCGACCAGCATGTTTGCAGCCGACATGCACATCTATGCGACGCCGTCCTGCTCCGGCTACGGCTCGCTGTCGGTGGCATGCACTTTCAGCGACAGTGCAAACACCACCCTTTCGATCTCGGTGGTCAACAAGGCGATCGCAGGCGTCAGCTTCACGCTGAGCGGCCACAATTCGCTGCCGGTGACGATCATGCAGGTGCTCGGAGCCGGCCCCTTGATACCGGTCACCGTCGTGGCCACGGCCGTCGCCCGCGTGAACGCGACCACGGCGGCCAGCATCCAGACCCTGAGCCCGGATGGCTGCGGAGGCGGCGGAGGCAGCTACTCCTTGAGAATCACCGGCACGGAAAGCACCGCCATCACCGGCGACGTCTGGGCCAACGGATCGATCACCTCCAACGGCTCCGCAACGGCAAACGTGAATGGAAACGTGGTTGACATCTGTCCCGGCATGCCGCCATTTCTGGGCGGCTTCACGGTGTCAGGGACCGAGACCAATGGCTGGACGCTGCCCGATCCCGGCTATGCGATGCCTGCGCTCAACACGACGTCGCAGACCTGGTCGCAGTCCGACTACAACGTCGTGCGCAGCCCCGGAACATACAGTGCCGACCCCAAGCTCGGAGGTGGGGCCGGCTGCTATTTCCTCGCCGGCGGGGTCTACAAGTGGCAGGCCGGCATGACGATCAACGGCGGGCTGACCAGCAATGAGCTGCGCCCGCCCGACGAGCCGAGCCTGGTCGCCACGACCTCAGACCTGACGGGAACCGTGGCATCGATTCCAGTGACCGCGCTGAGCGTGGCGGTCGCAGGTGGAACCAACGTCATCTTGGCCGGGCAGGCGTTCACAGTGACCGCGGCTGGCGCCGCCGCAGCGGCGACCTCGATCCCGGTCAACAGCCAGGCTGTCTCCGGCACCATCGCGACGGGCACCACGGTGGTCACCGACTCGCGTGCGGCCAACCAGTTCTGGGACTCCAACGGAGTGAGCTGCGGCGGAGTCTTCCAGCCATACCCCAACAGCACCAACTCCGGCAACCCGGCCAGCCCGCCCGCCACGTACGGCGTGGAGGTCACCGCTGTACGTTGGTCTCCGTACGGGGTGCCAAGCTGCAGCGGCCCCACTTCCTCGTCGTGCTTTCTCCGTGAGAGCGCACCATCGGTGTGCCGGCTCGTCGACATCGCCTCCAACCAGTTCATGAAAGTCTGGGTCAGCAACGTGCCGGGAGCGATGGACTACAACGTCTACGTCTCCGACGGCTCTTGCACGGGTCCGTTCGGCTACCTGGGCCAGATCACCAACACCACCACCGAGGGCAACAGGACGGTTTCCGGATGCGAACCATCGCTTTCACGCAACCAGTCTCCGCCCAGCTCCTTCAGCACGTGCGACCTTGGCAGCTCATCTCAGAACTTCAACGGCAACAACTGGTCAATCGACTTCACGACCAACCCGCCCGACCCCGAGGCTCCACCGGCCGGTCCATCACCGCTTCCCAACAGCGATGCGGGACCTGCCACGGCAACGCCGCCGTCCGGGGACCGCGCCGACGAGAACCAGTGCGTGAACGGCAGCGGCGCTCGCGTCGCATGTCCTACGAAGGTGACCGCCGGCTACATCACGCCGGGCGCAGTTGAGCTCTTCTTCCCGGGCTGCGGTGGCACGTCATCCTGTTGCTCAGCCGCCCTCAACATGAACGGCGGTGGCGATGTTTTCGTCTTCAGCGGGCAGCAGTACGGCCGAGAGCTCTTGTACGAGCCTGGACCCGAGCAGTCGCCCTCACCCAACACCTGCGCCAACTCCGTCTCCGGGCACGGCGTGACCAGCTTCCTGGGCATCTTCTACCTTCCCGCGGCCTCGATCACGATCACCGGCAGCAGCGGCTACCTGGCCAGCATCGCCGGAGGTTTGATCGCCTACACCGCCACCATCAACGGCAACGGCAGCGTGTCGATTGTCGGCGATCCGAGCCTGCGCACCTGGCCGCCTTCGGTGCGCTTGACCCAATGAGCTCTCCTCCCCCTCCACTGCAGCCACCAGATGGTGACGCCAATTCGGGACTGGGCGTCATCGCACCGCTGCTCGCCAACCCTGAGATCACCGAGATCATGGTCATGGGGGCCAGAGATGTGTACGTGGAGGTGGACGGCAAGCTCGTCCTGACGCCTATCAGGTTCGCCAGCGACGAGGAACTGATGGTTGTGATCCGATCCATCGTCGAATCAGTGGGCAGGCGGGTCGATGCGGAAAACCCCCTGTGCGATGCCCGACTCGCCGACGGGTCCAGGGTCCACGTAGCGATTCCGCCCGTGGCGGTCGACGGCCCCATGCTCAACATCCGCAAGTTCGCTCGAGGCCCGCTCGCCATGGCGGACCTGGTCCGGCTGGGAAGCTGCAGCGAAAACGCATTCGGATTCTTGCGAGCGTGTGTAGCGGCGCGAGCCAACATCCTCGTCAGCGGCGGCACGGGCAGCGGCAAGACGACCCTGCTCAACGTGCTGTCCGGCTACATCTCCAATGACGAACGGATAGTCACTATCGAAGACGCCGCTGAGTTGAGGTTGCGCCAGCGCCACGTGGCCAGGCTCGAGTCCAGGCCGGCCGCATCGGATGGAAGGGCGATCAGCATGCGGGACCTGGTCGCCAGCTCGCTGCGCATGAGGCCCGACCGGCTCATCGTCGGCGAGGTCAGAGGCCCTGAAGCGCTCGACATGCTGCAGGCCATGAACACGGGGCACGACGGCTCGATGACCACGCTTCATGCCAACAAGCCGCGCGACGCGCTGGCGAGGATCGAGACGTTGGTGTTGATGGCAGGCTTCGATCTGCCGGTGCGGGCGATCCGGGCGCAGATCGTCAGCGCCATCAACGTGATCGTGCATCTCGAGCGACTCCCTGACGGCAGCCGGAAAGTCACGCAGATCAGCGAGTTGGTCGGAATGGAAGACGACACAATCACCATGCAGGATGTCTTCCGCTTCACAAGATCGGGTCACGATGCGAATGGGCGCGTTACGGGCCGCTTCGTGGCCACCGGAATCCGGCCGCGAATCCTGGAACGGATGCAGGAGATCGGGCTCGAGGTTCCCCCCGAGCTTCAGCCGCTCTTTCCGGGTGCCGTCGGGGGCGGGCAGTAGCCACTCCGCGTCGAGGCCTGCCGACGAAGAGGCCTCTTTCGAAAAGCGCACGGCGCCCGGCTCATCAAGACCGCGCCGGACATCGGCTCGTCCGAGTGCTCGAGGTCGAGCGCGGGGCAGAAAAGGAAGGGGCCTCGTCGCCGAGGCCCCCACCCTACTTACCCCCTCCGTTCAGCCTCCGGGCCGGTGGCCCGTCAGCAGGTGAATGCCTGCTGGTTGTTGATGGCGTCGAATGTGTTCTTCGCCAGCTGCTGGGTTGACTTGTTGTTGCCGTACCACGAGGTGCCGCCGGCGTTGGACTGGCCGGCCGCGTAGGCAGGCGTGGATTCGTTAGGGGGTCATCAGTTGTATTGATCGCCCCGCTGACCGCCGATGCTGTCGGCGCCCCCAGCAGTACGGCGGCAGCCGCCATCACGATTCCGGCCGATCCCAGGCCAAGACGCCAGCCAAACCATTTCTTTGTCACGACACCCCTCCGAGGCAGTTCAGATATCAATCGACTTCGGCAACACGGCGCCCGGCGCGTCCGTCCGCGAACCGCGCGGGCACGTGAAACGGCGCGTGAACGAGCCTTGCCGGTATG
>WNFB01007145.1_pt1 | contig 10013 bp, 10 predicted proteins | sample 5400501 | NCBI WGS metagenome assembly WNFB01 (sample SAMN13153341, study PRJNA577476) | soil metagenome | isolation source: 200 cm saprolite under Douglas fir tree site 2 hole 1 | place: USA:California | collected 2015-04-18
TCGAAGAGCACGTCAATCGAGCCGAAGCTCGACTTGACGATTTCCCGCACGCCGAGGAACCCGGACTGCACGCGCTGCTCGGCGATTTCGAAGACCTGGCTCTGCGCCAGGTCAATCAGCGTTTCGGGATCGTCCGCGCCTTCCAGGCACCGGGAAATAACGTTACTCGAGGCGTTGATGAGGCGGCGGATGACGGACTTTTCCTTGACGATCCGGGAATACTCGGTGACGCTCGCCGAACCTATCGGGACGCCGTCCGTCATGGCGGCGAGGTAGGCGGCCCCGCCGGCCTTTTCGAGCAGCCCTTCCTTCGAGAGTTCTTCCGACAGCGTGACCAGATCAATTGTGCGGTTCCTCTCCGAAATCTCGATCATCTTTTCGAACATGATGCGGTGGGCTTCGGAGAAGAAGTCGTCCTTGCTGAGGGCTTCCACGGCGAGATTCAGCGCCCCGTTATCGAGGAGGATCGAACCGAGCAAGGCGCGCTCGGCTTCGAGGTTCTGAGGCACAGACTTTTCGCTGACGGAACTGGGCGGCATGGGAAAAGAGTGACGGTTTTGCGATGGCCTGATTATACCAACTCGACCGGGACGGTCAATCGTCGGAATTTCCGGTTGCGCGGCCTGTCGGGAAGAGCGGAGAACTCAGCGTTGAAGAAAATGCGCCCCCGCCGAACCTCCACCGGCGAAGCGCATCACCCATCGCGTCACTGGGGCGGCGCGGCGGAGGCTTCAGGCTCGGCCTCGACCTTGACTTTGACGTTGGCCACGACCTCGCGGTGGAGCTTGATGGGCACGTCGTATTCGCCGAGCACCTTCAGGGGCGGGTCGAGCTGGATGCGGCGCTTGTCGATGTTGAAGCCCTGGGCCGCGAGCTTTTCCGCCACATCGAGCGCCGTAACGGACCCGAAGAGCGTTCCCTTTTCCCCCGCTTTGCGAAGGACCACGACACTTGTCCCCTGGACGATTTTGGCCAGCTCTTCCGCCTCGCCTTTTTCCTTCGCCTCGAGCTTCAGGAACCGGACGCGCTGTTGATCGACCCACTTGCGGTTCTGCGGCGTGGCGGCCACCGCGAGCTTTTTGGGCACAAGATAGTTGCGGCCGTAGCCGTTGGCGACTTTGATGATCTGGCCCCGGGTCCCGAGCTTTTCAACGTCTTGAAGAAGGATGACTTCCATAGGGAGTCCCTGAACGACCTCCTGCAGTCTCTGGCTTTTTTCTCCCGGCAGGCCGGGGATGCGCGGGCTTTAATAGCCCGCCGCAAAAGGCAGAAAGGCGATGTTGCGCGCTCGTCTGATCGCGCCGGACAGCACCCGCTGATGGGGAGAGCACGTCCCGGTCAGCCGGCGGGGCAGGATCTTGCCCCGGTCGGAGACGAACTGCCCGATCAGTTTCACGTCCTTGTAATCAATCACATCGATCTTTTCGTCGCAGAATTTGCACACTTTCCGGCGACGGAAGTATTGCTTCCTGGGCCCGGAATAGCCCCCTTCGCGGCGCGGCGGGCGTTCTCCTTCGCCGGAACTTCCTCTCGTGGTGGACATCATCTTCGGCTCCTTCATGCTTGAGCATTCCCAGCACCCGGCGGGTGAGCGGCCGGCGCAGAGGGCCCCGCGCCGGGGGGCGTGGCGGCGGGCTTCGAACGCCGCCTCTTAGCCTCCTGTTTGGCGCGCATGGCCTTGAGCTTTTCAGCTCGCTTCAAATCTTCATCGACCCGGACGGAAAGGTATTTGATCACGACGTCGGTGACCTTGAACCGGCGCTCGACCTCTTTGACCGTGTCGCCGGTGCCGGTCAGCGATAAGAGGACGTAGAAGCCCTCGCGGTATTTCCTGATGCGGTAGGCGAGCCTGCGGCGCCCCATCTTTTCGACTTTTTCCATCGTGCCGCCCGCGCCGCCCACCACCCCCTGCGTCTGCGCGATCAGCTTATCGACTTCCTCTTCCGGAACGTCCGGCCGAACGATAAAGATGACCTCATATTTTCGCATGCAACCTCACGCTTGTTGGGACTCAGTTCGCCTGTTGAACTGGTTCATGGCCTTTTCGGGACCGTCTCTCAGGACCGTGCGGACGGCTTCAACCGACCGGTCAATCATCTCCGCAGCCGTCTCGAGATCCTCCTTTCGGATTTTGCCCAGGACGTAGGAAACGCGGTCCTTGACCGGCCTTTCCGGTCGAACGCCCATTCGGACGCGCACGAAGTCGTCGGTCGCGAGCGCTCCGATCACCGACTTGAGCCCGTTGTGACCGCCCGCGCTGCCGTGCCGCCGGATGCGCAACGTCCCGAAGGGAAGATCCACATCGTCCATCAGGATGATCAGGTCCGGGGCCGAGAGGTTGTACTTCTCGAGCAACCGCGACACCGCGATCCCGCTCAGGTTCATGAAGAGTTGCGGCTTGGCGAGGACAACGTCCACCCGCTCAAGCTGAGTCTCGGCGGTGAGAGACTGCGCTTCCGGTCGCCGGATCTGGACGCCGCAGAACTCGGCCAGCCGGTCGGCTGCCATGAACCCCAGGTTGTGCGGCGTCAAGTAGTATTCGTACCCGGGGTTGCCGAGACCTACGATCAGTTTCAAGCTGCCCCTTTCGTCTCCGCCGGAACCTCGACCGGTTCAAAGACCCTAGGTCTCTTTCTTGCCCTCCTTTTTGGTTTCTTTGGCTTCGGCGGCTCCCTCTTCGGGTTCCGCTTCCTCCTCCGCCTTGCCCTTGCGGATCAATTCGGGCTCGGCCGGCGCAGCCGCTGCCACCTCTGCAGCCGGCTTCTCTTCCTCCTCTTCCTTGAGCACGACGACGTGCGCCACGACCTGGTTAGGGTCGCTGAGGACTTTGACCTTGTTCGGGTCGAGGGGCAAATTCGAAACACGGAGGTTGAGGCCGATGGTCAGTTCGGTCACATCCGCGGTGATATGGTCGGGGATGTCTTCGGGCAGGCATTCGACCTCGACTTCGCGCAAGACGAATTCGAGAATCCCTCCCTGCACCTTGACCCCCGCCGGCTCGCCCGTGATCTGGATCGGCACCTTGACCCTGAGTTTGGTGCCCCGAGTCACGCGCACCAAGTCCACGTGGAGCAACTGGCCGGTGACCGGGTCCACTTGCCAGTCCCGCAGCATGACACGCGCCGGCGTCTTGCCTTTCATCCCGAGGGTAAAGATCGCGTTGTGGCGGGCATCGGAGTGGAGGATTTGCAAAACTTTCTTTGGGTCAACCGCGACGGGGATTGCGGGGCCTCCCCCGCCGTACACGACCGCGGGGACGCGGCCGGAGTGCCTGAGGCGCCGGGCGGCATTTTTCCCGAAGTCCTCGCGCGGATCGGCTTCGATGGACAATTCCTGCGTCATTGGACCTTCACCCCTTGAAAATTCCCTGGACCGGAGCGGGGGACGACTCTCCCGCTCAGATAAACAGCTTGCTCACAGAAGTCTCCTGATGGATCGACCGGATGGCGTTCGCCAGCAGTTTCCCCACGTTCAGCACCTTGATCCTCGCGCACTTCTGCCCTTCGATTGAGAGCGGGATGGAGTTGGTGGTCACCACCTGCTCGATCGGCGCGTCGCAGATGATCTTGACGGCGTCCCCCGCAAAGACCCCGTGGGTGCAGCACGCATAGACCTTCACGGCGCCCTTCTCGATCAGGGCCGAGGCGCTGTGGGCCAAGGTGCCGCCGGTATCGATCATGTCGTCAACGATCAGGCACGTCCTGCCCGCAACGTCTCCGATGACGTTCATCACCTCGACCACGTGCGGGTCTTCGCGGCGCTTGTCAATGATGGCCAGGGGCGCGACCATTTTTTTTGCGAAGGCTCTCGCCCGCTCGACGCCGCCGGGGTCCGGGGAAACCACCGTCAGGTTCTTGAGCTTGAGCCTCCGAAAGTAGTCCACGGTGACCGGAGTCGCGTAGAGATGGTCCACGGGGATATCAAAGTAACCCTGGATCTGGCCGGCGTGCAGGTCGAGCGCCAGCACGCGGTCCGCCCCGGCCGAGGTGAGCAGGTCGGCCACGAGTTTGGCGGAGATGGGAACGCGAGGACGGTCTTTCCGGTCCTGGCGTGCGTAGCCGTAGTAGGGCATCACCCCCGTGATCCGGTACGCCGAGGCGCGCCGGAAAGCGTCGAGCATGACCAGCAGCTCCATCAGATTCTCATTCACCGGCCGGCAGGTCGGCTGAATGAGGAAAACGTCCGCGCCGCGCGCATTTTCGAGGATTTGCAACCGCACCTCGCCGTCGGGGAACCGGCCCACTTGGATTTCTCCCAGAGGCACTCCAAGTTCCTCGCCGATCTCTTTGGCCAGGGCCGGGTGGGCGTTCCCGGAAAAAACCTTTAGCGCGTGCTGGTTCCGCTCCGCCATCCTCGTATCCTTAACACTCAAGATTCCAAACTCTCATCGAGAGGTGATTGGGTCTGGCTGGGAGGCCTGGATTCGAACCAGGGTTCCATGCTCCAAAGGCATGTGTCCTACCACTGGACGACCTCCCAAGGCCCAAGACAAACCAAAGACCCGGGCCAGCGTCCTTTCCGAACTCCAACCGCACTTCAGCGGCCAGCGAAGAGCAGTCGCTGGTATTCGGCTCGAGGCAGGGTTCGCGTCAGGAAGACCTGCCATCCCCGAGGAATCAGCTTCGAGGCGCGAGCAAGTTTTCGGGCGGAAGCGAAGACGGCGTAGAGGGCTGAACCGCTACCCGTCAGCGAGGCGATTTCGGCTCCGGCCCGGAGGAGCCGGCCCTTGATACGCGCCAGCTCAGGCCACTTCGCGAAAACGACCTGCTCAAAGTCGTTTTCGGCCGGTCCCCAGCCGTACGGGGAAAATTGTGACCACACGCCGAATTCAAACATGTTAGGGCCTTGCGCCGGCTTTGTCAACCTGGAGTCCGCCTCGCGGTAAGCCTCCGCCGTGGAAACTGCGAAGCCCGGAAAGACGATCAAGCACTTCCGGCGGGGGAAGTCTTCGAGGGGATACACCTCCTGGCCGCGGCCGCACCCGAGGACCCTCCCGCCCAGCAAAAACAACGGGACGTCGGAGCCGAGGCGCGCTGCCAGCTCAAATCGTCGCGCCGGCTGCATCGGGTCCCCGAGCAAGCGCTCCAGGCCGAGGAGAGTCGCCGCGGCGTCACTGCTCGCGCCTCCCAGACCCGAGCCCGCGGGGATCTGCTTTATCAGGTGGACGGAAATCCCGCCCCGGAATTTCCTCGCTTCTCGCCAAAGCTCGCACGCCTGGTAAACGAGGTTGCCTTCTCCCGCGGGAACGGTGGGGTGGTCGCATCGGACGACCACGCCTTTCCGGTCTTTTCGAAGACTGACCCGAAGACGGTCGTGCAGCGCCACCGTCTGATAAACCGTGCGGATTTCGTGGTAACCGTCCGGACGCCTTCCGAGGATTTTCAGTCCGAGATTGATTTTGGCGAACGCGCGAAGTGGGAGGGAGTCTTTCAAGGCAGGGAAGAGGGCGGGGCGGCCGCGCCGGCGTCCGCTAGTGCCGTTCCAATTATTTGGAGCTATTTCCGTGAGCAGCGCTTTCGAGCAATCTCGAAAGGCCTCGGCTTAAGCCTTTCGGCCCATTAGGTTGGCTATTCCCGCCTGCCGGGTGATTTTTCCTTGGCTGTGCGGAGCTTCAAGTCCTCGAGTTGCTTCCGGAGCTTCGCAGCCTGATCAGCGTCAAAGTCGCTCGATAGGGCGAGCGGCCATTCCTTCAGCGCGCGCTCCCATTCCTGTTCCGCTTCAACCTTCTTGCCGATCTGCAGGTAAAGATGGCCCAAGTGCTCGTGAATGGTCGGGTCGTTCGAGATCAGGCGAGCGGCTTTTTCGAGTTGCGGTCCCGCCAGGTCGTAGCGGTTCATTTTGAAGTACGCCCAGCCGAGGCTGTCGAGGTAGGCGCCGTTGTTGGGCTCAAGCTCCAACGCCTTCTTGATGTAGCCAACGGACTCATCCAGCCGGACGCCGCGGTCCGCGAGCATGTAGCCAAGGTAGTTGGACGCGGCGGCGTTCAGGGGATTGGCCGTCAGCACTTTCTTGAACTGTTCCTCCGCCAGGTCAAACTTCTTCTGGCGCTCGAAGATGGACCCAAGCAGGAATAGGACGTATTCCTGGTCTTCGGGCTTGGGGCTCAGTTCGAGGGCTTTGCGGACCGCCGCCTCTGCTTCCGGATACCGCTTCGCCTGCGAAGTGACCTGGGCAAGGCTGATGTAGATTTCGCGGTCGGCGGGGGTACCGTTCACCATGGCCTGGAGGTGCTCGACCGCCTGGGGCACTCGCCCCTGCTCGGCCTCGAGGGTTGCGCGGAGGACGCGAAGGGCCCGGTCTTCGGGGAATTTCTGGATGGCGTCTTCGGTCTCCTGCAAAGCCTTCTGCGGCTGGCGGCTCAGCCGGAACGTTTCGATGATGAGAGCCTCGCCCCGCGGCGCTTGGTTCTTCCCGAGCGCTACAACTTGTCTGAATGTGGCAACGGCCTGGTCGTACTTTTCCTCCGAGCGGTAGATCAGCCCGAGGCGCTCGAGGAAGATGGCGCGGTTATTGGCCTCCGCCACGGTGTACTGGCCTTCGGGCCTTTCCGACTGCTTGACCAGGCCCTGGAGAAGCTCAATCGCCTTGTCCGGGTTCCCTAAGGTGTCCTCCACCTGGGCTTGCTCGAAGGGGACCTCGGCATTGTCCGGCAACAGGGCCTTGGCGCGTTCGAGCTCCTTCCGGGCTTCTGCGTACAGGCCTTCCTGCCGGTCGAGCTGCGCCAGCCGGAGGTGAGTGGGGCCGTCATCGGGGTCGGCCTTGAGAATTTCTTCGATCTGCTTGCGCGCCGCGTCCAGCTTATTCCCGCTCATCAAGGCTTCGGCATACGCGCGGCGGATTTCCTGGTTTTCCGAGTCCAGCGCCAAGGCCTTTTCGTAAGTGGCAATCGCGTTGTCATAGTCGCGCGCCCTGGTGTACCCGAACGCGAGCATGCCGAGGAGCTGAGGGTCCTTGTCGCTGTCGGGAATCTTTTTCAGCAAGCCGACGGCTTGATCGTAGTCCCCGCGGTCGAAGTAGAGCTGGGCCAGGTCGGCGAGCGCGGTCCTGGAGTTGGGCTCCGCGGCCAGAGCCTTCGTCAGCGCCTCTTCAGCTTTATCGTGCTGGTTGCTGAGCTTGTAGAGACGCGCCAGGCCCACCCAGGACTCGGTGTCCGAGGGGTTGATGCGGGTGAGCGCTTCGAGATGGACGATGGCCTTGCGCAGGCTGTCTTTGGCGATTTTGTCCTGTTGAGTTTCGCCCAGATTGTGCCAGTACAGGCGGGCGAGCAACCGGTGAGCGTCTTCGTAGTCCGGCTCGACTTTCAGAACGGCTTCGGCCTCGCGGACCGCATCTCCTACGCGCTTCACTCGCCAGTAGAGTTCGGCCAGCTCGACGCGAAGGAAGAGCGAGTCGGGATCGGCCTCGAGCGCCTGCTTGTATTCGGATACCGCCCGGTCGGCGAGGTCGCTCCGGTTCCAGAGCCCCGCCAGTTCTCGAAACCGGCGGGCGAGCATGAAGTGGTAATACGCGCGGGTGGGGTCAGAAGCCGAGGCGGACTCCTGCTGGGTTGTATTCACCGGCGCCGGCTCAGCGGCTTTCTGCGCGGCCACGACCCCGGCCGCGCCGACGAAGAGGAGACTTATTCCTGCCAGGATAGTTTTGCGGGTTGTTTGCATCTTTACTTCTTTGGGAAACCTCTCTCGACGATTATGGCATAGGCCTCCAGGGCTGTCAAAGTTGCCCGGCGCGCCTTTGAAGCCCCTGGACCACGGCCTCATTTGCCCTGGTGCCGTTCCAACTTAACGTGCCGAAATGCTTAAGCCGAGGCCTTTCGAGAACGCTCGAAAGCGCTGCTCACGGAAATAACCCCAAATGGTTGGAACGGCACCAGGCGCGTGCTCCGGCCCAGAGCCGGACCGAGCTTTCCCATGGCTCTTGAACCCGCGAAGCGAGACCGTGTAGCATCGTGCCTCTTTTAAGCGGCCGGGCGGGATTGGAAAAGCTTTGCGAGCCCGCTCCGGCCGGCCGTGCGGAGGGGAGGTCAAGCGAGTGAGTGGCGGGCAGCGGTTGAACGGCGGTCGCGTTGGCGTCGTGCTGTTCCAGCTCGGCGGGCCGGACTCGCTCGACGCGGTCGAGCCTTTCCTCTTCAACCTTTTTTCCGACCCTGACATCATCGAGTTTCCGTTTTCGCGGCTGGCGCGCCCGGTGCTCGCGCGACTGTTCTCTTCCCGCCGGGCTCGAAAAGTCCGGGAGCACTACGCCAGCATCGGCGGGAAGTCGCCCATCGGAGAGCTGACAGGACTGCAGGCCAGGGCCCTCGAGGAGCGGCTCCGGAAGGGTCTCGATGCGCGGGTCTTCGTGGCCATGCGTTATTGGCACCCTCTGATCGAGGAAGCCGTGCAGCAAATCGCGGGCGAAACGTTCCGCGAGCTGGTGCTCCTTCCGCTCTATCCCCAATATTCCAAGACCACGACGGGGAGCTCACTGAACGAGTGGCACCGGCGCTACCGGCCGCCCGAGTCGAGACGCATTCCGGTGAAAGTCATCCGCGATTTTTACAGCCATCCTTCTTATCTCGACGCCATCGCGGAGAAAATCAACGAGGGACTGGCGCGTTTCCGTGACGCAGGGAGCGACGGGCGGGCGGAGCCCGCGAGGAATTCGCGCGTCGATGACGTCCACCTGGTTTTCAGCGCGCACGGAGTCCCGAGAAGCGTGATTGAAGCCGGCGACCCTTATCAGGCCCAGATTGAGGCCACGACCGAGCTCGTGATGTCTCGCGGCGGCTGGCCGAATCCGCACCGGGTCTCCTACCAGAGCCGGGTGGGGCCGGGACGATGGACGGAGCCCTCGCTCGATGATGTCCTTCACACTCTCGCCGAGGCCGGCGCGGAGCGCGTTCTCATCGTGCCCATCTCCTTCGTCTGCGACCACATCGAGACGCTCAGTGAAATCGACATCGAGGCGCGCGAAACGGCGCGGCGACTCGGCATCCGGCGATTCGAAGTGATGCCGGCGCTGAACGACTCGCCGAAGTTCATCCAGGCGCTGGCGGAGCTGGTGGTACGGGAAGTGGGCGGGTAAAATCTCGCCCCGCTCTCGGGCCTGATGAGCGATATGCGGGCTGACAGGGCGGCAGCCCGAAGTGGATTCTGCCGAATCGCGGGTTGAAGTCGCGGGCACGCGGACCCCGCGAAGCCAAATGTTTCGTGGAGGTTCGCTGTCCGGTAGTGGCCCGGTTTCCGGGAAGCCGACTACACAGCCAAGCGACCGCCGACGTCAGAGGAGGAGCCGCCAGGCGCTGGGATGGTTTCCGAGTCCCAGCGGAGAGCTGTCGGTACCTCGGCAGCAGTTTCACCGTCAGGAAGAAGAAGCAGTCCGAAAGGACAAGGCGTCGGAGGCGGGACACGACTATTAGGGTAGAGCCCGAAAGGGGAGCTTTTCAAGCTTAGCTACCCGCTTAGCGCAAGCGGAGGTAGTCCTCGACTGAGAATCCAGCATCTTTGAGGATGCGAACGGCGAGGCCACGGCCGATGTCGCAACCTGTGTGAAGAGGGATGGTGACGGACAAATTCCGCTCACGGGCCACAAGGTGAGGTGGCTGCCCGACTGACGATCCTCGACGAAGCATTGGCTCTTCAGGAACCGCACCATCTCACCGGCCGTCACCTGCGGCATGCGGCTCATTCAGGGACCGCCACCGTAAGTTCCTCAACGTGAACTAGGTGGTCATTGTGGGGGATAGGCTGGCCGTGGGCGAGCATTGATGCGAGGTGCTGCTCGATAGCTTGGCGGATATTGCGCTTGGCTTCTTCGATCGTCTTGCCGTTGCTGAAACATCCGGGAACGTTGGGCGTGAAGGCTGAATAACCTTCGTCCTCGGGCTCCTTCTCGATGACGATTTGAAACGAGTAGTACTTCATGGGAATCCTCCCGGTACCGACCTATCTTACCGCAGCTATCCGGACCGTTACATCGCGACGCAAATAATGATGGCGTCCTGAGCAGCGCGAACGCTCTGCGTCAGCCAGGTG
>WNFB01007147.1_pt1 | contig 10010 bp, 4 predicted proteins | sample 5400501 | NCBI WGS metagenome assembly WNFB01 (sample SAMN13153341, study PRJNA577476) | soil metagenome | isolation source: 200 cm saprolite under Douglas fir tree site 2 hole 1 | place: USA:California | collected 2015-04-18
CGAGACCGGAGCGGTAAGCCCCATCTTTCCGGCCGCCAGCGCGCGGTAGAAAATGGCCAGCGCGCCTCCACCGACCAAACCGGCCGCGAGTGCCCACAGCACACTGGTTTTCGATGGAAACTCAGAGTGATTCAGCAGGGCGAGCGTGACCATGAGGAGCGCGCCGCTGGCATGGGCGATAGTTGTCAGAAGAAATGCGTTGGCGCGACGCGCGGCATATCCACCGACAAAATCGCTCGTGCCCCAGCAGAGAAAGGCAGCCAAGCTGAAGCCTGCGGGCACGAGTTGTGCTGGAGAAGCCATCCGATCGGAGGTCACGAGATTAGCATGCAGCCGTAAAGGATTCGCTCAAAGGTCTTCCGAGGGTGCCGGAAAAATTGACTTGTGTGGAACCGCGGCCTAATATTGCCCACCACGCCAGGTGGGCATCGTCCATGATCGGCCAAACCATCTCTCATTACCGGATCGTGCAGAGGCTCGGTGGCGGTGGCATGGGAGTGGTGTACGAGGCGGAGGATCTTCGCCTGGGACGGAGAGTCGCCCTGAAGTTCCTGCCGGATGAACTGGCGCAGGATCCCCAGGCTCGCGACCGCTTTCAGCGCGAGGCGCGGGCGGCGTCCGCTCTGAACCATCCCAACATTTGCACCATTTACGACATTGGCGAGGTTGAGGGCCGTCACTACATCGTGATGGAGTACCTCGAAGGGACGACGCTGAAGTACCGCATCGAGGGCAAGCCCATCTCGGTGGATCAACTGGTGGATTTCGGGGCACAGGTGGCCGATGCGCTGGATGTGGCGCACGCGGCGGGAATCATCCATCGCGACCTGAAGCCGGCGAACCTGTTTCTGACCAAGCGGGGGCAGGCCAAGATTCTCGACTTCGGACTGGCCAAGGTCGCGGCCAGGCCGCAACTGGAACCGGTAGCCGCGTCCTTGCCGACCATGGCCGTGGACGATGCGCACTTGACCAGCCCGGGCAGCACCGTGGGCACGGTGGCGTACATGTCGCCGGAGCAGGCGCGGGGCGAAGAACTGGATGCTCGAACTGACCTATTTTCTTTTGGCTCCGTGCTATACGAGATGGCCACCGGGCGGCAACCGTTTACCGGCAACACTTCGGCCGTAATTTTCGATGCGATCTTGAACCGCGCGCCCACCGCACCGGTGCGGCTGAATCCAAATTTGCCCGCGGAGCTCGAAAGGATCATTAACAAGGCACTGGAGAAGGACCGCGATCTGCGTTATCAGGTGGCGTCGGAAATGCGCGCGGACTTGAAGCGGCTGAAGCGGGAAATTGATTCGGGGAAAAGTTCTGCAGCGAGCGCGCCACGGGAAATCGCCGAGCTTCGCTCGCCCGGACAGCCGGGGACGGCTGTCCCCACGTGGACTGTTCCCACGGGCGAAGCGGTGCCACTTTCCGCGCCAGCAGTCCCATCGGCGACGCCAGGTTCTGGCCAGACTTCAGCCACAACGGTTGCACCGAGTGGCCGAAAACAGTGGTACATCGTGGCCGCCGCCGTGATTGTCGTGGCAGCGGGTATAGCTGGCTTTTTCTACACGCGGCGGGCGCGGGCGCTGACGGAAAAAGATTCTATTCTGCTGTCCGACTTCGTGAACACGACGGGCGATCCGGTTTTTGATGGGACGCTCAAGCAGGCGCTGGCAGTGCAACTGGAACAGTCTCCGTTTCTCAATGTTTTTCCCCAGGAGCGGGTGCGGGACACCTTGCGTTACATGGGACGGTCCTCCGAGGAGCGGCTGACTCCCGATCTGGCCCGGCAGGTCTGCCAACGTGAAAGCATCAAAGCCGTATTGAATGGTTCTATTGCCACCATAGGAAGCCAGTACGTGGTAGGCGTGGACGCAATCAATTGCCAGACTGGCGACACCCTGGCCCGCGAGCAGATTGAGGTAGACAAGAAGGAGCAAGTGTTGGGAGCTGTGGGGAATGCAGCCTCGAAACTGCGAGGCAAGCTGGGCGAGTCGCTCGCTTCGGTCCAGAAATTTGACGCGCCCATCGAAGAAGCCACTACTTCGTCGCTGGAGGCGCTGAAGGCATTCAGTCTGGGCGAGGCGGAGCGGGACAAAGGATCCGAGTACACTGCCATTCCTTTTTTTAAACATGCTCTCGAACTGGACCCCAATTTTGCCTTGGCTTACGCGCGCTTGGGGCAGGCCTATACCAACACCGGCCAGAGTGCGCTGGCGATCGAAAGCACAAAACAGGCCTTCGAACGGCGAGAACGTGCCAGCGAACTCGAGAAGCTCTACATTTCTACCCACTACTATGACAACGTCACCGGAGAGCTGGACAAGTCGATAGAGGCCTATCAACTTTGGAAGCGGACCTATCCGCGAGACTTCATTCCAACCAATAATCTCGCGGCCAACTATGGCCGCATTGGTAAGTTTGATCAGGCCCTCCAGGAAGCTCAGGAAACCGTGCGCCTAAACCCTAATGCGGCCTACAGTTACAGCGTTCTGGGAGGCGCGTACTTTGGACTCAACCGCTTTGCCGAAGCCAAGGCAGTCCTTCAAAGGCAGATAGCGCTCAAGCTGGATGGCATGAGTGAGCACCGAAACCTCTACTATCTGGCTTTTCTGGAAGGCGACACGGCTGGGATGGAGCGGGAGGCGGAGTGGGCAAAAGGCAAGCCGGATGAATTCGTCACGCTGGAGGCCGTCGCGGAAGCCGCCGCCTCTTCAGGCAAGCTACAGAAGGCCAGAGAGGCCTACCGTCAGGCAATTGAATCAGCACAGCGCGGAAAGTTTGAAGAGAGTGTAGCCGGCATTACGGCGCGGCTAGCGATTACCGAAGCCCTGTTTGGCAATTTGGTGCAGGCGCACGACGGGGCAACGGCGGCACTCGCCATGGATCGAAGCCGGAGGACGCTCGTGTTCTCGGGCATCGCGCAGTCCATGGCTGGAGATGTTCCCCAGGGGACTACGATAGTGGCCGAGGTGAGCAAGCGCTTTCCGACCGATACCTTGGTCAACGACGTTTGGGAGCCAACGATCCGGGGCGAGATTGAGATCAACCGCGGCAATCCCGGCAAGGCGATCGAGTTGCTCCAGGCAGCATCCCCCTACGAGTTTGGCCGGGATTCACGTGTGCTGCCCAATTACGTTCGCGGTCAGGCTTACATGAAGGCGCGCCAGGGAAAGGAAGCGGCAGCCGAGTTTCAAAAAATCCTGCATCATCGCGGAGTTTGCCAGACTTCACCGGCTTGCAGCTTGTCCCATCTGCAACTGGCGCGGGCGCGCGCTATTTCAGGCGATGGCGCAGGGGCGCGTACTGCTTACCAGGACTTCTTTGCTCTCTGGAAAGACGCTGACCCAGATATTCCCATCCTGAAGGAAGCCAAGGCTGAGTACGCAAAGTTGCAGTGACCCCCAAATTTAGACGATGTAGCGACGGGCATCCCCGCCCTTCCAGCACCTAAGGTCACACGGGTCGGGGACGCCCGCGCCTACATCGCTTCGTATTAGGTATTTGTCATCCGTGGGCGAGCGACTGCGCCTACGAGTCCGTGCTGGCCGATGAGCACCCACATGGTAGAATTTCAGCCAGATTCCCTTGCGCGAGAACCCAGGTTTGATCGAACTCGCACCTTCGATACTGTCGGCTGACTTTGCGCGTCTGGCAGAGCAGGTCCGCGGCGCGACCGAAGGCGGCGGCACGGTGATCCACGTGGATGTCATGGATGGGCACTTTGTCCCCAACATCACCATCGGGCCGCCGGTGGTAAAGTCCCTGCGCAAGGAGACCGATCTGCCCCTTGACTGCCACCTGATGATCGAGAATCCGGACCAGTACATTCCCGAGTTCGCGGAGGCTGGGGCGGATTGGATCTCGGTGCATCAGGAAGCCTGCCGGCACCTGAATCGGACGCTGCATTTGATCAAGAGCCATGGATGCGTGGCGGGGGTGGTCATTAATCCCGCGACTCCGGTCGAGAGCCTGAGCGAAGTGCTCGACATTGTGGACTACGTTCTGGTCATGTCGGTAAACCCGGGTTTCGGAGGGCAGAAGTTCATTCCCGGGACGGCGCACAAAATCCGGCGGCTGGCCGATCTGCGGGCACAGCGTGGGCTTAATTATCGGATTGAGGTGGATGGCGGGATTGGCTTGGACACGGTGGCCGATGTGGTGCGGGCAGGGGCGGAAATTCTGGTGGCGGGCAACGCGGTGTTCGGCCAGGGCGATCCAAAGAGTAACGCCCAGAAGCTGCTGAAGGCGGCAGTGGAGGCCACGCTGCAGAAGGTGTAGGTCACGTGGGGACAGCCGCCCTCGGCTGTCCGGCCGGGTCAAAGACCCGGCAGTTATTTTTAGATGATCTGTCGAGCTTCGCTCGACTGGACAGCCGAGGGCGGCTGTCCCCACGCACTTCGAGGTGTTATGTCACGTCGTTTTCTGGTAATTGTTCTCGCGGGTGTGCTGGCCGTGACAGTGGCCTGCACCAACAAGAAGGTCAACAATCCGCTCGCCAATGTCGGCTCGAAACAGCCGGACAAGGTTTTGTTCGACAGGGCCATGGACGCCTTGAAGCACAACCGGTTCGACGTAGCGCGGCTGACGCTGCAGACCCTGATCAACACCTATCCCGATTCTGAGTTCATCGCGCGCGCCAAGCTGGCGGTGGCCGATTCCTGGTATGCCGAGGGCGGTTCTACGGCGTTGACCCAGGCGGAAATCGAATACAAGGACTTCAAAACCTTCTTCCCCAACATGCCGGAAGCGGCTGAAGCGCAGCTCAAGGTCGCGAACATTCATTATCAGCAGATGGAGAAGCCCGACCGCGACTACACGCACGCTATGCGCGCTGAGGAGGAGTACCGGGCACTCATCCTCGAGTTCCCCGATAGCAAGCTGGTGCCGGAAGCCAAGCAGCGTCTGCTGGAAGTGCAGGAAGTGATTGCGGAACGCGAGTTCCGGGTGGGCCGTTTCTACTACCTGCGCGAGTCTTATCCGGCGGCGATCGCACGTTTGCGCTCTCTCGTGGACAGATATCCGCTTTACAGCAAAGCGGATGAATCGTTGTACCTGCTCGGGCAGGCGTACGAGGGTGAGATCGCGATGCTGCGGTCACGCCAGTTGAACGAGGCGGCGAAGGGCCGGATGATTCAGGAGTTCACCAACGGAGCGGCGGAAGCTTATTCCCGGATCCTGACCCGGTATCCGTTGATGGACCGGGCGGACGATGCCAAAGCCCGGCTTCAAGCCTTGCGCCAGCCGGTGCCGAGGCCGACCAAGGCCGCCGTCGCACAGAACAAAGCGGAAGAAGACAGCCGTCGCGAAACTGGTATGTTCGGCAAAGTGTTGCGAAATTTCCAGAAGCATCCGGATGTGGCCCAAGCCACGAAAGTCGGCGAGCCCACACTGGTGGATCCCAAGATGATGAGCGCCAGCGACGTGGTGCAGCAGGCTACGCGAGCGCTGGTGGGAGCCGGGTCGACGCCGTCGGGCAGCAACACGGTTTCTGTCGAGACTGTGGGCAAAGGCGCGCCGCCCGCGGATCAGCCGGCGCCGCGTTCGGATGCGCCCGCGCCGAATAACTCCGCTCCATCGGCCGATAGTTCCGGGCCGTTTTCAGCCGCGCAATCTGGCGCGAAGGAATTGAAGCCCGATGTACCCGCGGACGCAAACGAGCTGAAGCCTAATGTGCCCAACGACAGCGGCCCGACTCTACCGGCTCCCCAGCAGGTCAATGAGATTCAGACTGGCGCAGCAAATCAGGCCGCAAACGGGCAAGCCAGTGCCGGCGACGGAAAATCCGGCGATACGGCCTCGTCTTCCAGCCAGCAGAAGGATGACGACACAACCGTCTCTTCCAGCAAACATAAGAAAAAGAAGGGCCTACGAAAGATTGTGCCGTTCTGAACCACGGGTTTTGGGTAGCAGGCCGTGAGTGCAACCCGGGCTCCAGGACGCAAAATGCAAGACTGTGGGTAGGTACCGTTTCACCCACTCGTGGCTGGCCACTGGTAACGTGCTTACTGTTTTATTCTCATTGACTTACAGCCTAGGACCAGATAACTTCGCGCTATCTCCCCCTCACCAAAGGACATCCCTTGGCGCGGAAAATACTGCTCGCAGATGACAGTGTGACAGCTCAGAACATGGGCCGGAGAATCCTCAGCGATGCCGGCTACGAGGTGATCACTGTCAACAACGGCTCTGCGGCGCTCAAGAAAATCGCGGAACAGAAGCCGGACCTCATCATTCTCGATGTGTACATGCCCGGTTATAGCGGGCTGGAAGTGTGCCAGCGCCTCAAGGAAGCGCGCGAGACCGCGCGCATTCCGGTGCTGCTGAGCGTAGGCAAGCTGGAGCCTTTTAAGCCCGATGAAGCGCTCCGGGTGCGCGCCGATGCCTTCATCGTCAAACCCTTCGAGGCGAGCGAACTTCTCACCGCGCTCACCAAGCTCGAAGATAAAATCGTTCCTCAGGCAGCGCCCCAAAAACCCGGCCGCTTCGCGAAGGCCCTGGCGGCGGTGGAACGGTCCGAGACAGGTGACCGATTCGGCGATACGGAAAAGGGATGGAAAAATCGTCTGATCATTCCTTCTCCGACAACCAAGCCTCAAGAATCAGAAGCGGAGATTGCGCGGGTCGAGAGCACTGGCGTACGCGAGGCGGGTCGCGATCAGGATTTCAGTCCTGCAGAACCGCAGGGATTTGAACGCCCCATTCCTGCCGGCCTGCCGCCCGACATTACTTCGGAGGAGATCGCGGCCATTGCAGCAGCAGCGGCGGCGTTTGGCAAGCCTGAAGAGCCCGCTGCCCAACCCCAGGCCGGCGCGAAAGCGGAAGCGGAAAAATCCGAACCCGCCGCGAGCGATGGGAGCGCAGCCGAGGCGCCATCGGCAACCTTTGCGTCCGCACCCGACGGGGAGGCGGCCGAAGCCAAACCTCCGGCGGCGGAAGTCCACGCCGCACCGGAAGCAGTTGCGGCTAGCGAAGCCGGGAAGATAAACGAGAGTCCCGCACCGACGGAATCACCTGCGGCAACGGCTGGAACAGACTCAACAAAAACGGTGCCCGCAGCTGCAGATGCCGAGGTATTGGCTGCGATTGCTTCACTGGCGCCCAGCAACGGGCATGACGCTGGCAGCGTACAGCCGACAGAACAAGGCGGGTACGGCAGCACGCAGAAGGGTGAGAAGATTCCCGTCACAGCGGCAGTGTCAGTTGCATATGCGGAGTTGGCAGCCGCGAGCGGGCCGCGATGGATTGCCGAACAAGCCGCGGTTGGAGAGGATGAATCCACCCTCATCCTGGAACGGGAGATGGAAAAGGCGTATGCCGCCTGTGCTGCGGCCGAGGCTGCCCGGACTAGTTTCGCGGTTGCAGCGGCGGCAGGGATGACTTCCGCCGCGACTCGATCCGCTTTACCGAGCATGGAGTCCGCTTCCACCGTAGCTGGCGGATCACAACCTCAAGAGTCCGCATCGGCGGCAGCCATGGCTGCTGCGGAAGTAGCGCCCCAGACGGCTGCAGCTCCGAAACCTTCCGAGAGCGCGCCAGCTCCCGAGGAAGATGATCACCAGCGCGAAGCTGAACTGGCCGCCGCATGGGCGAATTGGAGGCAGATCAGGGAATCCATCGTCGGATCACAACTCACCTCGCAGATTGCCGACGCTGCGGCTGCCGAATTCAAGGAGACCCAGCGGGAAGAGCCGCCGTCCGCGGTGTCGGAGGAAGCAAAATTGGCCGCCCAGCCTGCAAGCGATGGCTCTTCGAGTACCTCCTCAGCCGACTCCACCGCCATTGCCAGCATCGTCGACAGCATGCTGGCCGAGTTGAGGCCCAAGCTCGTCGAAGAGATCGCAAAGAAGATGAGCCACGAGAAGAAGAAAAGGAAGAAAGACTAGCTGTCACTCGGTATTGAGGTACTGAACTCAGTTTGACCCCTGTTTTCTCCCGCCTGTAATATCAAAGTTCATCTTTGCTGATAGAACTGCCGAGCTTCGCTCGGCTCGGACGGCCCCTTCGACTACGCTCAGGGCAGGCTTGGGCGGCCGTCCCCACGCAAGCCGTACCTAGCACACAAAATGCCGCACGAGCTACCCAAAGCGTACGAGCCGGGCGCGATTGAAGCGCGCTGGGCCGAGTACTGGATCAAGGAAAAGCTGTTTTCGGTTCCGACTCCTCCGCCGGGCGAGACGCATCCGGTGTTCACGCTGTTGCTGCCGCCGCCCAACGTCACCGGGCGTTTGCACATGGGACACATGCTCAACCAGACGCAGATGGACATCATCGTGCGCTGGCACCGCATGCGCGGCTTTCTGACGCTGTGGCTTCCCGGCACCGATCACGCCGGCATCGCGACGCAGATGATGGTCGAGCGCCAACTGGCGAGCGAAGGAAAAAAGCGTCGTGATTTGGGCCGTGAAGCGTTCATCGAGCGCGTGTGGGAGTGGAAGCGGCATTTTGGGGGCGCAATTCTTGAGCAGATGAAGCGGCTCGGGGCTTCAGTCGACTGGGACCGCGAGTACTTCACCATGGACGACAACCTCTCGCGCGCGGTGCGCGAAGTCTTCGTCCGCCTGTATGAAGAAGGCCTGATCTACCGCGGCAAATACATCGTCAACTGGTGCCCGCGCTGTGAAACGGCGATTTCCGATCTCGAAGTCAAGCATGAGGAGGTCCCCGGCAAGCTGTATGAAATCCGCTACCCGGTGGTCGGAACGAAGAGCGGCACAAAGGAATTCATCACTGTCGCCACCACCCGGCCGGAGACCATGCTCGGCGATACTGCCGTCGCCGTGAACGAAAAAGACGAGCGTTACAAGCATCTGCACGGGAAAAAAGTCCTGCTGCCGTTGATGAATCGAGAGATTCCCGTCATCACGGACGAACTGGCCAATCCTGAGTTCGGCACCGGCGCGGTCAAAGTCACTCCAGCGCACGATCCCAATGACTTCGAGGCCGGATTGCGCCACAACCTGCCACAGATCGATGTCATGGACGAGCACGCCCGCATGAATCAGAACGCGGGGCCGTATGCCGGCCTGGATCGCTTCGCAGCGCGGGAACGGGTGCTCGAAGACCTGCGCAAACAGGGATTGCTGGTGGCGGAGAAGGATTACACGATCTCGATTGGTAAGTGCGATCGGTGCGGAACCGTGGTTGAGCCGCGGCTTTCGACACAGTGGTTCATCAAGATCGCGCCCCTGGCGAAGCGTGCGACCGAGGCGGTGGAGCAGGGCGAGATCACCATTGTTCCGGAGAACTACAAGCAGATTTATCTGAACTGGATGAACAACATTCACGACTGGTGCATCTCGCGCCAGTTGTGGTGGGGACACCGCATTCCTGTGTGGTACTGCGCCGGTTGCAAAGACATGATGGTTGCTCGCGAAGCACCGGCGAAGTGCACAAAATGTGGCGGCGCCAACCTGGAGCAGGATACCGATGTGCTAGATACCTGGTTCTCGTCCGGCCTGCTGCCGTTCACCACGCTGGGCTGGCCGGAAAAAACGCGCGATCAGGAGGTCTTCTACCCGACCACGCTGCTGATTACGGCGTACGAAATCCTGTTTTTCTGGGTGGCGCGCATGATCATGTTTGGCTGTCATTTCATGCAAGGTCACCAGCAAGACACGGAGCTGAAGCAGGCCAGCGGCTGGGCGGACAAGAAGGACGACAGTGTGCCATTTCGGCAGGTTTATATTCATGCGCTGGTGCGCGATGCGGAACGGCAGAAGATGTCCAAGACCAAGGGGAATGTGCTTGATCCTATCAAGGTGACCGAGAAGTACGGAACCGACGCCACGCGATTCACGCTGGCGGCGATGGCGGCCCCGGGCACCGACATTGCGTTTAACGCAAGCCGGACCGAGGGTTATCGAAACTTCGCCAACAAGATCTGGAATGCGGCGCGATTCATGTTCATGAATGTGGACAAAGCGGGTGCTGGTCTGCGTTCCGGTAATGGAGAGGCGGGCGTCTCGCCCGTCCAAGCCGGGCTCAATCAGCACACAGGGGTTGCTGCATTCGAAGCG
>WNFB01007151.1_pt1 | contig 10009 bp, 10 predicted proteins | sample 5400501 | NCBI WGS metagenome assembly WNFB01 (sample SAMN13153341, study PRJNA577476) | soil metagenome | isolation source: 200 cm saprolite under Douglas fir tree site 2 hole 1 | place: USA:California | collected 2015-04-18
CGACCCACTCGGCGCGCGCGAGCGTGCGCAGTTCGCCCTTGCCGAACCAGGACAGGGCGAGCGGCTGGAAGGCAAGCAACACCCCGCGCAGAGGCGAGCGCGGGCTGCGCGCACCCCGCGCCACCATCGACACCCGCCCGAAGGGGCGGGTGAATACTTCGATCAACAGGCTCGTTTCACGATAGGCATAGCCGTGCAGGATGAAGGCCTCGCGGCTTTCCTGCCGAGTACGCTCAGCCATAGCCCATCTGCCTCAGGGCCGCTTCGTCGTTCGTCCACCCGCCGCGGACCTTGACCCAGACTTCCAGATAGACTTTTCCGCTGAATAACGTCTCAATATCCTTACGAGCGGCGGTGGCGATCTGTTTCAGCTTGCTCCCCCCCGATCCGATGATGATCGCCTTGTGTCCCTCTCTTTCCACAACGATAGCGGCGTGAATCCGGCGCATGCCACCCCGCTCCTCGAATTTCTCGATTTCTACGCCGGTGCTGTAGGGAAGCTCCTCCCCCAGAAGGCGGAACAGCTTTTCGCGAATCAGCTCCGCGGCGAGAAACCGCTCGCTGCGGTCGGTCAGCTCGTCCACGGGATGGATCGCCGGCTGCTCCGGTAGGTAGCGCGCAACCGCGCTCCGCAGCTCGTCGAGTCCCTTGCCGCTGCGGGCGCTGACCGGCACGATTTCCGCGAACTGCGCCTCGCTCGCCGCTTTTTTCAGAAACGGCAGCAAACCCGCAGGGTCGGTCGTGTCGATCTTGTTGACGACCAGGAACAGCGGAACCTCCGCAGGCGCGAGTTTCAGCAGCGCGCGGTCTTCCGCCCCGAAGCGCTTCGCTTCGACGACCAGGGCGGCCACATCGACCGCCTCGAGCGCTCCGCGAACCGAGCGGTTCATCACGCGATTGAGCGTACTGCGATGCCGAGTCTGAAATCCGGGCGTATCGACGAGGATGAACTGGGCCGTCTCCGTGGTGAGGATGCCGCGAAGGCAATGTCGCGTGGTCTGCGGCTTGTGCGAGGTGATGCTGAGTTTTTGTCCCAACAACGCATTCATCAACGTGGACTTGCCGACGTTGGGGCGCCCGATCAGAGCGATCGCGCCGCAACGAAACGGCTCCGGAGTCGTCACGGTACGCCCGTTCGACGGCGGATCTTCTCGAAAGCGTGCATGGCCGCTTCCTGCTCGGCGTTTCTCCGGCTGCTTCCGTTGCCCGTAGTCCGCACCGCGAGCTGCGGAATCACGCACTCCACCTCGAAATCCTGGCTGTGCGCCGCCCCGTGGGTTGCCACCACGGAATATTGCGGTAGCGCGATCTTTCTCGCCTGAAGCAATTCCTGCAGAAGCGTCTTCGGGTCCTTTCCGAGCGCCTTCGGATCCAAGCCCTCCAACAGCGGCTCGTACAAGCGACGGATGGCCTCCCGGGCCGCCGAAAAACCGCCGTCGACGAAGACCGCGCCTATCAGCGCTTCGAAAGCATCGGCCAGAATGGAGGGCCGCGCGAATCCGCCGCTCTTCAGCTCGCCTTCCCCCAGCTGAAGGGTGTCGCCCAGCCTGAGCGTCTGCGCGACCTGATGCAACGACTCCTCGCGCACCAGGTGCGCGCGCAGCCGCGACAATTCTCCCTCGGAAAGCCCGGCGAAGCGTTCGAACAGCTCCGCCGCAACGACGCAGTTCAAGATGCCGTCGCCCAGGAACTCCAGCCGCTCGTTATGAAGCGCGCCGTGACTGCGGTGCGTGAGAGCCCGCGAAAGGAGCTCGGGCCGCGAAAACCGGTATCCGATATGCTGCTGGAGACGCTCCCGGTCCACGGCCCCCCTCGGAGTGCGCGCCGAGCGTGTGGTGGAACCCGGTCCCGGTGCGTCGTTAATTGTTGCTGCTCGCGGCAAAATCGATCACGAGGCTGATATTGCCGAACAGCGCGATTCGCTTCGGATAGGAAAACGAGACCACAAGGTCGCCGCCTTCCTTCGTGACATCGAGGTCCTTGCTTCCGATCACGTCGAAGTCGTCCACCGCCGCGCGGCGATCGAACGCCTGGCGCACCTCGCCGACGGTGCCCTTGCTGTTGGTCTGCGCGATGCCGGTGATCGCCTTCTTGATCTTGAAGTATTCGATGTAGGCAGGAGCGATCTTCAAGCCCCCGATCGCGACGATAACGACGACGATAGACGCGATCACCATTCCGATCAAGGTAACGCCTCGCTGGTTCCTCATGGATCCCCCTTCACTGAAATGTTCCGAAGCGCCGCGGCTCGCTGAAATTGAACCAGATGAAAAACGCCTTTCCGACGATATTCTCGTCCGGAACGAACCCCCACACGCGGCTGTCCGCGGAGTTGTCGCGGTTGTCGCCCATCATGAAATAGTGCCCGGGAGGCACGGTGCAGGCCACGCCTTCGCTATTGTAGTTGCAATTTTCGCGAAACGGGAATGGTCGCGTGAAGGGGACCGCTGCGGGCGCATCGCTCTCCAGGAGAATGGCGTGCTCGACTCCGCCCACCGTCTCGATAAACTGTGCCGAGTAGTGGATCCGTTCGCGATTCAGATAGTCGGAGACCTGTTTGCGCGGCTGGGCGACGCCGTTGATGAAGAGTTTCTTGTTCTCGTAGACGACCCTGTCGCCGGGAACGCCGATGACGCGTTTGATGTAGTCGAGCGACGGGTCCTCGGGAAAACGAAACACCATCACGTCGCCCCGCTTCGGCTCCCCGATACTGACGATCTTCTTGTTGATGAGCGGGATCCGGATGCCGTAGGCGAACTTGTTAACCAGGATGAAATCGCCCACCACCAAAGTCGGCACCATCGATCCGGAGGGGATCTTGAAGGGCTCCACCAGGAACGAGCGCAGCAGGAACACGATGAGAATGACCGGGAAGAAGCTCTTCGGATATTCGATCCACCAGGGTTCCTTGTCGTCCTTCCCCCGGTGCTTCGCGAAGTAGACCGCATCCGCCAGGGCGAACGCCCCCGTGATCGCCAACAAGACAAAAAGTATCAATGCAAAATTCATTTGCTTTCAACCTGAAGTATGGCGAGAAACGCCTCTTGGGGTATTTCCACCGTGCCCACCTGTTTCATGCGCTTCTTTCCCGCTTTCTGCTTTTCCAGCAATTTCCTTTTACGCGACACGTCGCCGCCGTAGCACTTCGCCAGCACGTTCTTGCGCAGCGCCTTGACGGTTTCGCGCGCGATGATGTGCGAGCCTATCGCCGCCTGCACCGCCACGTCGAACATCTGCCGCGGGATCAGTTCGCGCATTCTCGAAACCAGATCGCGGCCGCGGTACTGGGCGTTCTCCCTATGCACCATAAGCGACAAGGCATCGACCCGCTCCCCGTTGATGAGGATGTCGAGCTTCACCATGTCGGCGGCGCGGTATTCCTTGAATTCGTAGTCGAGCGAGGCATAGCCGCGGCTCGCGGACTTGAGCTTGTCGAAAAAATCCATCACCACCTCGTTGAGCGGCATCTCGTAGGTCAGCATCACTTGGCGCGCGTGATATTGCATATTCTTCTGCACTCCCCGCTTTTGCGTGCACAGGGTCATGATCGCTCCGACGTACTCCTGCGGCATGAAAATGATCGTTTCGATAATCGGCTCGCGGATCTCCTCGATTTTCGAGGGATCCGGCATCTTTGCGGGGTTCTCGATGCGCGCGACCGTCCCGTCCCGCAGCAGCACTTCGTACACCACCGTGGGTGCAGTCGTGACGAGCGCCATTTCGTATTCCCTTTCAAGCCGCTCCTGCACGATATCCATGTGCAACAGACCGAGGAAGCCGCAGCGGAATCCGAAACCGAGGGCCTGGGAGGTCTCCGGCTCGTAGTGCAGGGAGGCGTCATTGAGCTTCAGCTTCTCCAGCGCGTCCCGCAGCGCTTCGTACTCGCTCGCCTCCACCGGATAGAGTCCGGCAAACACCTGCGGTTTGATCTCCTTGAAGCCCGGCAGCGGCATGGCCGCGGGACGATTTACCAGGGTGATGGTGTCGCCGACGCGCGCGTGCTGGAGCTCCCTCACCCCGGCCGTGACGAATCCCACCTCTCCGGCCGAAAGCTGCTCGCGGCTCTGCGATTTGGGCGTGAACACGCCGACCTGCTCGCACAGGTGAACCGCCTGCGTGGACATCAGCAACAGCTTGTCCTTCGGCCGGATGACTCCATCCACCAGCCGCACCAGCATGATCACGCCAACGTAGTTGTCGAACCACGAGTCGATGATAAGCGCCTTGAGAGGAGCGGCCGGATCGCCTTTCGGGGGCGGCATGCGATGGATCACCGCCTCGAGAACTTCCTCCACCCCTTCGCCGGTCTTGGCGCTCACAAGTAACGCGTCGCTCGCCTTGATGCCGATGACGTCCTCGATTTCCTGTATCGCGAGCTCGGGATTGGCCGAAGGGAGGTCGATCTTGTTGAGCACCGGCACGACCTCGACGCCCTGTTCGATGGCGGTGTAGCAGTTGGCGACGGTCTGCGCCTCCACCCCCTGGCTTGCGTCCACCACCAGCAGCGCTCCCTCGCACGCGGCGAGCGAGCGCGACACTTCATACGAGAAATCGACATGCCCGGGAGTGTCGATAAGATTCAAGTTGTAGGTCTTTCCGTCGCGCGAAGTGTATTGCAGCGCTGCGGTCTGCGCCTTGATGGTGATGCCGCGCTCGCGTTCCAGATCCATCGAATCGAGCACTTGCTCCGACATTTCGCGCTCCGACAATCCGCCGCAGCGCTGGATGAAACGGTCGGCCAGCGTCGATTTGCCGTGATCGATATGGGCAATGATCGAAAAATTGCGGATGTGCTGCATTGGGACTACCGGTTATAAAAAAAAGGTGCCACCAAGCACCTTTTCAGCCACAAGGCTTTGAATTTTAGCGTATTTCGGTGGCGTATGCAGTAAACTTCGCCGGGTCGCAATGGTCGCTAACCGGGCGCGCCTTCGCCTTTGACGGTTACGAACAGATTGCTCTCGCCGCGCCGCACGTGCAGCGTAAGGGTGGTGTTGCGCTCCAGCTGCGCGAGCAGCTTGTTGAAGTGTTCCGTGGATCTCACTTCAGTGGTTTGGCCCCGGCTGGTCACCGCCGTGATCACGTCGCCAGCGCGCACGTCCGCGCGGCGATTGTTCCGGACCTCTTCGACGATCACGCCCCCTCCCAGCTTCAGGTCGCGCTTTTGCTCCGCGGTGAGATCGACGACCGCGAAACCCAGGCGGTTGGCTGCCTGCTCCGGCGGCTTTCCCCGGCGCTCGGTACGGCTCGCGAGGCGATCCTCGGGCAATTCACCGACCGTGACGGTGATCTCCCGGGTCACGCCCTTGCGCCACACTTCCATGCTCGCTTTGTTGCCGGGCTTGGTGTTGCCGACGATGCGCGGCAACTCGCTCGAACTCGATACCGGCTTGCCGTCGAACTTGAGAATGATGTCGCCGGTTTCCACCCCGGCCTTTTCGGCGGGGCCGCCTTTCTCGACGGCATTGACGAGAGCCCCCGCCGGCCTCGCAAGACCGAACGATTCGGCGAGTTCCTTCGAAACTTCCTGGATCACGACGCCGATTCGTCCGCGGCTGACGCGACCGGACAGGCGCAGCTGGCTCTGCACTTCCATCGCGACGTCGATCGGAATCGCGAAGGAAAGCCCCATAAAACCGCCGGTGCGACTGTAGATCTGCGAATTGATTCCCACGACTTCGCCGCGCATGTTGAACAACGGCCCGCCGGAATTCCCCGGGTTGATCGCGACGTCGGTCTGAATGAAGGGAACGAAGTTCTCCTGCGGCAGGCTGCGGCCTTTGGCGCTGACGATGCCCGCAGTAACGGTGCTGTCGAAGCCGAACGGCGAGCCGATTGCGACGACCCATTCGCCGACCTTGAGCCGGTTCGGATCGCCCATCCGTACGGCCGGCAGCCCGGTTGCATCGATTTTGATCAGCGCGAGGTCGGTGCGTCTGTCCGCGCCGATGACGCGAGCCTTGAATTCGCGCTTGTCGGTCAGGCGAACGGTGATCTCATCGGCAGAGTCGACGACGTGCGCGTTGGTGAGAACGTAGCCGTCGGTACTGATGATGAAGCCCGAGCCGAGCGAACGGCTCTCGAAATCGCGCGGGCCCTGTCCGCCGGGTCCCGGCGGGCGCGGGATGAAGCGCCGGAAGAAATCGTAGAGCGGATCGTCTTCCTCGAGATTCGGAATTTGCGGTGAAGCACGGCGTTCGCGTACCTGAGTGGTACTGATGTTGACGACGGTGGGGCCCTGCCTCTCGGCGAGATCCGTAAAATCGGGCAGCTCGCGCCCCTGGGCAACCAACGCGGAGGGCAACCCGAGCAACAGACAGACAAACAGTACTCTCGTGATCAAAACAATCCCCTAAATCGGGCTAACGGAAAACCGCGACGCAACCCCGGCCACCGGGAGCCGGACTGATTCAATGGAGGCCGCGGGGTTCTACTTGCGGTATTCCACAGCGTTGGCGATGTATTTTACGCTCTCCGCAGGCGCTTCGCCGACTACCGTAACCCAGTAGCTGCCCACCGGGCGCATATAGACGTTGATCGCGCCCTGCCGCACCAGACCCGGTTGCGGCGCCGGCTGCTTGCTCGTCGCAGGCTCGATGAATACCGAGATCGCGGCAAGCCCGTCGGACAGCACGATATGTCCGACGCCGCCTCTGCCTCCCATGGTGCGAATCAGCTCGGCCACGGTGCGAAATCCGGCAGGACTGGAACGGATCGTCCATCCGGCTTCGGCCAGATTGGCGCGGGTAGCGCCCGAATCCTCGACGCGCCAGTCCCGGCTTTCGCGGAGATAGCGCGACCTCAGCTGATCGCGGCCGATGGGGCCGCCGATCTTGAGCTGCGTGAATGCGAACTGCTCCACCAGCTCGTTCTTCTCATCGAAGGTTTTCGCCTTCAGCAGCATGCCCGTATTGAGATCCGCCCAGAGCCGGTGCCCGTATCGCATCCGGTCTTTCGGCTCCAGTGCGAGGACCTGGCAACTGTAGCCCCCGACGCGCTCGATCTCGCCCTTCCTGATGGTGTAGTTCTCCGACACGTCCTTGAGCTGCTCCGAAAGTATCGCGGGAAACGGCCGGCGGCCGGGCTGCTTGTCGATCTTCACCGTCAGGCTCGCGGGCAGGTAGCACACGATCTCGTCGCCGGTGCGGATGATCTCGCGCGGCACTCCGTCCAGGGTTTCCAGCCGCTCGCGCGGTACCGAGGCCTCGACGACGTGAGTAATGCGGGAGGTTTCGAACTGCTGGCCCTGCTGGTATATGAACGTGCCTGAGTAGCTGAGCTTTTCGGTGGCGGCGTAAATGCGCTGGAGCCATTGCAGGGCGGAGGTGTCGGCCTGGGCTATCGCCGCGGATACCGGAAGCAGGAACGGCAGGATCCTTACCGGCTGCCACACACGCGACGCGAAGGGCGACGTCATTTCCTTGCACCCCCACCCTCATCGTTCGCGCGCACGTAGGTCGCGATACCGTGCATCGCGCTCCTATGAGAATAAGGCTGATGGGCGAGCAGGTAATTCTCGACTTCTGGATGCGGCTCGATAGAGATCAGAGTGGTCACCGGAGCCGCCGCCGCGGTCGTGGCGGGACTCCCGGCGAGTTGCGGCTCGGCACGCCAGCCGGGGGAAGCCGTCCATACGACCAAAGCTACCGCGGCGATGCTGGCGGCGGCGGACATGACGTACCAGCCGGGGCGCCCGAAGGGATTCCTTTTCTCCGGCCGCGGGGCGAGCACCGTGGGCTCGTCGCGCAGGCGAGCGACCACGCGAGCCGCGATCTCCGGGCTGATCTGACCCCTGAGCGCGTCGCCGATCAGGTGATAGGCATCCCATGCGCTGCGCAATTCCGGGTCCGCTCGGAGCCGTGCGAGGTGCGTGTGAAGATCGTTGCCCTCGAGCTCCCCGTCAATGAGCGCCGATAGTTTTTCCTTCATGGTCACCACCTCTTGTCCTTGCGCGTCTCGAGGAGGGGTCGCAGCTGTTCGGCGATTGCCTCGCGTGCACGGAATATCCTCGAGCGGACCGTGCCGATCGGGCAATTCATGATCGTTGCGATGTCCTCATAGCTCAGGCCTTCGAGCTCGCGCAGCGTGATGGCGTTGCGCAGCTCCTCCGGCAATCGCTCCATCGTGTCGTCTACCGTTTGCGCGATCTCCTTGGACATCATCATGCTCTCAGGCGTGTTGATATCGCGCAATTGCTCGCCATCCTCAAAACCTTCGGCGTCCTCGGAATTGAACTCGGTCGTGGTCGGAGCGCGCCGGCCCATGGCCACCAAGTAGTTCTTGGCCGTATTGATGCCGATGCGATACAGCCATGTATAGAATGCGCTGTCGCCCCGGAACGAGGGCAGTGCGCGATATGCTTTGATGAATGCTTCCTGTGCGACATCCTCGACCTCGACTGGGTCCCGGATAAACCGGGCCAGCAACCGCGTCAGCTTGCGTTGGTACTTCGACACCAGCAGCTCGAAAGCATGCTTGTCGCCTCGCTGGGCCCGCTCGACCAGCTGCCGGTCGAGATCCCGCTCATCCATCTGCCGCCGTCCCTAACGAAGCGGTGTCGCGCTTCTGTTCTAAGTTGTCCACAGGCGGCGGCAGTATACCCCAGTGTCTACGCTAGACCCGGCGCCCTGCAGTTACAGACCCGCCCCCTCGGGAATAGTTCAGCCCGTTATAGGGTTATTCCGTGCCGGCCCGAGCCGGATTTCCTCCGGATCCCAGCTCGCGGCGCCAACGCAGCCAGACCCGAAGCCGCCGAAGGTCCTCGGGGCGGGCCGAATCGCCCATGAGCACCAGCCATTTGCGGCCGCGCGCAGTCTGATCGAGTCGCAGGACTACGAATGCCGTCGAAACAAAATGCTCGTTGCCGAGCCTGCCTTCATGCCACCGGCCGTTACGATCCCGCCAGGAAGCGCGTCCGTCCTCTCTCAGCTCGAGCGACACGGCCGCCCGGGAGGACCGGTGCAGGGCTTCGGCAAGGCAGCCGGCACCCGAGAGCAGGACCCCGAGGCCGACCAGAACCAGCGCCCAGCCGGCCAAGCTCACCCACGCAGCCCCCAGCGCAAAAACATGAGCGACGAGAAGCAAGCCCGCAAGCTTGAGCGAGGGCTTGAGATCGAATTGCAGCGCGGACGCGGCTGACATGAGCGCTCGTCTTCAGCCCGTGCGGGCGTCCACGGACAGCGTCGCGCACCGGGAAAAGGACGGGATCAAACGCGTTTGAAAATCAGCGTTCCGTTCGTCCCTCCGAACCCAAAAGAGTTCGACAGGGCGGAGCGCAGCGGCATGCGACGGGCCGTGTTGGGCACATAATCGAGATCGCAAGCCGGATCCTGGTTGAACAGGTTCACGGTCGGAGGCGCCACCTGATCGCGAATCGCCAACACCGAGAAAATCGCCTCCACCCCTCCGGCCGCGCCGAGCAGGTGCCCGGTCATGGATTTGGTCGAGCTGACGGCGAGCTTCTTCGCGTGATCGCCGAAGCAGCGCTTGAGCGCCACGGTCTCGGCGAGGTCGCCCAGCGGCGTCGAGGTTCCGTGAGCGTTGACATAGTCGATGTCCTCGCGATTGAGCCCCGCGTTGCGCAGGGCGTTCTCCATGCAGCGCGCCGCGCCCTCGCCGTTCTCCTGGGGCGCAGTCATGTGGTAGGCGTCGCCGCTCATCCCGTAGCCGGCGAGTTCGGCATAGACCGTGGCGCCGCGCCGTTTCGCGTGCTCGAATTCCTCGAGCACCACCACTCCGGCCCCCTCTCCCAGAACGAATCCGTCGCGGTCCCTGTCCCAGGGACGGCTCGCCGTGGCGGGGTCGTCGTTGCGCGTCGACAGCGCGCGCGCCGCGGCGAAGCCCCCCACCGTGAGCAGCGTGATCGTCGCCTCTGCGCCCCCTGCAACCATCACATCGCAGTCACCGTATTCGATAAGGCGCCCGGATTCACCGATGCAGTGCGCGGAGGTCGTGCAAGCCGTTACCATCGCCAAATTCGGCCCCTTGAGTCCATGCATGATCGACAGAT
>WNFB01007152.1_pt1 | contig 10008 bp, 8 predicted proteins | sample 5400501 | NCBI WGS metagenome assembly WNFB01 (sample SAMN13153341, study PRJNA577476) | soil metagenome | isolation source: 200 cm saprolite under Douglas fir tree site 2 hole 1 | place: USA:California | collected 2015-04-18
GTACGCGAGCCGCGCCTCTTCGGCTGTGTGACCGTCGGGGTCAGACGGCCACGACGGCATGAAGCCGACCTTGAACGCCTCGAGCCACGCGCGGTCGGCGTCGTCGAGCAGCGGATGCGGACGCGCGGCGACCGGGAACAGCCCATGCGCGAAACCCGCGCAGAAAACGTGCTCGAACTGCAGGCCCTTGGCCTGGTGCACGGTCATGATCTGGACCGCGTCCCTGCTCGCGGGCGCAGCCTCGGTGTCGTCCGCCGCCGCCGCGAGCATCGCCCCGACCGGGCCGGGCAGATCCGACAACAGCGGCTTGCGTCCATGGAGTCGCTCGAACACGTCCTCGATGCCCTCGAGCCCTTCGATCGCGGCGCGCAGGTCTGACATCGCCTCCACTCGCGCTTCGTCGCCCAGGTCCACGTCGATCAGCGCGCCGAGCGCGCCATCCTCCATGAGCGCCTGGTACGCCAGGGCCGCGACGGGCAGGCGTTCCGCCTCGCGCACCAGGCGCTGGCGCGCGACCATCGCGCGATGCAGGCTGTCGAGCTCGTCCGGGGCGAGAAACTCGAAGTAATCGGGCGCCACGGGCTCTTCGGTGCCCGTTTCGCCACCCCAGGGCAGCGGCCAGCGCTCCGAGTCGGTGGCCGCAAGGAAGTACATGAGGCGGCGCATCACGCGCACCAGCGGACGGCCGCGCTCATACGCGTGCGCGCGCAGGCGGCTGAGCGTCGCGGGTCGCACCGGACCGAGCGTCGAAGCCAGCGACGCCTGGAATGCGTCCGGGTCGTCAGGGCGCCGGAGCGACTCGAGGTATCCATAAAGGAAGCGCACGACCTCATTGCGAACACCGGCGCCCGAGCCCCTGACCTCGAACGGGACGCCGAGCGCGCGCAGGGCCTCCTCATACGGCGCGCCCAGCGCCGTGGTGCTGCGCATGAGGATCGCGATGTCGCCGGGCGCGAGGTCGTGGGATGTCGCGAGCAATCGCTTGATCTCGCGCGCACAGAAGAACGCCTCGTCGAGCGCATCGCTCTCGCGCGCGACGACGACCGCAGGCGGAGCGGGCTCGACATCTCGCGCTTCGCGAACCCGCCGCGGGGCGCGCGGGCCCTGCGTGGCCGCGAGCAGGCGCTCGCCTGCATCGAGCACGTCCTGCGCGCAGCGCCGGCACTCGTCGAGCGTCACCGTCTCGCCGCCATACACGCCCGTGAAGTCGACACTCAGCAGGCGCGGCACGGTGCCGCGGAATCCGTAGATCGACTGGTCGGGATCGCCGACCACCACCAGTCGCGGATGGGACTCCGGCGGCGCGAGCATGCGCAGCAGCGCGAACTGCGCAGGGTCTACGTCCTGGAACTCGTCGACCAGCACCAGACGGAACTTCGAGCGCATCCGCTCGAGCAGGCGCGCGTCGGACGAAAGCAGGCTGACCGCGCCCATGATCAGGTCGCGAAAGTCGACCATGCGCGCGGCCTCCAGCCTCTGCTGGTAGGCCTGATACACCGCGGCGAGAGACTGCAGCCGGGGGCTGGCGCTGGATTCGGCAGCGAGCAACAAAGCAGACGGATGCACCAGGTTCTGCTTCATCAGCGAGACGAAGTTCAGAAGGTCACGCCCGAACGTCTCCGACCGCCTCACGCCTGCGAGTGATCCGAGTGCCTCGGGATCGAGCTCGGCCAGCACCTGCTTCATGACCATCGACTCCTGCAGGCCGTTGAGCTGCAGGCGCTTCGGGTCGGGCCTCCATTCGCGCCAGAGTCGCAAGCAGAAGCTGTGGAACGTCGAGATCCACGCCTCGCCATAGTCGTCCCGCAGTCGAGTGTCGATCCTGCTCGCGAGCTCGCCTGCGGCGCCGGTGGAGAACGTCAGGACCAGGATCTGGCTGCGGTCCGCCTCGGCCGATCGAACTGCCTGCTCGTAGAGATCGACGAGCAGATGTGTTTTGCCGGTGCCCGGTCCGGCGAGGACGCGCAGCGGGCCGTGGATGTTGCGTATGTCGAGTGGCAAAGACTCCCCTGGAGTGGTGGCCGGGCCACCCGATTATGCGGTGGCGTGCCTGCTGAATTCAGCCCTGTCTGTTAACGGCGGAATTCCGCGCATCGGCAGCCAGGCCATGACGCCGACCGTGAGTGCCAGCAGGAGCTCGATCAGGAGCCACCGGTTGAGCGGCGGCCCCATACCCGCCATCACGTCGAGAGAGGTGGACATGAGCAGCGTCGCGATGAGGACCGTACGAGGCACGGGCGCGGGAAGCTCATGCCAGATGATCCAGCCCACGGCAACGAAGACGCAAAGGTCGGACGCGTGCAGGTACGGCGCCACCAGCAGTGAGGCAAGGGCGCCGATCGCCAGCGCCAGTCCCGGGTGGCTGCGATAGCGATATGCCGTGATTAGCGCGCCCGCCACTATCGCAAGACGCGCGACGATCGCGACCACGCCCGCGAGGCCGAAGGTGCCCTGCAGGGTCAGATGATTCGCACCCGGCGGAAGGTGGCTCAGGCCGGCGGCGTACGCTGAGAAACCGTCCGGCCCGAGCGTGATCAGGCTCAACACGACGATCAGAGCCGCGGCGACGACCCACGTTGTGAAGGCTCGCAGGCGGCCCGTGACCATGAGCGCGAACGGCGCCAGGATCGCGGTGTTCGGCTTCAGCATCACCATCGCCAGCACCAGCCCTGCCGCGATGTCGCGGTCCTCGCGCAGCAGACGCCACGCGACGAGGATGCTGACCGCCACCAGCGGCACCACCTGGCCGACCATCACCGCGTGCGCGATCCACCACGGCACCAATGCCGCGCCCACCGCGAGCACGCACGCGAAGCCGGTATACGTCGTGGACCAGGCGAGCCCGAACACGAAGGCCGCCAGCAGCAGCGCCGCCCACATGTCGAACGCGACCGAGTACGGAAGGGCGTGCAGCGGCGCGACGAGCCACGCCACCGGAGGCGGGCTGAGGAACGGCTGGCTCTGGTACGAGGGGACCAGCCCCCGCTGGGCAGTCGCCACGATCGTCTGGTCGTAGATCTTCGACCAGCCGTCATGCAGGCCGACGTTCGCTGCGGCGGCGTAGGTGTGGAAGTCGATGCCGATCAGCGCGGGCCTGTGATAGACGTTGAGGGCCAGCGCCGGCACGATTCCCACTCCGAGGCCGAGCAAAGTGAACCGTCGCGCTGCAGACACAGTCCGACTCAAGTGCAACGCGCGAATGACCGTCTGTGGCTTCAAAGGCCCCTTCCCCATCGCCGCATATAGTCAAAGGTAATGGGCTCCAGCGCGGTTACGCCGCGGCAAAGGGCGTGGCCGCTCTGGCTGCTGGCCGGTGGTGGCGCGGCCGCGGTCCTGGCGAACCACCTGCCGGCCTTTGCTCACCGGCTGCTCGACGGTGACGAGGCCGTGTACGGCTCGATCGCGGCGCTCATGAACCAGGGCGGAGCGCTGTACGGCGACGGGGGCGTCGACAACAAGCCGCCAGGAATCTTCTGGACCTACGCGGCCACGTTCGATCTCTTCGGCACTTACCAGATGACCGCGGTGCACCTCGTCGCTCTTGTGGTGGTGGCTGCCACTTGCGTGGTGCTGTTCCTCATCGGGCGATCGATCTCATCTCCGCGCGCGGGCTTGCTGGCCGCGACCTTCTACGGCCTGCTGACGGCGATGGGCAACCCGCGCCTGCTGGCGGCCAACACCGAGCTGTTCATGACCCTCCCGCTCACGGCGGCATTCCTGCTGATGCTGCGCCGGCAGTGGCTCTGGTCCGGGTTGCTCATGGTGGTCGCGGGCGCGTTCAAACAGGTGGCTGCGGCCGAGGTTCTGCTGCTGCCGGTGGGCCTTCTCGTGCTGCAGGCGCGAGGTGCGCGCACAGGGGCCGCTCTCCGTTTTAGCGCCGGCATCCTGATCGGCCTTGCGGCCGGCGCCGCGCTCCTGCTGCTCACTGGATCGCTGGCCGGATTCTGGCGGTGGACCGTGGAGACGCTCGCAGGCTACGCCGCGGGCAACTGGAACCCGGCGGTTGTGCTGGACCGTTCGCAGAGCAGCCTCATCCCGTTCGTCGCGACCGCGATCGTGCTATGGGCCGCGGCCGGCTCGGTCGTGGCGCGCTGGCGGACCCTTTGGCCCGCTGAGAAGTTGGCGGTGGCGTGGCTGGCCGTGTCGCTCTTCGGATCGCTGGCCGGCGGCCACTGGTCGTGGCACTACTTCATCCAGGTGATGGCCCCCCTCGCACTGCTGGCCGCGCTCGCCGTCGATCGCGCGCTCGACACCCCCAGGCGGCGCTGGATCGCCGTCGCCGTTCTGATCGGGGTTGTGGTCCCCGCGGCCGGATGGACGAGCTTCAACTTTCGTGCGGACCCGCTCACCTACGACTGGAGCCCTCCCATCGCGCAGCACGAGCAGGTCGCCGAGTACATACGCACGCACACCAGTTCGGGCGATCGGGTCTTCGTGTGGGGCGATTGGCCTGCCCTCTACGTGGAGTCGGACCGCTTGATGTCGAGCCGGTTTCCAGGCTTCCTGCGCGGGTTCGCACGGGCTTCTGGTTTGCCACCCAACAACTGGGACACCGCGCCCGACGTCTGGCCGGCGCTGCAGTCAGACCTGGAGCACCATCCGCCTCAGCTCATCGTCGACACCTCGACGGATGACTGGAGCGACTTCGCTCCGTATCCCATGTCGAAGTATCCCGTGCTCGCGAACCTCGTCGCGTCGAGCTATCACCCGGTCGCGACAATCGACGGGGTCGTGATCTACGCCGTCAACAGCTAGGGAAGCGGAAGCGGAGGCGGGGACGGCAGTGGTGGCGGCGAGGGAAGCTGCAGTGGCGGGACGCTGGGAACGGCGACAACTCCGGGCGCAAGCTTGCTGACCGTCCCGTTGATGGTCTTCGGGAGCGAGCGCCCCGCGGCTGCGACGATCGACGGCGGTGGGGGAGCGGGTGCGGTCGCGATGACGGCCGGCGCCACCGACGTTCGCACTACCGGCGCGGCGGTGGCACCGACGAGCACTGCCGCGGTCGCGCCGGCGGCGAGCAGCGCGCTCGCCATCACCGCGTGGTTGACCGGTTCAGTCATGTTCCGCCATGAATCGCCAAGTCGCCTCAGAGAAAGGCAGCCGAGGATGGCAAACACCGCCCTTCGCCCCGCGGTGCGGCCGTGCTCGACGTACTCGCTCACGTACTCGAACGCCAGCTTCAGCCGGTGCTGGACAGCTCCGACGCTGATGCCAAGCCGTCGCGCGATCTCGCGGTTCGACTGACCGGCGAAGTAGGCGAGCCACACCACGTGCGTCTGGTCTTTCGGCAGCGCGTGCAGCGCGTCGTTGATCGCGAGGCGCACCATGGCGCCCGAGAAGTGCGTCCACGATTGCGGCCTCTCGTTGCCCGTGCCGTCGACGAGCATCTGCTTCAGGCCGCGATGCGATCCGCGCAGCCGCCGCCGGTCGCTCACCATGCCCGATCTGCCGGTGAGCAGCCAGGTGCGCCAGGATTCGACCGCACCGGCGGGAAGCGCGCCCTCTACGCGCGCCGACGACTCGTCGTCCGCGTTGTCTGGAGGCGTCGGCGCGACCCAGCGATTGGCCACCGCTCTGAGTTCCCTTGTAGTTACAACACCGCCCTACCCGCCAGTACCCGCCCGTAAGGCGTTGCGGATATCAGTCCAGGGTGGGCTTTACCGGGCGCTTGATCTCGAGGATGGACGGCTCTCGAGCCGCGATCGCGACGATCTCGTCGAGGATCCGCACGGCGTCGCCGTTCAACGGCTGCTGCGCGAGCCTCACGTACGCGGCCGCGCCGTTCGAGAAAACGAACGTTGGCGTGCCGAAGACGCCGTGCTTGCTGCGGGCCTCCTGGTGGTCGCTCGCGAGCGTGCGGAGGATGTCGGGATCAGCGAGGTCCATGCGGAAACGGTCGAGGTCGAGACCCGCTCGCTGCGCCACTTCCTCCACGACCGCGGGATCGTCGAGGTTCTGCCGGTCGCGATGACGCGCGCGGAGAAGGGCCATGTGAATGTCGACGAAACGACCCTGGCGGCGCGCAGCCTCGGCGGCCGCAAAGGCGAGTCGTCCCTGCACCGGCTCGGAGGCCGGGGCGCCCCACACAGTCCACGACGGGTCCTGGCGCGAGTTGACCTGCGAGAGTGAGAAGTATCTCCACGCGATCTCGACCTGGCGCTCGCGCGACTCGCGCACCGACTCCAGCATCTCGGCGGTCCTGTACACGAACGGGCACGTGTAGTCGTAGAAGAGCTCGAACTCGATGAGGCTCACCAACGGTGCAACGCAAGTAGCGCTCACCGATATTCCCGACAGCTGGCGCTGGATGAAGCCGGACCTCGCTACGCGCTTGCTGCCGATGGTGGCCGCGTTCGCGTTCGTGGAGATCGTCTGGCGGCCCTCGTGGGCGGGCCTCTCATTCGGGCGCGTTGAGGCACAGCTGATCTTCGGCGCAGTGACTGCGCCGCTGCTTTTTGTCGCGGCCACCTGGGTCCAGCTCCTGCTGACGCGGCGCCGCCGTGCCATCGGTGTTCCCTCGGGGCCTGCGGACGCGTGGTTTCAGGCCGGCTTCTACCTGGTCAACGGACCTGTCGAGGAAGCGTTCTTCCGTGGCCTCGTGCAGGGTGGGCTCGGTGCGTTGATCGCGCCACCAGTCGGCTTCATTGCCGGAACGCTGGCCTACGTCCTTTATCACCGTCTCGGCTGGTCGTGGCCGGAGACGCTCGCGACAGCCCTGATCGGCATCCCCCTCGGCTTCGCGTTCTGGCTGCTGCCGGGACCGCCGTCGCTGCTCGGCGTCTCGATCGCGCACGTCGCCGCGACCTGCGGATTCCTGGGGCCCGGTCCGTACCTCCTGCGCAAGCTCAACCTGCTCTGATGCCCCGGCTCGACGCGGCGCAGGTCCGCACGCTGTTCTGGGCAGGGCTCGCCGTGGTGCTGGCGGGGTGGAACGGCTCGATCCTGATCCTGGAGCTGCCCGCGGTTGCCGACAGCTTCGGCGCCCGGGTATCGGACCTGTCGAACCTCGGCTCGATCGTCGTCTTCGGAGCGCTGGGCGCCTGGCCGCTGGCGACCCTGGCCGACCGCTTCGGCCGGCGCCGCCTGATCGCGCTGGGCGTGGGCGCCTTCTGCCTCGTGAGCCTCGCCACCCCGCTGGCGCCGAACCTGACCACACTCGCCGTGCTGCGCCTCGGCGCTTCCTGTTTCGAGGGCCTGGTCGGGGGCGTCGCCACCGCCCTGATCGTCGAGGAGGCGCCCCCCGCCCATCGTGGGACGGCACTCAGCGCGCTTGCGCTCCTTTTCGGCGCCGGACAGGCGGTCCCGGTCGTGGTCTATCCGTTCGTCGCGCCCAACTGGCGGCTGCTGTTCTTGGCGGGCGGCCTTGGAATCGTCGCGGCGCCGCTGATCTGGCGCGGGCTTCCCGAGAGCCGGGCGTGGCGCCGGGCGCACATATCGGGTTCGACCATCCGGATCTTGTTGCAGCCTCCCTGGCGGCGGCGACTGCTGATCGTGGCCGCAAGCGCGCTCGTGGGATCGATCCTGGGCGAGCCCGCAGGGCTCTTCTTCACGGTTTACGCGAGCCAGTACCTGCACCTGACGCCCGGCGTGATCAGCTGGATGATCGCCGCAGCCGCCGTGTGCGCGATCCTCGGCTACGTAGCCGGCGGGTACCTCAGCGACCGCTTTGGGCGCCGGATTCTCGCCGTGACGCTCGGCGTGATCACGGCCGTGTTTACCGGCGGAGGCTTCGTCGCAGGCACCGCCGGCTTCATCGCGGCGAACCTGCTGTGGAGCGGCTTTGCCAGTGCCGGCACGCCCGTCATCGGCGCCTGGTCGGGAGAGCTCTACCCGACTCGAGCGCGCGCCACAGCGGAAGCGACCGGCGGTGTCGCCGGGACGGCCGGCGCGAGCATCGGGTTGCAGCTCGTCGCCCTCCTGTCTCCGCACCTCGGACTCGGGCGCGCCATCGCCCTTGTGGCGGTTGCGGGCGTGGCGTCCTCGTTGGTGCTGCTCATGCTCCCGGAGACACGGGGGCGTCCGCTGCCCGACTGAGCGCTTCGTTGACGTACCGCCGGGCCGGTGTTACGGTTCCAACCGGTATATCGCGCGCATATCACGCGCGCGATGCATGGGGAGAACGGGGATGGCGTCCGAGGTTCGCATCCGCGAGGCCCAGCCGAAGGTCACGATCTTCCGTCACGGTGAGCCGGCGCGCTCCCAGAGCGAAGCCGCCTACCTCCTGATTCGCGACCGCATCCTCTCGCTCGCGCTGCCGCCGGGCTCGCTCGTGCACGAGGCGCAGCTGCGCGAGGAGCTGTCCATCGGCCGCACGCCGATCCGCGAGGCGCTGCAGCGGCTCGCGCACGAGAAGCTTGTCCGCAGCGTCCCCAACCGCGGCACGTTCATCACCGACGTCAACATCACAGACCTCGCGCGAATCACCGAGGTGCGTGTCGTGCTGGAAGGCCACGCGGCGCGGCTCGCCGCCGAACGCGGCACGGCCGCGGATCGAGCTGCGCTCGGCGAGCTGCTCACTGGTCTCGGGTCTGTCGAGCTGACCGATCAGCGCGAGCTCATGAAGCTCGACCAGGAGATCCACCGCAGCGTGTACCGCTGCGCGCGCAACTCGTTCCTCGAGAGCACGCTCGAGCGGTACTTCAACCTGAGCCTGCGCCTCTGGTTCCTCGTGCTCGACCACGGCGTGCGGCTGCGCGAGGCGGTGACCGAGCATCGGACGCTGCTCGAGGCGATCCTGGCAGGTGACGGCGAAGGCGCCGAGCAGGCGATGCGGCGCCACGTTGCGGGCTTCGAGTCCGAGATTCGCAAGGTTCTGGTGGAGCGCTGACAGTGTCCAGCACCCGAATTCCGCCGCAGATTCACGGCATCGGCGGCCGGTGTCAAGGAGACGACGAGCACGCGAGGGCGCGCATCGCGATGCGCAACCGAGCGCGCGCAGGAGACGACGCAGGCATCAGCGAAGCCCGGCCGCTTAGGCCAGGGAAGCTGCAAGGAAGTTCGGGGGATGGACACTAATGCCGAAGATTTTCTTTGCGACCGACCTGCACGGATCCGAGACGTGCTGGCGGAAGTTCATAAACGCCGCGAAGTTCTACGACTGCGACACGCTCATCTGCGGCGGCGACATGACCGGCAAGGCGATCGTGCCGATCGTGCAGGAGGACGGACGCTTCACGTACGCGCTTGGCGGCGAGGAGCAGACCGTGGCCAGGGAGCAGCTGGCCGAAGTGGAGGCGCACGTGCGCCGCAAGGGTTACTACCCGCTGCAGATGACGGTGGACCGGCTGCACGAGCTCGACCAGAATCCCGCCGAGCGCGCGAGGACCTTCCAGCAGGTGATGCTCGACGGAGTCGAGCGCTGGATGAACATGGCGGCCGAAAAGCTGGCCGGCACGAAGGTCAGATGCTTCGTCAGCCCAGGGAACGACGACGAGTTCGAGGTCGACGACGTCATCCGCCAGGCGAAGGCGGTCGAACTGGTCGAGGGACGTGTCGTGGACATAGACGGCTTCTCGATGATCTCGACCGGTTGGTCAAACCCGACGCCGTGGAAGACGCACCGCGAGGAGTCGGAGGAGAAGCTCACCGAGCGCATCGACTCGATGGCGAAGCAGCTCCCAGACCCCTCGCGCGCCATATTCAACCTCCACTGCCCGCCCTTCCAGTCAGGGCTGGACGAGGCGCCGGCGATCGACGCCGACCTCAAGCTGCTGCACGGAGGTCGCGCGCTGCGGCCGGTCGGCTCGACAGCGGTGAAGGAAGCGATCCAGCGCTACCAGCCCGTCCTCTCGCTGCACGGCCACATCCACGAGAGCAAGGGCGCGGTGAAGATCGGCAAGACGCTCTCGATCAATCCGGGCAGCGCTTACGAGGAGGGGATGCTCATGTCCGCGCTCGTCAACCTCGACGCCAAGAAGGGCATCAAGAGTTACCAGCTGGTCAACGGTTAGTTCGCGATTAGGGAGGAGAAATATGGCTGAAGCGACAATGGGTGGGTCCAGGCCGAGC
>WNFB01007154.1_pt1 | contig 10007 bp, 12 predicted proteins | sample 5400501 | NCBI WGS metagenome assembly WNFB01 (sample SAMN13153341, study PRJNA577476) | soil metagenome | isolation source: 200 cm saprolite under Douglas fir tree site 2 hole 1 | place: USA:California | collected 2015-04-18
CACACGGTCAACCATAGACACACCTCCCTGGTGTAAACTTTGCAATGCTGGCATAGAAAGTCAATTGCCAATCTGCTGTCATCGGGCATATTCATTCTAGAGCATGGTGAGGTATCCGTCAAGCAAGCAGTTTCTACGCAGCACTATTCATGGGTTGATCGACTTTACGCCGTAACGCTCAACGGACAGTTCTCAGGCTTGGTGTGTACATGCGTTCTTTTACATGGGACTCTAATGGCAGAGCTTTAGCGTTTCCGCAGACTGTTCGTCAAGGCGTAGGGCCAGCGCCAGACGAGTAGGACGACCAGGTTGAAAAAGAGCGTTATCAAGGCGAAGCTGAGAGGTGGGAAGTCGGTGAAGCCGCTGAAAAGCCAGCGCAAAAATAGTCCCACGGGCCAGGCAAGAATCCAGGATAGCGAGGTACGTATAGCCATGGCACGCGGCTGCGTTTCGAGGCCGGGGCGGAAGGCTCCGACGAAGGGGGAGACGATGAACCAGCCAAGGGCGAAGGGGGCGGCGGTCAGTATGATTTGCAGTAGGGCGCTGGGGCCGACGGGTTCGCCGTGACTTTGCCGGCCAATGAAGGCGAAGATGAGGAAGACGAGGGCATCACCGATGGCGAGGTTGATGATGCGCCGGGGGTTTGAGGTTTTGGTAGCATTGTTGGTTTGTTCTTTGGTCGTAGTTTCGTCTGTTCTTTCTGGCATGGGTGTCCTTTCAGGGCCGATACAGTAGCGATGGGGCCGATAAATCGACGGTGTGCACGGTTTACCTGTCCCCCAGACAGGATTGCCCGGCCCCTACGGTGCTGTTCGATTACGCCTACATTTTTTCGGTTTTTTCGTGCACGAGTTGTTCGATGGCGGCGAGTTCGGTGCATACGCCGCGCAGGCGGAGGGCGATAACGGCCAGGTAGGCGAATAGACCGGCCCAGGCGATGGCGTAGGCTGCGATAAGATAGGTCATGTGTGTCTCCTTTTTTATTCGACTATGGCACGCAGGCGTTGGGCTTGCGTTTGCATTTTTTGCAGGTTGTAAAGTTGGATCATGAGGAAAGCGAAGAGCAAGGTAAAGGTGCTCAGCGAGATCATGAGCGTTAGGACGACTTCTGGTGGGAGAGCACTGGTGACACCGACCTGGGCCGAGGGATGCAGGCCACGCCACCAGTTGACGGCTTCGTAGATGATGGGGATGTCGACGAAGCTGATGATACCGAGGACGGCGGCTGATCGGGCGCTGGCCGGGGTGCGTCCCATGTAGCTACGCAACATGAGGTAGCCGATGTAGATAAACCAGAGGACTAAGGTGGCGGTGAGTTTGGGGTCCCAGGTCCACCATGTGCCCCAGGTGGTGCGGCCCCAGATGGAGCCGGTTATGAGAGCCAGGGTGGTGAAGATGGCTCCGAGTTCGGCGGCGGCGCGGGCTGAGTAGTCCCAACGTTCGTCTTTTTTCCAGAGATAGATGACGCTGACGACGGCGAGTACGCCGGAGGCGAGCATGGCTATCCAGGCGATGGGGACGTGGAAGTAGAAGATGCGCTGTGGTTGGCCCTGGATGGCGTCGGTTGGGGCATAGAGGAAGATGGCCCAGATGGAGACCATCATGCCTATGAATGAGAGTGCTCCCAATGTCAGGGTGATGATTGGGAGGCCAGGGGATCTCTTGCTCGTTCCTGCGTTGGCAGCTTGGTTCTCGACCTTCGTTTCTCGATTTGCTAGTGCCATGTATTTGCTCCTTATATTAAGAATTTCGACTCCTCACCACCTTCGGTGGTTCGCAAGAAGTTTTGTTTTTTGCTGCGGACATTGCCGCTGCGGCGGCAATGTCCGCAGCAAAAAAAGATGCGAGCCGTCAGGCTATGACCTTTCTCACGCCCTCGGACTGCCCGCAGCAAAAAAAGATGCGAGCCGCCGGAGGCGGTCAGCAATAATTATTCCTCGATTACGTAGCCGAATGTGAGCATTGAGATGCTCAAGAAAATGATGTCGAAGGCGATGATCAGGCCTAGCCAGGGCGGTTCGTTGGCTACCGGGGCTAAGAGGGTGCCGGTGGCACGAACTGCGCCGATGACGACAGGTACGATGAGCGGGAAGACAAGGATTGGTAAGAGCAATTCTCGCGCCCGCGTTGCGGCGGCCATCGCCGAAAAGAGTGTGCCGACTGTTGCGATGCCCAGTGTGCCGAGCAGCACTATCGGGATGAGTGCGCTGGCGAAGAGCGGTACGTTGAACAGTGCGGCGTAGATGGGTAATGCGATCAGTTCCACTACTCCGATAAATAGCAAATTGCCGAGTAGTTTTGCAAGGTAGATGGCTTTGCGGTCTACCGGGCAGAGCAATAGGCGGTCAAATGAGCCTTTTTCTCGTTCTGCGGCGATGGTGCGGCCGAGTCCTAGCAAGCTGGCGAAGACGAAGGCGATCCATAATGCGCCAGGGGCAACGGCGGCTTTGTTGTCTACGCGCAGGTCAAAGGCGAAGTTGAAGATGACGAGTACTAGTAGGGCGAAGAGGGCCATGCCTGTCCAGGTTTGTTTGCTGCGGAGTTCGCAGCGTATGTCTTTCCAGAGGATGGCCAGTACTTGTTCGAGAAAGATCATGATGCCCCCACCCCCCTGGTACCCGCAAGGGGCACCACTACATTTCTGGTCATATGCAACTCCTGATGTGTCCACATTCCAACGTTACGATGCTGTCGGCGAGTTTGAGGGCGTGGTCGCGTTGGTGCGTTGAGAAGAGGACGGTGCCGTCTTGTTCGATGTGCTCGCGCAAGAGTGTCTCCAGTAATTCGTTCCCTTGCTCGTCGAGGCCTGTGGCTGGTTCGTCTAGCAGGAGCAAGGGCGGTGAGTGTAACAGTGCTCGTGCCAGTGCGAGGCGCTGCACCTGTCCACGTGAGAGTGAGCCGAGGCGTTCGTGTGCGCGTTTTTCGAGTCCAACTTTGCATAGGAGTTCGTTGGCACGCTGCTGGACTTGTTTTACGGTGTACATGCGTCCGAAGAAGAGCAGGTTTTCGATGGCGGTGAGTTCGTCATAGAGATAGGGTTGGTGGCCGACGAATCCGATGAGACGGCGGATTCGTTGGGCGTGTTGTACGATGTCCAGGCCATCGATGCGGACGGTTCCGGCATCGGGTGCGGTCAATCCGGCCAGGGTGCGTAATAAGGTTGTTTTGCCTGCGCCGTTTGCTCCCATGAGGGCCATGCATTCTCTCCGGTCCAGTACGAGGTCGATGCCGTGTAGGACGGGTTTGAGACCAAAGCTCTTTTTGAGGTTTTTTACTTCGAGACGCGGAGTGCCCCGCCCCTGGTACCCGCAAGGGGTTACCTGTCCCCCAGACAGGGTTCTACTACATTTTGGAATGCTCATGATGCCCCCTTGCTTTTAGTTGGTTTTTCCCCTGTCTCTGTCATTAAGGTGCGGAGGCGGGCTTTTGTTTTGGCACGTTGTTCCTGGTAGAGTGACTTTTTCAGTTTGCCTGATTCGTATACTTTGTCCAGGTCTAGCAGTTCTTGTAATAGGGCTTGCTGCTGGTTCTGCAGGTCATTCTTTGCGTCAGGGTTCCTAGCACCGCGGGCCGGAATTGAAACGCGCTCCGCAAGCTTCGCTGAGGCGGTGGGCGCGAAGGATTGAAACGCGCTCCGCAAGCTTCGCTGAGGGCCCCTACGGCGTCGGTCACGGTCGGTGCGATCAATCGGGTCCCCACCACCGCGGGCGCGGTAAACCTGGCCCCGACGATTGCGGGTGGAGCGGAGGAGGAACCAGGTTACGGTGAGGATGGCGAGCATCAATAGGATGGCTACAATGAGCCAGATGGTATTTTGGCTGAGAGGACCAGGTGCGGATTGGGATTGAGGTACGGGTAGGCCCTGAAGCTGTGCCTGGATGTGTAAGCCTGTTAGAAGGTCTTTGGCCTGGAAGAGACGATAGGGGTGCTGGTCTGCGGTGATGAGGCCCGCGGAGGTTAATGTGTTTGCTTTGACGTTTAGGTCGGGTGGTACGAGTAGTGAGAGTTGGACGGTGGGGTAGATGACCTCATAGCTAAAGTTGTAGTTTGACGTTGTGTAGGGCAGTTCAAATGAAAAGATGAATTGTGAGGTGCCCGGCGGTAATGCGGCGTCGCTGGCGAAGCCGCGATCGACCTGTACTGCCTGGTAGCCATCAAAGCCTTTGCTGAGCGATACGTTGCGTGCGCCAGGAGGAAGCGTGAAGAGCAGCGCATTGGGCTTGCCTTTGCTCGCGTCAAGCGATCCCACATAGGTGTAGGTGCCTAGATTCTTGAAGAAGATGACTTCAGAGATGGATAGGACACCGGCTTGTGCGTCTGGCTGGTGGAGTAAGACGGTTGCCTGCACGATGGCGATTTTGGCGCTGCTGGGTGTGGCTTCGTAGACCGTCAGGTTTATCTGCTGTACTGGTTTGCTGCTGAGGTTGATGAGGTTGGTGTAATATTGAGCGCCCTGGTAGCGTGTGTAGATGGCATAGTTGAGCGTTTTGTCGGTTGCAAGGTTGTTGAATGTGAAGGTGCCGTGTGCGTCTGTCTTGACGCTTGCCAGGTCGCGTGCGTTATCACCCTGGGCCATTTGCAGCGTGACGCTCTGGCCGACGACGGGTGTGTTGCTCTTTGTAGCGTTGAGTAGCTGACCGGAGATGCGGCCATTGCTGGAGGCGTGAGCCAGGGGGGGTGGGAGTAAGAAGAAGAGGAGGATAATCACGATCCAGCCACCCCACGGCGACCACCGTGGGGTGGCTGGATCGTGATTACAGAAGTCGTTCCGTTTTTCAAGCAGTCCCATTGTCATGTTCTTCCTGAACCCGTAGGTTGCGTACCTGTTCTTCGATCAATTCGTCGATTTTTTGCTCACGCTCGTGACGTGACTTCAGGGCGGAGAGGGCGCGGCGCATGTAGCGTTCTCGCAGGGTGCGATAGTCGTCCTCGGCCAGGTTGCCGAGTTGGAAATCGAACTCGACCTCTTGCAGGGCGGCGCGAGCGGCTTGTTCGTGGTCTGTCTGTTGAACGCCGGACGGTTGAGGCGTGGGAACCGTGCCTGTATCGATATAGCGCACCTTTGCTCTGGTGCTCTGGTAGAGCGGGTAGAGGACGAAGGCCAGCGCCAATACTCCTAGCAAGATTGCGGCGAAGATGGACATCAGGTCGCCTCCGTTCTCTGGCTCTGGTGCGCGAAGATGGGATCGGATGCTGCCAGTTCTTCTTCGATCTGCGCCCGGTAACGTTCGAGGTCGGCTGCGTCGATGTGGGCAAGTTCAGCATCATCATCACCGGCCGGCCGGGTGGAGGGTGCGATACGCCAAGTGCGCAGGACGGCGATGAGCAGGAACGCTCCAACGAGTAGCAAGGCGATGGGAACCAGCCAGGCTAAGAGTGTGAAGCCCTGCCAGGGGGGCGACCAGACGATCTGCTCACCGTAGCGGTCGACGAAATATTGGATGACTTCTTGCTCCGATTTGCCGGATTGCAGTTGCTGGCGAATGACGGCGCGCATTTGCTGCGAAATCGTTGAGGGGGAGTCGGCTACCGATTCGCCCTGGCAGACGGGGCATTTCAACTGTGAGGCTACGTCATGCACACGCTGGTCGAGCGTTTCGTTACGCGCGGCGGTGAGGATCGTAAATGACCAGATGGCGGCTATGACTGCCAGCAGGGCCAGGAGTAGGAATAGAGGTTGTCGTTGTTTCATGGGCCTCTACCCTTCCCCCGCGGGCCGATAAATCGGCGATGGGCGCGAAGGATTGAAACGCGCTCCGCAAGCTTCGCTGAGGGCCCCTACGGCAGATGTAGGGGATTCATCGGGCGCGGGGGTGTACCCCACCTCCCGGGCGGGCCGATAAATCGGCGATGGGCGCGATAAATCGGCCCCTACGGCGTCGGCATCCGTCCCGTCGGGTGTGGGGGTGTACCTCACCTCTCCCGCGGGCTGATAAATCGGCGGTGGGCGCGAAGGATTGAAACGCGCTCCGCAAGCTTCGCTGAGGGCCCCTACGGCGGGTGCGGGCCACCAGCAGGTGATGCCGCCGATGAGCATGAGTAGGCCGCCGAGCCAGACGAGGGGGACGAGGGGGTTGATGAAGACGCGGATGGTGGCACTGGATGCGCCTTGCCAGTTGTCAAGGAAGACGTATACGTCGGTCAGGCCGAAGGTGGTGATGGAGATCAAGCTGGTTGGTTGATTATTGAAATGTTGGTAGAATTGGCGGCCAGGGTAGATATAGCGTTGCAAGCTGCCATCGCGCCAGATTTGCAGTTGCGCCGTCACGGTGTCCACTCCTGGCGTTTGATAGGCGATGTTGCCGAGGTAGGTCAACTGGTAGCCGGCAATGTTGAGCTGTTGCCCTGGGGTGAGCACGGCGTCGCGTTCTATTTGGAAGAGGTGAGAGCCGATCACACCGACGGCAAGCAGGACCAGGCCAAGGTGGACGAGGTAGCCTCCGTAGCGTCGCCGGTAACGGGCGATGAGCATGTTGAAGGCGAGAAAGTACGGCTCTCCATGACGGTGACGCACACGCATGCCGCGCCAGAATTCGTAGATGATGGCACCGGCGGTGAATGAGCAGACGGCGAAGCCGATGTTGGCCCAGATGTCGCTGATACCGGCCAGGGGCAAGACGATGGCACAGGCAGCAGCTGCGATTGCTGGCACGGCCAGGTTGCGCCACAAGACGCGGGTGGAGGTGCGCCGCCAGGCGAGTAATGGGCCCACGCCCATAGCGAGAATGAGCACGATCAGGATTGGGCCATTGACATGGTCATAGAAGGGGGGGCCAACGGTCATCGTCTGGCGGCGTAGTGCGGCAGAGATGAGCGGGAAGATGGTTCCCCAGAAGGTAGCAAAGGCAACACCGAGCAGCAAGAGGTTGTTGAGTAAGAAGACACCCTCACGCGAGATGACGGAGTCAAACTCTTGCTCGGGGTGCAACCTGGGCAGGCGGAAGAGGAAGAGGCCGATGCTGAAGATGATGATAATGGCAAGAAAGGTGAGAAAGTAGGGGCCAACGGCGGAGTAGGCAAACGAATGCACCGAGCTGATGATGCCGCTGCGTACCTCGAAGGTGCCGAAGATGGAGAGTGCAAACGAGGCGATCACCAGTCCGAGGTTCCAGACTTTGAGCATGCCGCGTCGCTCCTGTACCATAGTTGAGTGCAGAAATGCGGTCGCGGTCAGCCAGGGCAGGAGAGCAGCGTTCTCCACCGGGTCCCAACCCCAGTAGCCACCCCAGCCGAGCACATGATAGGCCCACCAGGCTCCTAGCAATAAGCCAGTGGTCTGAATTGACCAGGCAGCCAGGACCCAACGACGGATCGAGCGCAGCCAGTCAGAATCGAGTTTGCCGGTAATCATGGCAGCGACGGCAAAGGCGAAAGGGACAGAGAAACTCATGTAGCCCATGAGCAGCATGGGAGGATGTACCAGCATGCCGGGGTCCATCAAGAGTGGGTTCAGCCCTATGCCATCGGCTGGGGTGACGGGTAAGCGCACGAATGGGTTGCTGGCGGTGGTCAGGACGATGAGGAAGAAGATTTCAATAGCCATGAGTGTCGCTACGACGTATGGCACAAGCGCCGTGGAGGCACGCCTGGAGGTGAAGACGAAGATCGCGGAGAAGATTGAAAGCATCAAGGCCCAGTAGAGTAATGAGCCTTCTTGCCCCCCATAGAAGGCGGACAGGACAAAATACCACGGCATGGCCAGATTGGATTCTTGCTGTACGTAACTGACCCCGAAGTCGTGAATGAGAAAGGAGATGATGAGTGAGGCCGAGGCTGTGAGCAGGAAGAAGGTAACGACGAGGGTGCTGCGCCTGGCGCTGGCGATTAGCGGGATGCTAGCGCGTGTTGCACCCAAGATGGCTACGATTACGGTGTAGATGGCAAATCCCAGGGCAAGGATGAGTGCTATGGTGCCTAGATCTGAAAAATACACGTTGGTTCCTTCTACGGTTTGGTCGCGGTTTGGAATTTCGATGGGCACTTGGTTAATAGGGTCTGGGCTTGAAATGGGCCGTGACCTGTATAGTGGCCTTCTACGACGACGGTGATACCAGGCTGAAAGATGTCTGGTACGATGCCGTTGTAGACGACGGGTAGCGATTGTCCGCCTTCGGTCATCACAAAGCTGACGATTTGTTTCTGGTCATCGCGTACGATTGATCCCGCTTGCACGACGCCTGCCACACGTACCGATTGCGTGGTACAGGCGGCAGTAGTACAGTTCTTGAGTTCAGAAACGGTGAGGTAGTAGACGGCGTTGGCCTGCGTATTTGCATAGACGAGATAAGCAACCGCGCCTAGGATAGCAAGTCCGGCGATAATGAAGCTGAGTGGCAGCCGTTTACGCTGTAACGGTGGCTGCGACTGTTCTTCTTTTTGCACGGTTAGAGCAGGGTGCATGGTATGGTACTACCTCCATTAATGCGGCGCGATGGTTGCCTCGAACAGGCCGTTGAGCAACGCGCCGAGCAAGAAAACCCAGATGCCCAGGGCTAACAAGAGCTGCGGTGCGGCTTTGGAGAGCCGCGTCGAGCGTTTTGCCAGCCGACGAATGTTACTCTGTGAAAGATAGATTGCTAGTATAAACATAGCAAGTGCTGACACTATTTTCAAGCCTAATACTACCAGATATGGCAAGCCTAACGTTGTTTGTGTCAGGCGGTCAAAGGTCATAAATGCGCCACTGAGCAGCAATACTCCGATGCAGATGTTGACCAGACGCCTGAAGAGCGCTGCGATCTGGGCGGCGACCACCGAAGTTGACTCGCTACTACGCAGCGCGGGTAAGACGACGATGAGATAGAATATGCTGCCACCGACCCAGGTGGCGGCGGCCAGAGTATGCGCAACGCGAATGATCAGGCGAATCTCTAACATGTATTAAACCATTTACCAGGGTATACCTGTTCCCAGACATGGCGACCGCAAGGGCCCACCCCACACCATTCCACCTCCCTCGCCACTACTATACTCAACGGGTAAGCAAGGTGATGTCGGTTTGCAATTGTTGGGCGGTGATCTGGCTTCTTACGGTGGCAACGACGACGCCACGACGGTCGATAAAGAAGGTTTCAGGGGTGCCGGTGACGCCATAGTTAATGGCGGTGGCACCGTTGGCGTCAATGGCGCTTGGGTAGGTGATGCCCTGTTTCTGCAAGAAGCTGAGGCCATCGCTCTGCGTATCTTGATAATCGATGCCGATGAAGATTACTCCTTTAGTTCCTGCATGTTGCCATGCGGCCTGCAAGAGCGGGGCTTCATCTGCACAGGGTGAGCACCAGGATGCCCAGAAGTTGATGACCACCGGCTTGCCTCTTAAATTCGCCAGGTGTATAGGCGGTTCAGCATGGGTGCTGAGGATGGCCAGGGTGAAATCTGGAGCAGGCTTGCCTCTGAGTGGGTCATTTGTGCTGGTGAGTGCGTTGCCGGTACTGCTGTTATTCAAACCTGGTGCGGGTGTGACCAGTTGTGACCAGAGCAAGGCGAGCAGTCCGGCATTCAACAGACTGACCACGACGAAAATGATGATACTGCGCTTGCGAGACCTACCGGGGCTTACCTGTCCCCCAGACAGGGTTCCGCAAGGGCCCACTCCATCCCGCGCCACCGCCATTGCCCCTACATTTGGGTTCTCAGTTTGTGTATGTTCGGTTTCCATGCTCAAGCTCTTCCTGCTGGCAAATAGATGATACCAGAGTGATTATTGTGCTGAGGCCTGATATTTGACTTGCAGCCGTACGTGGATACCTTACAGGTGCCTGAATGCTCTCTAGGTGCCAAGTTACGTGCATGGTGCTGGTGGAGTTTCGGGCCTGGCGTCAAGGGTCCAGCCTAGTAGGGCGATGAAGAAGATGAGTAAGCCGACGAGGGTGATGGTGATGTGTACCATGAGGCCGATGACTGTGAGCAATAATGCGGCGGCGGTGATGACGGGCCAGATGCTGGGAGCGGAAATTGCAGTTCGGGCGAGAAGGGGTAGCTCCTGGGTTGCAAGTGCGGCATTTGCT
>WNFB01007155.1_pt1 | contig 10006 bp, 7 predicted proteins | sample 5400501 | NCBI WGS metagenome assembly WNFB01 (sample SAMN13153341, study PRJNA577476) | soil metagenome | isolation source: 200 cm saprolite under Douglas fir tree site 2 hole 1 | place: USA:California | collected 2015-04-18
CACGGCGGTGCCCATGACGGCGTAGCCCTGGCCGTGCATGATGGCCTTCACGTCGGCAAAGTCGCGGTTGATGATGCCGGGCACGGTAATAATGTCCGAGATGCCCTGCACCGCCTGACGGAGGATGTCGTCGGCAATGCGGAAGGCGTCGAAGAAACTGGTGCCGCGCTCGACGGTGTCCATCAGGCGCTCATTGGGAATTACGATAACCGTGTCCACGGCACCGATGAGTTCTTGCAACGCCTGCTCGGCCTGCATCATGCGGCGCTTGCCTTCGAACGCGAATGGTTTTGTAACCACGGCGACGCTCAAAGCGCCCAATTCACTGGCGAGCGAAGCGACCACGGGCGCCGCGCCGCTGCCGGTGCCTCCGCCGAGACCGGCGGTAATGAAAATCATGTCCGAGCCTTCCAGCGCTTCAATAATTTTTTCTGTGTCTTCGAGCGCGGCTTTACGGCCGACCTCTGGATTGGCGCCCGCGCCGAGGCCCTTGGTGAGTTTCGCGCCGAGTTGCAACTTCACAGGCGCTTGCGACAGCTTCAGCGCCTGCAGGTCCGTGTTGGCGGTGATGAATTCCACGCCTTCGAGCTTGGCGCGAATCATGCGGTTTACCGCGTTGCACCCGCCCCCGCCTACGCCGATGACTTTGATCTTCGCCGGCTGCAGCTCCTCGCTGAAGCTCATGCGGATTCCTGCATCTCTTGTCGTCATGTCTTTCTCAACCTTCTCCAGTTTCGCTGGCGGCTTCCGGGCAGGGTCAGGAGGCGCCGGCGAACATGGCTTTCAATTTTGATACAAGGTTTCCCGCGCGCTGGGGCGCGGAGCGCCGCGCCTTTGCGCCACACAATACGAGTCCGACTACGGTTGCATATTCCGGCTGTGCCACCTGTTCCGGTAGATCAGCCAAGCCTTTTGGTTCCGCGATGCGCACGGGCAGATGGAAGGACTGCTCGGCAAGTTCATCCAATCCGTGGAGCCGGGAGCCGCCGCCTGCGAGGATAAATCCGGCGGGGATTTGGCCATCAAGCCCGGCGCGCTGCAAATCGTCGCGAATCAGCGAAAGCAATTCCATGGCACGCGGTTCGATGATGTCCGTCAACATGTGCGCGAAGATGGTCCGTGGCGGACGGTCGCCCACGCTGGCAATCTCGATTGAACCGTTTTCCTTCATAAGTGCGGAGGCGGCGCAGCCGTGGCGGCGCTTGAGTCTTTCCGCTTCGGGGATGGGCGTGCGCAAACCGACGGCGAGATCGTTCGTGAAGTGATCGCCGCCAATCGCAACGGCGCTGGTGTGGCGCACCACGCCGCCGCCGAAGACAAGCAATTCCGTGGTGCCACCACCGATGTCCAGGAGGCAGCAGCCGAGATCGCGCTCGTCCTGCGTCAGGCAAGATTCCGCGGAAGCGAGCGGTTCAAGGACCGTGTCGCTGATGAGGATGCCGGCCTTGTTCGCAGCGGTGACGAGATTCTGCGTGGCCGCAACGGAGGAAGTCACGAGATGGACGTTTACTTCCAGCCGTTGGCCGACCATGCCGACGGCGTCGCGTATGCCATTCTGTGCATCCACCAGGAATTCATGCGGAAGCACGTGCAGGACTTCGCGGTCTTCCGGAAGCGTAATGTTGCGGGCCGCATCCACGGCGCGGCGCACATCATCGCGCTCGATGTCTCGCGGACGCTGCCCCAGCGTGATGCCGCCACGGCTGTTTACTCCGCGCACGTGGCCTCCGGCCACACCGATCAGCGCCTCTTCAACCGGCACGTTCGCGACGCTTTCGGCTTCTTCGACGGCGCGGCGGATGGAACTCACGGTGGAATCGAGATTGACGATCAGGCCCTTGCGCAGGCCCTTGGACTCGGCCGCGCCAAGCGCGAGAAACTTCACCAGTTCGCCTTCGACTTCCGCGATCAGCACGCAGGTTTTCGTGCTGCCGATGTCCAGCCCAACCAGATATTTGTCTTTCTTCGCCAAGCCGCCGCTCCTGCGATGAAATTATTTTTTTCTTGCGGTGGTAGTGCCCGCACTGGGGTCGGGATTCACGACCACTTGCCGCGAATACTGCAAATCGATGGATTGCACGTGGCCGGCATTTGCCTGCCACTGCGAAAAATTGTCGACCAGCATTTTGTATTTGCCGGTGAACTCACTGGAACCGAAGTGAATCGTCACGGCCTGCGAATCGTTGGCGCTCGCAAGGCCGGTCATCACCACGCGCAGATCTTTCGGGTTCGAGAGATCGATCTCGCTTACGCGATCGGACGAGCCGCCGCGCACGAGATCGACATCCTTCATGAATGCCTCGTACGTTTGCATGCGCTTTTCGCGCTGGTCCCGCGGCAGGTCCTCCGAAACGCCGGTCACAATGGGAAAATGCAGATCTTCGCCACGCGGACGGTCGAGGACGACGCCATGCGCATCAATCAGCGCCAGTTCATTGCCGTTTCGTGCAAACGCGACGGGCGTACGCTCCGTGAGCTCGATGCGAAGACGGTTCGGCAGAATGCGCTGCACGCTGGCGGATTCGACCCAGGGGATCTGTTCCAATTGGCTCCGGCGGACGTCCAGGGGGATCCGCAAAACACTCCGGTTGCGGTCGTGGACAAATTGCTGGAGGACCGCTTCGCGGCTGACGATGCGATTGCCGCTCAATTCGATTTGATCCGGCTTCAGTAGGAGCATGGTGGGTGAGTACAGAAGAAACCGCATCCCATAGACCGCTACCGTCACACCTGCAACGCCAGCAAAAGTCACAATCAGCAACCGCCGATAAAACGGCCAGCCTCGCCCGCTGAATTTCTTGCGGCGGATTTCCACCGGCTTCTGACGGCGCAGGTAACGCGGCTCATCGTCGGCAATCAACTCGGGCCGATAGGAATCGGCTTCTGCCGCCGCAGACGCGTTCCGCTGTATGGCCTTCACGCGTTCCAAACGACCACCTCGTTCTCAAGACTTACACCATATGTTTTCTGGATGCGCTCGCGCACGTCGGCGATCAGCGTCAGCATGTCTTTTGCTGAAGCGTGGCCGGCGTTCACGAAGAAATTGGCATGACGGCCGCTGACTCGGGCGTCGCCCACGGACAGGCCCTTGAGCCCCAAGTCATCAATCATGCGGCCCGCGGAGGCGCCCGGAGGATTCTTGAAAATGCACCCGGCGCTTTTCTGGCCGAGCGGCTGGCTTGATCGCCGTTTTTCGTTGCAGATACGAATACCTTCGAGGATTACTTTGAACGGTTTGGAGGGTAGTTCCAATATCACCGAGAGCATCATATCATCGGGCGCAAAAGAAGTGTGCCGGTATTCAAAAGAAATTTGATCGCCTTGGAGAACCTCAATTTTCCGGCTAGCCGCGCGGTAGAGTTTAACTTCCCGGACGTAGCTGCCAATCTGCATGCCGTAAGCTCCGGCATTCATGCGCAGAGCACCTCCGACGGTGCCGGGAACGCCGATCAGTCCTTCCATGCCGCCGAGGTCGTTCTTGGCGCAGAAAGTGATCATGCGGCCCAGGTCGGCTGCGCCGTCGACATGGGCAAGATTGCCATCGAGCACCACGTCGGGCTCTGGACGGACGAGTTGCAGGACCACCCAAGGCAACTCTCCATCACCGACAAGCAGGTTCGAGCCTCCGCCGAGGAATTTGTGAGGGACGTGGTTCGCGTCGAGCAGACTCAGGAGATCCGGAAGGCTTTCGTGCTTTTTGATGCGGAGCAGGTCTGTCGTACCACCGATGCCCAGCGAGGTAAGCTCGGCAAGCGCTGTTCCCGGCCGCAGATCGACGTGCATTTCCGCGAGCTTGGCAACGATCCTGGGATCACTGATGCGCATGAGGTGTCGGATGCTCCGTTCCCAGCAGAACCATGAATTCATTGCTCGCGCGGCTGATGTTGCCCGCGCCGATGGTAAGGACAGCGTCCCCGGGACGCGCTTGTTTCAGCAGATACTCGATGCCTTCCTGCATCGAATGAAAATAGTGAACGTTTTTATGACCAGCCTCGCGAATAGCGCCCGCAAGCGCTTCGCTCGTCACGCCCGGGATGGGCGCTTCACTGGCGGCATAGATGTCGGTGAGCGCAAGAATGTCGGCTTGATTGAAGGCGCGGCGGAAATCGTCCCAGAGGTGCTGCGTGCGGGAGTAGCGATGCGGTTGGAAGAGCACGAGCAGGCGATTGAACTTGCAACCGCGGGCCGCTTCGAGTGTCGCGCGAATCTCGACCGGGTGATGACCGTAATCATCGACCACGGTAATGTCATTCACCACGCCCTTGATATCAAAGCGACGGCCCACGCCGGCAAACTTAACAAGACCTTCGCGGATCAGGTCAGCCGGAACGTTTAAATACAGCGCGACTGCCGCTGCCGCCGCCGCGTTGCGTACATTGTGCATGCCGGGAGGATGCGCCAGCCGGAACAAACCGAGGTCATCGCCTCGGTAGGTCAGCCGGAACTCGCCGCCCAAACCCTCCAGCTTGACATCGCTGATGACCAGATCGGCCTGGCTCGACGTGCCGTACGTAATAATGGGACGCTTCACGCTGGGAATGATCGCCTGCACATTGGGCTCATCAATACAAAGGATCGCCGCACCGTAAAATGGCACGCGATTCACAAACTGGATGAAGGCGCCCTGAATATCTTCGAGGGAGGTGTACTGGTCGAGATGTTCGCGATCAATCGTAGTCACTACCGCTACTACCGGCGCGAGCATCAGGAAGCTGCGGTCGCTCTCGTCCGCTTCCACCACAAAATATTCGCCTTTGCCGAGCCGAGCGGTCGTGCCCGCCTGGTTGACTTTCCCACCGATCACAAACGTGGGGTCAAGGTGCGCCGCCGCCAGCACCGATGCGACGATCGAGGTCGTAGTCGTTTTGCCATGTGCGCCGGCCACCGCGATTCCGTATTTCAACCGCATCAGCTCCGCCAGCATCTCCGCGCGCGGAATCACAGGGATTTTCATCTTGTGCGCTTCGATCACTTCGGGGTTGTCTGCCTTCACGGCGGAGGAAGTCACAACAACGTGCGCGCCATCGGCATTGGAAGCCTTGTGGCCTTCATAGACCGTGGCGCCGAGATTCTGGAGGCGCTCGGTGATCGTGGAAGGCTTGGTGTCCGACCCAGAGACGGAATAACCGAGCGTCAACAGCACTTCGGCGATGCCGCTCATCCCGATGCCGCCGATCCCGACCATATGAATGCGTTGAAAATTGCGGAATGAGACCATCATGCACTTGCCCTCTGCCGATTCCCTTGCACGTTCGCGGCCTCTTCGATGAGGTTCACGATTTCGCGCACGGCATGAGGGCGGGCAAGTCCGCGCGCGGCGGTTGATAGTTTTTCGATCTCCTGCGGTTGCTCGAGGAGAGAGAAGATTTCGCCGGTCAGTTTTTCGGCCGTGAGTTCCACCTCGGAAATCAAGCGGCCAGCGCCCGCGCGGGTCATTTCCTGCGCGTTGCGCAATTGGTGGCTGTCGGTCGCCTGTCCGAAAGGGATGAAGATGGCGGCTCGGCCCGCGGCGGCGATTTCCGCTGCGGTGATGGCTCCTGCCCGGCAAACAATTATATCTGCCCAGGCAAAGCGCTCCGCCATATTCGTGAGGAAGGGGACAACCTCCGCGTTGATTTCGCGCCGCGCATACGCGGTGCGTACAGCATTATAATCGCGTTCGCCGGTTTGATGCACAATGGCCATTTCGTTCTTTCGTGCCGCGAGGCGGTCCATGGAGTCGACAAACACCCGGTTGATCGGCAACGCCCCCTGGCTGCCGCCGGTGACGAGTAGCCGAAACGGTTTTCCCAGCCGGCGGGGCGTGATGGAAAAAAACTCCGCGCGCACCGGGCAACCCGTAACGATGGCCTTCTTGCCCCATTCGCGTGCAGAAACTGCATAGCCGGTGGCAATCCGTGTAGAAATTCGCGCCAGCACCCTGTTGGTGAAGCCCGGCTCCGCGTTTGGTTCAAAGATGACATTGGGCACGCGGCCCAGCCAGGTCGCCAGCATCATGGGTCCCGCTGCATATCCGCCGACGCCAAACGCGACGACAGGCTTGTGTTTTCGCAAGACGCGGCGCGCATCGAGCATCGCTGGCGCGAGCATCGACAAATTCTTGAGCAGCGTGGCGCCGCCTTTGCCCTTCAAGCCGGCCACCCGCAGCGTTTCCAGCGGGAGCCCGGCCTGCGGCACCAGCTTCATTTCAATCCCGCGTTCTGTTCCCACCAGCACGACTTCCCTTTCTTTTCCTCTCGACAGCCATTCCTGAGCAATCGCCAGCGCCGGAAAAACATGTCCGCCCGTGCCGCCGCCTGCAATCAGCAATTTCACTGGCTGCGCTCTTGCCGGGTAGTGGCGCAGCATGCTGCGCCACTACAAGGATGATTCCTCATGGCCACGCGGACTCCGCCGCCCTTTGCGAAATATTCAACAGCACGCCCGTCGCCAGCAGCATCACCAGCAAACTCGATCCGCCATAACTGATGAACGGCAGAGGGATCCCTTTCGTTGGAACCATTCCGAGCACCACTGCAAAATTAATCAGCGCCTGGCACAAAACCATCGCGGTGATCCCTAGCGCCAGCAGCCTCCCGAATCCGTCCGGCGCACCGAGCGCGGCGCGCATCCCTCGCCAGCCATAAATGACAAAGAGTGTAATCACGATCATCGCCCCGATAAAACCCAGTTCCTCGCAGATCACCGCATAAATAAAATCCGTGTGCGCTTCCGGCAAGTAGAAGAGCTTCTGTTTGCTCTCCATCAGGCCCACGCCCGTGAAGCCACCAGAGCCGACGGCAATGAGCGATTGAAGCAACTGAAATCCGGCGCCTTGCGGATCAGAATCCGGGTGGAGAAAAGCCATCAACCGGGCTTGCCGGTACGCCACCTGCGTGATGAGCAAATAGACGATGGGAACCACCCCGGCGAGCCCCACCGCGAGCCACTTCCACGAGAGACCTGCAACGAAAAGAATGGCAGTGGTCACAACGAGAATATCGATGGACGTTCCAAGGTCTGGTTGCATCAAGATCAACGCGACAAAGACGAAAATGGGACCTGCCGCTGGAAAAATCGTCCGCCAGAAATTTTCCTTGCGGAATTCCATGCTGGCTTTGTTGCGGCGCTTTTGATCCAGAAACCACGCCAGATAAAGAATTGCGGCGAGTTTCGCCAGTTCCGATGGCTGGATACCCACCGGGCCAAACTTGATCCAACGATGCGTGGCATGGGATTTGTCGAGGAAAAGCGTGCCGACAAGCAAGAGCAAGACAACACAAACTACGGGATAGATGACCGCGGGCTCGCGCAGACGCCGGTAGTCCGACTTCATTAGAGCGAACATCCCCAATAGGCCGATGAAGAGCCAAGCGGCCTGGCGGGCGAGAAATATGTATGAGTGGCCGTACTGCTGTTCCGCCGTGACTGCGGAGGCGCTGTAAATCATAACGGCGCCAATCAGGCACAACGCCAGCGTCACACCAAACAGCCAGCGGTCATTCTCCAGTCGCCTCGGCACGTTGACTCACCCTCTTGCGGAAGTTGTATTTGCCGCTTGCCGTTCCAATTGGTGCACCAACTCTTTGAAGACGCGGCCGCGGTGTTCGTAGTTCTGAAACTGATCGAAGCTGGCGCATGCCGGGGCAAGAAGCACCACGTCGCCAGGCCGCGCCGCGTGGGACGCAATATCAACGGCGCGTTCGACCGTGCTCGCGCGCTCGATGGCCACGCTGCCGGTGATCTGTTTTTCAATTTTCTCTGCCGCCGCGCCAATCAGCAGCGCAAGAATAGCTTTCTCACGCAAGGGCCTTTGCAGTAAAGTGTAATCGCTGCCTTTGTCTTTCCCACCCAGAACGATCAGGATTCGTCCAGGAAAAGCATCCAGTGCCTTCAGCGTGGCGTCGACGTTCGTGGCTTTCGAATCGTTGTAGTAACGCACACCTCCGATTTCCGCGACAAACTCGAGGCGATGCTCGACGCCAGCGAACGAGCGCACTCCTTTTGCAATCGCCGAAGGTTCGGCCCCGGCGAGACGCGTCGCCGCCACCGCCGCCAGGACGTTTTCGACGTTATGCGCGCCAGCCAGCGGAATGTCCTGCAGCTTCAATACCGCCTCTTCTTCGCCGTCATGGCGAAAGACAATTTCGCTTCCCCACACGAACGCACCTTGGGCTACGCGCTGCTTCCGGCTGAACCAATACACCTGCGGCTTCGCAGGCACCAAGGGCGTAGTCGCCGGATCATCCGCGTTCAGCACCGCACTGTCCGCTTCCGTCTGATTCTCGAAGATGCGCGCTTTGGCGCGGCCATACTCTTCGAGCGTGTGATGCCGGTCCAGGTGGTCGGGTGTGAGATTCAAGAACACGCTGATATTGGGGCGAAACGTTTCAATCAGCTCCAACTGAAAACTACTTAACTCCACCACGGTGATGGTGTCGTCGCTGGTTTGCTCAACGCTGGCAATCAAGGGAGTGCCGATATTCCCGGCGAGGATCGTGGAGAAGCCAGCGTTCTTCAAAATATGTTCGATCAGGGAAGTGGTCGTGGTCTTCCCGTTCGAGCCAGTAATTCCGATCAAGAGCCCTTGCAGGAAACGGTCCGCCAGCTCCACCTCACTCCAGATGGTGACGCCCTCGGCGCACGCGGCCTGCAGCAACGGAGCATCGGCAGGCACGCCGGGACTCGGAACGATCAAGTCCTGTTCGAGAAATGTATTTTCCCGATGGCCGCCCAGCTCCAGTCTCACCCCCGCGCTCCGGAGTGAAGCAATCGCTTCGCCGATTTCGTTTTCCGTCCGCGCATCCGTGGCCGTCACCTGCGCGGCCCGCGTGGCGCAGAAAAGCGCGGTGGCCACACCCGTCCTGGCCAGTCCCACGACCAGCACGCGCTTGCCCCGCAACTCGAACGGATTTGCCATTAATCTCGCAAAATTCTTTAACCGGAATGCTTCACTACCTCAACTTCAACGTCGTCAGCGCAAACAGCGCAAAAACCAGCGCGGCGATCCAAAACCGCACGATCACTTTCGATTCGCTCCAACCCAGCAGTTCGAAATGGTGATGGATGGGCGCCATGCGGAAGATGCGCTTACCGCGCAGCTTGAACGAGCCCACCTGCAGAATCACCGAAACGGCTTCCAACACAAAAACGCCGCCAACGAAGAACAACAGTATCTCCTGCTTGATGATGACCGCGATCACCCCGAGCGTCCCGCCCAGCGACAGCGAACCCACATCTCCCATGAAAATTTCCGCAGGATGCGCGTTGTACCAGAGAAAGCCCAGTGACGCGCCGACGAGCGCGCCGCAGAATACCGTGAGCTCGCCGACCTTCGGGATGTATTGAATGTCGAGGTACGTCGCCCAGCGGTAATTGCTGCTGACGTAGGTCAGCACCGTGAGGGCGCCTGCAGCTATGACCGTACACCCGATGGCGAGACCGTCCAGCCCGTCAGTCAGGTTGACGGCGTTCGAAGAACCTACAATTACGATGCCAACGAAAATGAGAAATGGAACAAACGCCAGTGGCCAGAAATGCGGAGAATGGATGAACGAGTGGATGACGAGATCGGGGCGAAAGCGCTTCAGAAACGGGACCATCAATTGCGTGGAGTACGCGCTGTGAGTTGTCAGGACGAGGAGCGAGACGCCCACCACAAGACTTACGAACACTTGAAAATAGATCTTCTTTTTCGCAGTGAGTCCCAGGTTGCGCTGCTGGGAGACTTTCGCGTAGTCGTCGATAAAACCGATGGCCGCGAAACCAACGAGCGCAAAAAGCGATATTAGGATGAAGGGATTTGTGAGATCAGCCCAAAGCAGCGTCGGCACGGCGGTAGACAGAACAATCAGTACTCCGCCCATCGTGGGCGTGCCTGCCTTTTTCTTGTGCTCCTGCGGGCCTTCTTCCCGGATGAACTGGCCAATCTGCAATTCGCGGAGCCGGCGGATCAGCGATGGGCCGAAGGCCAGCGCCAGAAACATGGCCGTGAGGCTCGCGTACACGGTTCGCACGGTGATGTAAC
>WNFB01007158.1_pt1 | contig 10005 bp, 10 predicted proteins | sample 5400501 | NCBI WGS metagenome assembly WNFB01 (sample SAMN13153341, study PRJNA577476) | soil metagenome | isolation source: 200 cm saprolite under Douglas fir tree site 2 hole 1 | place: USA:California | collected 2015-04-18
TCAGGTGTCCTGAGACAGTAGTCACTACGATAGCCCAGTCCAGTTTTACAGGAGTGGGCTGGCTAAACGTGCAGATTGGCGCGGTCGGGCCGTAGGTTATCGTTCCGTTGATGCCCTGGGACAGGTGCCCTGTTGCCACTCCGGTTGAGGAGACTGTAAGTTCAGTTGACTGCGGGAATAGGCTGACAGCGGCGACGAAGGGTATCGTGCCCAAGACTGCCGTAGCAAGGATCAGCATCGCCAACGCTTTCTTGGTAGAGAGCAGCTCACTACCACCACCAATCACCTGCATGCGAGGATCGAATTTAGCCTTTCGGCTCATGTTGGCCTCGTCATACCCCGGTCAAAACAACCCAAGATTTGCCTCCAAAAATGCCAAGCCTCGGAAAACGCGACTTCCTCTGCGAAAATTGTTAGGAGACTATCGGGTGTACAGCTCTCAAAATCTGATTTTTCAAGCGTTGCCCGTAAAGCACCTGACGGTCCGATTCGATTCTGAACCAAAGCGAAGAGAGTCTAGTTTTTCGGGTGGGCTCCTTCGTTTTCTGGATCTATGGGAACCATCTTCGTTCAAACCTGTAGAGGGGAAGAACCTGTTTCTCTTGGGAGGTGATATTGGACTCGGGATATGACTAGTCTCTCTTGACCGCGAGGTACATGAATGCAGTGAACGGGGCGACCGACCACAGAACACCGGCCAAGACCAAGCCAGGAAGCGTTAGTCCATAGTTTGAGGCTTGGATAATCGTTCCACTGGTGGACTGGAAGAAGAATATGTTTACCAGGTTTATGAACTGAGCCGGATTGGCATAATAGGAGAGAATTGTGGCCTGGAGAGACACAGCCGAGCCTTGCGTTCCTCCCAATGCCGCTGTCAGCAAGAAGATTATCAAGCCCCAGAAGAGGTCGAGAAATATGAATAGCCCAATACTCAGGCCCAACAGAGCACCAGTCGACTTGAACAGGTGAGAGAAGAGAAAGACTAGTCCGGTGAAAGCGGCAATCTCCACCGATAGGCCCCCGATTATCGCAAGAACATACGATGCGGAAAGGGCAGAGCCCGTGAGGCTGTTCAGAATAAGGTCGACAATTCCCACTGAGGCAAATGTGGCGATGCTTATGGCTAGAATGGTTGAGAGGAACCTCGAGATGGCCAAGCCCCGCCGGGTAATAGGCCTAGCCAGAACAGACTCTAGGACCCCTGTGATACGGTCCTTTCCATACGAAGAGTAAGACCCGATTATAGCCACCAGAGGGACGAAGAAACTCAGAACTCCAGAGAAAAAGAACGAGGCTACATCCGTCGCCACGGGGACGGACTGGCGAGGCCTAAACACCTCATAACCAAACTCTGTTGACTCGACCGCGGTCGCATTTCCGTTTCTGAAGATCGCGAGCCAGATAAGTGAAGACCGGCTGGCTCCCACAAGGAAGGGCAGGTCAAAGACCTGGTGGTAGCTCGTAAGATTCTGAAAGAAGGTCATCTCGGTTTCATTGAACGGTCCGAACTTGGTAAAGGGGGGTGTAAGCAGTTTGAAGTAAACGCTATAGCCGGTCGGAAGTACCCCATAGGGTCCCGCGTAGATGACTTGTAGGTCCCTTTTGGACGCATCGGACCTATCGGTTACCGTCGTCAGGGCCGAGCCTTGGGAGGCCGCCACCTCTCCGAGAGGACGGTTCACCAGGGGTGAAGATGCGGAAGATTGGGAGTTGGCCGACGAGACGGAGACTGTCAATTGGTAGTTTCCCGTGGGAGCTGCAATAACAACGGTCCCTACTCCGGAAGAGTTTGTTTGAACCGGGACCGTCTGGTTGAAGCTGCCTTGATAATCGTAAAGGTTGAGACTAATGCCCCATTCGCTTATCGGGTTTCCGTACTGGTCCTCGGAGAAGACTAGAAAATGGAACCCGCCAGCGCTATAGTAGTAGAGGACATACGGCCCGTTACCGGTGGGGTTGAAATTGGCTATCCTAGGAGTGGCCAAAGGAATTATCGTGAGGCTTATCAGGAGTATGATCGCGGTAATTATTAGCACGGACTTGCTTGTAAGAGTCCTCCTGACATCGAACAGGAAGGGCCTTATCATCATCTGACCGTGTCGACCTCCCGAATAAGCCGTAGGAAATACTCCTCAAGACCGGTTTTCTCGTACCTAATCTCCTGGACAGGAAAACCTCTTCCGACCATCTCCGCGTTGACCTTGGACGAGTCTCCTTGAAAGCCTGAGAGGAGAATCGAGGTCCCCTCCACACGGACCGTTCCTCCAAGGGTCTTGACGTAAGCTAGAACATCCTCTGTGACCGCCTGGAGAACTATTCGGAGCGTTCCTGCGCTTCTCGACGCGGCCGCCAAATCATCTCGATTGGCCGTCTTGACAATCTTTCCCTTGTGAATGAACACCACCCTATCGGCCAAGTTCTCGACCTCGGTGAGAATATGGGACGATAACAGAATCGCCTTGTTCTTCTTTTTCTCCTCCATCATCAACTCTCTAAAGAAGTGGATTCCTTCAGGGTCGAGGCCGTTGAGGACTTCGTCGAAGAGAAAGTTCTGGGGGTCGGTAAGCATCGAGACCGCTAGGGAGAATCTCTTCTTCATTCCTTGGGAATATGTTCGGATCTTCCGGTTCTCAAACCCTGAGAGGCCCATTGTGGCGAGGAGGTCCTTGCTCCTCTTCTTCGCCTCGGCAGAATCTATTCCGTAGAAGCCCGCGAAATACCTCATCAAGCCCCAGGCTTTCGCGTTGGGCTCAAAGTTTGGAATCTCGGGGACCCAGCCTATACTTCTTGAGGCCTCCGGTTTCTCGACTGTAATGTCATGCCCGTCAACTACCACAGTGCCAGCTGTGGGAAGGCTGACTCCGACGGCGATCCTGATGGTAGTGGTCTTACCCGCCCCGTTTAGGCCGACAAAGCCTACAACCTCACCGTTTCCCACGTTGAAACTTACGGAGCTTATGGCTGGACCCTGTTTCGACGAGAATGTTTTTGTTGCATTCTTGATTTCAAGCAAGAAGCCATGAACTCCCCCGAGAGTAGGATCATGACCGTCGTTCAGCATGCAATATAACAGTTGAATTCAGCGTAACAGGACACATAGAGGCCGGATTGATCTCCAATTCAAACGGGTTACCCCGCGTACTTCGGTGGTCCCTGCTGTATTCTCTGGCGGACGGGCCCGATTGGGTCGGCGTGGTCCATTGCTCCCCACAAGGTCTCGGTCCACCAGGTGGCACCAGCATCAGCCCAAGGTTCCACGACCTTCTTAGCCTTCACCTGGTCGTCGCCTGGTGTCTTTCCTTCAATGACGATGTCGAAGCTTTTCCCGCCACCCAGTTTCGACCTTACAAAACAGGTCATCTCCTGCACATCCTTTGGCGCTGGCTTACCCACGCTGCCCTTGCTGTCTCTGACGTTGGGTAGCAGCCCGTCGTACCTCAAAACGCGACCCATGGATTTCTTACTCGGCCACAGTCCAACAACCCATATTGGAATCCGGGGTTTCTGGACCGGCTGGGGCGGCGGATAGAATTTTGTTGGCCGTATTTTGTAGTGTTTTCCATCATAGCGAAACGGCTGGCCCCGCCAGAGACCTGTCAGAATATCAAGACCTTCATCCAAGAGTTCAGCCCGAATCTTCCGATCGGTTTCCTCACCGAAAGCTTCGAAACCATTGTCAACTGCTCCCAGCCCCACTGACAGGACCAGTCTACCCTCGGAGAGATGGTCCAGTGCGACCGTCTCGCTGGCCAGTTTCCAAGGGCGCATCCGGGACACAGGAGTAATCATCGTCCCCAACCGTATCCGGCTAGTCCTAACCGCGGCAGCAGCCAGCATCACCCAGGCGTCAAACCCCCACACGGGCTCCCAGACGAAGAAGCCATCCCACCCGGCCTTTTCCGCCTCGTAAGCCAGCTCTCCAGCATCCTGTGGTCTGCCCCGGGGAAGGACGAATCCGTATTTCATCTTCGAGACAGGGGTCCTTCCTGGTTATGCTAGAAAGAGTTTCGTCGTGGCCCCTTGTAGAATCTGATTTTCAATTCTTTTTTCGACGGAATAGCTGTTCGGACAGAACAAGTGTATTTGCCTGCAAAAACTGTAGCCGATGATCGTTTCAGAAAGAATCCAATTCCTCTGCTCTTACTCAGTCCTAGCCATCAGCGTAATTTGTTGTTGAGGAATTCTAGGGTCCTGTTCCAGGCCAGGCGTGCAGCGTCCGGGTTGTAGTCGCCAGGCCGGTCTTCCTCGAAGAACCAGTGTTTCGTCCCAGGGTAGAAGTGAAAGTTGACCTCCTTACCCGCCCCGCGGATCTTCTCCTCTAGAGCTCTCACCTCGCCAATAGGCTCCCACTCATCCTCGGGAGAGTAATGGCCTAGAAAGGAAGCTTCAGCCTTGGAAAAGTCACCAGCGTACCCCCCGTCCGTACCATAGAACGCGACGACGGCCCCAACACCTTTCGGCTTCGCTGTGCTCAGCCACAAAGCCCAGGCCCCACCCATCGAAAAACCAATCGCGCCTATTTTCCTCCCAGATACTGATGGCAGGGAATGCAAATAGTCGACTGCACCCAAGACAATCTGCTTCCTCGACTCTTCATCCACTCTTGACAACAATTCCTTCGCCTCACTAACATTGGTTGCAACAGCCCTGCCGTGAAGGTCGGGTGCCAACGCCAGAAAACCTTGAGATGCCAGCCGGTCGCAGAAACCTTTGAAGAAATCATTTAGCCCCCACCAGGCGTGCAAGACGAGAACTCCACCTCGAGGCCTCTCCGACACGGCGAGGTATCCAACTCCCAGTCCTAGACCAGTCCTAAACTCGACCATCCGGCTTGTTCCCATAGAAAGTACCTTCGCGAGCTGAAATAGTAGGGTGGGTAGAAAAACCAAACGCCTAGGACGGAGTGTTTCTTGGGAATCTCATTCGTCGGAATTCCGTTCTACACCCGGGCGAGGTACCGGGGAATGGCTAAGGCTGTTGAAAGCCTGAGGGCTGCTGGTATTCTGAGCAAGCTAGAGTCTGAGGACCCTGACCTTATCGACCTGGGAGACGTTGACTGTCCCGTCATAGACCAGGACCATGGTCCCAGGAACCTTCAGAACTGGGAAGAGTTCCTCCAAGGAACCCACAGCGTCGGAGACAAGCTCTCCCACCGGCTTGACAAGTCTAGACTCACCTTCTGCCTGGGCGGCGAATGCGCGTTCATCCTCGGAACCCTAGCCAGCCTCAAAACAGTCCACAAAGGCACGCCCGGAATGGTCTGGATGGACGCCCACGGAGACTTCAACACTCCCGAAACCAGCCCCTCCGGGTTCATCGGCGGAATGCCCCTTGCCCTCGCATGCGGGAGAGGCCCAAAACTCTCACCGGAGATTGAAGCCTCCAGGCCCCTACTAGACGAAGAGCAAGTGGTCCACATCGGCTCCCGCTCTCTCGACCCGGGCGAAGACATGGCTCTGCTCTCCAGCGTCAAAGTGTTCCCGGCCAAAGACGTCAAGAAGAACGGGGCTAGAGATGTTGCTCGTCAAACAGTCCAACACCTGAACGATTCCTGCGACTGGATCGTCGCTCATCTAGACGTGGATGTTTTCGACCCGTGAATCATGCCCGGCGTCAACTTTCCCGAACCCGGAGGTTTAACTAACAAAGACATTCTCGAAATCTTTCGTGCTCTCCAATCCACTGGAAAGCTGAAAGTGGTAGATTTGACCGCCTACAATCCCCTAGGGGATAAGGACGGTCGGGGAAAGTCTCTCATTCTCGACCTTGCACCTAAACTGGTGAAGCTCGGTTAATGCCCAGGTTCTCTGCGTAGGTCCATCTTCATGCGAGTATTGCAAAACAATACCGTGAGTGTAATGGACTTTGGGACCAGCGTCTGAGCGGTCTGCGGGGTCGGCTGGCCTTTTTCGAAGAAGAAAGCGCAGTAGCAGTGGGGCTATATTATGAACAGGTCGGCTTCGAGTACTATGCCCAATAATATGCCGATTACTAGCCCGATGACCATTCCCATAGTCAATGTTTTCGAGTCCAAGAATCCTCTCCTCTAGGTTAGAAAAAAGATAGATATAAAAAAAGAGTTTCGTGGGCTTCGTCTAGCTGGTCCTAGTCACGGTGGTGCCTGGGAACTCCAGGAACCATTTGGAGGCTAGCTTGCTCTGAGGCCGAACGAAGTCCACGCTGAAACCGCTGTTCACCGCTAGTGTTGAAGGGATTTGGCCGTTGACTTTGCCGAACAACACGAGGTGCGATGTGTTACCACTGCTGTCCTTGAGGCTTACGTGTAACACCATCTTCTTGCTATGGAAGTTGGTGATTCCACGCCCGCCATCCGCAGTGAACGTCGCCGAGCCAATGTTCAATGTTCCACCCGTCACAGTCACCAGTGCCCGTCCCATGGAGACCCTGTCCACTCTCACCGTAAGCTGAATGCTAGCCGATTGCTGGGTCGACTGGTCGCTGATGCTGAAGCCCGTTCCAGACCCGGAAATCATCAGCACCATTCCCGTGGTCAGGGGCTGGTTGATCCTACTGTGGACCGTTGTTGCAGGCGGTAGCGTTGTAGGCATTGCACCGTATGCTGGAACCATGACGGCCAGAGCCATCACCAGTGATAGTGCTGTTCCGAACAATGCGAATCGTTTCATTTTTCCACCAGAATACCATTGTCCACCGTTTGGTATAACCCAATATTTTTGCACGCGATTCTAGAAGCGTTGAATCTGGGCTGGGGCCCGGTTCCAATTCAGCAGAACTTGCGAAAAGTACCGTTTTTCCTCGCGTTACCTGCTTCTCAAGACTATCGCTCGGTGTCAGCGCGGCTGAGCGTTACTTCCCCGGGCGGTCATTGTAAGACCAGCCGATTCCCGCAAGGTCGGATATTCTGGTCACTTGGACTCTTTCGGCTTCCATTTGACGGCTATGTGGAACTCTTGCTCGTCGTCTTCCTTGGCGTAGAGAAATTTGAAGTCGAAGGGCTCGGTGGTCTTCGCGACAGCTTTCTTGTTCGAAGGCATGACCTGGGCTAGGTCAGTAGTGCCCGTCTTCAGCGACTTCCCTAGGTCGACCAGTATTCTTGACAGCTCCTCCCTGGTGGGCTGGGATTCGTGCCGAAAGATGGATTGGTGTGTTTCCCGGTGTCGCTCCACGACCTCGAACATCTTGGTCCAATACTTGACGGCCTGGGATAGGTTGTCCTTTCCCTTGTCCGTCAGGGCGTAGTGTCTCCGATCTACTCCTTCGTCCCTGAACTCGACCTTGCTGGTGACCAGTTTGTCAGTTTCTAGTTTCTCTAGGGCAGGGTAGATTGTTCCGGTCTTGGGTTTCCAGTATCCTGAAAACCTCTTCTCCAGTTCCCGTATGATTTCGTAGCCGTACATCGGCTTCTCGGACAGTAGTAGGAGCAGCCAAAGGGATACCATTCCCACTTTCATTCCCCTTAGCTGATGTTCTGACAATTCTGAGTCGGCCCCTTGGAGTGAGTTCTTCAGGTGACCTACGCTTATATAAGTAGCTATTCTACATATATAGAATATCTACAGATAGGACAACTACTATGTCAACACCAGAACCCGATAACCCTCCCGGACCATCAGGATACCGTAGCCTCCCTCCTAGAGTAACCCGGCTCATTCTCAGCCTCGCCTTCGAAGGGTTCGGGGTCGGATACCTTACCGTTTACATCACAGCCTACCTGCCCGAGGCCGGTTTCAGCTCAAGCTCCGTCGGGTTCCTACTAGGGGTCTTCGGCCTCTCACTTGTTGCCGCAGCCTTCCCCTTGGGAATACTCTCGGATAGGAAGGGAAGAAAGAATCTGTTTCTCATAGGGCTCTCCACTCTCCCCGTAGAGTTCCTCGTCTTCGCCGTAACCTCCAACCTATCATACCTCCTCATCGCTACTGTTTTTGTCGGAGTCTCAGAAGCTGCGACCCTGGCCACTTGGAACGCCATCATAGCAGATCAGACTACTCCTGAGAACCGGGACAAGGCATTCTCCATGGCCTTCATCGTAAACCTTGGTTCAATCGGCCTTGGCAGTGCGATTCCCCTAGCCTTCCCTGTCATCCAGAACGTCTCGGGCCTAGGCGTTGACTTTGTGCACAGAGCCTTCATGGCAGGCGTCTCCCTATCAGTTCTCGCCTCGCCAATCCTAGCCAGTTTGCTATTGGGGGGCTATTCCGAGCTGGCCAAGAACGAAGTCCCGCAGAAAAAACGGGCCCATCTACGGACCTTGCTGAAATTCTCCTTCCTCAATGGACTGCTAGGGTTTGGGACAGGGCTCATCATTCCCCTGGTTCCCACATGGTTCCTCCTGAAATTCGGTGTGCAGGATACTTACACTGGACCACTCCTCGCCCTCGCGAGTCTAACTGTGGCTATGTCCGCCGCAATCTCTCCAAGGCTCTCCCGTAGGTACGGCTTGGTCAAGTCGATAGTAATGGTTCAAGGGGTCGCTACGGTCTTCATGATAAGCCTCGGGTTCGCGCCAATCCCACTCTTGGCGGCGAGTTTCTTTGTGACTCGTGCGGGTTTCATGTACATGGGCAACCCCCTAGCAGATTCGTATCTGATGGGTATCATGGAAGCCCAGGAGAGGGGTCTGGCTAGCGCCGTCAATTCTGTCATGTGGGAGCTTCCCCAAAGCGCCAGCACGATTCTAGGAGGGGTTATCCTAGGGTCCGGGAGCTACACGAGCCCCTTTCTATTGGCAGCCCTATTCTACGCAGTCTCGATCAGCCTATTCTACTCCCTCTTTCGAAACTTGAAACCTCGAACCTAGCCGGGCAGCCGGGTCGAGATGGTGGCCGGTCTTCAGCCTAGTTTTGCGCTATGGTTCGCCCGGATGATTCTGTGGCGACGCGGAGAGGCTAGCTCGCAAGACGTGATCGGCCAGGGACTCTTTTCGCTAGGGGTTCATGAGCCGAAGTGATCTTCTGAGTCTCTCTCGGTATTTCCGCGCGTCCCCTCTCAACCCCAGATAATCATAGTCATGGGTCAGCTCTTCCCATAGCTCGTCTGTCGATGGTACACCCCCGGGGTTCAACGATGATGCTTTCTTCTGTATGACAGAGTTAAGCCAGTCTGATTCCGAAACGGGTCTCTTGAAAGGCGATATTGAGACGTAGAAGGGGAAGTCTGATCTGTCCGCCTTTATTTCAGGGAAGAGTGTGTTGTAGTAGTACACGAGCGTGCAACCACTGCTCATCCTTTCGGAAAGCCGGTCTAATAATTCAGCGCTGGTCGACAACCCGTAGAACAATATCGTTGCTTCCTCAATGCTGCCGTCATCAAGGTCCCCGTCAACGAGATCCTCAAAGTTACCACGGATAATCTTGATTCGATGGGAGAGCGACCGGGCCCTCACCCTCCGGCGAGCCTTGAGATGCCTTCGCTTGTCTCGTTCAATTCCGACGCATTTCTTGACCCCAAACTCGCTGGCTGCTACCAGCAGGTTCTGGGCCCAGCCGCAGCCCAGGTCGTAGAAAACGTCGCTTTCCTTAGTTCGTGCTAGGCGCAGCATTCTTCTGATTTCGATGTTGGTGAAGAGTATAGGCGGTCCCAGGCCGGATTTTGGCCAGCCTACACGAACGTCGTCAATCTGCGAGCCTCGCATGCTTAGTTTTCCCTCTTTGTTTCGGGGTGAGTTAACCTGGCTGGCGAGTTGTTACGTCAACGCGTTTTCAATGCGTGGCTCATGTTTGTGGCATCGCACTACACTGTTGAAAAAAGCTTACACTTTGGAACGAAGAGTTGGCTTGTACTGAGCCGTTCCATCCCTCAACATGGTCTTCTGAAAATCCTTGTAGATCAGGGGATAGTCTCGAAGGCAAATCTCCCCTATTTGTCCGAATATTTTCCTGATCTCGAACTCTGCCCCAGGGCTGGTCCGCATCTCTATAAGCCATCTCAAGGTTCGATGGTTGGCGGTGAAGATAATCGCCGTGGACAATCCTTGGGGCAGCATTCTACGCAGTGCCGACGTCACCCTCTTCTTCTGGTCAAAGG
>WNFB01007163.1_pt1 | contig 10002 bp, 13 predicted proteins | sample 5400501 | NCBI WGS metagenome assembly WNFB01 (sample SAMN13153341, study PRJNA577476) | soil metagenome | isolation source: 200 cm saprolite under Douglas fir tree site 2 hole 1 | place: USA:California | collected 2015-04-18
TTGGTTCAGATGCTTCCGGCGAAGATGGATAATGACCTGCATTCTCACAAGGGAGAAAAAGCATCAGAAAGAAAGGAGGACAAGACACCACAAAAAGCTAGACGGCTACCTGACTCATCTTTACAAGGACGTTTTTTTGCCGTCAGGGCAGAAGATGCGTCTGGCAGGTGTGATAGAATGACAGAGAGAGAAACGGAACACTGTTGAAACCAGGAGAAGGCTCATGAAACCAGCCCGAAGCTATGCGAACGTGATGAGACGCTGGTATCGAGCAGTCGAGCACAAGTGCCCAGTGTGCCAGCGGACGCTGCGACAGGCAATGACACTGACGCGGAGAACGGTGATCACGCTAGAAGGGGTGATTAAGCTCATCCATGCGGGATACCGTTGCCCAGACCAGCAATGTGCGGGATACCAGCGGACATACCGGAGCGTCGAGGCGGATGCCTTGGCGCTGCCAGGGATGACCTATGGGCTGGATATTGTCTTGCTGGTAGGACGACTGCATTTACGCCAGCATCGAACCGTGGATGAGATCCATCGGGAACTGCTAGAGCGACTGGCTCCATTGGGAGTGAAGATCTCACGGCGGGAAATTCTGTATCTGTTTGAAGCGTACTGCACGCTGTTGCGAGCCGCGAGTTCGGTCAAAGACGATCAGCAGTGGCTGGCACAGGTGGAGAAGAATGGTGGCATCATCGTCGCGGTTGATGGCATTCAACCGGACAAGGGCAACGAAACGATTTACCTGGTACGCGATGCCTTGACCGGGCGCGTGCTTGCAGCGGAGAATGTGACGTCGTCGGAGACTGCGGTGATGAAGGCGCTGCTTGCGCCAGTGGCGGCGTTGGGGGTGAAGGTGCTGGGGACGATCACCGATGCACAGGAGAGCGAACTGCTGGCCGTGGAACAGCTCTGGCCCAAGGTGGCGCACCAGGTGTGCCAGTTCCATGCCTTGCGCGATGCAATCCAGCCAGCCTATGAGGCCGATCGGAAAGTGAAGACAGCGATGCGCAAGCAGATGCAGCGGAAAACCAAGGCGGTGCGTCAGCAGCTCAAGCGACAGCGAGCCGTGGCACCAGCAGCAGAAGCGGAGCAGTTGTCGGTGCTGGATGACTATGCGTTGGGAGTGCTCAGCGCGGTCAATCGAGATGGCACGGCGCCGTTCGACTTCGCGGCAGTGCGAACCGGTGAGGACCTCGACGAGGTGGCAGCCAGCCTCGAGCGGCTCTCAAAAAAGGGGGGCCAGTGAGTCCGAGCGTTTCTCAGAAGCTGGAACGCCTCAAGGTCATCGTGGCCGAGCGGGCGGTCTGGGAAACATCCCTAGCGCAGGTCAAGGGGATGCACCAATGGGTGCTTGATGCCGAGCACATTCTCGACGGCAGCTGGGCAGCAGCCGGAGAGGTCGTGAGCAACGAAACGGTGAGCAACCGCCTGGATGCGTGGCGAGAGCAGCTGGCGAAGCACCTGACCGATGGCACGCTTTCCGAGCTGGAGCAGGAGTGCCTGACCGAGTTCTTGCAGGTGCTCTCCAACCTGCGCCCGCACCTGGTGCAGTGCTACGATCGGGAAGAGTTCCCGCGCACCAACAACGAACTGGAACGCAGCATTCGGGGCCTCAAGACCCAGTATCGCCGCATCAGCGGCCGCAAGAACTGGAACAGCTATTTGCTACGTTATGGCCGTTGCGTTGCGTACGCGGCTTGGTGGGAAGAGGACGCTGGCAGGCGGAGTCAATTCGAGCAGCGTGTCGCTCGACTGGATCGGATCCGCTGGCACGAGTTCAAACGGGAAACCAAAGCCGCTCAGAGTGAGCAACTCACACGCTTTCGTTTCCGCCACAAGCGTCAGCAATACCTCGACTTCCTTGAGACTCGCTGGTCAGCCGCTGCCTCGACGTAACTTTTGCCCTAACGGTAAAAAAAGAGTTACCTCCTAAGCCTCCGACTGAGTTCCTTGATGTTCCTGATGAAGTAACGGCCACCATCAGAACGTCCCTTGCTATTAGACGACCAGGCTATACCTTGCTCTCTCTCCTAGATCGTTCTCACGACGATAAAAGAGCGTGGTTAGCTCTCCTTACGAGAAAACTTCACGATGATATGGTTGAACATGTTTCAGATGTGATTATCGAGCTAGAACCAAATAAGTATATGACTATTCAAAATGTGCAAGACCCAATTCTTCACGAGTCATTTGTTTTTTTACTTCTTGCTTGAGAAAAATAACTCCTTCTTTCAGAAGACCAGGATCAAATCCTGCTGGAGGCAAGGGGAAATCTAGTTTATTTTGTTCCACACCTCGCTTACTCGGCGGTGTCAGCAAGTCATAAATCTGTCTAAAAGCATCTGTCGCTTCTGGTGTAACAGTCCGTCCTTCTACATAGTTTTCTACTACAGAAAGAGCAACGTAGACGAATGTTCTATCTATTGTCGGCTGATGAATCTTATGAGAACTTTCCCATGCTACTCTTGCTAAGGCAAGAGGATTTTCTCTGGGTTCTCGCCTAGAGGTAGCTGAGAGCTCCAAATCGTTCGCAAGCACTCTCAGAAGTTTCTGTAATTCCATATCATAGCCACCAATAACAAGAGATAGTCCACCACGAGAATAGCTTCCCTGTTCAACTTCAACAGCTATTTCCCTCCCAGTCCGGCGTGCATAAGCAAATGCTTGCACACCTGCAAAAAAAGAGCCTTCAGGTGTGCGCTTCATAGAGGTTTCTCTTGCTAGAAGTATCTAGCAGAGACTAGGAAAGGAGTATAGCAATCTAGCGGTATTTTGTCAAAACAAGCTGAGTCGTAACCAGGGCAATCGCATCTAAATTATGAGGGGGTGATAAAATCAGGTCTAAAAAGCAGGAGACAGTGCGATGGAAAAAGGCAACCTCCGAGACCTGGAAACACTCTTTAGCCAGGTAGAAGATCCGCGTGTGGAACGAACAAAATACCATCGATTGCGGGATATCATCATCATAGCGATCTGTGGAGTCATCTGTGGAGCGCAAGGATGGGTAGAAATTGAAGAATTCGGGAAGGCGAAGGAAGCGTGGTTGACCGAGCTGTTGCAGTTACCCAATGGAATCCCTTCCCATGACACTTTTGGACGGGTCTTTGCTCGCCTGGACCCCAAACAGTTTGAGGCGAGCTTTGTCGAGTGGGTGAAGGGGATCAGCCAAACCGTCAAAGGGGTCATCGCCATAGACGGGAAGACGCTTCGCCGCTCCCATGATCGTGCGGCAGGGAAGAAAGCGCTCCATGTGGTCAGTGCCTGGGCGGTGGAAAATCGCTTGGTGTTGGCTCAGCTGGCCACGGAAGAGAAATCGAACGAGATCACGGCAATTCCGATACTGTTGCGGCAATGAGCACTCAATGGCTGTATTGTCACCATTGATGCCATGGGAACCCAAACCAAGATTGCCGCCCAAATTATCGAGCAACAGGGTGAATATGCCCTGGCGCTCAAAGACAACCAAGGGAATCTGTACGAAGAGGTGAAAGCGACCTTTGCCCTGGCGGAAAAAGAGTCATGGGCCACTATGCAAGCTGAGTCGGAGCGAACGGTCAAGAAGGATCATGGTCGGCTGGAAATCAGGAGCTATTGGACCATCAGTGCCCCTGAGATTTTGGACTATCTTGATCCTGAGGAGCGGTGGAAAGGCTTGCGTGGCATTGGGATGGTGAAAGCTGAACGACGCATTGGTCAAGAGGTCTCGCAGGAAACCCGCTACGCATCTCGCTCAGCTTCCCATCAGTGAAAACGTTCGCTTCTGCGGTCCGAAGCCATTGGGGGATTGAAAACAGCGTGCATTGGGTGCTTGATGTCGCTTTTCGCGAAGATGATTCTCGTGTTCGACAAGGCGAAGCTTCCGAGAATCTCGCCGTGTTACGTCATATTGCCCTCAATCTTTTGCGTCAAGAAACATCGTCGCGCGTTGGCATCAAAGCCAAACGTCTCAAAGCTGGTTGGAACAACGACTATCTCTTACGCATTCTGGATGGGATTAATTAGATGCGATTGCCCTGCAAAGGCAAAGACAACAGAGACTTCCGCCACCACATTTCCCACGATCATCCTTCCTGTGCAGCACTGGCTTCCTCTTCGGAGATGCTTTCAGCAAAAATGATGAGGTTTCTAAAGGGGTCTCGGATAAAAAACTCCTTGAGACCCCAGGGCTTGGCCTCCAGGGGAGACTGAACCGCATTGGTCGGCAGATACTGTTGGTACAGCGCCTCGATATTGGTAACGCCAATCCAACACACTGAGTGGCCTTTCGGAGGCTCTGGAGAGTAATTCAGGTGCAAATCGATCCCGTCTCGTTCGACGATGGCAAAAGCCTCGTCCTGATACGTGGTCGCAAAGCCCAGTTGCCCATAAAAGGCCAGGGCTTGCTCCAAATCCTGACAGACAAAGCGGGGAGCAATCGAATCGAAGGTGGGTTGGCTCTTTTGGGATGATGACATCGGTTGGTTTTCCTTTCCACTGCAAAAAGTGCTCACGCGAGGTCATTCTTTCTCACGAAACGGGAAGCGGCAACGCTCTTTCCCACGGTTGCCGCTTCCTCGATGGAAAGGAGCACCGCTTCTGGATGAGAAGCCAGATAGCTTGAGGCAGCTTGCTCAGAATGGAAAAAGAGGGAGTGCTCACAGAACGTGGCGCGGACACATTCATGGTAATTGGCCGGGATGATGAGCGACATGACACTGTGGGCCGGGGACAGATCTTTGACCACTCCTTCGGGAGTGGCCATAAAGGTAATGGGATGTTCTGTGATTGGACACGTCGAATGTACCTGCGCTGTCTGTCCCAAAGAGGGGGGAAACAGTACCGTATCAAAGGCACACCAGGTAAAGAGTACCTTCCCGTCCATCTGAAAGCGATGACGTGTTGACACCAGGGTCACTCCCCACCCAACAATATTGCCTTCGTGATCAAACTCCGTATCTGGCAGGCGCGCGAGGCGTTGTTCCAACTCGTTTTGGCTGATCTGCAGCGAGGTCGAAAGGATGGCTTTCGAGAGCGGCTTCCCTCTGCTCACTTGATGGAGAATCGAGAGGCAGAGGTCCTCCTGCTCGCATTGTAACTGCTCGGATAAACGCTCAACAATCGCGTCAAGTGAAAGATGTGGCATGGGTCTCCTTCCTGTTCTGCCATGAACCTCTTTCTTTCCGTCGTTGCTGTGTGCTTTAACTTGCACAGCAACTGAGGCGATTCACGTCTTTGGTAAACGAAATGGCGACAAGTTTGAGGGCTTCGGCCATCGTCGGATAGACATGGATCAGATCGATAAAGTCATCGGTCGTAGCACCGAACCGGAGCGCCATCGCGGCCTCGTGAATTACTTCCCCGGCGTTCACGCCAAGCATGGAGACCCCGACGACTCGTCGTGTTGAATCGTCCAGGACCATCTTGATTACGCCGCGCGTCTCACGGATGGCTCCGGCTCGCGGGACCACACTCAGGGGGATGGCGTTGCAATTGCAAGCGGTCCCCGCAACCACCGCTTCCTCGTCAGTTAGGCCCACCACTGCCACCTGGGGATCGGTGAAGATGACGCGCGGGATCACCGTATGATCCACCTCGCGTAGTGGCTCCCCGGAGAGGGCGTTGTGAGCGGCGATTTTGCCATCGTGCGCTCCCACAGGAGTCGCCATCTGGCTCTCGGTTTCCCGTCCAATCACATCACCTGCGGCCCAGATATGGGGGACGGAGGTACGCAAGGTGCGATCCACCTGCACAGCTCCTGTTGCGTCAACCTCGACGCCTGCCAACTCCAAACCAAGCTCTTGCGTGTTGGGACGGCGCCCTGTAGCGATCAAGAGTTTGTCGGCGGTCAACGACAGGTTTCTGCCATGATGCAGGGCAGAGAGGGTCACTCCCTCACCAGCACGCTCCACGCCACGCACTTGCGCAAACGTGACAATGCGTAGCCCCTCCTCCTGCAAGATCTCGGTGAGCGCCTCGGCGATTTCCGGCTCGTAGCCAGAGAGAATTGTGCGTCCTCGGGTGACGAGCGTGACCTGGGTACCAAAGCGGGCAAACATCTGGCCGAGTTCGAGCGCGATGGGACCGCCGCCCAGAATGAGCAGCGAGCGAGGCTGTTCACGCAGTTCGGTTCCCCAGGGATCATCGGCAGAACTCAAGAGATCACTGGTCAGGTAGGGAACGTCAGCCAGCCCTGCAAGAGGGGGAATATATGGGGTTGATCCGGTTGCGATCAGGATCTGTTCCCCGATCAGGTGGCGTACTTCCGAAGACGAATGTACCTCTACCTCATGATTGGAGACAAATGTCGCCTGACCTGGCACAACCTGGATACGCTCGGGATGATCGAGCAAGCTCTCGTATTTGTGAGCACGATACACACGCGTGATCTCGTCTTTCTGAGAGACCAGCTGCGTCCAATTGACCGACATATGAACCGGGGACAGGCCCGGATAGCGCGGGTGGGCGGCCTCGTAGACCAGCCGAGCTGCCTCGATCAGATTCTTGGAAGGCAGGCACCCTCGATTGGCGCAGGTGCCGCCCACCGTGCGCTCTTCGGTCATGGCGACGGTTTTGCCGAGTTCTGCGGCATGCAGGGCCGCGGCAAAGGCGGTCGAGCCGCTGTCGAGAAGCACCAGATCGTAGGACGCTTGTGTGAACGTCATCGTGTCTTGTCTCTCCTTGCAAGAGGCAGTTCCTCTCCGCTTACCGTTTCGTGTATCGACGCTCGATCAGATCAATGGCATTGAGCGGGCAATAGACTGTGTAATGTCGCCGAAAGAGGAGGCTGGGAAACACCACCACCTCGCAGCCACCGTAGGCCGTCAGTGCCGCGAGGAGACAGGCCACGGACCAGTAGAGGAGAACCCCGAGTCCCCAGCCCCAGGGGAGGAGGATGAACGCAGCGGGTATCCAGAAAATCACCGTGCGGAGCCAGGGATGTGACACCCTTTCGCCCAACTGCCAGAAGAGGACAATGTACAGGACCGCAGTCAGGAGCAAGCTACCTGCTATCTGGCCGATCAGCGTCGCGGATGGTCCAAGCCGCGCAACCGACGTTCCAATATAGACGAGTCCCAGCAGGCCAAGCACGAAACGCGTGCAGCGTCCGCACCCGCCTACCTCCCGTCCGACGGCAAAGCCGCGATGTTCCGTTTGAAATGACATAGGAATCGACCTCCACGAGTAATATGCAACCGTTGCTCACGCTTCTCGACCTGCAACCTGATCAAGCGTCTCTTGCTGTTCGAGCGCATCAAGCATGGGGCAGGCACTCGCGGGTCCTTGTCCTGTGCAAAGTGTAGCCACCTGGAGCAATGCTTGCCGCATCCGTTGTAACTCGATCAATTTTCGCTCCACCTCAGCGATTTTCGCCTCGGTGCGCCCCTTAACCTCTTCACAGGAAGTCTGTCCGTCCACGCGTAGCAGCAGCAGCTCCGTGATCTCTTTGAGCGAGAAGCCAAGTTTTTGTGCACGTTTAATAAAGTGGAGACGCTTGACGACCTGCTCAGAGTACTGACGATAGCCAGAGGCGCGGCGCGGCGGTTCTTCTAGCAGGCCTTCGCGCTCATAGAAACGAACCGTTTCCACACCGACGCCGGCTCTGCGGGCAACTTGCCCAATCGAGAGAATATCCATCGCTGTTTCTCCTTCGGAAACAAGTATACACTCTGTAGTATGGTACAGAGTCAAGAGGAAGGAAGGCAATCTGCCGCCAAATGCGAGAAGAGCGGAGGATATCTGATACCGGTCCAAGACTTCTGTAACGTATGTGTGGTACTTCACAGCAAGGTTGAGCGAGTTTTGACATGAAAGTTGAGCGTTTACATGAAGGTTGAGCGAGGAAAAACGGGATTTTGATGATAAGTGAGGTATTTTCCTCCTCTCATGAGCTAATTGAGCTTGTTCACAATGTCATTTCCAGGCTTCTTGGCCCAAGTATCAACCGTATTTTGGAGTCTGAATGAGCGTGAAACTTTCAAACTCGCTCAACCTTCGTGTCAAAACTCGCTCAACCTTCGTATCATGTACCAATGTGACCTAAAGCCGAGATACGCGGAAAATAGGACATAGGGGAAACAAGTAAAAGAGGTAATAATAGTGATAGTGACTATCAGACTAAAGTGTCGCCAAGGTGTTCTTCGCCGCCTTCATAAAGTACACAAACCAAACCACCTTCAAATTCTTGAAGGAGCATATGTCTATGTCGTTCGGCTGATTTCTGTGGTGACTTTGGAAAACCAAACCGACCCTCTGTACCGCCAAATTCGTTGTATGGAACCAAGATGGAGCCTGTTACTGGAACACCACCGTAGTTGTAGCTCCAGAAAATGATACCTCCCTCGAAATATTGATACCATCCTGTCGTACCTTGGGGCGATTTCGCAGCTTCCATCTCCAATGAGGTGGGAAACCCTAAAACACTGCTTGTATTACCAAGGCTCTCATAGCATCTTCTTATTCCCCCCCCATACAGGATACACGCCATGCTTACTGGAATAGACGGGGACCCCTTTAGAATAGTCCCACTCATCTCCCCTTTCATCTCCGATAGGTAGGCCGTCATGCAATCCCCCTTCAAACCGCTGGCATGTACCGGTTGTCCCTTGTGGCGAAGGATTAGTAGTAGGCTTTTCACCGGAGAGAGGGAATCCCAGTCGCCCCGTTACTCCAGATAAATGGTCATAGAGTTTGGCAATTTCTCCTTGGACTGTATGAGCTTCAGTTTGCCAACTCCAGTAGATACTTCCCCCTTCAAAATGTTGACATTTGCCCGTTGTAGTATGCGGTGATGGACCAGCATCAATTTCATCCGAAGTAGGAAAACCAAGCGCTCCTGCTGTTCCCCATTGTCGCTCATAGCAAATGCCGATTCCTCCGTATGTAGGATGAGAACCGTGCTGCTCACTATAGTACAGTGATTCACCGCATCGCTCAACAGGATTGGTATTTATATCATCGGGATAATTCCATTGGCCTTCAAATCGCTGGTAGACGCCTTTTGTCCCTTGCGGTGAAGGTTCTACAGGAAGTTCAGGTGTCAGAGGGAATCCAAGTATCCCTTCAGCGCCTTGGAGGTGCTCATGAATTGTAGAAAAACCCCACCACGTTTGTTGCGCTCCGCCGCGTTCGCTCCAGTAAATCGCTCCATTGGCAAAAGATCGTTTGTAGCCAGATGTCTTTTGAGGAGACGTATGCACATTGGCATCATTGGGGCCGATATCCTTTGGTATACCTAAGCCGTTCCCCCATTCGTGATAACAGGTACGAATTGCAAGAGTAACATGCAGCGGATAATAGGATTCGTTTGGCAGCACGCTAGCATTTTCCAATGCTTCGAAGAACTCTAGGACACTCTCGAAGCGCTCCTGGGGAGTTTTTGCTAGGGCTTTTAGCACGACACGCTCGACTTCTGGAAGAATATTGGGGATTTTCTCTCGCAAAGGCGGGGGAGATGTGACCTGATGTTGTGTTGCAATTTCTATCCACGTTCCCCGAAAAGGGGGAGAACCGCTCAACCATTCATACACAACGATTCCGAGTGCATATTGATCACTTGCCCGGCGGGGGGCACCCTGAATTTGTTCAGGAGACATGTAGGTGATTGTTCCTGAGCTATCTTGTCGCCTTTGAAGAAGCGTGTTTGTGATAGTACTGATGCCAAAGTCGCTCAGGAATGTCTGATCGTCTGCTCCCAGCAGCATGTTTCCGGGTTTCACATCTCGATGGACCAAACCTTTATTGTGAGCATATTGCAACGCAGAGGTGAGTGGTTTGAGGTATGAGAGGATGGTCGTCAAAGAAAGTCGCGTTCCCTTGGGATGGTGCTGTCGTAAAGAGCGGCCAGGAGCATAATCCATAATCAAAAAAGGTGTTTCATTCTCTATTCCAAAATCCAACACTTGGATAATATGGGGATGAATAAGGCTGGCAACGAGTTGGGCCTCTTTATGAAAGTCTTCCATGTGTTCATGTTCATTTGTCAAATTGGTGTGAAGCACTTTAACAGCTGCCAGAGTG
>WNFB01007167.1_pt1 | contig 10000 bp, 7 predicted proteins | sample 5400501 | NCBI WGS metagenome assembly WNFB01 (sample SAMN13153341, study PRJNA577476) | soil metagenome | isolation source: 200 cm saprolite under Douglas fir tree site 2 hole 1 | place: USA:California | collected 2015-04-18
CGGGCGAAGACCGGCTCCGCCTCCGGCGTTCGGTTGCCGCGCACGAGGGCGAGGCCGTAGGCGTATTGCAGAGACGCGTCGTCTTCCCGCCCCGGGTCGTCGCGCAGCAGCTCCGCCGCCTTGTCGAACGCTTCCGTGTTGAGCCAGGCGATGGCCAGCATGCGTTTGAGGGCGACGTCGTGAGGCTGATCGGCGAGCGCGCGGGCGAGCGGCCCCGTGGCCTTGTCGAACTGCTGCGCGTTGAAGCGGGCCACGCCGAGCGAGTATTGCACCTTCGGGAACGCCGGGTCGATCTCCGCCGCCGTCTCGAGGAGCTCCGCCGCTTGCGTGAAGCGCTGCTCCTGCGCCTGCATCACGCCGAGGTTCAGGTAGGCGCTCGCGAGCGCGGCCATCACCCGACGCTGGAGGGCGGGCCGATCCGCCCGCGGGACCCCCGCCAACCGCGGCGGCGTCCACGGTGCCTTGTCGCTCGACGCGAGGAGCAGCGCCAACGATCGCCGCGCTCGTTGCGTTTCCGCGCCGACGGTGGAGGCCCGATGGAAGGCCAGGAGCGCCTCCGCCCGCCGCCCGCCGGCGGCCTCCAGCGACCCCAACAGCAGCCAGCCCTCGACAAGCGCCGCGCGATAGTGGCTCTCCGCGCTCTCGACCTCGCCCGCGCGAAGGCTGGCTTCGGCGGCCGACATTGCGCGCTCGAGGGCAACGGCGGGAACGGGAAGGGTGTCGGCGGCCGGGCGCGGCTCGTGCGCGCTTCCGAACAGGAGCGCGGCGACCGCGAGGCGCGCGAGCGGCATTGGTTGATTCTAAGGTGAAAGCGGGCGCGTCCCCAGGCGCGCGGCCACGATGGTGACGTCGTCGCGGCGCCGGGAATGGTCTCGGTAGAGGACCCCCGCGACGAGGCCCGGGTGGCGTCGCGCGAGGCCGGCGTACGACTCGAGGGACCACTCAGGGGTGAGGCCGTCCGAAGACATCACGAGAAGCGCCCCGGGCGCGAAACGATAGGTGAACTCTCGCGGCTTCAGCTTTCCCTGTCCGGCCGTCCCGTTCATGGAAACCATGTTCTGAGAGTGTTCGGGGCCCACGAGGACGCACGCGACGTTGCCGAACCCGGCGAAGCGGATTTCCCCGGCCGCCAGGTCCACCTCGACCACCGCGACGGCCGCTCCCCGAGTGCCGCGCGCCGCTCGATGCGCCTCTTCGAGCGCACGCGCCGCTCCCGGCGGGCGCTGCCACGTCGCCCGGAGAGCGGCCAGGGCGGCCTCACGGGCGAGCGGCCCGTGTCCCAGGCCGTCGGCCACGACGATGCGGCCCCCGCCCGGCCGCGCCTCGAAGCTCCACAGATCGCCGCACTCGCTCTCGCCCGGCTTGGCGACGCACAGCGCCGCGAGATCGAGCGAGGTCGGGGGCGGGCCGCCGCGCCAGATCCGGCTGAGGAGCGCGGTGCCCTGGCCGGGGAGCGTGTACAAATCGATCTCCGTCGATTGGCGCCGTATCGCCTCGAAGCCGGTTCGGCGGGTGCCCACCGTCGAGCGCGCGCCCGCCCGGGCCACCGCCTCGGGAATCCCAGGTCCCCGGTCGAGGGCGAGCACCTCGATGCCCACCGCCTCGCCGCGCTGGAGCGGGCTGAGGACGACCTCGCCTCCCCGGCCGTGCTTCACGACGTTGGTGGCCGCCTCGGTGGCCACGATGCTGGCCCGGCCTTCCTCGTTCTGCTCGAGGCCGACGCTGCGGCACATGGCGGCGACCGCCCGCCGCACCTCAGCGACCTGACTGGGATCCGCCACCGCCATGGCGGCCGAGGATCCCACCGGCCCCCTGCGGGAAGGCATTTACCTCCAGCGTACCGCCCCGACCCTGGTGCCTTGGCCGGGCGTCGGCGAAATGCGACGAAATCCGCTTGACAATCGGCTCGCCTCTGGCAGACTCTCCCGCAAGGTTATTAAAGTCGTTTACGTAACCTCGCGCCCAATGAGGCGCGTGGCGTCTTAACCAACGAACCGGAGGCGTCTTCCATGCTCAAGAAGATCGCGTGCTTGTCGATTCTGCTCACTGTAATCGGCATTCCCTCGTTTGCCCAGAAGATCACCGCCACGATCCGCGGCACGGTCACCGACAGCACCGGGGCCGTGGTCCCGGGGGCTAACGTGACCGTGAGGGGCGAAGACACCGGCGCCACGCGCTCCACGGTGACCAATGCGTCCGGTGTCTATTCCTTCCCTGAGCTTCAGGTCGGGATCTACACGGTCGAGGTGGCGGTCAGCGGCTTCAAGACGTCGGTCGTCAAGGGCGTCACGCTGAACGTGGCCGACGACCGTGCCGTGAACGTGAGGCTCGAGACCGGCGCCGTCTCCGAGAACATCACGGTCGAGGTTCCGGCCGTGGCCGTCCAGACGATCGGCGGCGAGGTGGCCGGCCTGGTCACCGGCGAGCAGGTCCGGGAGCTTCCGCTCAACGGCCGCAACTTCCTGCAGCTCACGACCCTCATGCCCGGCGTCAGCCAGGCGGACGACTTCAACACGAAGGACCGCGGGCTCATGTCCCACATCTCGGTTTCGGTGAGCGGAAGCGGGCCAGGCGGCAACATGTGGACTGTCGATGGAGCCAACAACAACGACGTCGGCTCCAACGGCACGATCCTGGTCTTCCCGTCCGTCGACGCCATCGACGAGTTCAAGGTGCACCGGAACAGCTACGGCGCCGAGTTCGGCGGTGCCGCCGGAGCGCAGGTGAACATCGTCACCCGCGGCGGCACGAACGAGTTCCACGGGGGCGCCTACTACTTCGGGCGGAACGAGAAACTGGCCTCGTCCGACTACTTCCTGAAGCAGGCCGGCCAGCCCAAGGGGCCCCTGAAGGTCCACGATTTCGGGTGGACCCTGGGTGGTCCGATCATCAAGGACAAACTTCACTTCTTCGCCTCCCAGGAATGGAACCGCGAGCAGCGCGGCATCACCCGGGCCACCTTCGTCCCGACCGCGGCCGAGCGCGCGGGGGATTTCAGCGGACCGCTGATCGCCGACTGCTCCTCGGACCGGCCGATCGATCCGCTCACGGGCCAGGCGTTCCCCGGAAACCGGATCCCGGCCAACCGGCTGAGCCCCGCCGGGCTGCTGGTGCTGCAGCTCTATCCCCTGCCCAACACGACCCCGGGGCCCGGGAGCTGCAACAACTGGGTGACCGCCCTCAACACGCCCATCAACTGGCGCCAGGAGAACGCCCGCATCGATTGGAGCCTCAGCCAGCGCACCCACCTGATGCTGCGCTACACCCAGGACAGCTGGAAGAACAACTCGCCGAGCGCCGTCGAGCAGCTTTGGGGTGACGACCCGTTCCCGGCGGTCGACTCGAACTGGGATCAGCCGGGCCGCTCGCTCACCGCGCAGCTCACCCACAACATCGGGTCGAAGGGCGTGAACAGCCTCACCTTCACCTACTCGGCCAACGTGATCACCGTGACCCGGGGCGGCACGAACCCGCAGCTCAACGACCAGATCAACTCCGCCATCCCCGGGATCTTCCCCGACGGCATCAAGGAATACGGCGCCAACCGCGGTCACCCGGTGTTCTTCGCGAGGGGAAGCTACGGGGACGATCTCCAGAACATGGCCCCCTTCAAGAACAACCAGAATCTGTTCGTGCTCAAGGACGACTACTCGGCGGTCTTCGGCAAGCACTTCTTCAAGGTCGGCGCCGTCGGCAGCTACAACCAGAAGAACGAGGACGTGTTCGACTGGGGCTCGGGCGAATCGTCGCAGTTTGGGGATGCGGCGGGGCTGACCGGAAACGACGACACGACCGGCAACGTCCTCGCCGACATCCTGCTTCGGGGCATGACCTTCAACTTCAACGAGTCCTCGGCCGACCGGTCGATCCGGCAGCGCTGGCGGGACGTCGAAGCCTATGTGGCCGATTCGTGGAAGCTCCACCCGCGGGTGACGCTGGACTACGGCGTGCGCTTCTCCAGGTTCGAGAGCCCCTACGACCTCGGCGACACGATCTCGAGCTTCGACCCGGCTCACTTCGATCCGGCCCTGGGCGGCGATCCGTGCAACGGCGCTCTGCTGCCGCCGGGCAGCGACAGCTGCCGGAAGGCGGGACTCCGCGGAGGGACCGCCGGACCGAACCGGGCACTGGCCAAGACGAACAACTACTTCGCCCCGCGGCTGGGGATCGCGTGGGACGTCTCGGGCAACGGCAAGACGGCCGTACGCGCGGGGCTGGGCCGATTCTTCCTCCGTGAGTCGCTGCAGGGAGGCCTCAATCTCGGCTTCAACCCGCCGTTCAACCTCATCCAGGGGGGCTTCCGGACGCTGGACAGCAACCAGGAGCCGTTCGCGGATGCCTTCGTCGCGGATCAGGGTACCCCGAGCTACGGGATCGATCCGGGCGGGAAGTTCGGGTACAACTGGCAGTGGAACGCGTCGGTCCAGCGCGAGATCGCGCGCAACACGACGCTGGAGGTGGGCTACGTGGCCAGCAAGGGCCAGCGGCTCGGCCACCCCTACGACGCCAACCAGGTTCCCCCCGGAGACAACAACCACAACGGCGTCCCCGACCGCCTGGACTTCATCCGCGCCGGCAGCAACAGCGCCGCCCGGGCGGCGCTGCGTCCCTACGGCGACTTCGGGAACATCAGCATCGCGGTCCGGGCCCACACCGGGAGCACGATCTACCACTCGCTGCAGACGCAGCTCGTGAGCCGCTTCGGACACGGCTCGCAGTTCCAGGCTTCGTACACCTTCTCCCGGGCCATCGGCGACGTGCCGACCGGCGGCAACGACGGCAGCAACAACAGCCCCGGCAGCGCCGGCGTCAGCCTTCTGGAGAACCCCGGTCTCGACCGCGGGCTGATGGAGATCCACCGCAAGCACATCTTCAACGCGAGCCTGGTGCTCGTCCTGCCCGAGCTCGAGGACAAGTCGGGCTTCGTGAAGAACGTGCTGGGCGGCTGGGAAGTCGCCACGATCGCCCAGGCGTCTTCGGGACGTCCCGTCACGGTGTTCACCGGAAGCGTCCCCGGCCTGTCGGGCCGTGTCTCCGGCACGGGCTACACCGGGAATCAGCGGCCCAATCGGGTGGTGGATCAGCCCTGCCGGGCGACGGGCGGCTTGCCCGAGCAGATCCTGAACCCCGCCGCGTGGACGCTTGCGGGCTTCCAGCTCGGTACGTTCGGCAACTCCGGCCGCGGCGTCTGCGAAGGGCCCAACTTCGCCCAGGTGGACGCGTCGCTCTACAAGAACATCAAGATCAGCCCGCGGGTGAAGGCACAATTGCGGTTCGAGGTCTTCAACGTCTTCAACCGCGTCAACTTCATGGCCGTCGGCCTCCGCAACAGCTTGAGCCCGACCAGCGTCACGCTCGACACGGGCCGGGTCGCGACCGCTAGCACGATCACCGCCTTCACTCCGTCGGGGGCCTTCGGCCAGGCCACCGCGACCCGCGATCCGCGACAGGCGCAGTTCGGGATCAAGTTCATATTCTGATGAGCCGGGGGGCGCTGTCCGGCGCCCCCCACCCATCTCCCCATGCCCGCGCCGCCTGAGCTGCTCCTGGCCGTAGACGGAGGCGGGACCAAGACGCAGGCCGTCGTCGCCGACCTCGAGGGCAAGGTCCTCGCCCGCGGCCTCGCCCCCAGCAGCACCGTGCACAACGTCGGCTTCGAGCAGTCCTGCCAAGCCCTCACCACCGCCATCGAGGGCGCCCTCGTGAACGTGCTCGGACCGCGGGCCCGCGGGGAGGGCCGCGTCTGGGGGTCGGCGCGCATCGCCGCCGCCTGCTTCGGCCTCGCCGGCATCGACTCGCCCGAGGACGAGGCCGAGGTCTCGCGCTGGGTCCGCGAGCAGGGGATCACCTCCCGTTTCTCGGTGGTCAACGACTCCGAGCTGATCCTGGCCGGAGGCACGCCCGAAGGATGGGGAGTGGCGCTCGTCGCCGGCACGGGCTCGGTGTGCCTCGGGCGCACGCGGGAAGGGCGGACGGTCCGCGTCGGAGGCTGGGGACCGCTTCTCGGCGACGAGGGCAGCGGCTACCAGATCGCCATCAGCGCGCTGCGACGCGCGACCCAGACCGCGGACGGACGCGCGGACGCGAAGGCGCTGCTCGCCGCCGTCGTTCGACACTGGTCGCTCCCCGACGCCGTCGCCTTGATCCGCCACGTCCACGCCGATGCGATGACGCCCTCGGAGATCGCCGGGCTGGCGAGCGTCGTCCTCGACCTCTCCGTCCGCGGGGACGCCGACGCCAAGGTGATCGTCGAGAACGCCGCGACCGACCTCGCGCGCCACGTTCAAGCCGTCGTCCGGAGGCTGGGCGTGTCCAAGCCGCCGCTGGCCCTGTCCGGGGGACTGCTGAGGGCAAGCCTCCGGCAGGCGGTGCTGGCGAAGATCGAGGGCACGGTCGGCCCCGTCAACTACGTCACCGACCCGCCCCTCGGCGGCGTCGTGCTCGCGCGGCGCCTATTGAAGCAGGGGGCGCCGGCGGCGCGCCCCCCCGCCCCCCCGCTCGCTCCTCGGGAATGAATCTCGTTCTCAGCGTCCTCTCCGTGCGTTCTCCGCGCCCCCTGCGTTTAAAGGCTAAAATGCCACCCGGAACATGGAGCAGCGGGGGCTCGATTTCGGCGCGACCGAGCCGGCGCGGCCGGCACCGCGCCGCGCCCTCACCGTCTCCGAGCTGACCGATCGCGTCCAGGGCGTCCTCGAGACGGATTTCTTCGACGTGTGGGTCGAGGGCGAGGTCAGCAACCTCCGCTTCGCGCCGTCCGGCCACTGGTACTTCTCCCTCAAGGACGACAACGCGCAGCTCCGCGCCGTGGTGTGGAAGACGGCCACCCGCCTCATCCGCTTCCGGCCCAAGGACGGCATGAAGGTCGTTGTGCGGGGCGGGCTCCGGGTTTACCCGCCGCGGGGCGAGTACCAGCTCTCGGTGGAGGTGCTGGAGCCGCTCGGCAAGGGCTCGCTCCAGCAGGCCTTCGAGGAGCTGAAGGAGAAGCTCGACAAGGAGGGCCTCTTCGACCGGGCCCGCAAGCGGCCGCTGCCGAAGCTCCCCCGCTGCGTGGGCGTCGTGACCTCGCCCACGGGCGCGGTCATCCAGGACATCGTCCGCGTCGTCTCGCGGCGCTACGCGAACCTGGAGATCCTCATCTATCCCGCGCGCGTGCAGGGCGAGGAGGCGGCGGCGGAGATCGTCCAGGGCATCCGGGCCCTGAACCAGCTGAAGGGCCTCGACGTGATCATCGTCGCGCGCGGCGGCGGCAGCCTCGAGGACCTCTGGCCCTTCAACGAGGAGCGCGTGGCGCGCGCGCTCGCCGCCTCCAAGGTTCCGACCATCTCCGCGATCGGGCACGAGACCGACTACACCATCGCGGACTTCGTGGCCGACCTGCGCGCGCCTACTCCCTCGGCCGCGGCCGAGTACGTGATCCAGGCCAAGGACGAGATCGGCGCCGGCATCGACGCTCTCGCCCGGCGGCAGCAGGCGGCCATGAGCCTGCGCCTCACGCGCATCCGCTCCCGGGTCGCCAGCCTCGCGTCCCACCGCGTGTTCGAGGCCGAGCGCGGCCGGCTGCGCAACCAGGCCCAGCGTGTCGACGAGCTTCTCCGGCGCGGTGAGACGGGCCTGCGCCGGCGGCTCGAGCGGGCGCGCGACCGGGTGCGCGGCCAGGGCCAGCGCGTCGAGGCCTTCCGCTGGGACCGCCAGCTCGCCGACCGCCGCGAGCGGGTGGCGCGGCAGGCGGAGCGCCTGCGCGGCCTCGCCGCCTCCGTGGTGGACGCCGGCCGCGGGCGCCTCTCGCGCCTGGCCGGCAAGCTCGACAGCCTCTCTCCGCTGGCCGTCCTCTCGCGCGGCTACGCGCTCGTGTGGAACGAGGAAGGCCGGCTCGTGCGCGATCCGGCCGAGGCGCGCGTTGGCGAGGCGCTGCGTATCCGGGTGAGCGGGGGCGTGCTGGGGGCGGTGGTGACGTCGAAGGAGGGCGCGTGAGCGGCGAGGAGACGCCCAGCTTCGAGGCCGCCCTCAAGAAGCTGGAGTCGATCGTGCAGCGACTCGAGCAGGGGGAGCTGCCCCTCGAGGAATCGCTGACGCTCTACGAGGAAGGCATCCGCCTTTCTCGCCTCTGCCACGCCAAGCTCGAGGAGGCGGAGGGAAAGATCGAGCTGCTGATGAAGGATGCCCGGGGCGACCTCGTCCTCGACCGCGAGGGACGGCCCAAGAAGACGCCGTTCGGCCAGTGAAGCAATCAGCGATCAGCCATCAGCGGTCAGCGCGGCTCGACGTCGAGGCCGAGCTGGAGGCGCGCCGGCGGCTCGTGGAGGACGCGCTCCACCGCACGCTCCCTCCGGAAACGGCGTGGCCGGAGACCATCCACCGCGCGGTGCGCTACAGCCTGTTCGCGGGCGGCAAGCGGATCCGGCCCCTGCTCGCGCTCGCCGCGGGCGAGGCGGTGGGCGGGCGCCGGGACGACGTGATGCCGCTGGCGTGCGCGGTGGAGATGATCCACACCTACAGCCTCATCCACGACGACCTGCCCGCGATGGACGACGACGACTTGCGCCGCGGCAAGCCGACCTCGCACAAGGTCTTCGGAGAGGGCATTGCGATCCTCGCGGGCGACGCGCTCCTGACCCACGCCTTCCAGGTGATGGCGGAGGCGCCCGCGGAGGCCGAGCGGGACGGCCTCGCGCGCCGGCTGGCCGCCACCGCCATCCTCGCCGAAGCCGCCGGGACGAGCGGCATGATCGGCGGGCAGGTCATGGACCTCGAGTCGGAGGGCCGCACGCTGGACGCGCCGGCGCTCGAGAGGATGCACCGCGCCAAGACGGGCGCGCTCCTCGGCGCCTGCGTGCGCGGCGGCGCCGTGCTCGGGGGCGGCGGTGACGAGGACCGCGCGCGGCTCGACCGCTACGCCTCCGCCATCGGCCTCGCGTTCCAGGTCGTGGACGACGTGCTCGACGAGACGGGGGCCGCGCATGAGCTGGGAAAGACGGCCGGCAAGGACGCGCGCGCGGGCAAGGCGACCTACGTGAGCGTGCATGGGCTCGACGCCTCCCGGACCCTCGCGCGCGGCCTGCTGGACGAGGCCCTCTCGGCGCTGGCTCCCCTCGGCGAGCGGGGGCGCCTGCTCGAACGGCTCGCGCGCATGATCGTGGAGCGGCGCGCGTGACCGGCCCGCGCCTCGACGTGTGGCTGGTCGAGCACGGCCTGGCCGAGTCACGGGAGAAGGCGCAGGCCCTCGTCATGGCCGGCCGCGTGCGCGTCGACGGCGCCCCCGCGGGCAAGCCGGGAGACGCGGTCGCCGCCGGGGCCGCGGTGGAGCTCATCCCCGGGCCCCAGCACGTGGGGCGGGGCGCGATCAAGCTGAAGGGGGCGCTGGACGCCCTCCGCGTCGATCCGCGCGGACGCGTGGCGGTGGACGTGGGGGCCTCGACCGGCGGCTTCACGGAGATGCTCCTGGAGCGCGGGGCCGTCCGCGTGTACGCGGTGGACGTGGGGCGCGGCCAGCTCCACGAGCGCTTGCGCGCCGACCCGCGCGTCGTGGTCATCGACGCCGTCAACGCGCGCTCGCTCTCCTCGCGCGAGGTCCCCGAGCCCTGCGGCCTCGCCACCGTCGACGTGTCCTTCATCTCGGTCCTGAAGATCCTGCCCGCAGTGCGCGGCGTGCTCGCTCCCTCCGGCGACGCGGTCATCCTCGTCAAGCCGCAGTTCGAGGTCGGCCGCTTCCGGGTGGGCCGCGGCGGCGTCGTCAGCGACCCGGCCCTGCACCGCCAGGCGCTGCGCGACGTGGCGTGGGCGGCGCAGCACGAGATGGGCTACGGCCTGACCGGCGCGTGCGCCTCGCCGATCACGGGGGCGGAAGGCAACCGCGAGTTCTTCCTCCACCTCGCCCGCGACGCCGCCCCCCTCCCCGGCGCCCGCTTCGAATCGATGCTCGAGGAGGCGGTGAAGGCGTGAGCGCCATCGGCATCATCGCCCGCCCCGATCTCGCGGAGGCCGCCCCCGCCCTGCGCGAGCT
>WNFB01007168.1_pt1 | contig 10000 bp, 11 predicted proteins | sample 5400501 | NCBI WGS metagenome assembly WNFB01 (sample SAMN13153341, study PRJNA577476) | soil metagenome | isolation source: 200 cm saprolite under Douglas fir tree site 2 hole 1 | place: USA:California | collected 2015-04-18
CGACCTGGACCCCGACGCCGCCGAGAGCTACGCGGTCCGCCTCCTCGGCGACGCCGAGCACACCGAGCGAATGTCCGGGGAGCCGGCCCTGACCGCCGTCCGCTACCTGGCCGCTCGCGGGAGCACCGCGCCGATCTACCTTTACGCCCTGGCGGGCGGCACCCAGGAGGAGTGCCTGGCCGAGGCGCTTCGGGCGCTCTCCACCCTGCCGGCGCCGCTGGTCCGCCAGTTGGCCGAGCGCCTGAGCCAGAGCGATGACGACATCGCCCTGGTCGGTCTGTTCGACCTGCTCACGACCCACGCCGAGCCGGTCGCCTTCGCCGGCTTCGTGCGCGATTGGGCGCTGAAGACCAGCCGTTTCGAAGTGCTGAACTTCGCCGCGGCGCAGATCCTGGCCAGCCGCCTGGAACCGCTCCTGCAGGCACTTCGGGAAGCGGCCGCGCTCAGCGGCGACGAGCGCCGCAAGGCTCTCCTCAGCGGGGTGCTAGGGCCAGCTCCTCCAGCAGCGTGCGGACCCGACGCTCGATCTCGTCCCGGATCGGCCTGACCTTTTCCAGGGGCTGGCCGGCCGGGTCCTCCAGCTCCCAGTCCTGGTACCGCCTGCCGGGGTAGACCGGGCAGGCGTCCCCGCAGCCCATGGTGATCACCACGTCGGCCTGCCGCACGGCCGAGTCGCTGAGCAGCTGGGGACGCTCGCGGCTGATGTCGACGCCGAGCTCCCGCATCGCCTCCACCGCAGTCGGGTTCAGGTGCTGCGCCGGCTCGCTGCCCGCCGACCGAACCTCCACCCGGTCGCCGGCCAGGTGCCCGAGAAAGCCCGCCGCCATCTGGCTGCGACCCGCGTTGTGGGTGCAGACGAAGAGGATGGTCGGCTTCTCGCCCACCTTTACAAACTACAGCTGCCCGGCCAGCCGGATCTGCCGCCGCAGCACGAACCGGCTGGTCAGGTTGACCACCAGGACCAGCCTGAGCCTACCGGGTGAGGCTGCACGTGCTCACCGAGCTCGGCGGCCGACACCCGTGGGAACGCCCGCATGCCTGCCCCCAGGCCCGATGTCTAAGCTCATGGGCTGGTGGTGAATTCCTCGGACCTTGCCCAGCGCCTGAGCAGCTAGTGCGGGTCTTGAAGCTGGCCTGGCTGGGCACCAGGTCGACGGCCGCGGCTGAGACCGCCGACTTCTTCGCTCGGGTCCTGGGGCTGCAGCTGGAGCAAAGCCGGAACGACCTCTGGGTCTTCAAGCTCCCGGACGGCAGCGCGGTCGAGGTCTTCGGCCCCGCCAACCCCGACAACCGGCACTTCAGCGGAGGGCCGGTCATCGGGTTCCTGGTCGATGACCTGGAATCAGCGGTAGCGGAACTCCGGCAGGCCGAGGTGGAGATCGTCTTCGGGCCCCGGAGCAGCCCCGACGGCAACGCCTGGGTGCACTTTCGGGGCCCTGACGGAAATCTCTACGAGCTGACCCGGGCAGCCGGCGTGTCCCGCTCGGACCTCTATCAGCCGGTGACCCCCGAGGCCGCCTATCAGAGCCTCGCCGGCCACCCGGCCTGGGTCATCGAGCCCTCGCGCATCTACCGGGACCTCCGCTTCGACTCCTTCAGCTCGGCGCTCGGATTCGTGAACCGCGTCGCCGGGCTGGCGGAACGCGTCGGGCACCACCCGAACATCCGCATCCACGAATGGTGCTTCGTCCAGCTCAAGCTGTATTCGCACCTCACGGGCGGCATCACCCAGAAGGACGTCGAGTTCGCGCTGGCCCTGGACGAGATGCTGGCCAGCGACGCTCAGAATGAGCCATAGACCGGGACGATCGCCCCGGTCAGCGGACCAGCGGCATCGCTGCAGAGGAAGGCGATCACGGACGCGATGGCGGCCGGAGGCACTGCCCGAGTCAGATCCTCGGCGCTCATCCAGGTCCGGTTGGCGGGGGTGTCGATCACGGCCGGGACCACCGCGTTGACGCGGACCCGCCGGCCCTTCAGCTCCTCGGCCAGGATCTCGGTCAGCTTCAGCACCGCCGCCTTGGAGACGGCGTAGGCGGCCGCCCCGCCCTCCCGGACCAGCGCCGAGCGGGAGCCGACGTTGACGATCGCCCCGCCCCCCGACTCCGCCATCCGCGCGGCGCCCTCCCGGCTCGACCACCAGGCCGTCTCCAGGTTGAGCCGGATCATGAACCGGAAGTCGTCTGGGGTGGTCTCCAGGACGGTCCCGCCCCGGAACCCGCCGGTCACGTTGACGAGCGCGGTGACCCGCCCCGGCAGGGCGTCGATCCGGGTCCAGAGCCGGCCGACCTCGGCGGGGTCGGTGAGGTCGGCGCGCTCCCACCTGGCGTCGTCGCGGATCCGCCTCAGGCCGGCCTCGTCGGCGGTCGGCGGAGCCACCCCCACCAGCGTCCGGCCGGGACCGGCCATGGCCTCCAGCACCGCCGGTCCCAGCCCGCCGCTGGCCCCGCAGACGACAACGATCTCCGGCTGCGCTCGCTCTCTCAAGCCAGGTCAGGCACCCGCGGTGGAGTATGGTGGCCCGGCTGACGAGGAGGGGCCGACTGAACTGACGCTGCTGCGCTGGTTGGTTGCGATCTCAGTAGTTCTCGGGGTGATGGCGGACGGGGTGCCCGCCAGGGCGGCGGCGCCCCCTCCTCGGTTCGAAGTCCTGCCCGAGATCGCCCACGGTGTGTCTCAGCCCGTCCGCTCGCTGCCGGCCGCCTCGCCCGGGGAACGGCTCGTCCACCCGGCGAGACCGCTGCCCGGCAAAAGCTCCACCTCGGCATCGGGCTCGGCCCCTCAGCCGGCGAATGCACCGGCCGGCGCCGCCATGCCGGCCCTGGCGCAGAGCTTCGATGGCGTCGGCCAGGGCTTCAACGGGTACACGGTCCCCGGGATTCCCCCCGACACCGACGGCGCGGTCGGTCCCAATCACTACGTCCAGATCGTCAACACGGCCTTCGCGATCTTCGACAAGTCGGGCACCCGCCTCGCCGGCCCGACCAACACCAACACACTGTGGACTGGGCTCGTGGGCAGCGGCTGCGGGATCAACAACCGGGGGGACGGTATCGTCGAGTACGACCGCCGAGCCGACCGCTGGGTGATCACGCAGTTCTCCTTTGCTGTCATCGCCGGGAACCCCGCGCCTCCCTTCGAGCAGTGCGTCGCCGTCTCCCGCACCGGCGATCCGACCGGGCTCTGGAACCTGTACGCGTTCGGCGGCTTCGGGAACAACCTCAACGACTACGGCAAGCTGGGTGTTTGGCCCGACGCCTACTACGCGACCTTCAACCTGTTCGACACCACGATTGCCCCTCCGAACAATTACGCAGGTCCCAAGTTCTGCGCCTACGACCGCACGCGGATGCTGGCCGGGCTCACCGCCACCCAGCAGTGCTTCAGCTTGGCCACGACCTTCGGAGGCGATCTGCCCTCGGACCTGGACGGCACCGCCGACCCGCCGGCCGGGTCGCCTAACTACTTCATGGAGTGGAACACGTCCACCAGCCTCGTCGAGTGGAAGTTCCACGTGGACTGGACCACCCCCGCCAACACGACGCTGAGCGCGCCCATCGCGATCACCGTGCCCATGTTCAGCGTGCCCTGCGGCGGCACCGGCGGGACCTGCGTTCCCCAGCAGGGCACCGCCCAGCAGCTGGACACGCTGGGCGACCGCCTGATGCAGCGCCTCGCCTACCGCAACTTCGGCGACCACGAGTCCATCCTGGCCACCCACACCGTTGACGTCGGCGGCCATGGCGGCATCCGCTGGTACGAGATCCGCACTCCGGGCAGCCCGACGCTCTTCCAGTCCGGCACCTTCGCCCCGGACGCGGACTACCGCTGGATGCCGAGCATCGCCATGGACTCTCTGGGTGACATCGCGGCCGCGTACAGCATCTCCAGCGCGGCGACCCATCCCGGGATCCGCTACGCCGGCCGCCTCGCCGCCGACCCGGCGGGAACCATGCCCCAGGGCGAGGGGACCATCATTACCGGCAACGGGTCGCAGACCACCTCCAGGCGGTGGGGTGACTACTCGTCCATCACGGTCGACCCCAGCAACGACTGCACCTTCTGGATCACGAACCAGTACATACCGGCCAATGGGGTCTTCAACTGGCACACGCGCATCGCCAGCTTCAAGTTCCGCGACTGCCGCGACCCCGCTCCCCAGGTCGCACCACCGGTATCGGCAACGCGGTCCCCGGCCCCGCAGTCGACGCCGCCGGCCGTCCCGACCCCCCGCGTGCCTCAGGCGGCCGCCCCGCCCGCACCGACCGCCGCCCCGCCGGTCGAGCTGGAGGCACCGGCGGCCGCTCCCGCGGCCTTGCCCGAGACCCTCCCCTCGGACCCGGACCCCATCGGCTTCCGCCCTTAAGAAACTACGCTCAGCTGGTGGAGCAGGACCTGCCCGCCAGGACGGCGCCGGTCATCGTGGAGGCGCTCGACCGCTACGAGCACGGCTTCCAGGAGCTGACGCGGCGGGCGCGGGGACGATTCGAGCGGCGGGACTGGAAGGGTGCTCTGGCCGACGCCAGCGAGCGCCTCGACCTCTACGGGGAGGTGGTCACCCAGCTGGAGGCGGAGGTCCGCACCCTGCTGGGCGAGCAGGAGGGTGAGCGAGCCCTCTGGGCGGCCATCAAGCCCATCTACTCCGCCCACGTGGCCGGGCGCCCGGACTGGGAGCTGGCGGAAACCTTCTTCAATTCGGTGACCCGGCGGGTCTTCGCCACCGCGGGGGTGGACCCCAGCATCGAGTACGTCGACTCCGACTTCGACCCTCCGGGCCAGGAGGCCGCCCAGCGGCTCTGCCGTGCCTATCGGAGCCGCGACCTGCCCGGGCTGATCGAATCCATCCTCCGCGACTCCTGGTTCGACAGCCGTTTCGAGGACGTGGGCCGGGAGGCGCGGCTGGCGGCGGCCAAGCTGCGGGAGCTGGGGGTCGCCGGCGAACGGGCCGAGATCCTGGCCGCGCCCTTCTTCCGCCGAAAGGGCGCCTACCTGGTGGGCAGGCTCTTCGACGGCTCCGGCCCGGTGCCGCTGGTGCTGGCCCTACTGCACAGGGAGCGCGGCGTCGTGGTGGACGCGGTGCTGACCGAGGTGGACGACGTCAGCATCCTGTTCAGCTTCACCCGCTCGCACTTCCACGTCGACCTCGGGCCGCCGCACCAGCTGGTCCAGTACCTGAAGCAGCTGATGCCGCGAAAGCCGGTGGCCGAGCTCTACATCGCGCTCGGCTACCACAAGCACGGCAAGACCGAGCTCTACCGCGACCTCCTCCACCGGCTGCGCGAGACCCAGGACCGCTTCGAGTTCGCGCCCGGCACCCCCGGCACGGTGATGGTGGTGTTCACGATGCCGGGCTACGACGTGGTGTTCAAGGTCATCCGCGACCGCTTCCCGGCCATCAAGCTGGTGACGCCGAGGGCCGTGCGTGACAACTACCGCCTGGTCTTCCGGCACGACCGCGCCGGACGGCTGGTGGAGGCCCAGGAGTTCGAGCACCTGAAGTTCGACCGGGCGCGCTTCGTGCCCCGGCTGATCGAGGAGTTCCGCCAGGAGGCCGACCGCACCGTCAACGCCACGGCCCAGGAGGTGGTCGTCCACCACGCCTACCTGGAGCGGCGCGTCACCCCCCTCGACGTCTACCTGCGGGAGGCGGACGAGGCTGCCGCGTGCGCGGCCGTGATCGACTTCGGGCAGGCGGTCAAGGACCTGGCCGCCAACGGGATCTTCCCGGGCGAGCTGCTGCCCAAGAACTTCGGCGTCACCCGCCACGGGCGGGTCGTCTGCTACGACTACGACGAGCTGGGCCTGCTGACCGACTTCACGTTCCGGGCCCTGCCGGCTGCCCAGGCGCCGGAGGACGAGCTGGCGGACGAGGCCTGGTTCGGGGTCGGTCCGCGGGACGCCTTCCCCGAGGAGTTCCGGCGCTTCATCGGCCTGCCGCCGGCCCTGTTGGAGGTGCTCGACCGGCACCACCCCGACCTCTACGAGGTGGCCTTCTGGCAGGGGATGCAGGACCGGGTGCGGCAGGGCGAGATCATCGACATCTTTCCCTACCCGGCCAGCCGGAGGCTGGGCCTGGGACAGCAGAGCTAAGAGTTCGCCCCCTCCCTACCCTCCTCAGGCCGGGAGGGCTAGAAAGGCTCCTTCGCCTCCGGGAAGATCCCCTCCAGCTGAGGCGCTCCCCGCCTGTAGACCATGAAGCTCCGCCGGTAGCTGAGGCAGACGTCGCCGTCCTGGTTCAGGGCCCGCGTGCGCACGCTGACGATGCCCGCGTGCGGGCGCGACTTCGACTCCCGCTTGCCGGTCACCTTGCTCTCCGCCCAGAGAGTGTCGCCCACGAAGACCGGGTGAGTGAGCTTGATCTCGTCCATCTCCAGGTTGGCGATCGCGTTCTCGGAAAGGTCGCTGACGCTCATCCCCAGCACGAGTCCGATCGTGAACCCCGAGTTGACGAGCACCCGGCCGAACTCGGAGCGCTCGGCGTACTGGGCGTTCCAATGGATCTGGTTGGTGTTCAGCGTGAGCAGCGTGAACCAGGTGTTGTCCGCCTCCGAGATGGTCCGCCCCAGCCGGTGCCGGTAGACGTCGCCCACCTCGAAGTCCTCGAAGAGGCGCCCGCGCCACCCCTCCTTGACGCCCATCCTCTAGTCCCTGACCAGCTGGCGCGCGATCAGCGTGCGCAGGATGTCGTTGGTGCCCTCCCCGATCGCCATCAGCGGCGCGTCGCGGTAGAGCCGCTCGATCTCGAACTCCTGCGAGTAGCCGTAGCCGCCGTGAATGCGCATCGCGTCCAGCGAGCTGCGCAGCGCCACCTCGGAGGCGAAGAGCTTGGCCATGCCGGTCTCCACGTCGGTGCGCCGGCCGGCGTCGGCCAGGGAGGCCGCCCACCAGGTCAGGAGCCGGGCCGCCTGCACCTCGGTGGCCATGTCGGCGAGCTTGAGCTGGACGGCCTGGAACTCGGCGATCGGCTGCCCGAAGGCGCGCCTCTCCTTCGAGTACGCGAGCGCCTTCTCGTAGGCCGCCTGGGCGATGCCCACGCTGCGGGCAGCGATGTTGATCCGCCCGAACTCGAGCGCTGAGAGCGCCTGCTGGAGGCCCTTCCCCTCCACGCCCCCCAGCAGGTTGCCGACCGGCACCGCGGCGCCGTCCAGCAGCACCTCGCAGGACTCCGTGCCCCGGTAGCCGAGCTTGGGGAGGTCCTTGCCGACCGAGAAGCCGGGCGTGCCCGCCTCCACCATCAGGATGCTCATGCCCCGGTGACGGGGCTGGGCGTCGGGGTCGGTCTTGACCAGGACGGGCAGCGGGTCGGCGTGGCGGGCGTTCGTGATCCAGGTCTTGGTCCCCCGCACGACGTAGTGGTCGCCCTCACGCCGGGCGGTGGCCTGGATGCCCTGCAGGTCGGAGCCGGCCCCGGGCTCGGTGAGCGCGATGCCGGAGCGGCGCTCGCCGGCGGCGAGGTCGGGCAGCCAGCGGCCCTTCTGCTCCGGGGTGCCGTGGCGGGCCAGCATCAGGCAGGCGAGCGAGTGCGTGCCCAGCACGCCGGCCACTCCCATCCAGCCCCGGCTGATCTCCTCGAAGACGAGCGCGTAGGAGACGGCGTCGATGCCGATGCCGCCGTGCTCCGCGGGCACCAGCATCCCGAAGAGGCCCATCGTCTTCATCTCGGCCACGATCTCCTCCGGATAGCGGCCGGAGAGCTCCCACTCGCGCGCGACGGGCGCGATGCTGCGGCGCACGAAGCCGCGGATCAGGTCGCGGAAGGCCGCCTGCTGCTCGCTGAGCTCGAAGTCCATGTCAGCGCCGGCCGCGGGCGCCGGCGCGGCCCTCGCCGGCGGCGAAGCGGCGCGCTCCGGCCACGGCCTCGCCACTGCCCAGCGCCTCCACACCCTTCCGGTGCTCGTTGCGCAGCGCGTCATCCAGGCCCATCCCCCACTGCTCCAGCAGCGAGAGGCGGTCGCCACGCAGCGCGGCCTGCGGGAAGGCGGCGACCTCGGCGGCCAACTCTCGCGCCGCCTCCAGCGCCCGGCCGGGCTCGACCAGGCGGTCGACCAGGCCGCGCCGGGCCGCCTCCTCGGCGCCGACCGGCCGCCCGGTGAGCACCATGTCCATGGCCAGGCCCTGCCCGACGACCCGCGCCAGCCGGACGGTGCCGCCATCCATCAAGGGCACCCCGAAGCGGCGGTTGAAGACGCCGAAGACGGCGGACCGGGAAGCCACCCGGAGGTCGCACCAGAGGGCCAGCTCCAGGCCCCCGGCGACGCAGTAGCCCTCGACGGCGGCGATCACCGGCTTGCCCAGCGTGAGGCGGGTGGGGCCCATCGGCCCCGACTCCTCGTCCAGGCCGCCGCCGCGGCCCTGGCTCAGCGCCTTGAGGTCGAAGCCGGCGCAGAAGGTACCGCCGGCCCCGGTCAGGATGGCGACCGCCAGCGCGGGGTCGGCGTCGAACGCCTGGAACGCCTCGCGCAGCCGCGCCGCCGTCTCAGGGTCGACCGCGTTACGCCGCTCCGGGCGGTCGATGGTGACGACCAGGATGCCGGCGGCCGGCTCCGCCCGGACGCTCACCGGGAGAGCTTAGCTAGTCGACGTTCGAGACGTGCTGGGATCGGTCGCCAGCGGCCACGAGCGCCGCCACGACCAGCCCCGCCAGACCGACCGCCAGCAGCGCGCCGGCGGCCCAGGTTCCCCAAGTCATGCTGTCACCCCCTTCTGAAAGAGCCTGACGCTCCAGACGGCCCCGGTGATCGTTCCGGCCGCTACGCCCTGCGGACGTGCCTCCGCCAGAGGTGATCCATCACCTCGCGCAGGAACGCCCCGCCCCAGACCCCGGTCGAGAGGACGCCTCCGAAGAGGATCACCGCATCCACGCTGTCGCGGCCCTGCTTCTGCCAGTACACGTCGGCCAGGTAGAACCAGAGGGCGAACTCGTCCAGGGTGAGGGCGGCGCCGACCCCGAACAGGATCGGGACCAGGATGTTCACGATCCGGGCCTTCTCCAGCTCCAGCAACGCCAGGTAGCCCGCCAGCAGGAGCAGCAGGATGCCCCAGACCAGGTGGTGGACGTGAGTCCCGCCCGCCGAGACGTTGTGGAAGGGGCCCAGGTTGGCCCGGATGGCGTGGGTGATGAGCCGGACGACCGCGAAGGTCAGAAAAAAGCTGACCGAGCAGAGGAAGAGGCGCTCGCGCGGGCGGTTGTTCTCGAAGTGCCGGTGGTAGATCCCGCCGATCCCAGTCGTCTTCGCAGCCTCAGGCGGCGGATTCGACCTTCTTCTTCAGGCCCTCCAGGACGGAGCTGAAGGTCTTCAGGATGGTGCCCCCCATCATCGGACCGATCAGCGGGGCGAGAAGGCCCCGGGGCTCGAAGCCCTGCGTCATGCGCGTGCCGCCTGGGGTGGCTGCCACGGTGGCTCGGATCGCCATCTTGGTGCCCGGCAGCGCCGTGCTTTCGAGCTCGAAGGACCGGCCCTCCTCGAAGTGGGTCACGACCACGTCGTGGCGGCCGCCCGACCGGGTGTCGATCATGCCGGTGGCGCCCAGCTTCAGCGGCCCGGCGAGGCGCGACGCCTTCATGTCGGGGTTCCAGTCCGGCCAGCTGTTCACGTCCGACCAGACCCGCCACACGGTCGCGGACGCGGCGCTGGTTTCGAGCGATGCCTCTCGGAATGCCATCCCACCTGCCTCCAGTCACCCTGACGCGGCTGACAGATAGGTTAGCTGGCGGCTCGTGGGCGCTCGTAGGTGAGGATGAGGACGTCTCCGGCCGGCTTTGACTCCACCAGACGCCTCATGCTCATCCTCCTGTGACCGAGATCGCCGCGCGCCGCCTCCGAGCGCAGCGGCTGCTGGGCGACCCCTTCGTTTCCGCGGTGGACGCGGTCCGCTGGCTGGGCGCGGTCCAGTCGCAGGACTATGGTGGCGCCAAGTGGGCGCTGGCCCAGCGAACGGCCGGCGCCACCGACGCCGAGCTGGACCGCCTCTTCGACGAGGGTGCCATCCTGCGCACCCA
>WNFB01007169.1_pt1 | contig 9999 bp, 10 predicted proteins | sample 5400501 | NCBI WGS metagenome assembly WNFB01 (sample SAMN13153341, study PRJNA577476) | soil metagenome | isolation source: 200 cm saprolite under Douglas fir tree site 2 hole 1 | place: USA:California | collected 2015-04-18
AACGTCGCGCGCCTGGCGGCCGAACGCCTGATCGCCGCCGATTGGGGAAAGGCCGGGGAAGCCCGCTTCCCGGTGGACGTGGAAATCATCGCCGGCGCTGACCCTGCTCTGCTGCGCGACATTCTCGATATTTTCACGCGCGAGAAAGTGCGGGTCATCACCAGCAAGTCGGTGAGCCGTGATCTCAACGCCAGGATCGCGCTCACTCTGGAAGTGGAGGGCTTGCCGGAACTGAAGCGCCTGCTCGCGCAGGTCCGGGACGTTCCGGGAGTGGAGTCGGCGCGACGTCGATAAGAAGTTTGAACGGGCTTATCCTTTCGGCTAGAATCCGCCCTTCATTAGGCGCGTAGCTCAGCTGGTTAGAGCATCACCTTGACATGGTGGGGGTCGTTGGTTCGAGTCCAATCGCGCCTACCAACTTCCGTGGGGAGCAGGGGGAAAGTGGATATCCGAACTCGCACTACCGGGCCGATGCAGTGTCGTCGCTGAACCGGTTTTTCCTCTGACGAAAAAGTGCGGTTCGGCCGCACTTTTTTTTTACACCGATTCAAACCACCAACCATGCCCATCGTCCGATTACCAGACGGTTCGCAAAAAACTTTCGACAAACCGGTCACGGTTGCCGAGGCGGCCGCCGCGATCGGCGCCGGACTGGCACGTGCCGCGCTCGCCGGCCGCGTCGACGGCAAGCTGGTCGACACCTCGTACCTGATAGACCGGGACGCCGACCTTGCGGTGGTCACCGACAAGGATCCCGACGGGCTGGAGATCCTGCGCCACTCGACCGCACACCTGCTGGCACATGCGGTCAAGGAACTCTATCCCGACGCGCAGGTCACCATCGGCCCGGTGATCGAGGACGGCTTCTACTACGATTTCGCCTACAAGCGCCCCTTCACCCTCGAGGACCTTGCCGCGATCGAGAAGCGCATGGCGGAAATCGCCAAGCGCGACGTCAAGGTCGAGCGGCGGGTATGGAATCGCGCCGAGGCGATCAATTTTTTCAAGAGCCAAGGCGAACACTACAAGGCGCGAATCATCGAGGCAATCCCCGGCGAGGAGACGATTTCCCTTTATACCCAGGCGAACTTCACCGACCTGTGCCGCGGCCCGCACGTGCCCTCCACTGGCAAGCTCAAGGTCTTCAAGCTGCTCAAGGTCGCCGGGGCATACTGGCGCGGCGACTCGAAGAACGAAATGCTGCAACGGGTCTACGGCACGGCCTGGGCGAAGAAGGAAGATCTCGACGCCTACCTGTTCCGGATCGAAGAGGCGGAAAAACGCGACCACCGCAAGCTCGGCAGGCAACTCGACCTGTTCCACCTGCAGGACGAGGCCCCCGGGATGGTGTTCTGGCATCCCAAGGGCTGGGCCATCTGGCAGCAGGTCGAGCAGTACCTGCGCGAAACGCTGTCGCGGCACGGCTACCGGGAGGTGCGCACCCCGCAGCTGATGGACCGCGTGCTCTGGGAAAAATCCGGGCACTGGGAGAACTATCGCGAACTGATGTTCACCACCGAGTCGGAGAAGCGCGAGTACGCGGTGAAGCCGATGAACTGTCCGGGGCACGTGCAGATCTTCAACCAGGGCATCAAGAGCTACCGCGACCTGCCTTTGCGTCTGGCCGAGTTCGGCGCCTGCCACCGCAACGAGCCTTCCGGGGCCTTGCACGGGATCATGCGGGTGCGCGGATTCACCCAGGACGACGCGCATATTTTCTGTACCGAGGATCAGGTGGAGGCGGAGGCGTCGGCGTTCATCGAGTTGCTGCAGAAGGTGTACGCCGATTTCGGTTTCAACGAGATTCTGATCAAGCTGTCGACCCGGCCGGCCAAACGCATCGGTTCGGACGAGAGCTGGGACCGGGCCGAAGCGGCGCTCAAGGCGGCGCTGGACGCCAAAGGCCTTAAATGGGACCTCAACCCCGGCGAGGGCGCGTTCTATGGTCCGAAGATCGAGTTTTCGCTCAAGGACTCGATCGGCAGGTTGTGGCAGTGTGGCACCCTGCAGATCGATTTCGAGCTCCCGAACCGGCTTGGCTCCGAGTACATCGCCGAAGATAACAGCAGGAAGACGCCGGTTATGCTCCACCGGGCGATTTTGGGATCGATGGAGCGCTTCATCGGCATTCTGATCGAGAACCACGCCGGGGCGATGCCGTTGTGGCTGGCTCCGCAGCAGGTGGTGGTCATGAACATCTCCGAGCATCAGACGGATTATGCCGCCGGGGTGGCCGAGCGCCTGAAGGGGGCTGGGCTACGCGCCTTTGCGGACTTGAGAAACGAGAAAATTACCTATAAAATTCGAGAACATAGTTTGCAGAAGCTGCCTTATCAGGTGATCGTCGGGGATAAGGAGGTCGCTGCAAACGCCGTTGCCGTGCGTACCCGGGGGGGTGCTGATCTCGGCCAGATGTCGTTCGACGCCTTCGTCGCGCGGCTGAGATCCGAGTTGCCCCATGCGGGAAGTACGGCTTAATTTTTTGATGGAGGTCTGCTCATAGCTCAGGACAAGGACGTCAGGATCAATGGCGAGATCACTGCGCCGGAGGTCCGGCTCATCGGCATCAAGGGTGAGCCAATCGGGATTGTCAGCCTCGCCCAGGCGAATGCCATGGCGGAGGAACTGGAAATCGACCTGGTGGAAATCGCACCGACCGCCAAACCGCCGGTTGCCCGGCTGATGGATTTCGGCAAATTCAAGTACAGCGAAGCCAAGAAAAGGCACGAGGCAAAACTCAAACAGAAACAGATCCAGGTCAAGGAAGTGAAGTTCCGGCCCGGCACCGACGAAGGCGATTACAAGATCAAGCTGCGCAACCTGGTCCGTTTCCTCGAAGAAGGTGACAAAACCAAGGTGACGTTGCGCTTTCGCGGACGCGAAATGGCGCATCAAGAGTTCGGCGTCAAACTGCTGGAGCGCGTGAAGGCAGACCTCGAGCCCTACGGCGCGGTCGAGCAGTTTCCGAAGATGGAGGGCCGGCAGATGGTCATGGTGCTCTCCCCGAAAAAAAAGTGACCGGTGCCGCTAACAGGTAACTGGTCGGATGCTGCGGTGGTTCTTGCCGGTCACCGCATTTAACAAGTGATGTCCGGGTTCCAAAGCGCCGCCTGCGGCCACCCGGCGTCAGGCTAAAACATAAGGAGTTGATTCATGCCCAAGATGAAGACCAAAAGCGCCGCAGCCAAGCGCTTCCGCGCGCTGGGTAACGGCCGCTTCAAACGCTCGCAGGCGAACCTGCGTCACATCCTTACCAAGAAGTCGACCAAGCGCAAGCGCCATCTGCGCGGCACGACTGCCGTGAAGGCATCGGACCACGGGCATATCCGTGCCATGCTTCCGTACGCGTAAGGGGGACAGCGATGCCAAGAGTCAAACGTGGAGTAACCGCGCACGCGCGGCACAAAAAGGTCCTCGCCAAAGCCAAGGGTTTCCGCGGCCGGCGCGGCAACGTCTACCGTATCGCCAAACAGGCGGTGATGCGGGCCGGCCAATATGCCTATCGAGATCGCCGCCAGAAAAAGCGCGATTTCCGCGCGTTGTGGATCGTGCGCATCAATGCCGCGGCACGCGAATTCGGCATGACCTATAGCACGCTGATCAACGGCCTGAAGAAGGCATCGGTCGAAGTGGACCGCAAGGTGCTCGCCGACATTGCCGTGTTCGACAAACAGGCTTTTGAAAGGATTGCGAGTCAGGCGAAAGCCAGCCTCGGTGCCTGATTCGGACAAGCAGCGAAAAAGGAGGCTTCAGGGCCTCCTTTTTTATTCACCGGACGGCAGTGACCCATGGACAACCTGGAAAAGATCGTCGCCGATGCCAAATCCGCATTCGAGCGGGTTGCAGACCTCGCACATCTGGAGCAGGCGAAGGCGCGCTTCCTGGGGAAGACCGGCGCGCTCACCGAACAACTGAAAGGTCTCGGCAAGCTGCCGGCGGCGGACCGCCCGAGCGCAGGTGCGCTGATCAATCAGGCGAAGGAGAAGGTAGAAGCGCTTCTTGCCGCGCGCCGCGAGGCCATCCAGGCCCAGTCGCTCGAAGCCCGCCTGGCACAGGAAGCCCTGGACGTCACACTGCCGGGGCGAGGCCGCGGCCGCGGGGGCATTCACCCAGTTATCCGTACCTGGCAGCGCATCGAAGGCATTTTTCGGTCGGCGGGATTCGATGTCGCCGATGGCCCGGAAATCGAAACCGACTGGTACAACTTCACCGCGCTCAACCAACCCGAGAACCATCCCGCGCGCTCGATGCATGACACCTTTTACGTGGAGGGAGGATTGCTGCTGCGTACCCACACCAGCCCGATCCAGGTGCGTTACGCGCGCGCGCACAAGGCGCCGATCAAGGTGATCGCGCCGGGACGCACCTACCGCTTGGATGCGGATGCGACCCACTCGCCGATGTTTCACCAGGTCGAGGGGCTGTGGATAGACGAAAACATCAGCTTTGCGGATCTGAAGGGCGTTTACACCGATTTCCTGCGCCGTTTCTTCGAGACAGACAACCTGCAGGTGCGCTTCCGCCCTTCGTTTTTTCCGTTTACCGAGCCCTCCGCCGAGATCGACATGGCGTTTCCCAGCGGGCCGCTCGAGGGCCGCTGGCTGGAAATTTCCGGGGCCGGGCAGGTGCATCCCAACGTCGTGCGCAACTTCGGCCTCGACCCGGAGCGTTACATCGGATTCGCCTTCGGCAGCGGGCTCGAGCGGCTGACCATGCTGCGCTATGGCATTAACGACCTGCGGCTGTTCTTCGAAAACGATCTGCGCTTCCTCAAGCAATTCAATTGAACCGCCGAGACGCCAATCGATCCGTAAATGCAGAACAGAAAGCAGAACAAACTGAGTCCTCCGGTGTTTTTGCAATGCCGGAGCATTTTTTCCCGTAGTCCTTGGCGCTCTTGGCGTCTTGGCGGATAGAAGACAAGAATGCAGTTCTCGGAAAAATGGTTGCGCACATTGGTCGATCCACCTTTGACCACGGATGCGCTCGCGCATCTGCTGAGCATGTCGGGCCTGGAGGTGGAGAGTAGCGTGAGCGTGGCGCCACCCTTCACCGGAGTGGTGGTGGGCCGGGTGCTCAGCGTCGGGAAGCACCCGGACGCGGACAAGCTGACGGTCTGCCGGGTCGACGTTGGCAACGGCCAGCCGCTCAGCATTGTCTGCGGTGCGCCCAACGTGGTCGCGGGGATAAAGGCACCGTGTGCGTTGGTCGGCGCCAGGCTGCCGGGTGCATCGGCGGACAAACCGTTCGAAATCAAGGCCGCGACCATGCGCGGAGTGGAAAGCCGCGGCATGCTGTGCTCGGCGCACGAACTCGGACTGTCGGACGATCACAGCGGTCTGCTGGTAATTTCCGGGGATGCCGCGCCCGGAAGCGACGTGCGCGAGGTGCTGGGGCTGGATGACAAGGTGCTCACCATCAAGCTCACGCCCAACCGCGCCGACTGCCTGTCCGTGCTTGGCGTGGCGCGCGAAGTGGCGGCGCTGACCGCTGCGCCGCTGCACCCACCGGACACGCACTCAGTACCCGCCACGAACGACGCCAGGTTTCCAGTGCGGATATCCGAACCCAAAGGATGCGGACGCTTCACCGGGCGGGTGATCCGCAACGTCAACGCCGAAGCGCTCACGCCTGAATGGATGAAGCGGCGGCTGGAGCGCTCCGGGCAGCATTCGATTTCGGCGCTGGTGGACGTCACCAATTACGTGATGCTCGAGCTGGGTCGGCCGCTGCACGTCTACGACCTGGACAAGCTTAGCGGCGGTATCGACGTGCGCTTCGGCTGCAAGGGCGAGAAACTCAAGCTGCTCAACGAGCAGGTCGTGGAGATCGACGAGAGCGTGCTGGCGATCACCGATGCCAGCGGGCCGATCGGGCTGGCGGGCATCATGGGCGGGGACAGCACAAAGTCGGACCTGGAAACCCGCAATGTCTTCCTCGAGGCCGCGTTCTTCTTTCCGGACGCGATCGCCGGACGCGCGCGGCGCTACAACTTCGTCAGCGACGCCTCGCACCGCTTTGAACGCGGCGTCGACTTCAACAACAACGTCGACGGCATCGAGCGCGCGACCCGGCTGATACTCGATATTTGCGGTGGCGAGCCCGGTCCGGTGGACGACACGGTAGCGCAGTTGCCGCAGCGCCGCCCGGTGCGTATGCGAGTGGCTCGCGCGCACAAGGTCATCGGCGTGCCGGTCGGCGCGGAGGACATGGCGGACATCTTCAGACGTCTGAATCTCGCGATCCGGCGCGAGGGCGCGGGCGCCCAGGAGGTCTTTCTGGTCACCCCGCCTTCGTACCGCTTCGACATCGAAATCGAGGAAGACCTGATCGAGGAAGTGGCGCGGGTGTATGGCTTTGAACGCATTCCCGCGCAGCCTCCGGTGGCGCCGAGTACGATGTTGCCGCTATCCGAGAGCCGGCGCTCGCTGCACGACCTGCGGCTGCAGATGGCGGCCGCCGAATACCAAGAAGTGGTCAACTACAGTTTCGTGGATGCTTCCTGGGAGGCGGATTTTGCCGGTAATGCCGATCCGATCCGCTTGCTCAACCCGATCGCCGGCCAGCTGGCGGTCATGCGTTCCACGTTGATCGGCGGGCTGGTGGCGAACGTTGCCTACAATCTGAACCGCAAACTGGAGCGGGTGCGTGCGTTCGAGGTGGGGCGGGCGTTCCTGCGCGATCCCGCCGTCAGGGACGGCCAACTGGATGTCGCCGGGATCCGCCAGCCCGTGCGCGTGGCGGCCGTCGCGTACGGCACTGCGGTCGAGGAACAGTGGGGCATTCCGGCGCGCGGCGTCGATTTCTTCGACGTCAAGAACGACCTGGAAACGCTGATTGCACCCAGGGGGGCGCGCTTTGAGCCGGTTATGCACCCGGCGTTGCACCCCGGGCGTGGGGCCCGGGTTATCCTGGATGACGCGGTCATAGGCTGGATCGGCGAATTGCACCCGAGATGGCAGAAGAAGTACGAGTTGCCTGAGCCGCTGGTTGCTTTCGAAATCGATGCCGAACCGCTGCTGAGGCTACCGCTGCCGCCGTATCGGGAGGTGTCCAGATTTCCCCCGGTGCGCCGCGACCTGGCGGTCACCGTGGACGAGGCCGCCCCGGTGCAAGCCATTCTGGACGGGCTATTGCGAGCGAAACCGGCTATCGTTCACGCGGTCCGGGTGTTCGACGTGTACCGCGGCAAGGGTATCGAAAACGGGAAAAAAGGTCTTGCTTTCCGTGTGTTATTGCAAGATACTCAAAAGACTCTGACAGATGCCGAGGTGGACGCCGCGATTGCGGGTCTGCGTAAGGTCCTGGAACAAGAATACGGTGCCAAGCTGAGACAATAAGGTGAAGTCATGACACTGACCAAAGCAGACCTGGCGGATCTGTTGTTCGAGAAAGTCGGTTTGAACAAGCGCGAAGCCAAAGACATGGTGGAGTCGTTCTTCGAGGAAGTGCGCATCGCACTCGAGGCGGGGGAGGGCGTGAAGCTGTCCGGTTTCGGCAATTTCCAGTTGCGCGACAAGCCGCAGCGGCCGGGCCGCAACCCCAAAACCGGCGAAGAAATCCCGATTACGGCGCGTCGGGTCGTGACCTTTCACGCCAGCCAGAAACTGAAGGCGATGGTGGAAAAGAACTACGGTGGACAGCAGCAACCACAACAGCAGCAGTCCTAAGACCCCGCTGCCCCCGATTCCCGCGAAACGCTACTTCACCATCGGTGAGGTCAGCGAGCTATGCGGGGTCAAGCCGCACGTGCTGCGCTACTGGGAGCAGGAGTTCACCCAGTTGAAGCCGGTTAAGCGGCGCGGCAATCGGCGCTATTATCAGCACCACGAAGTGCTGCTGATCCGGCGCATACGCGAACTGCTGTACGAGCAGGGATTCACCATCAGCGGCGCGCGGGCGCGGCTGGACGAGGCTGCAGTGCAACTCAAACCGTCTTCCTCCAGATTCAACTCCGCACTGTTGCGCCGGGAAATTCAGAGTCTCCTCGACATCCTGCGCGCCTGAGACGTTCCGTGCGCGAAGCCTCTGCTATAATCCGCTCTCGAATCGGGGCGTAGCGCAGCCTGGTAGCGTACCTGCTGGGGTGCAGTGGCGCTGGCCTCAAAAAAATAAATACAATCAAATAGTTAGATTGATCTCTCCGCAACTTTCTTACTTCAGGCGCCATTCCAGGTACCATCGGGAACTGGGTAGGCGCCGTCTCCCACCACCGCTTGGGCCCACCCACTCGCATCGGCTTGCGCTTAGGCGCGAACTCTTGCTGCGACCTGCCGTACCTATCGTCGCGCTAAACGGCGGGGCGCTTGCGCGCCGTCCGACTTGAACGCGTAGTTATCCCTCTTTCCGGCTCAACCAGACGGCCTGACACGAACTTGTGCAGGACGCTCGCCATAAGCGTTTGGTATGGAACGCCCTCCTCAGCGGCGCGAGCCTGCAGTCCCTCCAGATCCCGCGACGAGATTCTAATGTTGACCCGCTTGTTCTTGAGCAACGTAGCCTCGGCTGACGCTCTGAGCCGCGCGATCTCGCTTTTCTGGTTCCGAATGGGTTTCCATTCTCCTCGTTCGAACGAGGCCAGAATTTCCTGTTCCAACAGTCTTTCGTGGTTCATGTCACTTATCTCCCGACAAGAAGTGTCGCGTCGCCTTGCGGCTCGGCATAATGCTCTTCAAAAAAATCTCGCTCTCGCTTTCAACGTAAGGAACAAGGTACGCATAGTCTTGTATCCGCACTACCAGCATTTTCTGATGCCTATACTTCACCCGCTTGGGATGATCCATCACGGCGATGAGGCCGCCCTGCGAGATCGCGGAAAGAACTTCTTCGAAAGAAACGCCACGTTCCGCTTTGAGCGCAAGACTCTTCTCCGCACTCCACCTCATGGGCTTCACGCCCGACATAATACTCCCGTGTGCCTTATGTGCTCAAGACGTGTGACGGGCGTAAGCGCTGCCTGGGTGGCGACAATAAACGTGTTCATTTTCTGCAGGCCTATTCGACGGGCGAAGCCGCCGGCGTCCGGCTTGCAATTTAGGCGGCTCTTATTTGCCGCCCTCCCGGGCTTGCGAAGACGGGCGTTTCTCCTGATGGACTACGGGGAACGCAGCGATCGCCGCTTCCACCTCACTTTCCAGCCAGCCGACCGCTCGAGGCCCAATCTGTCTGGGCGGCGGGAAGCTCCCGTCTTTGACGCGCCGCCAGAGCGTCGGTGCTGACCATCCGGTGCGGTCAAGAACAGAAGGTTTGCGCAGAATCTTGTTAGGCATGAGGTAGAGGGCGTCACGTGCAGCTCGGCAATCCAGGCCGTACACGCTATCTGCCGCCAACTGTCAGTCATCCTGCTTTGCCACTCGGTAAAGAAAAAAAGCGCGAACTGCAAGCGTACCAAGGTGGTCGTAAACTGCGCCGCGCACAATTGCGTGAGCACACGGGAGCGTTATCCTTGTCCGAAAGCTAGGCGTGATGCCGGGAAGCGTGTGACTTTCCTGCCTAGCAGCGTTACGCGTTGCTAATATATGTTACATATATTGATACCAGGCTTCGCTGTTGTCAAGCTTGGTATCAGGCGTACTGGCGGTGATCGCGTCAGTCGGGACGGTATGCCCATCACTCGATTGCGGGCCGGGCATTCAGCGCGGCGGCGCGCTCGCCCGTACCATCGGCGTGCGTCACCACGGCGCTCACCACCAACCCGGAGCGGTTTTCCATGAGCACATGGCCTTGGTAGCAAAGAATCGAGGCCGTGTTGTGGCTCTTGCGAAACAACCGCGCGTCCGGATCGGTACTGCTCTCATGCGTGTCGTTGGTGCGCGGTTTACCCTTCCAGTCGGCCTGCGCGTTGCGTCCCGGCCCCGATGGGGTCTGGTCGTTGGCTCCGTCCTTGGGCCGGAAGCTCTTGTGGCTCGCCCACGCCTGGATCAGCGTGCCGTCGACCGAGAAGTGTTCCGTGGAGAGCAACCCCTTGGCGTCCGCGACTCGCATGACCTCGGTGAAGAA
>WNFB01015775.1_pt1 | contig 9998 bp, 6 predicted proteins | sample 5400501 | NCBI WGS metagenome assembly WNFB01 (sample SAMN13153341, study PRJNA577476) | soil metagenome | isolation source: 200 cm saprolite under Douglas fir tree site 2 hole 1 | place: USA:California | collected 2015-04-18
CTGCCTGGGGTTCGCCGAACCCGAACAACACATTAGAATCCGAGACGAGGAGGAAGGTCTGATTCAAGCTCACCAGGTAGCCAACTAGGCTGTTCCCTGCGACCGTGATCGATGTCCGCCCATTGCTTGCCACAACGTACGCCCCTAACAGACCGGTGTGGGCCGCGAGTGCGCTGCAGAAGTTCTCGTCGAAGTTTAGGTTGAAGGTGCCATTGCCGGCGGCAGTGAGCAAACCTGCGACGGTTTTGGGCACAGTGCCTATTGCACCACCGCACACGGAGAGTCCGGTGAGGTAAATCACCATGTTGCCATTCAGCGAGGCGTTGGAGAAAACTCCCGCGGGACTTTGCTGCTGCAGCACGACGCCACTTAGCAGTGGGGTCGAAGTCGTGACCGCATCCCTTTCCATCGCAAACAGCTTTCCCGCATTCACGATGTAAAAGACGAAATTCAAGGTTGCTGGTGATCCGCCATACAAGAAGGTAAGGGTCATTGCGCCCCGCCCCGTGGCGGCATTGGATACGGTGTAATTCGCGGAGGTAAAGGCCACTGAGGAAGAGGATCCATAGGCGTTGACGTCCCCCACACCGTTGGTGAGAGTACCGGCCCCGTCCGAAGTAAATCGCCCTACGATTGCGGCACGATTGTTCGAGTTATCAAAGCCGGAGACACCGAACGCATAATCACCCGTAATTCTGGCCGTACTGTACGCAGTCGGGTCCACCTTTTCCATGGTCCCCGAGCCGATCGTTCCGGACCCTCCCACGGCATCGAACTCGATGAACTGCGCGTTGCCATTGGCCGTCATCGCAAATGCAAGCTTCGCGCCGATATTCAAGGTCATCACACCTCTATTGTCCGCACCGATCGCATACGTCCCGGTAAACGATTGAGCGCTTAGCCCTCCGGTGCCTACGCCGTTGTTGTCCAGTTCGCCGTTCGTCAAATTCCCAGCCCCGTCCGCCGTGAATCTTCCCACGGCGGCAAAGACAGACGAGACGCCACCGTTCCCAGTGATCCCGTTGAAGGTAAATGCGTAGTCGCCGTTCAGTTCGGCGTTGTTCACGCCGGGAGCGCTCTGGGCTCGCATCGTCGAAGTAAACAGCGACGCGAAACATCCGATCAGCAGAGCCATCAGCTTCTTCATTTTTCCTCCACTGGGAGTTGTTTTCGTTGCGGGCCACCGAACAGGACTGTCCCTCATGGGAGGACACCTGAAGTTGTGCTTACTGTCGGGACGAAGCACACCACGGCCCCTTTATCCTCCCCGCGCAGAATCTCACCGGTGAGATTTGTTCTCCTCATCCTGTGAATTAAGTCATCCAGTCTTTCCAGTTCTTGACCACCTCCGGAGAGGGTTCGCTGTCGCACTACGTAATGCTCCAGTTGTGACACGAAGACAATTGGGTGGATGCCGGAAAATTGGGAACGGGAAATACCCTAAGACAGCGGTAAATACAGAACGGACCAATAGGAATAGATCTGGTGCCGGCCCTGGAACCGGAGGCTGGGCGTTCGAGCTCCCAGCGCAACATTTCCGGCGGAGTGTCAGAGCGCTGGATAACTGCCTGACCGCCTAAGTCGGAAGCGCCTCAGAAACGTGCTCTTCGCCGGGTGTAAATCGCATCAGGTGCGTGAAACACGTTTTCCTCCGTTAGGGTTTGCCCTGTCTGAAGGTCGACTCAATGCCTGGCCGAGTTGATTTCGGTACAAGTTCGGTACGACTGGGGGCGAGATTTCAGGAGAGAGAATCCGTAAGTGACGCCCAGCAAAGCATTTAGTTTTCTTGCCTTTTTTGTTAGAAGGCAGACGCTCTATCCAACTGAGCCACGGGCGCTCTTCTTCATCTGATTCTAAAGCATCTAAGAGCGAAACGAACAGTCTTTTAGCCTGAGGGAGCTTCTGTCGGGGGGCAGATGCTCCGTTCGAAGGGGCCGCGGACCGACGCCCCTGAATCGCTTCCAGAACACGAGCTTACACCCAAGTGCCCCGCCAAATTCAGCCTCCAAAGTCGGTCCTTTCGGTTCCAAGGAGGCGGAAATCTGGTGGGCAGCTCAAAACCGAGACCGATTCCCCTTACTCAGTGAACTAGTCGAGATTCCCCGGCTTCGAGTTTCCAACCAGAAGTAAACTATTTTCTTCCGCTCCAGGTGCGAAACCGCCGAATACATCGGACGTCCCGCTTGGCGTTGCCGGAATAGAAGAAGGCGCGATCGTCCCAGTAAACATCCGCAACAGGCTTCACTCCCAAAGTGTGATAGTCAGAGTTGCGGTTGATCTCGTGGTGGGGAATCCCGTTTTCGATGAGATACGGGCCTACTTCTTGCTCGCCTCGCGTTGTGTGAACGACGATCTTCCAGCCTTCCGTATGGAGCTCTTGCAGCGCCTCCACAACATCCTTCCGCGGTGGTCCGAGGACACCCCTTCCTTTCCATCCATCGTATTCGGCAATCACCCCGTCAAAATCGACAGCAATAGTACGGCGAAAATCCTTCGTGTTTGTCGAGGAAGGCTCTGCCGCCGGAGAGCGCCCGCGCCGGTGCTGCAATTGCACTTTCTTTCGAGTAGCCATTTCTTGACCCAAATGATTTTAGCATTTCATTTCGCCATGCACGATGTAGCTACCTCCCCTCTGTCGTCGGAGTTAGGTGGATGTGGCAGGCGACATGGGCGAGGGCTTCCCGTCCATGTGCGGCGGAACTTGCAACCCAAACAGATCGAGCATCGTGGGGGCGACATCCGTGATGGCGTGTTTTTCGCCAGAAATCTTCCAGTTGGAAAAAAGGATCCCTGGCACCAACTCGGGATCTATGCAGTGATCACCGCTCCACGCTTTGGTATTGAGTGCAAAGACTTCCGGTGTCACCCTGCCTTGCGCGGAATCCCATGATGCACGGTAGCCTTCCCCGAATCCAACGACGACGTCAGGCGCATTCTCCCGGTACGGCCCCGTGAAAGCCTTCATGGCGTTGAAGGTCCGTCGGATGGCAACCTTGGAGGTTGCCGGATCGACCATACCATAGAGTTTTTCGCATAGTTCGCCGCGCAATCGAACCGCCTCCGCACCAGGCTCGACAGTTCCGTGGCTCTCGCGGCCTTTCAGGTTCAGGTAGATGCCATTCAGCCCGAGAGAGTAGGCGCGGGTTCTGCTCCAATCGACATCCTGGAACCAATCGCCGGACGTGGCGCCTTCCTTTAACGCCAGGTAGCCCTGCCGGTGCAACGGTCGGAGACGACGAGCAGCAGCGCTTCGCTCGACATTTTCTGCATCGTACGGCCGATCAATTCATCCATGCGCCTATAAAGCTCTTCGATCACACGGGGCGCGCCTCTGCCCTCTTGTGACCCAGCGGAGTTGTGGCCATCGGCAAAGTGGCGCCAGAACATATGCTGCACGCGGTCAGTAATGTCAAACACGCAAATGCAAGCGCCTTGACTTGTTTTTTCGAGCGCATCGAAAAACATGCGCTCGCGTTCCTGGTGAATCAGGTAACACTGCTCCAGGAATGCTTTCTCGTCGAGATAACCGTCGTTGAGAGCCCACGTATCTTCAGCAAGACCCAGCGTTGCGTAAAGTCCGTTGAGCTTCGCCAGGTAAATTGAGTACGTCAGCGGATGCGAGATCGGCAAGGCCGGATGCATCGGATGAATGTTCACGGGCGTGGCATAGAGTTCGAGTTCCGGCTCCACCGACTTAAGATAAAAGCGGCAGATACCCTTGACGCTGCCTCCTAAGCCGGTGCTGAACTCGACTTCCACCCACTCCGAGTATTCGCCCTGAGAAATCCCGATCCGCTGGCCATCGAGATGGATTTCGGCTTTTCGCTTCGAAGTCGCTATTTTCACCCGAAAGGGCGCACGCAGCTCCACTGTAGAATCGGTCCTCAGCGTATCCGGGGGGCCGGGGATGTAGGAATGGAAGAGTGCGCCGCGCTTTTCGAACGGCACGACAACACGGTTGCTCGCCGATTCCCGCGTCGCTGTGGCCGTTGTATGAAAGGAAAATGTGCCCTGGGTCCCTTGAATATCCGGCACGCACATTCCGGAAAGCAGAACTCCCGAAAATTTTTCCGGAGGAAACGTGATGGGCACGCGAATAACCGAGCAAAATACGCCGGCGTCGGCCAGGTAGTGCCAGAAGGGAATGCCTTTGCGCAGGGGCTTGATCTGTGGACGCGTCAGCGGAATGGCGTATCGCCCGATCTTCAACACGCGATTCGATCCGCGAATCCGCGCGGAGGAAAGTTCGGGGAGATACCGCCGACGGTCAGGCGTCAAGAAATCATAAATGTTGTGCTTGCCAGGATTCACTCCGGTCAGAAACGACGACCACGCCACCGGCGAGATTGGCGGGATCGTCGTGGCTAGGGTATGAAATGTGCCTTTCTCGCGGAGCCTCGCCAAATTAGGCAGTTTGCCTTCTTTGATGAAACGTTCCGTCAGTTCAGGGTCCATTCCGTCGAATCCAAGAATGACGACTCGCTTTGTCTTTGCCCGGCGATAGGCGCGTCTCCGCCGCCGAAATCGGAAAAACTGACGTATCGGCCAGGTCAAAAAGGCAAACACAGCCTGAATGGACGCCAAGAATAGAGTCAGAAACGAGGAAAGGACCGCAAAGCCTGCGCCCGGACCAACATAAGCTTGCGCGGGCGGAGCCAAAACCAAAAGCAAGATCATAGCTACGAAAATACAGCACAGAATGTGCCGAGTTGCGTTCGGCTTCCTTTGAACTTGATGTTGCGCGATCGTCAAATCTCTGTCCTCAAAGTTCCCTTGAGAAGCAGCGCCGCGGCGAGCGTCAAGACAATATAAGGAGCGATCCAATCTATCTCCCAAGATCGAATGCGAAACACCCGCGCCGGGTACTGGACTTCGACATGCTCCACCAGCCCCGCCCTCGGAAGCGGCAGCTCGCCCGGATTTACGATCTGTTGCCATATGCCCCCTCGGACTCGTTTAGAAACGATGCGTGTGAGACCGCTGCCTGCAACAATCTGTTTTGAAATCTGGCTCCCCGCTAGAAGTAGCCGCACGTCATAAGTTCCGGCCCGCTCAGCCTTCAGTTTCCAATCCACTTGCCGCTCGGCAGGAACATGCACCGGCGGAGACATTAACTCGATCCCTGGTGGAAGCTGCAGCACGGAGTCTGCCAGCGCGTCCGCTTTCTGAAGTGTAACCCGGAAGAGGAACTCGTGACCTAACCGGACAGGTGTGCGCCCAAAATATGCCTCCATCTGTGCAAATAACAATAGAAGTGGCACGGCGAGGACAATCAGCGGCCGTAACGAGTGACGCAGATAGGTAAGGGTATTTCCTAACAAGGAGAGATAAGCCCTCAAGACCACGCCCGGCTGGTCGGAAAACAACCGGACCTCGAGAACGTGCGCCCCCATGCGGTCTTTGACCCTCCGAATCGCCTTCTGATTCGAGGTCCAGCGGACGACCAGCAACGTAATTACCGCTGTAAAGACCGCAAACACGCCCAATACCGCGAACGCTGGCAAAGGCCGCATCAATCGAAACGATAAATCAAATATCTTATCAACGAAAGAGAGGAATGCCGTCATGCCGCTAATTCCGCCACTCGATTCCCACGTCGGGCACGGCGCTGAACAAAACGGGTTAAGCTACTCAATATATCCGAGACCCTGCAAGCGCTTCTTGATCTCTTCAGGAGTATTTCCCTCACCCGAATCGGGACCCATGATTTGCTTGATCTCTTTCTCAAGAACGTGTTGGATGAACTCAGCGGCGGAGGAATACCCGGCCAATTCCGCGCACTTCTTGGCCTTGGCGTACAACTCATCATCAATCTTCACACGGTTCCCAAACATTGACGGCCTCCACTGAGCCCTGGCGTGGTGCTGACGCTGCTGCTCTCACTGAAGCGAACATCTTGTTCTGCTCGAATTATAGCGCATCAACGAGACCCACGAATCTTCAAAAAACATTCCTCAGACTGCTGCATTGCTAACTCCCGCTTCCGCTTTGCTTGCTTCTACCGAGCCCTACCATGCTGGACCCGCCCCGCTGGCGACAAATTCCCCACGTTGGCTTTTTCACTCCAAGCTTAATTACAACCCGAGCTGGACGATCAAGACCGGCAACAGATTGCTTCTCTCAACCGTCTGTGGTCGTTTGACGTGTGATTCCGGCGCACTGTAAACTCATTTGTTTCGAAGGGCACAAAGGATCATGCAAGGTTTACTGCGGGCATCAGGGACGCAACGCCTCAGGAATGCTGTTTGCAATGGAATGAGGTTGAGGCGGGCAAGCTTACTTGCTCTCCTTGCCGCGCTTGTCCTCTCTCCCGTATTTGCCTCCGCTACGCCACCTGCGAACGACCCACCGAACGTCCTTCTCATCACCATTGATACGGTCCGCGCCGACCACGTCGGATGTTACGGCTATCAGCTCATTGAGACGCCGAATCTGGACGCCCTGGCTGCCGGCGGAGCGCGCTTTGCCAATGCCTACACTCCCGTTCCCATCACGCTTCCGGCACACAGCGTAATCCTGACCGGTAGCTACCCGATGCGGACGGGCATGCATGACTTTAGCGGCAATCGTCTGAACGCCTCCCAGCCGACTCTGGCGACCCTGCTGCACGAACGCGGCTACACCACCGGAGCGGTGATGGGCTCCGCTGTGCTCGACTCTCGCTTCGGGTTGAACCGCGGGTTTGATTTTTATTACGATCACTTCGATTTTAGCCGGCTCGATGAGAGAAACATCGACGCAATGATGCGACCCGGCAACGAGGTGGTGAATCATGCGCTCAGCTGGCTGGAAGTAAATCGGCGCAAACCTTTCCTGCTTTGGGTTCATCTTTACGACGCGCACCATCCCTACAATCCGCCATCGCCGTACCGGGAAAAATATCGCACCCATCTCTATGACGGTGGCATCGCGTTCGTGGATGCCCAGGTGGGGCGCCTTGTTGCGTCTTTGAAGGCCAAAGGAATTTATGACCGGACTCTGATCGTCGTGGCCGGTGACCACGGCGAAGGTCTTGGGGAGCATGGCGAGAAAACTCACGGCTTCTTCATCTATGACACCACCTTGCACGTGCCCTTGATCTTCAAGCTGCCGGCGGACGCCGGAAAGCAAAAACCCGTCGTCAGCGAGTCCGCGAACCTTGCTGATCTGCTTCCCACCATTCTGGACGTTCTCGGCGCTGGCAAACCGAAGGAACTGCAGGGGCGAACCCTCGTCGAAGCGATGAAAGGCAAAACTGCCGGTACGCCCGTGGAAAACTACGCAGAAACGTACCTACCGCGGATCCACTTCAACTGGAGCGAATTGCGCGGCGTGCGCTTCCGGCAGTACCACTTCATCGACGCGCCGCGGCCCGAACTGTACGACCTCTCCGCGGACCCCCACGAACTCAAGAATCTCTACTCCCTGCAGCGGGCTGTTTCTAACGAGATGCGAAAACGTCTTGGACAACTCATTGCGCAATACACACCTGCCGCCGGTGAGAAAACCGCGGAATCAACTGGCCTGGACCCCGCTCTGATGGAACGCTTGAAATCGCTCGGATACGTTGCCGTCGCGGGCGGCGGTGATGAGGTTTTGAGCGACCGCCGTTTGGCCGACCCGAAAGACCGCGTCCAGGTCTATGAGCTTGTGTCAGATGCGCTCAACGATAGTCAGCGGGGACGTTACGCCGCTTCCATTGCGAAGCTGCTGCAGGCGGGGAAAGTTGAAAAGGATTCGCTTCCGGTCCATTACCTGTTGGCACTGAACTATTATCGCCAGAATGATTTTTCCACTGCGATCGGGGAGTTTCAGATCGTCCTCAAATTGAGTCCGACCTACTCGTTGGCCAGCTACTACCTGGGCTTGTCCTACGCCCACATCGAGGCGTGGGACCAAGCAATCGCCACTTTCCAGAGAACTCTCGTTCTGGACTCCACCAACTTTTCGGCAGCGTACGACCTTGGCGCCGCATGCCTGAAAGTAGGGAAAGTAGACGACGCCGAAGCCGCCTTCCGTCAGGCAGTGAGGATCAATCCGAATTACGCCCAGGCACATGAGGCTCTTGGCGAGCTGCTTGTGTATCAGGGAAAATTCGACGATGGCATCTCAGCCCTGCGCACGGCCCTCGGAATTGAGCCAGGCTACACGAAAGCCCGTCAGGCTTTGATCAAGGCGTTGCGGGCCAATGGGCAGGACCGTGAAGCGGAAGAAGAAATGAGAAAGGGCGCCGACGGGAGTTCACGGCCTTAAATGCGCCTTCCTTCGAAGAAATGCCAGTCCCGAAATCCCTCGAGATATTTTGCGTTCTTATATAGTACCCGGGTCCCTCTCTTCCTCGGGCTTGCTGTGTTCCTTGGCGGTTGCCGACACAATCAACCACCACGCGCGAATATTCTGATCATCACTGTGGACACGCTACGCGCAGACCGCGTGGGCTGCTACGGCTATCCCGGGGGTCTCACGCCAAGCGTGGACGCTCTCGCGAAAGATGGCATCGTATTCGAACGCGGTGTCGCGCAGGTCCCCCTTACCTTGCCATCGCACACGGCGATCTTCACCGGCACCTACCCCTTTCATAATGGCGTCCGGGATTTCACCGCACAGCCTCTGAACGATCGTTTTCGAACCCTGGCTGAAAGCCTGAAGGCCAATGGTTACGCCACCGGCGCTGTCGTCAGTTCGTTCGTCCTGGATAGAAGCTGGGGACTTGCCCGCGGCTTTGACAGCTACGATGATGCTTTTGCCGGGCAGGAGTTTCTAGAGAGGAACCTTGGCCTCGTGGAACGCCGCGCCGAGGAGAGCGTGGATCACGCCGTTGGATGGCTGGAAACGCATTCGAATCAGCCGTTTTTCCTCTGGCTCCATCTTTACGATCCGCACAGTCCTTATAATCCTCCGGAGCCTTTCCGCACGCACTACGCGAAGCAACTGTACGAAGGTGAAATCGCGTATGCGGACAGCCAACTCGGCCGGCTCTTTTCTTGGCTCAAGCAAGCCCCAAACGGCCTCTACGACAACACCCTGATCGTCTTCCTCAGCGATCATGGCGAATCTCTCGGAGAACACGGCGAGAAGGAGCACGGTTTCTTCATCTACGATTCGACTGTGCGCGTGCCTCTCGTGGTGAAGCCTCCGCGCCGCGCAGGGTTTAAGCCCCAACGCGTTGCCACGACAGTGGAAACGGTTCAGGTAGGACCTACGGTGCTGGAGCTGGTGGGTGTGCAAGACTCCATTCAGAAACAATTTCAGGCAGTAAGCCTCGTGCCGCTGATCACCGGCAACCCTCACGGACCCGAGCGCCCCGCCTACAGCGAGACGTTCTATCCCGCGAACTCCTTCGGCTGGAGCCCGCTGCGCAGCATGCAGACCTCCCGCTATCACTATATTGAGGCCCCAAAACAGGAACTCTACGAACACGCCGCTGACCCCACGGAGGCAAAGAACATTGCGGATAAGAACGCCAGCATCGCCACGAATCTGCGCACACAATTGACGCAACTCCTGTCCACCTATCCGCCGCCAGCTACAGGTTCCGGAGCCAGCGCCACTGGGGCCAGCGCGAGCCCGGAGGTCCTGGAAAAGCTGAGGTCTCTCGGGTACGTGGCCTACCGGGCCCCGGCCGCGCAAGGCACACAATCGGCCGACCCAAAGGACAAACGCCTCGTGTTCCAGGACGTTCTGCGCGCCACCGATCAGATCCAGTTGGGCCATTTCGCCGCTGCCCGCACTCTCCTCGCCGCACTTCAGCGGAAGGAGCCGCAGCTCTATCTGATCCCCTTCTTGCTTGGAGAAGCGGCATCGCACAAGGCCCAATGGAAAGAAGCCGAGAAAAATTTCGGCAGGGCCGCCGCACTCAATCCCGGCTTTGAACAGGCGCGGCTGGGTTTAGCTCGCGCCCTCGGCCTTCAAGGGAAGATTGCGCAGGCCCGGGATTTGCTCGGCACACTACTCACAACCAATCCCCAGAATTTCCGCGCCTGGTTCTTGCTGTCACAAATTGAGGCGCCGGGCGATCC
>WNFB01008640.1_pt1 | contig 9997 bp, 9 predicted proteins | sample 5400501 | NCBI WGS metagenome assembly WNFB01 (sample SAMN13153341, study PRJNA577476) | soil metagenome | isolation source: 200 cm saprolite under Douglas fir tree site 2 hole 1 | place: USA:California | collected 2015-04-18
GTTGCTTTTCAACGTCAGAGTCGGGCATGTTCAGAACAGCCTCGCGCATGTGGGTAAATGAGTTGTTCAAGGCTTCGATGACTTTGGCCTTGTCGGTGGTGGACTTCTCGAAGCCTTCCGCCTTGAAGCCGGCCGGGGGTGGCGTTCCGAAGACGCGCGGAAGGTTGTAATTCGCGGTCACCACGTGCATATAGACTTCGCTCACTGAGCGTGTGCCTTCGGTCGGGCGCCAGGTGTATTTGTCGGAAGGCATGGCTCGAGCGAGTTGAAGGAATTTGTCCTCCTGGATCTTTAGTTCGTTCAAAAACTCGGCTCGAGCACCGGCGGTGGGGGCAGTCGCAATCGAGCTGGGGGCTGAAGATTTGGCGGGTGTGCTGCTTTGCGCCTGTGCGCAACTAAAAGCAACCGTCAGCAACATGGGAGACAAGACAAAGGACAGCACACTCCACGTCGTTTTTCTCATGGAACGCCTCGATTCTGAAATGCGTACCGGCCGACAGCCACCGACCACTAACCACTAGCCGCCAATTCCTACATTCCCGGCAGTTTCATGCCCGCCAACTTCCGGGCGAAGCTCGGTTTCCCCATTTGCTTGAACATCTTGCGCATCTGGGCGTACTGGCGCAACAGATTGTTGACTTCCTGCACGCTGGTGCCGGAGCCGCGGGCGATGCGCTTGCGGCGGCTGCCGTTGATCACCTCGTGATGCAGGCGCTCGTGGCTGGTCATCGAGTTGATGATGGCTTCGACGCGGTTGAGCTGCGTTTCGTCCACTTTGTCGGCGTGCTTCTGCAGTCCGGCGAATGGCCCAATGCTCGGCAGCATGCCCATCAGGCTCTGAATCGAGCCCATCTTCTTCACCTGGCGCAACTGATCGCGGAAATCTTCAAGCGAGAAGCCGTCACCGGCAAGGGCGCGGCTGGCCATCTCCTGGGCCTTCTTCTTATCTACATTCTGCTCTGCCTTTTCAATCAGCGACAGGATATCGCCCATGCCCAGAATCCGCGAGACGATGCGGTCGGGATGAAACGGCTCGAGCGCGTCGTACTTTTCGCCTACGCCGATGAACTTGATAGGCTGCCCCGTAACAGGATTTCCTGCGGATTGAGCAGCCGCTTGAGCGACTGCATCTCGTCCATAAGCTGCTCGTCGATGTGGAGGCGGCCGGCAGTGTCCACGATCAGCACGTCGGAGCCGCTGTTGATAGCTTCGCGGCGAGCTTCTTTCGCCAGACGTTCCACCGTCGCGGTATTGGACTCGGTAACTGCCCCTTCGTAAATGTTCGCCTTGACTCCCTGAGCGACGACTCTAAGCTGCTCGCGGGCCGCGGGACGGTAAACGTCCACTGAAACTAGCAGCGGCCGGTGGCCGCCATTTTTCAGCCAGTTGGCCAGTTTGCCCGAAGTGGTCGTCTTGCCCGAGCCCTGCAGGCCGGCCATGAGCACCACCGTGGGCGGCTGGGAAGCGAACTTGAGCCGGGCGGTGTCGCGGCCAAGAGTCTCAATCAACTCGTCGCGCACGATCTTGATGACCTGCTCGCCGGGCGAGAGCGCAGTTGCGACCTGCTGGCCGACGGCCTTCTCCTGAATGTGATCGATAAGCTGCTTTACGACTTTGAAGTTGACATCAGCTTCCAGCAACGCCAGGCGAATTTCTCGTAGCGCCTCCTGAATGTTTTCTTCATTGAGGACGGCCTGCCCACGCAGGGTCTTGAAGGCGCGTTGGAGCTTCTCGGAGAGATTCTCGAACATAAGAGTTAAGAAGCTATTTTAGCAGTGGGGGACCGTCCTCTGTTCGCTGCCCGCTGCTTCGCGTATCAGAGTGACGAACCGCAGACGACCGCGCGAGCCACGCTATATGCCGGCTTGTCACCCTTCTTCAATACTGCAGTGTCAATAACAAGCCGCTGAGCTTACCCCTGCGATAGGGGCAGTGCCGCAGGCACGGGTGCCGTCCCTGCGGGACTCATGCCGCTTTGGGCTTTACCGACCCGGCACTTCCGTGCCGGGCTTTCTTATGCCGTGCCTGCGGCACTTGGGCTCGTGGGCAGACATTTTGTCAAATAGTTTTCCTCAAGCCGGAGCGTAGGCAGGATTATTCACGCTTGAGCTCGATCCACTCGCCGTCGTTGGGGATTGCCACGTGCCGGGTCACGCGGGCAGCTTCCAATTGAAACGCCAAATCGGCGCGGGTGAGCAGACAATGGTTGATGGCCTCCATGTGCACGGCGACAACCTGCGTATTGGGCGCGCTCTGGCAAACTCTGATTACGTCGTCGGCGGTCATGGTGATGGGATCGCCCTCGAGAAATTGAGCCGCGCCCGTGTTGACCACTGTGACCTTGGGCCGGAATCTGCTCAGAGCGTCTTCAACTTCGCTGCACCAAATGGTGTCACCCGCAATGTAGAGCGTCGGCTCACCTTGCGCTCGCAACACGAAACCTGAGACGGGCGCCATCGCCTTGCCAATTTTTCCCGTGCCATGCTGGCCGCCGGTGCGGGAGATCTCGATACCATTCCAAGTTGAAGACTGCAGTATGGACCGAATCTGCGTGAATCGCAGCGAGCGGAATTTTTCTTCGTCCTCGGACTGCCCGAACAGCGGCAAATCTTTGGGCAGCAGTTTGGCGGCGGTCGCGTCCCAGTGGTCACTGTGCGTGTGGGTGACAAGTACCACTTCCACGTCCTGCAACAGTTCTTGCGCAGGGATCGGCAGGGGAACCAGCGGATTGTTGCGCGGGTTGGGCGAGTTCTGGATGGGAGGCCGCGCGCCGGCGTCATCCAGCATGGGATCGACGAGGATTGCATGACCGTCGTATTCGACGACAAGCGTGGCGTGGCGGATGAGGCGCAGGCGCATGGGTCTTATTTTGGTCCGAAAATTTCTTTTGCTGCTATCACCGTATTGCAATGGATCGTCACCGTGTCTTCCACGCGCAGGGCGTAGCCGCCGGCGAAGGTGACCATCACCGGGATGCCGCGCGTTCGGGCCACGCGGAGCACAAGCTCATCACGGCGCTTGAGCCCCTCCATGGTCAGGGAGAGGCCGCCGAGCTGATCTTCACGATAGGGATCGGCGCCCGCGATGTAACAGATCAATTCGGGCTCGAACTGACGCAGCCCGGAACTTAGTGCGTTGTCCAGCCAGGCCAGGTAATCGTCGTCGCCGATGCCGTCGGGCAGGTCCACGTCAATCGAAGATGGCGGTTTCCACTCCGGGTAATTGTTTTCCTGGTGAAGGGAAATGGTGAACACGTCGCCAGCGTGGCCGTCGCGGATTTTCGTCGGACCGGAAGGATTTAAGGTCGAAGCCGAAGTCGAAGGCAGCGGGTCGCCGGTAGCTCGCGTGCCGGAAAAAATGACGGCCGTGCCATTGCCCTGGTGAACGTCGCAATCCACAGTCATGGCGCGGGTGATCTTCTGGTCGCGCTGCATACGCCGGATGGCGATGGCCACATCGTGGATCATACAGAAGCCCTCGCCATGGTCGGGAAAGGCATGATGAAAGCCGCCCCCGATGTTGAAGGCGACGTTATCATTTAGTGCACAGTCGGCAGCGAGGATGGAACCACCCGCCGCCATCCAGAAAGCCCGCACCAGTTCCGGCGAGTAGGGAATCTCCATCTCGAGCTCCTCGCGCGCGGAGAGGATCCCCGTCTTCAGCTTGTGAACATATTGGGGCGTGTGGACGAGCAACACATCCAGGTCGGATGCCGGTTGCGGCGTGACGAAATCTGCCGGCTCGGCGACACCGGTTTCCAGCAGCCGGTCGTGAATGCGCCGGTATTTCTCGGCCGGGAAGACGTGAGCCCCGATGGGCAGATAATAATCGTCGCTATAGACCAGCTTGAAGGGAAGCATGGAGTCGGAAGCCTCCATGATACTCGATAGGTTTTGCCACGCTGAGCGAGGCGAAGCACGACCTATCGCAAAAATGGTTACCAGCGCACCTGATTGCCGAAGGCTATTGCTCGGGGATTTCAACCAGAGTGTAGCTCCCTGGCCTGGCAGCGTTGACCGCGTCCGCGATCCGCGGGAGCGCCGGACGGATAAGACTCCATCTGTTTCTGCCCAGAACCACGATCGCAATCTTTCGGCCGCTCAGGTTCTGCTGAAAAACAAGGTTCTTATCTGTCGTTACCAGAACACCGAATCCGGCTTTCTCGGCTGCCTGCAACAGCTCACCATTCAGGAGCGTGCTCCATCCCTGCTGATTTGCTGTTTTGACAACATGGCCGAGGAGGGAATCCCGAATGCCAAGCGGCGTGCCCTGGTCAAATAGGATAAGCATCAGCGGGTGGGCGCGGGGACTTCCAGGCTATGAGCTGCAAAGTCCAACACCGCTTTCACATGTTCGCGGGTGAGGCCATCGAACATCTGCACGATTTCGTCAATCGTGAGACCGTCTTCCAGGTTTTCGAAGACGGCCGCTGCCGGTATGCGGGTTCCGCGGAAGACCCAAGCACCGCTAACTTTGCCGGGCACGCTTTCCACCGCCGCACATCGTGACCAATCAAGTGCCATAGCAAGCCCTTCCTAGACTATCCTACCGGACAGCGTTCGAGGCTACAAGGCGCGTGCCCTCCGGGTTTCGCCCACCCATAGGCCAGATGAGAGGGACGTATCCCACATCTCGAACACCACGAGATGTGGGGCACCCGGCCGATCCTGCCAACTATCAACTACTTTGTCATCCTGAGCGGAGCCGAGTCGTCCGCGAAGCGAATGACTCGGCGGAGTCGAAGGACCTCGCGTTCACTCTTTCGACCAAGGACGCTTCATGGAATTCTCACCGTGCCGGCAGCATCGAGCATTTTCAGGGCAGTGTTCACGATTGGAAGCACAGGGGTTCTTCGACTCCCGCTCAGGATGACAGGGGCTGAATGGGAATCACGATCCCCGCCCAAGCGGAGCTTGAGCGGGGCACCCTTGTATTTAGAGATCCGGAGAAGTGGGCCATCCACGTCAGCACATCAGCTGATAGCGTCTCGCAGCTCTGGAAAGGCGGCGTGGATCAGCGTTTGTGACGGCAACCCAACGTGTGACACGGATAACTTGGCTCGGTTGATAAACCCCCGTCTGCACCCCCGCTAGAGAAGACGAAAGTTGCTGCCACTCGTCTATAGGCGCAGTGAGGTCGCCAATTTTCCATACCGGGCCGCCGCTTATACCTTTAAGATCTAGTGGAAATTTTGCAGCCGTTCCGTCTCGATGCATGAATTCTGCTGTTGTTCCGTCGGTCCACGTGATCTGCTCTGCGTCTGCATCCAGAAGCAAATGATACTTTGCATCAAAGCCTTGGAGGTCGTCAATGCTTCCGTCATAAGTGCAGGCCGTATATTCAAGGCCCTTGAGTTCTACCCTTTCGTTGTCGGCTCGACTTGGCAAAGACCAAATTGCCGGGTGGCCAAACACGGTAAAGACAGCGGTCCTGGATTGCTCACCAAAACTGACATCTGACATTCTCATGAACCGAGACTGGCTTAATCGGTGCACTGCGGCTTCTGGTAGCGGGTACACCGCCACGTCAAACGGATCCTCTCCGGCGGTCGAAGCTGACGAAATCCAGTTCCCATGCACCGAGATCAGAGAATTCGAATCACCAGAAATCCCGATCGTCCTGTCGTACTCATGCGCAACTCGAATTACGTGCGCTGCTGTGACGACGAAATGCTGGTCGGCGACTTGAAATAAGGAGCCCGTCCCAAGCAAATGCACTGCTGGTCTTTTCGCCACGACGATGGCTACGGTGCTTCGCCAAACGTCTCCGGGAACGAAATCGCTAATCCGCCTGTTCACTCTAGCTTGCGACGAATTCCCATCAAGATTACTCATCGTGAGCTCGTTTACCACAAGCTTCCCATGATTCAGTGCAGAGAACAAGGCAGATGTCCCCGCATCCCACCCCACCCCTCCCGCATCTAAATCTTGACAACGATTCACTCAAGTCTTATCATATCTCCGCGTTCAACAGAGAACGCGTTGATTATAAAGCACTTATTATCATCAAAAGGAGCCAGTTATGGCCAAGATTATAGGAATTGACCTCGGAACCACCAACTCGGTGGTAGCGATTATGGAGGGTGGCGAGCCCAAGGTGATCCCCAACGAAGAAGGTGGTCGCACCACCCCCTCGGTCGTCGGTTTCACCAAGACGGGCGAGCGGCTGGTCGGACAGGTGGCCAAGCGCCAGGCCATCACCAATCCAGAGAATACGGTCTATTCGATCAAGCGGTTCATGGGACGGCGCTACGACGAAGTCAGCGAAGAAATGAAGATGGTGCCCTTCAAAGTCGTGCAGTCGGGCGACCATGTGGCCGTCGTGGCCCAGGGCAAGGAGTACACGCCCCCACAGGTTTCGGCCATGATCCTGCAGAAGCTCAAGAAGGCGGCGGAAGACTACCTCGGAGAAAAAATCACCGAGGCGGTCATCACCGTGCCCGCCTATTTCAACGACGCACAGCGGCAGGCCACGAAAGACGCAGGCAAGATCGCCGGTCTCGATGTAAAGCGCATCATCAACGAGCCCACGGCGGCCGCGCTGGCCTACGGTCTCGACAAGAAGAAAGACGAGACCATTGCGGTGTACGACTTCGGCGGCGGAACGTTCGACATTTCGATTCTCGAAGTCGGCGAAGGTGTCATTGAGGTCAAAGCCACGAATGGTGACACCCACCTGGGTGGAGACAACCTGGACCAGCGCGTTGTCGATTGGTTGATTGACGAATTCAAGAAAGACGAAGGCCTTGACTTGCGCGGCAAGGGCAACGAGATGGCGCTGCAGCGTCTGCGTGACGCCGCGGAACGGGCGAAGATCGAACTCTCCACCACTATGGAGACCGAGATCAACCTGCCCTTCATCACTGCCGACGCCAACGGCCCCAAGCACCTGGTCAAGAAGATGACTCGGGCCAAGCTGGAGTCGATGGTCGAGGACATCATTCAGCGCTCCGTCGGGCCATGCAAACAGTGCATGAAGGACGCCGGCGTGGACGCCAGCAAGATCAACGAAGTGGTGCTGGTGGGCGGACAGACCCGCATGCCGCGCATTCAGGCCATCGTGAAGGAGTTGTTCGGCAAGGAACCGCACAAGGGCGTGAACCCGGACGAAGTCGTTGCGGTGGGCGCGGCCATCCAGGGCGGCGTCCTCGGTGGCGAAGTGAAGGACCTGCTCCTGCTCGACGTGACTCCGTTGTCGCTGGCGATCGAAACCCTGGGCGGCGTGGCCACGCCGATGATCCCGCGCAACACCACCATCCCGACCCGCAAGACGGAGACTTTCTCGACCGCGGCCGACAGCCAAACCTCGGTCGAAGTCCACGTCCTACAGGGCGAGCGGCCGATGGCGGCACACAACCGCACCCTGGGCAAGTTCCACCTGACCGGCATTCCGCCGGCTCCGCGTGGTGTACCTCAGATCGAGGTGACGTTCGACATTGATGCCAACGGCATCCTCAACGTGACCGCGAAAGACATGGCCACGGGCAAGGACCAGAAGATTACCATCACGTCGTCTTCCGGCCTGAGCAAGGAAGAGGTCGAGCGCATGGCCAAGGAAGCCGACGCGCACTCGGCGGAAGATAAGGCCAAGCGCGAAGAGATCGAATCGCGCAATCAGCTCGATTCCATGGTCTACAGCGTGGAGAAGATGCTGCGCGAGCAGGGTGACAAGATCTCCGGATCGGACCGGGGCGATGTCGAGAACGCGATCGCCGACGCCAAGAAGGCACTGGAGTCGAACGATAAGAGCACTATGGACAAGGCCCGCGAGACGCTGACCCAGGCCTCGCACAAGCTGGCCGAGCAGATGTACAAGGCGGCACAAGCGCAAGCGGCTCCGGGCCCAGGCCCGAGCGCGGACACGGGAACTGGTTCGGCGTCTAGCGGCGACGGCAAGGCCAAGAAGGACGAAGGCGTGATCGACGCCGAGTACGTAGACGTGGAGGATAAGAAGTAAGCTGTGTGGCGCGGGCACTCTTGCCCGCGCTACAGGTTTAGGCCGAGTCCAAACGGAGACTGAAAAGAGCTGTCATCCTGAGCGGAGTTGGCCGATTCGCTTGCGACGATAACTTCGCTCAGGAGGAGAGTTTTCACAGGGAATGTGGGAAAAGCAACCACTATTTGAATGCCCACCGCCACCAAAAAAGATTACTACGAACTCCTCGGCGTGAAGAAGTCGGCCTCCGCCGAGGACATCCGCAAGGCGTTTCGCAAACTGGCCCGCAAGTATCATCCTGATGTCAATCCCGGCGACAAAACAGCCGAGGAACGGTTCAAGGCCATCTCCGAGGCCAACGACGTCCTGAGCGACCCCAAGAAGCGCAAGATTTACGACCAGGTCGGGTTTTACTCTGACAATATTGACCCCGCGACGGCCGAGGCCTATGCCCGGGCGGGCGGAGGCGCGGGCGGATTTCCGGGCGGTTTCCCGGGCGCTCAGGCGGGCAGCGCCGGAACTCAGGGCGCCCAGTTTGATTTCGGCGGCTTCGACTTCTCCGATCTCTTCGAGGGCGGCCGGGGCCGGAAGGCAAGCGGTGCGGGCAGCTTCCGCGATGTTTTTTCAGGCATCTTTGGCGGGCGCGGCGGGGCGGCGGCTGAGGGCCCCGAGCCCGGTTCAGACCTGGAGTATCAGGTCAATGTCCCCTTTTGGACGGCCATCCGGGGCGGGGTGATGCGCCTGAACATCTCGAGACGCGATGCCTGCGCCAACTGTCACGGAAACGGGTATATCGAGGCCGCTGGCACCTGCCCGGAATGCGGCGGCAAGCGCCAAGTCACCCAGACCGGTGGGCGCATGAAGTTTAATATGCCTTGCCCACGCTGCCACGGGACGGGCAAAAACATCTCGACCTGCCCGCACTGCCACGGCGAAGGCAGTGTCGAGCGCACCGAACCACTCGAGATCCGCATCAAGGCGGGCACCCGCGATGGCCAGCGCATCCGCATTGCGGGTAAAGGCAATGCTGGGTTGCACGGCGGGCCATCCGGCGATCTTTACGTGATCATCCGCACCGGCGACCACCCCATCTTCCACCGCGAGGGAGATGACATCCACCTCACCGTGCCCGTCACCGCCACCGAGGCGGCTCTGGGCGCCAAGATCGAAGTCCCGACCATTGATGGCCGTACCATGCTCAAGATTCCGCCCGGGACCCAATCTGGCCAGAAGCTGCGCCTGCGGGAGAAGGGCGTGCCCTCAGCTACCAAGGAAAGCACGCGCGGTGACGAGATTGTCGAGATCAAGGTCACCGTCCCCATGCCGCGCGATGAAAAGACCAAGGAACTGTTGCGTGAGCTGGCCAAGCTGAACCCCGAAGATCCTCGGGCAGAACTGTGGAAGAACGTCTAGCGGGCGTTGATTTCTCCGATGCAGGTGCGGGCGTCTCGCCCGTACTTACCGTGCAGAGCCTATGACGGGCGCGGACGCCCGTCGCTCCATCGATGCGAAAAGCGCGCCATTACCTCCGCCTCCGCCCTCGCGCGAAGATTTTTCAAAATTTCTCTTGCCTAGCTGAAAATTTGCCGTATTCTTCGACTGCGAACTAACTCCAGCGCAATTCCTGGAATCTAAGAACTGGGAAGCTCGAAAGCGAACCAGCCCGCGACGGAGTAGCTGAGAGTGAGTCGCTCGAGGGGGAAGCCATCGAAATTGGCAACAGCTAGCGCGCCTACTGAGTACCCGCAACAACCCGTCGCAGTTTTCCCCAGGAGAAAATCCGTCCGCCTCACGCTCTGGCCGCTCGTGGCCGCCACGTTCTTCATGGTGTCCGGCGGCACCTATGGCACGGAAGACATCGTGCATGGCGCCGGCTATGGCCGGGCGATCCTGATCCTGCTGCTGACCCCCATCCTCTGGAGCCTGCCCACAGCCTTCATGATCGGCGAACTCTCCAGCGCCCTGCCCTTCGAGGGCGGGTACTACGCCTGGGTGCGCCGCGCCATGGGCAATTTCTGGGGATTCCAGGAAGCCTGGCTCTCGCTGGTAGCCTCGATTTTCG
>WNFB01007173.1_pt1 | contig 9996 bp, 8 predicted proteins | sample 5400501 | NCBI WGS metagenome assembly WNFB01 (sample SAMN13153341, study PRJNA577476) | soil metagenome | isolation source: 200 cm saprolite under Douglas fir tree site 2 hole 1 | place: USA:California | collected 2015-04-18
AAGTGGCGGCCCTGCCAGCCGAACGGCTGCGGCTCCGTCCACGCGCGGAGGATGAGCTCCATGCCCTCGTCTGTCCGCTCCCGCGCCTCCTGGGGGTTGAGGTCGTAGGTCAGGGACTCGTTGGTCGTCCCCCGCAGCAGCCCCACGACCAGGCGACCCTGGGCCAGGTTGTCGAGCATGGCCAGCTCCTCGGCCACGCGCACCGGATTGCTCTGCGGGACGATCGGGCCGAGCAGGGCGATGGTGATCTTGTGTAGCCGCGCGGCGATGTACGCCGCCGTGACGATCGGGGCCGGGGTCAGGATCCGGGGCGAGTAGTGGTGCTCGGAGACGCTCACCCAGTCGAAGCCGAGCTCCTCGACGTACTCCAGCCGCTCGATGATGCCCTGGTAGGCCTGGGCGCCGGCCTCGCGGTCGTACGCCCCCGGCGGCACCGGCCACTCGGGCGGCAGCGCCCGAGGGGGACGATAGCGCCCGGTTTCGAAGAACGAGACCTTCATGCCGGCCGTGGCGACGTGCCGGACCTTGGCTCGGCTCGGATGAACTGTCGCATATCGTGGCGATGCTGCCAGAGCGGGAGGGCCAGGTCAAATTGGTGTCGTCGAACGGCGGCGGAGGCGCTCACCGAGGCGCCGCCGGCCTCAGGGCAGACCTCCGCGCTGGCCGAGGCCCCCCATGAGTTCGCCGCGGCGACCTTGTCGCTGACATGAGAAGAGGGCCGCGCCCTTGCCGGCGCGGAAGCGGAAGGCCTCGTGGAAGGCGGACAAGACGAGATCCTCCAACTCGCCGAGAGCCACTTGACGCTGACCCTCTTTGGATCGATCCTCGGGTGAATCAAACGACTGACCCACCAACAACGGAGTGTGCCATGAAGCCAATCCTGTTCGAGCAGCATGGGGCCGTCGCGCTGATCACGATCAACCGGCCCGAGGCAATGAACGCGCTCGACTTCGCGGCGAACGACGCGCTGATCGACGCGTGGAAGCGCGTGCGCGACGACCGCGAGATCCGCGCGGCGGTCCTCACGGGCTCGGGCGACCGGGCGTTCTGCGCGGGCGCGGACCTGAAGACCTACACCATGAACTACGCGCGCCGCGGCGTCGCCGAGATCCGCGACGTGACCAACGGGCCGGGATTTGGCGGCATCACGCGCAATTTCGACCTCTTCAAACCCGTGGTTGCCGCCGTCAACGGCTACTGCATCTCGGGCGGGCTGGAGATCGCGCTGGCGTGCGACGTGCGGCTGGCGAGCCCCAACGCGGAGTTCGGGCACCAGGACGTGCGCTGGGGCTTCCACCCGTGCGACGGCGGCACGCAGCGCCTGGCCTGGATCGTGGGGCTCGGCCGGGCACTCGAGCTGATCCTGAGCGGCGAGCGCATCGGCGCCGGCGAAGCCTACCGCATCGGTCTCGTCAATCACGTCGCTCCCCGGGAGCGCCTGATGGACGAAGCGCTGGGGCTCGCGCAGCGCATGGCATCGCGGGCGCCGCTTGCCGTCCAGGCCGCCAAGGAGGTTGTCCTCCGGTCGCTGGGGCGCCCGATCGAGGACGGTCTGCGCCTGGAGTCGTCTTCCTTCTACCAGCTCAAGGACACGGAGGACCTCGCCGAGGGCACGCGTGCGTTCGCGGCGAAGAGCGCACCGGTTTTCGTGGGACGATGAGCGCGCCATGCTCGAGACGACGATCGGCGATCTCCTCCGCAAGGCGGTGAGCCACTACGCCGGGCGCGTGGCCGTCAAGCACGGCGACCGCGCGCTCACCTACCGCGAGCTCGGTGCCCAGGTCAACCGGCTGGCCAACGCGCTGCTCGGGCTCGGGCTCGGTCACGGCGACCGCGTCGTGCTGCTGATGTGGAACTGCGCGGAGTACGTGGTGTGCGATTTCGCGGTGGCGAGCGCCGGGCTCGTGAAGGTGCCCCTCAATCACTTGCTCACCCGCGACGACATCCTGTTCCGGATCCAGGACTCAGAGGCCGCGGCCCTGGTGTGCGACGAGCACTTCGCGCCGATGGTGGTCGAGCTCGCCCCGCAGTGCCCGTCGCTTCGTCATCGCATCTGCATCACCGGGGGTGGGCGGGCGCCGGACAGCTTCACGTCGTTCGAGGCGCTGCTCGCGGCGGCCTCGGCACGCCGTCCGGGGGCAGCCGTCAGCCACGACGATCTCGTCGGCATCATGTACACGGGTGGCACGACCGGGCGCTCCAAGGGCGTCATGCACACGCACAAGTCGGTCATCGCGATCGGCTACAGCGAGATCGTCGAGATGGACATCGGCGGGGGCGAGGTGCTGCTGCAAATGGCGCCGCTGCCCCACGCGACCCAGTTCATGCTCCTGCCGGGCCTGCTGCGCGGTGGCACGCACGTCATCATGCGAAAGTTCGACCCCGGCGAGATGCTCCGCGTCGTCGCGCGGGAGCGCGTGAGCTGGACCTTCCTGGTGCCGACGATGATCTACATGCTGCTCGACGATCCCGCGCTCGCCACGTGCGACCACGCGGGCCTGCGCACGATCATTTACGGCGCCGCGCCGATGTCCCCGGATAAACTCGAGCGTGCGATCGAGCGGCTGGGGCCCATCTTCCTCCAGGTCTACGCGCAGATGGAGGTGGCCAACCAGGTGACGACGCTGACCAAGAACGACCACGTCGAGGCGCTGGCGGGGCCGCGGCACCGGCTCGCCTCGTGCGGGCGCCCGATCGCGATGGCCGAGGTGCGCCTGGTGGACGAGGCCGACGCCGACGTGCCGTCCGGGCACCCAGGGGAGATCATCGTCCGCGGCCCGCACATGATGCGCGGGTACTGGCGGCGGCCCGAGGAGACGGCGAGCACGATGCGCGGCGGCTGGATCCACACCGCGGACGTGGCGCGCGTGGACGAGGACGCCTACGTCTACATCGTCGATCGCGCCAAGGACATGATCATCAGCGGCGGCATGAACGTGTACTCGGTGGAGGTGGAGAACGCGCTGATGGAGCACCCGGCGGTGGGCGAGGCCTGCGTGATCGGTACGCCCGACGACAAGTGGGGCGAGGCGGTGAGCGCGTTCGTGGTGCTGCGCGAGGGGCAGAGGCTCGCGGCCGAGGACCTCATCGCCTTCTGCGGCCACAAGCTGGCCGCCTACTGTCGCCCGAAGGCGATCGAGTTCGTTGACGAGATCCCCAAGACCCCCTACGGGAAGATGGACAAGAAGGCCATCCGGCAGCGGTACTGGAAGGGCCAGGAGCGGCAGGTTCACTAGTCTCGACGAGGAGAATACCGATGAGGCAGATGCTCGGCGTGTTCCTGGGCGTGGCCGTGCTGCTGGCGCCGGCGGTCGCGGCGGCGCAGGTCAAGATCGGCGTGGTGCAGGGGCTGAGTGGCCCGCCGGCCATCGTGGACTTCGGCGAGTCGTATCTGCAGGGTATCAAGCTCGCGATCAAGGAGTACAACGGCCGGGGCGGATACAAGGGCAAGCCCGTCGAGCTGATCATCTATGACGACGAGGCCAACCCGCAGCGGGCGGTCGAGCTGGTCACCCGGCTGATCAGTCAGGACAAGGTGCCGGTCATCATCGGCACCGTCAGCTCGGGTAACGTGCTGGCCTTCATGCATCTCAATCAGCAGAACAAGGTGCCGCTGATGGCGGGGCCGTCCATCGCCAGCCCGATCACCACGCGCTTCAAGGACCAGCCGAAGAACTACATCTTCCGCTGCTCGATGGTGGAGGAGTTCCAGGTCAACGCCCTCCTCGACTGGGCGGTGGCCAAGTTCCACCGGATCGGCCTCCTGCACTCGACGACGGGCTACGGCATGTTTGCGAAGGATGCGATCCTCAAGGGGCTCGAAGCGCGCAAGGTCAAGCCGCTGGTGGTGGAGTCGACCAACCCCAACGCCACCGACCTGACGCCGCAGATGCTGAAGTTCAAGCAGGCAGACGTGCAGCTGCTCCTCACCTTCGCCGAGGAGTGGGAGAAGCAGTACCGCGTCCTCCCCAAGATCGACTACCGGCCGGTGATGGCCGGCAACTGGGGGCTCTCCTCAGGCATCCTGAAGGACGTCGTCGGGGCCGACGCGCTCGAGGGCACGGTGATGGGCCAGGCGTTGGACCTCAACGACAGGCGGGCCCAGCAGTTCGACGAGAAGGCGCGCAAGGAATACGGCAAGCTGTACCGATGGCCCGTCATCGTGACGCTGGGCTACGACGCGGCCAACCTCGTGCTGCGCGCGATCGACGCCGGCGGACCGAACTCCGACGAGATCCGCGACGCGCTGGAGCGGATCGACAACTTCGAGGCGGTGACGACCGGCGTGCCCAAGAAGCCGTACAGCAAGGACGATCACGAGTGCCTCGATCAGAAGGACGTCTTCTTGGGGGTGTGGAAGAACGGCCGAGTGGTGAAACTCCAGTAGGCGCCGCGTGAGCGCGGACTCGCTCGTCCAGGTGCTGGTGTCCGGGCTGGCGGTGGGCGGCATCTACGTGCTCATCGCCCAGGGCTTCTACATCACCTGGCGGACGAGTGTCACGCTGAACTTCGGCCAGGGCGACTTCCTGATGTTCGGCGCGTTCGTCGCCCTGGCGTTCCTTCGCGCCGGGCTGCCGGTGGCCCTGGCGGCTCTCCTGGTGGCCGCCTGTCTGGCCCTGCTGGGCGCCCTGGTCGAGCGCGTCGCCATCCGCCCCGTGATGCAGGCGGGGCACGGCGCGCTCACCTGGGCCTTCACCACGCTCGGCGTCGGCGTCATCATCCAGAACACCGTCATCACCGTCTGGGGCAACTCCTCCCAGAACTTCCCGCCGCTCCTCGGCGGCAAGCTCGAGATCCTCCGCCTCGGCGGTGTCGGCATCTACGCCGCCGAGGCGATGATCATCGTGCTCTCCACGGTCATCATGCTCGCGTACCTGTGGGTGCTGCGGCGCACGCTGTTCGGCAAGGCGCTGGCCGCCGTGGCCTTCAGCGGCGAGACAGCGGCCCTCCTCGGCATCAACGTGCGGCGCATGCACATGCTCGCCTACGTGATGGCCTCCGTCCTGGCCGGGCTCTGCGGCGTCCTCGTGGGCCCGATCTCCGTCGTCCACCCATTCATCGGGCTCAACTTCGCGCTCAAGGGCACGGCGGCGGCGATCCTCGGCGGCTTCTCGAGCCCGCTCGGCATCTGGGTCGGCGGCCTGCTGCTCGGAGTGATCGAGCTGGGCTCCAATCTCGTCAGTTCGCAGTTCGGCGACCTCTATCCCTTCCTGGTGATTGTCCTGGTGCTCGTCTTCAGGCCGTCGGGCCTCTTCCATGGCCGGGGCGCGGACGTAGATGCGGGCCGCTAGGGCGACGCGCGGCGTCCAGATCCTGGCCGCAGGCGCCGTGGTCGGCACGCTGCCGTACGTCTTCCCGACCGACTACTTCACGCATCTCTTCACCACGATCGCCTACTCGACGATCGTGGTCCTCGGGCTCAACGTGCTGATCGGCTTCTCCGGGCAGATCTCGCTCGGCCACGCGGGTTTCTACGGCGTGGGCGCCTACACGACGGCGCTCCTGGCCACGAGCCTCGGGTGGTCGCTGTGGGTCACCGTGCCCTCGGCGGTCGCCGTCGCGGCGCTCGCCGGCCTGGTCCTGGCCCTGCCCGCCATCCGGACCAAGGGCCTCTACCTCGCCGTGATCACCATCGCCTTCGGCTTCGTGGTCGAGATCCTCTCGCAGCGCTGGGTCCAGCTGACGGGCGGGACGATGGGCGTCTACGGTGTGCCGACCTTTTCCTGGCTCGGCGCGCCCGTGAGCGCGCGGGGCTACTTCTACGTGGTGGCCGCGACGGCGCTCGCCGTCCAGGTCGCGACGAACACGCTGATGGGCTCGCTCTGGGGCAAGACGCTGACCGCCGTGAAGGACAGTGAGGACGCGGCGGCGGCCGTGGGCGTCCACGTGCTCCGCTGGAAGGTGCTCGCGTTCGTCATCAGCGCCGGCTACGCGGGGCTGGGCGGCGCGTTCTTCGCCCACCAGAACGGCTACATCAACAGCGACGCCTTCACCTTCTCGACCTCGCTCTTCTACCTGGTCGCCCTCATCGTGGGCGGGCTCGGCCATCGCTATGGCGCCGTGGCCGGCGTCCTCGTGCTGACGCTGCTGAACCAGATCTCGGCGCGGCTCTACGAGTACCGGTTCTTCACGCTCGGATTCCTGCTCCTCGGCGTCCTGATCTTCATGCCGTTCGGACTTGCGGGTGGCGTCTCGGCCCTGCTGCGGCGAGTTCGGCGGCCCCGCGCCCTCGTCACCGACGAGGTGCCGGAGGCGATCCTCGCGCTGGTCGTGGAGCCGCCGGCGGTCCCCGCCGGCGAGCCGGTGCTCGTGGCCGAGGGGTTGCACAAGCACTTCGGCGGTGTCGCGGCCGTCGACGGTGTGGACCTCACCGTCGATGGTGGCTGCGTCCACGCGCTCATCGGTCCCAACGGCGCCGGCAAGAGCACGTTCGTGAACCTCGTGACCGGCCGGCTCCTCCCGGACTCCGGCACGGTCGTGTGCGCGGCCGTCCGGCTGGATGGCCTGCCGTCGTACCGGCGCGCACGACGGGGCGTGATCCGGACCTTCCAGAACCTCCAGTTGTTCACCGATCTGAGCGTCGCGGACAATGTCCTGGTCGGCGCACACCGTCACGTCCACGCCTCGGCGCTCGAGTTCGCCCTCGGACTGCCGCGCGCGCGGCACGCCGAGGCCGAGTGCGGGCGGCGGACGGACGCGCTGCTCGACGCGCTCGGCCTCACCGCGCTGGCCGACCGGCGGCCGGACGAGGTCGCGTACGGGCACCGTAAGCTGATCGAGCTCGCGCGGGCGCTCGCGGCGAGCCCGACGGTGTTGCTGCTCGACGAGCCGGTGGCCGGATTGAACGCAACCGAGGCGGAGAGGATCCGCGAGCTCCTCGTCGCGCTCCGCGCGCGCGGAGTGACCATCTTGCTGATCGAGCACAACATGGACTTCGTCATGAAGGTCTCCGACCGAGTGACGGTCCTGAACTTCGGCCAGAAAATCGCCGAGGGGACACCGGGCGAGATCCAGCGCGACGCGCGCGTCCTCGAGGCATACCTCGGCCACCGTCCGCTCGCCGGGGTGCGGACCCGTGCTTGACGTTCGGGGTCTCCGGGTCGCCTACGGCGCGTTACCCATCCTGCGCGAGGTCGATCTCCGGGTGGACCGCGGCGAGATCGTGGCGGTCATCGGCAGCAACGGCGCCGGCAAGTCGACGCTGCTGCGAGCGATCTCGGGACTGGCCCCGGTCGTCGGTGGCACCATCACCTTCGGGGGCCAGCGAATCGATGGCCGGCGGCCGGAAATGGTGGCGGCGCTCGGCGTCGCGCATGTGCCGCAGGGGCGGCAAGTTATCCCAGACCTCACCGTCGAGGACAACCTGCTCGTCGGGGCCTACCGGCTGCGCGGGCAGCGTGAGCGGATCGCGTCGCTGATCGAGCGTGAGTACGCGCGCTTCCCCCGGCTGTCCGAGCGGCGGGCGCAGCTGGCCGGCTCGCTTTCGGGCGGCGAGCAGCAGATGCTGGCCATTGCGCGGGGGCTCGTCATGGCGCCGGAGTTCATCATGATGGACGAGCCGTCGCTGGGACTGGCGCCGATGATCGTCGATGAGATCATGGGGGCGATCCGGGAGCTGAACGACAAGGAGGCGCTCACGGTCCTCCTCGTCGAGCAGGCCGCGGCATACGCGCTGGCCCTGGCTAATCGCGCATACGTGCTGAAGAACGGCGAGGTGTTCCTGTCGGGGGCGGCGTCCGAGCTACGGGAGGACGAGCGCGTGGTCCGAGGCTATCTCGGTGGATAAACGCAGGGAGGGAGGGGAACAATGCGCGAGGTGAAGGTGGTCGGCGTCGGTATGACCCAGTTCGGCAAGTTCCTGGACAGGGGTCTCAAGTCGCTCGGCGGGGAGGCGATCCGAGAGGCACTCGCGGACGCTGCGCTCGCCCAGGGGCAGCTCGAAGCCGCGTTCGTCGGCAACGCGATGGCCGGCCTCATGACCGGCCAGGAGTGTATCCGCGGCCAGGTGATCCTGCGCGCGCTGGGACTCGGAGGCCTGCCCGTCTATAACCTGGAGAACGCGTGCGCCTCGGCGTCCACAGCGTTCCACACCGCATGGATGGCCGTCGCCGGCGGCATGTACGACGTGGTGCTGGCGCTCGGCGTCGAGAAGCTCTACGACGCGGACAAGCGGAAGTCGTTCACGGCGCTGGGAAGCGCGGTCGACGTAGAGGCGGCGGAGGAGTTCCGCCGACAGATGAGCGCCGGTCTCCCCGCCGACGCCGCCGGGGCCGCGGGCGAGACGCGCAGCGTCTTCATGGATTACTACGCCGCCGAGGCCCGCGAGCACATGGCGCGGTATGGCACACGCCGCGAGGACTACGCGCGCGTGGCGGCGAAGAACCACACCAACGGCAGCCTCAACCCGAAGGCCCAGTTCCAGCGTGCGCGCACGCCGGAGGACGTACTGGCGGCGCCGATGATCGCCGACCCGCTCACTCGCCTCATGTGCTCGCCGATCGGCGATGGCGCGGCGGCGGCCATCCTCTGCAGCGCGGACGTCGCGCGGCGGCTTGCCGGCGCCCGGCCGATCGGCGTGCGCGCCTCGGTGCTGGCGTCCGGCGCGCTGCGGGCAGGCCGCGACGCGAGCGTCGTCAACCGTGCGGCGCGCCGCGCCTATGCCATGGCCGGCGTGGCGCCCGAGGACATCGACGTCGCCGAGGTACACGATGCCTCTGCGCCCGCCGAAGTCTTCCTCTACGAGGACCTCGGCTTCTGCAAGCCGGGCGAGGGAGGACGCCTCGTCCGCGACGGCGTGACGTCGCTCGGCGGGCCTCTGCCGGTGAACACGAGCGGCGGGCTCCTGGCCAAGGGCCACCCGGTCGGCGCCACCGGCATCGCGCAGGTGGTGGAGGTCGTCGAGCAGCTGCGCGGCCGGGCCGGAGCGCGGCAGGTGGCCGGAGCGAGGGTCGCGCTGACACAGAACGCTGGCGGCGTGCTGGACGACGAGCCGGCGGCGTGCGCCGTCCACATCTTCTCAGTCGATAGCGCGAGGCAATGACGGGAAGGTCCAGGAGGACGACGGCCTGGTCGCCGCTGACCCGGTCGACTTGACGGCCGCCTCGTCGAAGCAGGCCTCAGCATTGCGCTAGGAGCGTAGACAATACGAGCGTCCATGGGCCTTCGGCGCACCCGAATGGCCAGCCTTGGGGACCGCGAGGAAGGAGGTGTCAAGGTTGTATGCTCGGGCCACGACACCGCCCATCGCCGTCGAGGTGCACGGGCCGGTCGGGGCTCGACCCTCGGAGGACCGGGAGGACGACATGGCAAGACGGGTGACGGTGCAGTCGCTGGCGGGCATGAAAGCGGAAGCGACGGTCGGGCCGCATCGGGTGATCCTGGATGCTCCTCCGGAAGCAGGAGGCGGGGACGAGGGTCCGTCGCCGGCCGAGATGCTCCTCGGGGCCATCGGGGCCTGAAAGCTCTCGAACGTTCGGCGGTTCGCCGAACGGAGACAATGGCCGATCCGACGGCTCGAGGCGCGACTGGGAGCCACGGAGGCCCAGGGCCGCCTGGTCGCGATCGACGCGGAGCTGATCCTGCAGGGCTCCTTCGACGACCTGCAGCTGGCCGGACTTCGCGAGGCGGCCGAGAGCTGCCGCATCAGCCGCGCCCTCAGCGTCCCCGTGAGCTTGCGCCTGACCATCGCCTGAGTCGCGGGTATAGTTGTCGCGGAGGAGACGCGTTGAACGCGCCAAGTCGCAAGGAGACGATCATGACGAGCCGACGCGCACGACTCGTGGTGGCCGTTGTTCTCGCCCTGGTGTCGGCCGCTTCCCCCCGCGCGCTGGCCACCGAAGCGCCGGCGGGCCAGATGAGCTGGGCCCTACACTTCAGCTTGGCGCCGACCCTCTTCGAGCCCGCCGAGACGGCGGGCCTCATCACGCCCTTCTTGATCATCTACGCCCTCCACGACGCCCTCGTGAAGCCGATGCCCGAGAAGGCCATGGCCCCCGG
>WNFB01007174.1_pt1 | contig 9996 bp, 8 predicted proteins | sample 5400501 | NCBI WGS metagenome assembly WNFB01 (sample SAMN13153341, study PRJNA577476) | soil metagenome | isolation source: 200 cm saprolite under Douglas fir tree site 2 hole 1 | place: USA:California | collected 2015-04-18
ATCGAGAAGATCGAGCTCGGCATCGTGGAGCATGCCTGGGAGCAGGGCTGGATCACGCCGGTGCTGCCGGCCACCCGCACGGGCAAAAAGGTAGCTGTGGTTGGGTCCGGACCATCAGGACTCGCAGCCGCGTTCCAGCTCAACCGCGCCGGCCATTGGGTGACCGTATTGGAGCGGTCAGACCGCATTGGCGGCATCCTGCGCTACGGCATTCCCGATTTCAAGCTCGAGAAATGGGTCATCGAGCGCCGTCTGGAGCAGATGAAGGCCGAGGGCGTGATCTTCGAAACCAGCGTCCACGTCGGCGTGAACTTTCCGACCGAGCGCCTGCTCAAGGACTTCGACGCAGTCGTGCTGTGCGGCGGCGCCACGTGGCCGCGCGATCTGCCGGTCCCCGGGCGCGAGCTGAAGGGCGTGCACTTCGCCATGGACTTCCTGCCGCAGCAGAACCGGCGCGTGTCCGGCCTGGACGAGATTGCCGAGCCCATCCTGGCCACCGGGAAGAAGGTGGTCATCCTCGGTGGCGGCGATACCGGCGCCGACTGCCTCGGCACCTGCCATCGCCAGAAAGCCGCGGAGGTCTATCAGTTCGAGCTGCTGCCGAAGCCGCCCGAGGACCGCACGCCGGACATGCCCTGGCCCAACTGGCCGATGATCCTGCGCTCGTCGACGTCGCACGAGGAAGGCGGCATCCGCGACTGGAGCATCAACACCAAGTCGTTCTCGGGCGACGATCACGGCAACGTGAAGAAGCTGCACGGCGTGCGCCTGGAGTGGAAGCCTGGCGAGGACGGCCGGCCGCAAATGCAGGAGATCTCGGGCTCCGAATTCGAGCTTGATTGCGACCTGGCGCTGCTGGCGCTGGGCTTCCTGGGCCCCGAGAAGAACACCATGCTCAAGGACCTCGACCTGGAGCTCGATGCCCGCGGCAACGTGAAGGTCGACGAGAATTACATGTCCAGCAAGCCGGGCGTATTCTCCGCCGGTGACATGCGCCGCGGTCAGTCGCTCGTGGTGTGGGCCATCTGGGAAGGCCGCGAGGCCGCCCGCGGATTGGATAAGTACCTTATGGGCGAAACCGCCCTCCCCGCCAGCCCCGACTGGTAAACGGCCAGAATTCAGAATCTCCAGCCGACGCTAGCATTGTCTTCTGTATCCTGAATTCTGTTTGAGCATTCTGCCCAATCGACGGCCCGCCAATGCGGTGGGTCGTTTTATATTTGTGCAGTCCACACATGAACGTCACTGAGATCGTAAAGCTGGCGCTGCCGCCGGGGACGAAGTTGGTGGCGGGCGCAGCCGGAGCTGAAGGGACGGTGACGTGGGCCACGACTTTCCGGAGCCGACCCCCGGCGCTGGAACACCTGGAGGGCGGCGAGCTGGTGCTGCTGTCCCTGGCAGCGGTGCGCGTGGTGGACGCCTCCCTGAGCCTGGCACACATCGTGAGCACATTGCGCGAGCGGCGCGTCTCGGCGGTGGCCGTCGACGGCGAGATCGACGCGGCGGCTATTGAGGAGGCGGAGCGAACCGAGCTGCCGCTGCTGGCGATGCCCTCGGGCGCCGATCTCCACGGCCTCGAACGATCGATCATCGGCCTACTGGTGAATAAGGAGGCCGAGCTGCAGGCTCGGACGAGCCAGCTGCAGCGCCAGCTGACGCAGGTGGCTATGCAGGGCAAGGGCCTGAGCGGCATTGCCGCCGAATTTGCGCGCCAGACGGGCAAGAGCGTGGCCTTTTTCGACGCCCGGGGGCGGCTGCTGGAGGAAGCCGGCCAGGAGGCGGCGCTGGGCAAGCAGCAGCGCCGGCGCTTGGAGCTGATGGCGCGCAACCCGGTGCCTATTGGCCAGGAGCCTACGGCCGAATGGATCGATGCTGAGGGCCAATCGCTGCCGCGCTGGGCAGCCGTGATCCCGGTCAACAATCGCGGCGTCGGCGTGGTGACGCTGGCGGCGGAGGCTGGCGACCTGACCGAGCTGGACGGGCTGCTCACGGCGCGCGCGGCCACGGTGTGCGCGGTGGAAATGGTCAAGGAGCGGGCGGTCGTCGAAGCGGAGACCAAGATCCAGGGCGACTTCGTGCGCGATGTGCTGCGTGGCAGCTACGCCAACGAGGCCTCGATCCTGGCGCGCGCGGCTCACCTGGAATGGGACATGGAGGCGCAGCACGGCGTGGCGGCACTCGATCTGACCGCGGCGGATGGCGCGCCCGCGGCGTTGCGCTCGGCCATCAGCCGCCGAGGTGTGCGTCCGTTGGTGGCGGCCTGGGATCGAGGCGCGGCGTTCATCTACCCGCTGCCGCAGGAGACCAGCGCCAAGGACTGGCTGGCGGTGGTGGACCAGATACGGACGGAGGTGGCCGGCCAGCTTAGCCTGCGCGGCGTATCCGCCGGCATCGGGCGACCGCACGCGGGGCTCAAAGGCTTGCAGCGCAGCTATGCCGAAGCCGATCAGGCGCTGCGAGCCGGTCAGCGGCTGTTTGGGTCGGGCCAAACCGCGGCCTTCGCCGACCTCGGCGCCTACCGCGTGCTGGCGCAGCTGCAGGGTACGGCCGAGCTGCGCTCTTTCCAGGACGAGACGCTGGGCGAGCTCATTGACTACGATGAGAAGTCGGGCAGCCAACTGCTGCCGACGTTGGACGCCTTCTTCACCGCGAACGGCAACCTGAGCAAGACGGCCGACATGCTGTTCGTCCACCGCAACACGCTGATGTACCGGCTCAAGCGCATCGAGGAGCTAACGGGCGCGTCATTGGACGATCCCGAGACGCGCTTCGACTTGCAGCTGGCCCTGAAGATGTATCACGTCGCGACGACCAAATAAAAGGAGAAGGCGGCGCTTCGGGCTTGACAGCCGCGAGCGCGATGCCAGCGAGCAAGAGGGCTTGACGATTCGCTCTGAGCCCGGCTAAGGCGACGAGATCGCCGGCCACAGCGCGCCAGCGGCCGTGGGCCAGGTCGTGCATCAGCCATAAGATGGCGCCAACCGTCAGAACGCCGCGGCCGCCTAGCTCTAGGGCGGCCACGGCTAAATAGACCAGCCGCCAGCGGTTGAGAGCGGCGATGGTCACTGCTGAATCGTATGGGCACCGCGTAGCGGGCGGGTAAATGGCGCCGTTAGCTTCCTAGAACAAGCGGGCAAAAGTTACGACCCGAAGGGAGGGATGTGCAGCCGCTGACCATTCCCTGGCGACGGTGGATTCATTCTCATTAGTTCAACTTCAACGACAAAGGGGTTGTGTAAGTGAGCGCAAACGAGTCGACCTACACCTTCCGGATGCCCACAATCATCGCCGCGTCATCCGCGGGCACGATGATCGAGTGGTACGACTTCTATCTGTACGGCTCGCTAGCCGCGTTCTTTGGAGCTAATTTCTTTCCCACGGGCAACCCTACGGCGAGCCTGCTGGCGGCGCTGGCCACGTTCGGCGCCGGCTTTGCCGTGCGGCCGCTGGGCGCCGTCATCTTCGGCCACATCGGCGACCTCATTGGCCGCAAGTATTCGTTCCTGGTCACCATCAGCGTCATGGGCTTGGGCACCTTCCTGATAGGCTGCATGCCCACCTTCGCGCAGATCGGCGTGGCGGCGCCAATCATCATCGTGCTGTTGCGCTTGCTGCAGGGGCTTGCGCTAGGCGGTGAATATGGCGGCGCGGCCATCTACGTCGCTGAGCATGCGCCAGACGGCCGCCGCGGCTTCTTCACCAGCTGGATCCAGACTACGGCAACCGTGGGCTTGGCGCTGGCCTATCTGGTCATCACGCTGACACGTGTGTCCATGCCGGCGGCCCAGTTCACGAGCGTCGGGTGGCGCATCCCGTTCTTCCTGTCAGCCATTTTGGTAGCAATGGCTATCTATATCCGCCTGAAGCTGCGCGAGACGCCACTATTCACCCGCCTCAAGGCGGAGGGGCGTTCTTCTACCTCTCCGTTCCTGGATAGCCTGGGCAGTGGCAAGAACTGGGGCCTGATCCTCCTGGCGTTGTTTGGCTTCACCGCGGGCGAGGCAGTGGTCTGGTACACCGGCCAGTTTTATTCGATCTCGTGGTTGCAGACGGCCATGAAGGTGGACTTCGTGTCGGCCAACATCGTCGGCATTTCGGCGCTGCTGGTTGGTACGCCGCTGTTCCTGGTGTTCGGGCACCTGTCCGACAAGATTGGCCGCAAGCCGATCATGATGGCCGGGTTCATCCTAGCCGCGATAACCTACTACCCGATCTACCAGGCCATGGCGTACTTCACCAAGCCGACGCCCAACCTGGCCATGTTGAGCCTGCTGGTATTCATCCAGATGATCTACGTGACCATGGTGTACGCGCCGATAGCGGCCTTCCTGGTGGAGTTTTTCCCGGCCAGGATCCGCTACACGTCCATGTCGGTCCCGTATCACCTGGGCAACGGTTGGTTCGGAGGCTTCCTGCCGCTGATCGCCACGTCAGTGGTGGCGGGCACAGGCAACCTCTTCGCGGGCCTGATGTTCCCTATCGCGGTGGCCTTGATGTCGTTCATCGTCGCCTTCTTCGTGCGCGAGACGCATAACATCCGCATTTGGGACGAGGTCGAAAAGCCGGGCTTGGCGGCGGCCGCTCCGGCTTAGCATCCGCAACCGAGTAAGGGGGTGCGGGGTCAAACCCGCGCCCCCTTTATTATTTGCCGCATGGCTATAGCAGAACGACGAACCGAAGTGCCCGTAAAGGTGCACGACCAGAGCGGCGAGCCCGAGTGGGGCTCGGACCTGATCATGGACATGCTGCGGCTTCTCGACATCGAGTACGCCGCGGTCCTGCCGGGGTCAACCTTCCGGGGCATTCACGATTCGGCGGTGAACTATACGGCCAACCAGCGACCGGAGTTCATCCTGTGCAACCACGAGATGATCACCGTGTCGCTGGCTCGCGGCTACTTCCGGGCCAGCGGCAAGCCGATGGTGGCCATCGTGCACAACGTAGTCGGCCTACTGAACACGGCGATGACCATCTACGACGCCTGGTGCGACCGCGTGCCGGTGATCATTCTGGGCGGCACGGGCCCGCTCGACTCCACCGCCCGGCGACCATGGATCGATTGGATCCACACGGCCAACGTGCAGGGCAACTTCGTACGCGGCATCACCAAGTGGGATGACCAGCCGGGTTCGGTGGCGTCCATCCCCGAGTCGATCATGCGGGGCCATCGCATCGCCGTAACCGAGCCCGCCGGCCCGGTGTACGTGTGCTTCGACGTCGACCTGCAGGAGGAGGCGCTGCCGAATTCCTACACTTTGCCGGACGTCGGCCGCTACCGGCCCGCGGCGCCGCCTGAGCCGGATCGGGGCGCTCTGCGGGAGGCGGCTCAGCTGCTGGTGCGGGCCGAGATGCCGTTGTGCCTCGCGGGGCGGGTGGGCGCTAGCGCTCAGGCGGTCCGCACCTTGGTGGAGCTGGCCGAGCTGCTGGCCATGCCCGTGGTGGATACCGGCACGCGCTGGAGCTTCCCGACGCCCCACGCGCTGGACTTCACCGACATGCGCACGGACTTCCTGCGCCAGGCCGACGTGGTGCTGGGCCTGGAGGTAATGGATTTGCATGGCTCGATGCGCCTGCCGGTGAACTACACCACTCGCAGGGCCGAGGTGCTGGAGGTCGAGAACCAGAAGGTCATCAGCGTGTCCGTGGACGAGCTGATCCACGGCGGCCAGACGACGGATTTCCAAGCTTTGCCGGCCGTCGACGTGCCGATCCTGGCCAACAGCGCGGTGACCCTGCCGCTACTGCTGGAGGAGTGCCGCCAGGCGCTAGATGCCGGGGCGCAGGCGCGCATCGATCGGCGACGGCAGGCGCTCGTCGAGAAGCAGGCGGCGCAGCGGCAGAAGCAGCGCGAGGCCGTTCAGAAGCTGTGGGATCGGCCGCAGATCTCGGAAGCACGGTTGGCCTCAGATGTCTGGCAGGCGGTCAAGGGTGAGGATTTCATCTTCACCTGGGGCCGCCTCCGGCGTATGGCCCCTGGCGTGGCCGAGATCTCTGGCCCAGAGCAGCACCTCGGTGAAGGTGGCGGCGGCGCCGTGGGCGCCACGCCCGGCATGGTGCTGGGCGCCGGACTGGCGCTGCGCGACAGTGGCAGGCTGCCGGTGTGCATCCTCGGCGACGGCGAGACGATGTCGTCCATCCAGGCTTTGTGGACGGCGGCGCACTACCACATTCCGGGGCTGTGGGTGATCAACAACAACCACTCCTACTACAACGATGAGAACCACCAGGACCTCATCGCCAAATTCCGCAACCGGCCGCCCGAAAACAAGACCGTCGCCATGCGCATGCAGGATCCCGAGGTGGACTTCGCGGCCATCACGAAGACGTTTGGGCTGCACGGCGAGGGGCCGGTCAAATCGGCGGCCGAGCTTCCGGGGGCGTTATCGCGGGCGATTGCGGCCGTGAAAGAGGGTCAGCTGGCGGTCGTGGACGTCTGGACTGAGACGCGGGAGCACGCCTAAGCTTTAGGACAGGTTTACTGATGGGTATTTTGCGGCCACGCCCGCAGCGCCGTGGCTTGCTGGGCTGGCTCTTGGGCAGCGGCCGTGGGGCCGAAGCGACCGGCAGCGTGATGTCGCCTGCGCCTCTTCCTCTCGACGGCGACGCTCTTGCCAGCGTGGAGTCTGCGGACCTGACGCCCCCTGAGGACGATCGGCCGCGTGTCCCGCGCGAACTATTTCGGGTCAGCAACGTCAGCCTGCCGGCCAATCTCGACATTGGCGGCGAAAAGACGGTAGCAGTGCGGCTGACGAACGTCAGCGGCGCGGGAGCCGCTCTGCTGTACGACTCACCGGAGCCGCTGCCCGATACCGGGGGTTGGCTGGACCTGGCCTTGCCCAATCGCCCCAAGCCTATGGAGCTGGAGGCGCAGCTCGTCCGCGGCCGGCCTCATCTTGGCCCGCAGGGCCAGGATCAGCAGATCGTGCACGTCCGCTTTCCGAGCATCCGGCGCAACGATCAGGACGCGATCATCGCCTACGTCAACAACGTCCGGCTCTACGAGGATAAGCAGTACACGGTCGCGGCCAAGGTGATGCTCGAGGTCGTCACCGGGCGCCGCCGGTTCGCTAAGTTCACCGGCGAGACCATCGAGATCCGGCCTGACATGATGCGCTTGATGATGGACGACTTCGACGCCATCGTCGGCGCCGAGGTCATGCTGACCGTGATGGCGCCCAAGTTCGCCGACCACATCGACGTCGAGGACGTGAAGGTCGAGAAGGTCGAGATCATCAGTCCCCGCAAAGCCGAAGTCGAAGTCTCGCTGGCCAAGCCGGACGACAAGGTGCTGCTGTTCATTCGCAAGCACTACCCCGGCGTGGCAAAAGGTCGCCGCTAGAGTTCCCTCTCCCTCTGGGAGAGGGCTAGGGTGAGGGCTAGAGCGGCTTGATCGTGGCCACGGCGATGATGGCCAGCATCAGCACGCCGGCCACGGAGGCCGTGATGGCGTGCTGCCGATCGATCGCTTTGAACGCGGCCTGATCGTCGCCCGCGGCGAGACGGGCGAGCTGCCGCTGGCGCCGATCGAACATCACCAGCGCCAGTAGGAACAGCACGATGCCGGCGACCTCCATGAACACCAGCCAAATGGGCTGCACGCCGTGGTATTGAGGGGAGACCACGATCAGGCCGATACCGCCGGCAGTTGCCAGCCAATAGCCGGGGATGGTCACGAAGGTGTTGATGCGCACCAAGGACTGATAAGCGAAGGCCACAGCCTCGCCGCCACGGCGCTTGGCCGCGCGCGTCCAGAAAGGATAGGTGATGAACGAGCCCACCCAGAGCACCACTCCCAACAGGTGGACGAACAGCAGGATCTGGGCGGCGCCAATCATGGCCTCATGGTACGCCACAATGGTGGCTGCATGGTGGATCAGGTAGCCGGTCTGGCGGAGCGCATCGCCGCGGCGCGCGACCTGGTGTTCCTGACGGGCGCCGGTATCAGCACAGAATCTGGCATTCCCGACTTCCGTGGCCCGGACGGCACCTGGACCAAGTTCAACGCCGAGGATTTCACCTTCCAGAAGTTCCTGACCCGCCACGATACGAGGGTCATGACCTGGCAGCGCTTCCGCGACAACCCGGCGCATGATGCCCAGCCGAACGCCGCCCACCGGGCTATCGCCGAGCTGGAGCAGCTCGGCAAGGTAGATCGCGTCGTCACGCAGAACATCGATGGGCTGCATCAGCTGGCCGGCAGCTCCGCCTCGCGGGTGATCGAGATCCACGGCACGATGCGCTGGGTGGCCTGCCTGGACTGCAACAAGCGCTACCCGGCGGCCGAGATCCTCGAGCGGGTGCGAGCCGGCATGGAGGTGCCGCAGTGCGATGACTGCGGCGGCTGGCTCAAGTCGGCCACGATCTCGTTTGGCCAGCCCATGCCGGCGGCAGCCATGGCCGAGGCGGTGGCCGCCGCCCAGCGCTGTGACCTGTTCATCGTGGTCGGCTCGTCACTGGTGGTCTACCCAGCGGCGGACCTGCCCGTCCAAGCTGTACGCAGCGGCGCCCGCCTGGCGATCTTGAACGCCACCGACACGACGCTCGATCGCTATGCCGAAGTGATCCTCAACGGCCAGGCCGGCGCGATACTGCCAGCCGTCGTGGCCAAAGTCCGCGAAGCGTTGAGCTAGCGGGGGAAGAAGTCTGCCACTGCGCAGGCAAATCCAGGCAGCACGTCCTCGGCCGAAAACCTGTCCCTGGGGCCGAGTCGCACAGGCTCAGCACCGGGCCGGTGCATTTCGGCGAACTCGTCGGGCTCGACAAGGAGGACCAGGGCCGTGCCTTTGGCAATATATTCGCCGGCCTTCTGGACGAGCTCGGCCCATGTATCGTTCGGCGACCGGACTTCGACGGCGGCGTCGGGAGCGATTTCCGGGAAGCCTCTTGCAGGTGGACCGGAGGGAAATCGGCCCTTGCGGACAAAACTGACATCCGGGCCTCGCACGGTATCCGGGTTGCGCTCTAGCGTGTAACCGGCTTCTGTGAGGACATCGCCGGCCGCAGTTCGTCTCCGCCACGCTTCGAGAAGGAAAGCAATACTTGTGACCACCTGGCCGTGCCGGTAGCCGGTTACCACTTCATACAGTTCGCCGCGGACCAGCTCATACTTTCTCCCCGTCTTGGACTGAATGCCTTCGAGGTCCTCGGCCCGGAACAGCGCTTTTGTGGCCATCGCAGGTTCAGTCTAGCGAACCCAGGCGACTAGCGCCTGCTTGATGAGCGCCAGAGCGGCGAGCTCCGGCAGCGCAAGGAGGAGGCCTAGGTTGGGCTGCAGCGCGGGGCGCACCAGCTGGTTTGCCAGGCTCAGGAGCGCGAGGACGCCAGTTGTGCCGAGCACAGCCACCGTCATCCAAGGACCGGCAAACATGATGGCCCCGAGCGCTGGTGCGAGAAACCATAGGGCGCTCAGGTTGAAAGGCGTTCGGTGCGACAGGAGGAAAGCCAGGCTGATGCCGGCCATGCCGCCGGTAGCCAGCCGTAGCACATTGCTGGGCGCGTAAAGCGCCATGCCAACGACCTCCGCGGCAAAGGAGTTGGCGCCGTCGAGGACGAGCGGAAGAATGCCTAGCAGCCACCACAGGCGTCCGTGAGCTGGGCAGTGCCGTGCCAGCGGGAGCGCCAGCAGGAGGGCGCCGAACAGCCCCAGGTCGCGGGCGCACAGTGGTAGCGGGCGACCCCCGATCCAGAACGAGTGCGCGGGATTTTGGCTGCAGACGCCGCTGTTGAGCCAGACCAGCAGCGCGTCGAGGTTAGACACGAACAGCCAGGGCCAGGAATCGCTCGGGGCTGTCGTCGATGCGCTCGAGTGCCCAGCCAGCGGCGCGAAGCAGCGCACCGAGGCGTCCTGGCGCGATCACGTCGTCGTTGGAAGGCGTGTCGCCATGGCGGGCGGCCAGAATGGCCCGGCCGATGGGATGGAAGATGGCCAGGCGCCCGCCCGAGACCGTGACCCGCGCCAGCTCGGCCAAGCCTGCTTGTGGATCCGGCAAATGAGGG
>WNFB01022748.1_pt1 | contig 9996 bp, 11 predicted proteins | sample 5400501 | NCBI WGS metagenome assembly WNFB01 (sample SAMN13153341, study PRJNA577476) | soil metagenome | isolation source: 200 cm saprolite under Douglas fir tree site 2 hole 1 | place: USA:California | collected 2015-04-18
ACAGGCAAGGTTAGCCTCGTTAAGCTGGGTTCCTCAATCAAGGAGGTTTTATGCGACTGCTCCATACCATGATTCGGGTCGGGGACTTACCGCGCTCGATCCGGTTTTATACCGAAGTGTTGGGCATGAAGCTTCTGCGTCGGCACGATTATCCAGACGGCAAGTTTACCCTGGCGTTTGTCGGTTACGGCCCCGAGTCCGAGCAAGCGGTGATTGAGCTGACTTACAACTACGGCGTGGATCGCTACGAGCTTGGCACCGGTTTTGGTCATATCGCGTTGGAAGTCGATGATGTCTACGCGGCCTGCGCCGAAATTAAGCAGCGTGGCGGCAGGGTCGTGCGCGAAGCCGGGCCCATGAAGCACGGCACTACCGTGATTGCATTCGTTGAAGATCCCGACGGTTACCGAATCGAATTGATCCAGATGGGGTCGCGGCGGCCGACCTAAAGCCTGTTCTTAGCTGCCCAGGTATTTCCGGCGAATGAAATGGTCGAGGGAAAGTTTGCCCAGACCATGCAGCAGCGGCACCAGCAGTAATATTCCCCAATAGAGGTGGTCCTTAAGTCCGACTTCGCTGAGATCGGTCTGGACAAAATACGCCAATGGCGTATCATTGAAATAATGGTCATTATCGAAACCACGATCTTTACCCGCCTAATTCAGGAACTGATGACGGATGATGAGTATCGAGACTGCAAGAGGCCCTGATTACTCGCCCGGATCGTGGCGATCTCATCCGTGGGAGCGGCGGGCTGCGCAAGGTGCGTTGGAAACTTGCCGGGCGTGGTAAAAGTGGCGGGGTTCGTGTGATCTACTACTGGGTCGTGGCCGATGATCAGCTTCGTATGCTGTATGTCTATCCCAAGGGCAAGCAGGAGAACCTGACCCCGGTACAGCTTGCGGCGCTCAAGAAGATTGTAGAGAGGTGGTCCAATGAATGATGAAATGTTTAAAGAACTGATGGCCAGCGTCAAAGAGATGGATCAGATCGCCAAGGGCAAGAAAAAGCCCTCACGCCGGTTCCGCTTCCCCAAGCTGGAAGTCAAAACGATCCGCGAGCAGACGGGGCTCTCGCAAACCCGCTTTGCCTTGTTGATTGGTGTCAGCAAGCGCACGCTGGAGAACTGGGAACAAGGTAGACGTCACCCGATGGGGCCGGCGCGCGCTTTACTACGCATCGTTGCGGCGGACCCGAAAAACGCGCTGCGCGCATTGCATAGTTAAACCCTTTGAATCGCCGTCACACTGCTTGCCGTTGCGTTTGCGCAATCCACATGTTTTTAGGAACCGATTGTTTCCAGACAGGCAAAATAAACCGCTTCATCGGGCGCGCTATGGCTGCGCTGCGCCTGCCACAACATCTCCCCCAGACACTCCATGATCAAGTGCTGCGCCGCATGTTTGTCCACGGTTTGTTTGAGAATGCGTTGATAGTGAGAACGGATGCCGACAGGTTGGTCGATCGACAGTTGTTCTTCGATGGCGATGTGCATGCCCATATGCAGAAAGGGGTTGGTGATTCCCATTTCCGGAGAATAATCACTGTCTTCATAACGTCCCGGATTTTCCAGCAGCGTATGGTATTCTGGATGACGCAGGGCAACATCGAGGATGATTTTTTCTATCCCCTCGAGCGGCAGGCCGATGCGGTAATTCTGCCAGGTGCGAAAAAATAGGCTGCGGACTTGTTGGCGGTCTGGGGTGAACATTACCTAACGGGCGTGCGCTTTAAACAGGCCGAGCACCGCGGAATACTGATACAGATAATTACCCTCGTCCAGCGGCCCGATCTCGCCATTGCCGTACATACCAATGATGGGTAGGCCGGGGAAGCGCGCTTGCAGTAACTCCAGGTCGCGGTCTTTGTTGCCGTAAAAATTGGGCCCGCGCCCCATGCACGGAAACAGCAGTGCGAAATCCGGGTCAAGCCCGAGTTTTTTATGGCTTTGTTCAATGGTCAGGCGCATATCGCGTTCTGCGGCTAACGTATCGCGCATCGCCCAGAACAAACGCTCGCCGCGATTCATGGGGTGTGACAAGGTGATCGATTTATCATTTAGATTGGCGGCGACGATATGGTTTAAACGATAGCGGCCTTCACGGATAGCGGTAGTCGGGTCACCGAACGTTACGCCGCCCATTATCAGATGCAAGGGGATGTGCTCCATCTCGCGCACACCAAGCGGCAGTGATTTTACTAACACATTCAGCGCCGGATAATTGCCGAGGCGCAAGATGTCATAGCCTTCGACCTCGGCGACCTCAATCGGCGAAGTCAATGCACGCACCCCTTGGGAAGCCTGGATGGCGCTGCGCGCCCCATCGATAACCGCCTCGGCGTGTCCGCTGTCCGCCACGCGGCTGCCGGACCAGACTTTAAAAGGACCATGTCCGCCCAAATCACCGGAGACTGCGCCGAGGCGCGGCGCCGGGATGTCCAGCCAATCGGCGGATAAACCCGCGGGTGTGCATAAGCTCAGCAGGGTTTGTTCATAGGAAGGTTTGCCGGGCGGGAGGAGGCGCAAATTCCCGCCGAATACCATGGCGGCGGCGCCCGGACTGTCCAACAACCATTCTTCCTCGGTGAGCAGCCCCGCGCCGGTGCAGCCGATGACTTGGGTGCAGCCGGCGGCGCGTGCCGCGGCGCGCAGTGCGGCTTCCGGGTTGCGCGCATAATCGGGCGTCAGGAACAGCAGCACGCTGTTGGCGGTTTTTAGTCCCGCACGCTTCAATCCGTTTTTAACCGCTTCGGCGGCGTGCTCCGGTTGGGCGCGCGGACCGTGGCTTAGGCCAGTAGCAACACTTTTCTTACGAGGCATACCTTAATTTATCCGGGTACTCGCATAAATCATAGATCAAACAACGATCACAATGGGGCTTACCCGCAACACAGGTATAACGTCCGTGCAGGATCAGCCAATGATGCGCATCTTTTTGGTATTCGACCGGTACAAATTTGAGCAGTTTCTTTTCCACCTCCAAAACCGCCTTGCCACGCGCCAGGCCGGTACGGTTGGCTACCCGGAAGATATGAGTATCGACCGCGATGGTCGCCTCGCCAAAGGCGGTGTTTAGAATAACATTCGCGGTCTTGCGGCCAACGCCCGGCAGCGCTTCCAGCTCCGCACGCGTGCGCGGCACCCCGCTGCCATGTTTTTCCACTAAAATTTGACAGGTCTTCATAATATTGGCTGCCTTGGTGTTGTACAGGCCGATAGACTTAATATAGAACTTAAGCCCTTCCAGGCCTAAATCCAATATCGCTCGCGGCGTGCGCGCAACCGGGAATAGTTGGGCAAGAGCTTTGTTGACCCCCCGATCCGTAGCCTGGGCCGATAGTATGACGGCGATCAGCAATTCAAACGGCGTCGAGTAGTGGAGCTCGGTAGTGGGATGGGGGTTAGCGGCTTTTAAGCGTTCAAAGATAGCCTGGCGTTTAGTGGGTTTCATAGCGCCATCATACCTAAAAACCCGGCTAAGGTGGCTGGCTTAGCTGCTAAGAAACAGGAGGTTCAATTTAGTCATTTTTGCCGCCGTCTTGCCTTGACGCGCTCCACGGCGGCGCGGATTTCCGCCTTTCTCGCGGCACTCTCTTTACTCGGCAAATTATCCCGCGCGACGGCCGGACGGCGCGGATTTTCGATATTGCGCGCCGCCGCTTTTTTGCCTGGTAAGCGGTCCATCCGCGCTTGGGTGCGCTGGCGCGCACGGTCCGCTTCGGCGCGGGAATAATCCGGCCAGGGTCCAGGGCTTTTAACCGCAACCGCCAGCATGTGAATGCAATCCACCGGGCACGGCGCCAGGCAAAGTTCGCAGCCGGTGCATTCTTGGGTTAGCACGGTATGCATCTGTTTGGGCGCACCAAGAATCGCATCCACCGGACAGGCCTGGATGCAGAGGGTGCAGCCAATGCACAGCTCCTCCTCGATCCAGGCCACCGCGCGCGGTTTATGTACACCATGTTTTGGATTGAGCGGCCTTGCTTCTACATTAAGCAGCTTGGCCAAAGCGTTGACTGTCACCTCGCCGCCTGGCGGGCATTGATTGACATCCGCCTCGCCGCGCGTAATCGCTTCGGCATAAGGGCGGCAGCCGACATACCCGCATTGCGTGCACTGCGTTTGCGGCAACCACGCATCGATGGCTTGAACCAACTCATTGAGTTCAGGTCGCTTGTCTGTAAGATTCATGGTTTAAGTATGGCGCCACCGACCGGCGCAGGCAAGAACAGCGGAGGGACCGAAGCTATTGATCCGTGTATAAGTAATGTCCGATCTTTAACAATGATCAATGTAGGTTGGGTTAAGCCGCGTAAGCGGCGAACCCAACAAAATCATAGATTTGATGGGTCCGCTCCGCTTGACCCATCCTACGTGACGATATGCGAGATAGGACATTACTTTTGCATTTATCAATAGTTTCCTGCAAGCCGATGATTAAGGGGTTACCGCAATTACTACCTCGCTCCACTAGGAACTTTGAACACGCGTTGGAATATCAGGATAGGATCGACATGTTATTCAAGTAACCTGGTAAATAACCACATTTAGTAATTGAATTATTAAATTATTTCCCCGGTACTCATTGCGCACGAGACACAAAAAAGGTTTGGCCGTTGATTTTAGGTAGTACGCCGCGCATGATAATGAACTGCGAAAGTAACTTTGCGAGGTGCATCATGCTGACAAAATTAATAAAATTAATCATAAGTTTGTTAGGTTTCTCCCTGATGGTTTGGCTTCCTGCTAAGGCAGATGATGGCCACGCCATTCCCCGAGACGCGACGTTTTCGACCCGCATTACTACGCCTCTGGTAATCGAGGGATTGACCGGCGATCACAGCGGCAACTTTTATACCACCGGTCGCACCCCCGGGAACGGCGTGCCCTGTCCCGTCTGGCGCATTAACGCGGCGAGCCCCGCACTTGTCATCGTCGGTTTTATTCCCGCCCCTGGCGCTACCAGTCAATGCAGCCCGTCCGGCCTAGCGTTTAATGATGCGGGAGATTTATTCGTATCCGAGGCCGACAAGATTTATACCTTTACGCCCAATGCGGGTAGTCCTCCGACGGCGTCGGTATTTGCCTCAGGCGTGCCCGGCACCAACGGTGTCGCCTTCGACCGCGACGGTAACCTCTGGACCGGCGACGGCACCACGGGCGTGGGCCGGGTGTGGAGAATCTCTCCCACTGGCGCAGTCGTCGAAGTCTTTCGCGTGCAGCCGCTGGCGAATGAAGTCAATTTGGTCGCGGGTGTCGGTGGGGTAGGGCGCGATGTCCGTACGTTGCCGCCGGGGACCATCACGGTGACGCCGACCACTCGCAATGCGGCAAATACCGCCGGCTCCCAGCCGCTGGTGGCCAATGGAGTCGCGTTTGACCGCGAGGGCGATATGTTCATCGCTGATACCGCACGCGGCGCGATTTGGCGCGCGCAGTTCGACCGTCAGGGCAACTTGCAAAGCCGTACCGGCTGCGACACCACGTTCACCGCCAATACCTTATGTCTCGATAGTGTCTTTGTCGCGCATCCCTATTTGGAGGGCGCGGACGGTATCGCCTTGGACCAGGCGGGGAATATTTGGGTCGACGCGAATGAACGCAACGCGGTGTTGGTCGTCACGCGCGACGGCCGGATAACAGAAGTCTTCCGTAATCTGGTCAATCCCGCCACTCAGCTACGCAATACCGGGCCGCTGGAATTCCCCACCAGCCCGTTCCTATTGGGCGATCTATTTTGTACGGCAAACTCCGACGGCAACAGGCGGGATAACTCCCCCAGCACCGCCGGCGAAATCGGCGGACCGGGTCAGCCTAACATGGATCAGCCGTTGACTATCCCTGGCCTGCCGTTGCCGGTGCGTTAAGTGCATTATTTCTGAGCGAGCACAAAAAGCCCCGGCAACGGGGCTTTTTTCTGACTTTTGGCCAACTAACCGGCTAAAAAACGGGTGCTTAAAGCGGCGAATTCCGCGGCAGCGTCCCACTGGATCAGATGCTTGCAGCGGTCGAGGACGTGCAGGTTGAGGCCAGGGTAGCGCTGTTTGGCCAACGCCGCCCTTTCGGCCGCCGCGCCGCGATCCTGTTTGCCGTAGACCAGCAGCAGCGGTACCGGCGCCGCGGCCAGGCGTTGCCATAAGGGCACCGCTTCTTTTTCCTCCTTGCCGCGCGGAGCCTGTCGGCGGGCGAGAAACGCCTGGAAATTTTTGCCGGTACTCATGCGATGGCGTATTTCCAACGCGTCGGGAGTAATCAAGGCCTGATGGAACAAGCTGGCTTCCAGCAGCCGGCGGGTTTCTTCCAGAGTAGGTTCAGTCGTCCCGCCTTCGTCGCCCTCGCCCGGTCCGTCCGATTTCTTCCCGCCGGACAGCGGCGGCAGCAAGCTCCCGGTTCCCAGCACGATGACTTTGGAAATACGCTGCGGGTGTTCGAAGGCAAGGCTGACCGCAATCCGGCCGGATTGCGAGTGGCCGATCAAATGTGCCTGCGCCAGATGCAGCGCGTCTAGAAATGCCGGAACGAAACGTTGGCGATAGGCGACTGAATAGTCTTCGGGATTATCGCTTAAGCCGAACCCCGGTTGATCGAATGCGACCGCGCGCAAGCCCTGCGCGGCGAAGGCGGATAGATTCTCCATCCAGACGTCGGCGGACGAGCCCAACGAGGCCCCGTGCAGCAGCAGCACCGGCGGCCCTTGCCCCTGTTCCAGGTAACGGATCTTTAGTCCATCTATGCGGATAACGTTTTCCATCCGGGTTACTTCTCCGCGATATCGATGAGCACGCCGTCGACGTCGGACAGATGGTAACTGCCGTATTTGCAGCCGGCGAATAGTTTTAACCGCGCCTGACCTTCCGGCCCGGCACCGACCGGCATCGGGCGCAAATGCGGATTGATATCGCTCAACATCTGTACCCGATCCTTGACCGCCTGCACGCTCTCCACTTTAAAGCCGATATGGTCGGGCCCCGGGCGGACGATGCCGGTGCCGTTATAGTCCAGGATATTCCAGGGAATCAGGATCAAGGTCACCCTGCCGTCGCTCAGATAAAAATTGGGATCACCGGCGTTTTTCTTAAGCGGCTCAAGTTCGAATACATCGATATAGAATTGCGCCACCTGGTCGACGTTCAGCGTGCGCAGCGCGAGGTGGCTCACGGTGCGCTCCTGCTCGCGCGCCGCCTCGACATAGACCGAGTTCCGGTTCTCCATGCCTTTTTGCGAGAGGTCAAACACATTGCCGGCGGGATCGTGCGTGCTGATGCCGGCGAAAGGGCGGGTGCGCGGGCGTTTCAATACCGCGATGGCGGGATACTTCTCCCGCAGGCGCGCATATACCCGCTCGACGTCCTCCACTTCCAGGCCAAAGTGGTCGAGCCCAGCCGGGCGGCCGGCCTTGCGCGGATTGATATTCAGCCCCACGTAGCCGTCGCTGACGGTAACCGCCCGCTCCGCGCGCGTCTCGGCGGCGGTCTTCATGCCGAACACGGCCTCGTAAAATTTGCCCTGTAAGGCGTATTGATCGCTGACAATGGCGATGTGTTTGATTTTGGCGAACATGCGACCTCTTGGCTGCGTCAGCTTACCGGCTTTTTAGGAAAATCTCTCTAAACTCTTTTTCATGCCGGCTGAATTCGCGCGCAAGCCGGGGATTGACATAGTATAGTTTCAGCGGCTTGGCGGCGGCGTTGCCGGGGCTCAGATCGGCGCGCGCAGGCACGCGTCCCCGCTGTTGCATCAGCGCCTGCCCTTCTACAGAAAGTAATAAATCCACCAGCAGGTGGGCGGCGTGGGGGTGCGCCGCTTTGGTGGAGATCGCGACTTGGCTGGGCGAGGTGATGATAGGATCCAACGTCTTCACCCAATCCACTGGCGCCCCGGAATTTCTCGCGTCATCCATCTCGCTTGCGTGCACCAAGGCGAGGGGGAAATCGCCCCCGATCAACAGCTTGGACAGCAGGCTGTGGCCGCGGTGGAACTGCGGATTCTGCTGCGCCAGTGCGCGCATGAAGCTCAAACCTTTTTCCCTGCCGAGATATTCCAGCATCGCGGCATACCATTCCACGTCGCCCTCGTCCAGGGCGAACTTCCCTTTCCATTTGCCCTGCAATAGATCTTGCCAGTGCTTCGGGGCCTCGGCTGCCGAAACCAGGCGCGTGTTATAACCGATAACATATTGGCGGACATAGATCGCCGCCCAGCGGCCGTCCAGGTCGACCGCGCCCTTCGGGTAGCCGCGCCCGGTCTCCGGCGAAACATACGACGCCAGCAGTCCCTCCTGATTCAGCGCATCCATATCGAGATGATTAAACGAGACCACGTCCCAAAAAAATTTGCCCGCGCCTGCCTCAGTCAGGATACGGGTGCGGATCTTCTCTCCCGGCTGGCGCAGGATGGTAAGGTGCAAAAAAGGATATTTTTCTTGCAAGAGCTTTCTGACCGCCTCCGCCTCGGAGGTGTTCATCGCGGTATACCATACCACTTCACCCTCTTTTTTCGCCGGTTCAATCCTCTGCTCGCGCGCCGGGTTTGTCTGAGCGCGCGCCTGTTCGGCGCTGAAAAAGAAAAATACAAGGCAGGAGGGAATCCACCAAACGAGAAGGAGGAATAAGGCAAGCTTGAAAATATTTTTATCTCTCGGCATGCCGGACACTATTATCGCACCATAACTTAACCTAAACCCACGCGTCAATCCTGCTCGTTTGGTGGATTCCGTCCTGCGTATCGGCGGTAGTACTCTCTTGTCCGAGACCTTCCGCGCCGCGGGTATCTGGCGGCAGGGTGCTGAAAAACTCGCTTTTCAGCACCCGGCCGCTCTCGCGCATCCTGCGATGATTCGATTACGCATGACTGCGGCTTGTACTTTGCGGGCATAGACTAAAATTTGGATATCGCTCATAGTTTCCGTTGCCAATGAAATTATAGGCAGAACCGCGGATTTCAAACGCATCTACATTCCGCTTAAATGTACACAGGCGGGAGGGAATCCACCAAACGAGAAGGGAAGAACATTATGCCGACAATACCAGCAATTTTGCGCGAAGTGCAGGCGGCGTTGGAGCGCGAGCCTTACATCGATCTGCATCATCATCGATTGAACGTGGATGTTGAAAACGGCGCATTGGTGATTGAAGGCGAGGTCGGCAGTGTCGCGGCGAAGAAACTGGCCTTAGAGCATGCCGCCGCCGTCAATGGCGTGCGGGGAATCATCGACCGCCTCCATGTCGCGCCTGTTGAACGTAAACAGGATGGCGAAATACTCGAGTCGCTGTATCGCTTGCTGGCGGAAGAACCGGTGCTGCAACGATGTGTCTTGCGGGTATGGGACAAAGGCCGATTAGAGACGCGCCGAAAGCCCGATGACGAGCGCCTCGGCGAGATCGAGCTCAAGGCTGAAGACGGGATCGTGACGCTGAATGGGGACATCATAAGCCTGTCGCATAAGCGGCTGGTCGGTGTGATCGCCTGGTGGACGCCGGTTACCGATGCGGTGCGGCTGGTATTGGAAAAGGATCCGGTTGTTCAGGCGGATCAAATCACCGTCAGCACGCGCAATAATATCGTCACTCTGAGGGGCCTGGTGCCGACTCACGAGCAGAAAAGACGCGCGGAATCCGACACCTGGTGTGTGTTTGCCGTCGATAAGGTAATTAATAATATCGCGGTACAGGAAAGATAGGGTAGGTTTTCGCGCGAGGGCAAGATACGCGCGTTGATCTTATCTGTCTCACGGCGAGCCGGCGCCCACCTTCGCTTTAGCCTTTGCCTTTAAGCGCTTCTTGTTCCTCCCAGATGCCTTTCGGCAAGCGGTCGCCGAACTTCTTGAGATACTCGTGTTGGCCGCTCGCCGCTTCGCCCCATTCGTTCTGATCCACCCGCAGGAGTTGCGCCATGATCGAGTCTGAAAGATTAAGCCAGTTTTTCGACTTTAACGACATCGTCAGGAGCAAACCCGGTATTGCTTTTCGCCAGTCTTAATAACCGCGTAAATAGCC
>WNFB01010661.1_pt1 | contig 9995 bp, 9 predicted proteins | sample 5400501 | NCBI WGS metagenome assembly WNFB01 (sample SAMN13153341, study PRJNA577476) | soil metagenome | isolation source: 200 cm saprolite under Douglas fir tree site 2 hole 1 | place: USA:California | collected 2015-04-18
CACGCGCGGCGGCGTCGAGGATCTCTTGCAGCACCACCATGTTGCGATCGCGGACCTCGCTGAAGCCGCCCCACCCCGGCTCGTCGTCGGGGATCTTCGTCTCGGCGAGCCACGTGCCATTGGCGTATTGGAAGAAGTCGTCGGAGGCGCGGACCGACTCGTCCATGAATCGCCGCTCGATCGCTGTTGGCGTCATATGTCCAAATTACCGCCGCCGCTGCGAGAGTGCATGGGAGTCGAACCCACCACGGAACGCAAGCGCCCCGTCAGCGGTTTTGAAGACCGAGGACATCACCGGATGCCTCGCACTCTCCCGCGAGTTTCCGAGGAGAACTCGCGAGTCCCATTGTCGCCGAAGGCCGCCAGGGGTCGCGCCAAGGGTCACCCGAATTGCGGTCGTGCCCAGATGCGCCACGGGGATCTGCGATCCAGGTCTCCGGTGCGCGAGCGTAGTCCGCTGTCAGCGATGATCTGGAGGGGCCCCAACGACGGCACGCAGCCTCGCGGCGCGAGCCGTTCGATCCATCCCGTGCGCCGTCCGCCACGCTTCGGCGTAGAGCGGGCGCCGCTGGGACTCGATCTCGACCTGCCGCTGCGCAAATGAGACCCCGAAGAGGTCCGTCCAGACGTCAAAGAGAAAGAGGTAAATGACCGTGTGACTGTCGAGTCCGCGCGCCGCAGACGGCGCCGCATCGACGATGAGGCGGTGCGCCAGCTCGTGGATGAGCGTTCCGAGCTTGGTCTCAGGGTCATAGCTTGCGCGCAACTGCAACGGGTGAGAGCGGCTCGGTCCCTCGCGAACCTGCGCCTGAAGGTCGCGCTCGGCGAAATGCAGACCCGTATGGGCCTCAAGTCGCGCGACAATTTCGTCTCCGTGCGCGGCCCACAGCCCCTCGTACTCGGCCGTCGCGGAGACGACGTTCGGCTCCGGTGACGCGGGCCGGAAAGAGATCTGCAAACGCATCTCGGCTCGACAGGGTAGCGCTGGTGTGCGGCCCGTTCGTGCGGCGGACGCCACGACCGCTACCTGAATTGGAGTCTTAAGCGACTCGGACGAGCGCGCGATCGCGAACTAAGACGCGCCGCAACAGAGAGAAGGCCGCTGCCTAACGGCTGCGTACGAGATGGACACTCGCGGACGAGGGGAACGATGCCGAACAAGGGTCCGCGGAAACGCCGACACGGCGAACACCAGCGAACGATCACGAACGCGCCCCGACAGATTTGAAGACCGAGGACATCACCGGATGCCTCGCACTCTCAGGGCAGTGCTGCGGAAAACTCTAGTCCAGCTGGCGGCTCGTGCCGCCTGGCACCGCCATCGTGGGGAGATACTTTGACCACCGCGTACACCGCGTTAGCGAACAACGGCGCCCGGATCGAGGCGAGACCTGGCCAGCGGTGCGCAGATTCGATCGACGCCAGCATCTCGCGAGCGCGATAAGGGAGATCACGATGGACCACCAACGCGCGCAGAAACTGGTCTCACGCGAACGGGCACGCATCGAGGCCCGCTTGCGGCAGCTGGATGCAGCCCTTGCGGCCGAGGAGCAGCTGCATGAACAGCAGACAGGTGAAGCGCGTGAGGCGGGAACCGACCTCGACCGCGAGGAGATCGACATTGCCCTGGTCGCCGATCTGCGCGAGGAGCTGAAGGCGGTCGAGCGAGCCGAAGCCCGCGTCGCAACGGGCACATACGGCCGATCGATCGAGAGCGGCGCCCCGATCCCCGACGATCGCCTGGAGGCAGCTCCCTTGGCTGAGCTCACGATCGAAGAGCAACGCCGCAGCGAGCACTGAGGGGCGATCCCCGCTGCGGTGAAGCCTGGATGGGTTTGGCATGCGGACTGCGGCGGCCCGCTCCGGGATGCGTTGCGCGGCGTGGCTCGCGGTCGTGGCGCTCGTCGCACTGCCGTATCCGGCACCGTCACGCACGACAGCCCGCCCAATCGTCGTCGTCGCGGCGAATCAGTCGTTCAACTGGTCGGGTTACGTTCAGGGCAGTCTAGAGAAAGGCAAGACGTTCCACTCCATCGCGGCGACGTGGCTCGTCCCGACTGCCACGCCGCATCGCTCTGGTGAGGCCGAGTACTCATCGAGCTGGATCGGGATCGGTGGCGGTTGCATGAACGCCGAATGCACGCTCACCGATGCCACGCTCATCCAGGCGGGCGTCGGGCATGACGTCGATGCGGCAGGGCGTGCCGACTACTACGCCTGGTGGGAAGCGATCCCGGCGCCGCTCGTCCGCACGTCGTTGCCCGTCCACCCAGGCGATCGCATCGGAGTCGCGATCTTCGAGCACCAGGTGCCGGAGATCTGGACGATCGCGATCGTCAACATCACGACCCGCGGCGTGTTCACGATCACGCTCCCGTATCCGTCGACGTACGGCTCGGCCGAGTGGGTCATCGAGACACCGGTCGTGATCTCCGAGAAGGGCGCGGTTTCCGTCGGCCCGATGCCGAATCTCTCCGTGGTCCGCTTCGACTTCGCGAGGGCGAACGGCGTTTCGCCGGGTTTCGTCGCGTCGGAGCGGATCGAGCTCGTCGATCTCGACCTCCGACCGATCGCGTCACCCTCGCTGCCCGACGCTCAAGGCGACGGCTTCAACGACTGCACGTACGCCGCGACCTGCCCGGCTCCCTAGCCGTCTGCCTCGCTCGCGCCAAGCCGCAGCACCGCGTCGATCAGGCCGTCGACATCCTCGATCCGCGTTCTTGGGTTGATGTAGCACGGCCTGATCGCATACCTGCCCGCGATCATCGTGGTCGAGGGGACGAATGGCGTCTCGGCACGCAAGCGTTTTGCGATGCGCGCGTTCAACGCGTTGCCGCTTGCGTCGTCCTTTGCGCGATAGCCGAAACCACAGATCGAGAGCGTCGCCGCGGAGAGCAGCTCGAGCCGAGGCTCAGCGCGGACGCGGCGTTCGATGTGACGGGCGAAATCGAGGTGGCGAGCGATGCGATCGCGAAACCCCGAACGGCCGATCTCCGAGAGGATCGCCCAGACCGTGACGCCGCGCGATTGGGCGGACTGCTCGATGTTGAAGTCGTGGTACAGCTCGCCGAACTCGTCGAAGGGTGATTCGATCGAGCCAGAGCTGGCCGAGCCCTCAAGGTACTCCGCAGGCTCCATCGTGAACGCGCGTCCGAGGAGGGCGCGGTCGCGAACGAAGGCTGCGCCGCACCCCAGCGGCGCCGCGAGCCACTTGTGCGGGTCGGCCACGACCGAGTCGGCGCGCTCCATGCCCGCGAACAGCTGTGCGACGCGATCGTCGAGCACGCCGAAGGCGCCGTACGCGCCATCGACATGAAACCAGATGCCGCGCTCGGCCGCGATGTCGGCCAGCTCGGCGATCGGGTCGATCGCACCGGTGTTGACCGTGCCGGCTGTGGCGACGATGGCCACGGGTCGGATACCGCGAGCACGATCGGCGTCGAGCACGCGCTCGAGCGCGCGGGGATCGAGGCGCTGCTGCTCGTCAGCGGGGACGGCGTGAACGCCCCGGCGACCAAGGCCGAGCACGGCGGCGGCGCGAGTGACCACGTGATGCACCTCGCTCGACGCGTAGATGCGTCCAGAGATGCCCGACGGGATGCCATCGCGCGAGGCATCGACGCCTTCGCGCTCGAAGGCGTGCTGCCGGGCCGCGCCGAGCGCGACGAGGTTGGCGGCGGAGCCGCCACTGGTGAAGGTCCCCTGCATGTCCGGACCGAGCCCGAGGAGGTCGCGCAGCCAATCCAGGGCCACCGTCTCGAGGTAGTTGAAGGGCTGCACCCACCAGCGCTGGGAACCCGCCACCGCGGCGGCGAGCGCGCCGATCACGCCGGCCGTCGTCGGAGAGGTGGTGACCCATCCGGAGAAGCCGGGGGCGCCGTTGCGCAGGCCGTTCGGAACGACGACCTCGTTGATCGTGCGAAGGACCGCGTCGAGGCCGCGGCCGTACTCGGGCAGCGGCTGCCCCAGGGCCGCGACCCAGCTCGCTCGGCGGCGAGCGCCGAGGTCGGGGCCCTCGAATCGATAGAAGTGCTGAAGGGCTGGTGTGACCTGCCCGAGCGCCTCGGCCAGGCGATCGGAGTCGGCCGCGTCAGATCCCGCGCGCACGGTTTCATTCTGGACCTGCGCCGCGCGTACGCACGGGAATCGTCCTGCGCGATTATCCGGCCGCGCGCACCGCCTGCACGGCCTGCTTGTAGACGCTCTCGTGCTCCTGCTCGGACCCTTCACCCTCGCCGAGGATGCCGATGAAGACCTCGACGACGACGGGGTTGAGCTGGTGGCCGGCGACGGCGCGGAGCTCCTTGATTGCCGCGTCGCGGGGCAGCGCCTGGCGGTATGGCCGGGTGGAGGTCATGGCCTCGTAGGCATCGGCGACGGCGATGATCTGCGCGGCCAGCGGGATGTCGTTCCCGGAGGTGCCGTTCGGGTAGCCGGTGCCGTCGTAGCGCTCGTGATGCGCGAGCACGATCGGGCGCACCCGCTCGAGGTTCGGCACGTGCGCGAGCAGGTTGGCACCGATGACCGGGTGGAGCTTCATCTCGATCCACTCCTCCTCGGTGAGCCGCTCCGGCTTGCGCAGGATGCCGTCGGGGATGCCGATCTTGCCGATGTCGTGGAAGAGCGCGCCCAGCTGCACCGCGGCGATCTCGTCGGTCCCGAGTCCGAGCTTCCGCGCCACGGCGACGGCATGGAACATCGTGGCCGCGGAGTGGCCCTCGGTGTAGCGGTCCTTCGCCTGGAGGGACCCCAGGAGCGCGCCGATGACCGAGAGGTGTGATTCCTCGAGCCGCTGGTTGGTGTGCTCGAGCTTCTGGTTCGTGTCCTGGAGCTCGCTCACGCGTGCCCGCACCTCGCTCGACTTGCTCATGTACAGCTTGAACGAGTACCACGCGATCCCCAGCGGCAGCACGAACACCATCGCGCCGAAGAGGCCCATCGACTGGTAGGCCAGCGCGAGCGCGGCACCGTTGATGGCCGTGGCGATGTAGTTCACCGGCATCCAGCTGAAGTTCTTGCTCCAGATGTCGACGAACTTCGCCTCGCTGGTGAGCGAGATCACGAACGCCGTCATGACGGTGCTCGACGCGAAGTACACGGCGGCCGAGACCGCGACCGCGATGATCGTCGGCACGACCGCTCCCGGTGGCACCTCGCCGCCGACGAGCCGGTAAGTCATCGCTGCCGCGAAGGTCGCGATGGTGTACATGCCGAAGTTGAAGAGCACCTTGCGGATCGGCTTTGGCGCCGGCGTAACGGCGTTCACGCCCGCGACGATGAGGTTCGCCCAGAGCGCCACACTCGTCCCGAACAGGACGTACGCGGCGATCTTCACGGCGAAGGCGACGGAGATCGAGCTCGAACTGAAGAGTCGGACCGGGTTGCGCTGCGCGACACCGGCGAGCGCGAGGAGGAACACGAACATCACCGGATCGAGCGCCGCCGAAGGCCGGACGGTGAGCGAGTTGACAACGAAGATCCCGATGCCGGTGGCCGCTACCGCGGTGATGTAAAGATTCGCGACCCGCGCCTTCATCATCTTCGTCTCCTCCTAGTCCAGCGGGGCCCAGCTCAGTGGATCAGAGAGCGTGTCCCACGAGACGTCGAGCACCACGACCGCGTCCCACGAGACGCCGAGCGCCGCGACCGTTTCCCAACTGACCGTGTCCCACGAGATAGCGTCCCAGGAGACGTCGCTCCAGGTCACGCTGTCCCAAGAGATCCCGGTCCAGGTGACCTGCGACCAGGGGATACCCAGGGAGTCGACGCCGCCGTTGTAGGTCAGGTCGAGCCATGTGAGCGGCTGGCCCGCGATCAGCGGGAACACCAGGTTTGCGAATCCGTCGCTGACGCGCGACGTGTCGACCCAGGCGGTCCGATCGGTCGAGCCGACCGACGTAAGCGCGTTCAGCATGCCCGCGCCCCGCGTCATCGGCGTGCCGAAGGTCAGCGGCGTGACGCCGGAGACGAGACGCTGCTTCACCTGACGGGGATTCAGCGTCGGGTCCTTCTCGAGGATGAGGGCCACGGCGCCCGCGACGAGCGGCGCGGCCATCGAGGTCCCCGAGAGCATGAAGTAGTCGGCGGTCACGGCGCCCGGCGCCGTCACCTCACGCGTCGGATAGAGCGTGTCGAGGGTGCTTCCCGGCGAGCGGAGACTGATCATGTGCCGTCCGGGGGCGACGAGGTCCGGCTTCGCGAGCGCGTCGAACGCCGTCGGTCCGCACGATGACCATGAGGCCATCAAGTCGTCGGCCGGCGAAGCGGTCACGGCGTCGTCGATCGCGCCGACGGTGACGACGAACGGGTCGTCACCTGGCGTCGTGATCGTGCCCGCGATCGGACCGGCGTTGCCCGCGGACACCACCACCGTGACTCCCGCGAACGACAGGACCTCGACCGCGGTGCTCAGCGGGTTGAGCGTGTAGCTGGTCTGCTCCTGCGCGCCGAGCGAGAGGTTGACGACCCTGATGTTGTACGTCGTGCGGTTCCTGAGCACCCACTGCAGACCGGCGAGCACCGTCGACACGCTCGAGCGGCCGTTCGCGTCGATGACGCGGACGTCCACCAGGTTCGCGCCGGGCGCGACGCCCGTGTACGCGCCACCGGACAACGTGCCGTCACCCGCGACGAGACCGGCGACGTGCGTTCCGTGACCGCCCGGGTCACCGAGCGCGACCGGCGAGACGGTCGGCGTGGCGGATGTGAAGTCGATCGCCGCGACGACCCGACCGGCGAGGTCGGGGTGGGCGTAGATACCGCTGTCGACGATCGCGACGCCGACGCCGCGACCGGTCACACCGTACTGCGTCCACACCGCGGGCGCGTTCACTTCGAGCTGGCCCGGCTCGGTGACCAGCGGGGCGGTCAGTAGCGGGTCGAACTTCGCCTTGAGCTGCGCGTCCGCGTAGATGTACGCGACGTCCGGATCGTTCGCCAGCTTCAGGATGTTCGCGCCGCGGACCTTGGCCGACGCGCCGCCCACGATGCCCAGCGAACGCTTCGGCGCATCACCGGTGTTCTTCACGGCCTTGCCCGCGCGATCAGCGCTGTCGTTCTTGCCGTTCTGCCCCTGCTGGCGCTTGGCCTGCAGCTCTTTCACGGTCTTCGGCGCCGTGGCTTCGACGATGACCTCGAACATGGCATTCGGGTTCGCCTTGGCCTGGGCAAGGAGCGCCGGGTCCACGCGCGCGGTCTTCTTGGGCGGTGTGGCGGCGTCGCCTGGTGTCCATGCGGTATCCACGAGGACCGCGACGGACAGGAGCACGACCACCCAACGCATTGACCTGCGGATCTGGCCCTGACCCAACTTCACCACCACGCTCCCCAACTGCCGGTGACTCGCTCCCACTTGCCATGACATGTATGACCCGAGTGCCAGACGTTAGTAATCCCCCGAAGGGGGGTCCCCCGTGTATCAGAGGCGCATCGGAGCCTGCTTGCTTCGAGTGACGACGCGACTCTGATACGCGCGTGTGACCGAAGCACAGACACGCGGACCAACACTGAACTCGCTTCCGGGAAAGGGGATCCGGATCGTCATGGGTTTTCACAGCGTGACGGCAGCGGCCAACCTCGCACTCGCGCTTTCGATCCTCGCGCTGACCCTCTCGAGCCTGCGCCACCGTCTGCGTCCCGCACACGGACGCTCCTGGCTGTTCTTCGCGGCCGCGTCCGTGACGCTCGTGCTGAAAGCCGTGCTCGAGGCGCTCGACTACAACACCGAGCTCGGCGCGATCTTCGAGGTCGCGACCGCGGCGCTCCTGGGCGGCGGCTTCGTCTTCCTGTACGGCGCCGACAGCGAGGAGCTGCGCCGGCTACAGACGCAAGCCGAGCGCGATTCGATGACCCAGCTCTACAACCTGCGGATGTTCCGCGTGCTAGCGGCGGCGCGGATCGCCGCCGGCGGGATCGACGGCAAGCTGGCCATCGCGGTGCTGGATCTCGACGCCTTCAAAGAGGTGAACGACGCACATGGACATCCCGCGGGCGACCGCGCGCTCCGGCTCGTCGCCACCGCGGTGCGTGCGAGCCTGCGCTCATCGGATGTGGCGGCGCGCTATGGCGGTGACGAGTTCATCGTGCTGCTCGATGGCTGTGACGACGAGGGCGCCGCGCGTATCGTCCACCGCATCCGCCACACCGTGGGCGCGCTCTCGAGCGGCGCCGGCGAGCCGATCTCGCTCTCAGCGGGCATCGCCTCGTATCCCGCCTGCGGCAGCGATCTCGACGAGCTGATCCGCCAGGCCGACGACGCGCTCTTCGTGGCGAAGCGCGCCGGGAAGAACGACGTGCGCCACGCGCTCGCTGCCGATCGCCGGGAAGAACGACGTGCGCCACGCGCTCGCTGCCGATCGTGCGTAAGGGTAATTAGAGCCGAGAGGTCCGTCTAAGCACATCCCGTCGGCGAGACAGCAGAAGCGGATGCGGACCATCGGCATCGCGGCCGCACGCCTACCGGTCGTGGTCACGCCGATCACTGGATCGCGTTGCCACCGTCAAAGGGAGTAGTGCGCGCGACTCAACCGTTGCGCCGGCCGTGGCCCCACGACGTTAGAGCCCCTTCCTCACCACGCAGATAAACCACACGATCGAGACGTCGTTTCGAACGTTCCCGCTGCCGACGACGAGGACGTAAAGCCCCATCAACAGCGCAAGAGCGAGGCCGATCTCGATCGCGAGCCATGCGCGGACCGTGCCCCGCCACAGCGCCTCGCCCCAAACCCAGTAGATGGGGGCCTTCGCGAAGCGAGGGTCCGGGCCGTTCCAATGAAGGATCGTTGCTCGCAGCATCAGGATGCAGGCAAAGCCCAGGAAGGCAATGCTGAGGTACACCTGCCACATCAGGGGCGGAGGTTCCTCAGATCGCCGGAGATGCGCACCTGCGTCGCGTGATGCCGCGAGCTCCGGCCGATCGGCCGAAGTTTCATACGTCGTGACCGGATCCGGGGTCACGCTGGCAAACCAGTCACCTTGGTCAGTGAATTGTGCGACGCCGGCGCGGCGCCTGCGGTGCTGGGCACCTCTTAGAGAACGCGCGATCCCGCTACAGGCTCGTCGCGACGGCAGGTGAGCCATCGTCTCCGGTTCGACGGCGCACGAGCACCGCGACTGCGACGAGCGCGGTGGCAATCCCAATGCCGATCTCCAAGCCGACCGCCTGTGCCGTCGCGTCGTCGAGCCGATAGCCGAAGTAAACATCGGCAAGGTCCACCAGGGCGTGGCCGATCACGAGCAACCAGATGCTGGCGCCGCGTGTGCGCACCGCTGCCCAGAGCGCACCATTGCATGTCGCGCCAAATACCTGCGCCGCCACCGCGACGAGTGGCGCGTCGAGCACGTTCGTGAGGTGTGATAGGCCGAACAATGCTGACGACAGCATGACGCCGCGGATCGTGCCGCGCGGCACAAGAGCGCTGAGGATAAGGCCGCGATTCATGACCTCTTCGCTGAGTCCGACGACGATAGCGACGAGCCACACAGCGGGCGGCGCGGCGCGCGGGCCGAAGACCAGGCCATAGGTGGCAGTGGCGGCGAGGGCGGGCAGCAGCGCTCCGACCCACAGACCGGCGCTGGCGAACGTTCCACCCGTAATGCCAGCGCGTCGCCACCAGCCGAGCCTGGCGATCAGGACCAGGCTCAGGCCGAGGACGCTCAGCTCGCCTGTAACGATCGGTACCCACCATTCGGCTGATCGAAAGACCAACAGGGTGACGATGGTCACGAGGAACGTCAGGACGTAAGCGAGCACCTGTAGCGCGACCGCGGCCCTGATCGGCGCAGTTACAAACAGACGCGCGAACCAAGTCATGGTTCGGTCAGGCTAGCTGGATGTCGCGTCACCGGCGACGCCGAGGTCGCCGCCTACTCGACGAGCTGGGCGTCGCCCGCGCTTGAGTCTGTTTGATCGCCTGGTTGCGGCGGAGACCATTCAAAGCCACCGCCGGTGTCGACGTTGTCTGGCGGCGTGGGGCTGTGCTCCTCTTGTCGGAAAC